>Ga0209018_1002175_pt1 | contig 14321 bp, 7 predicted proteins | sample YNPBryBLVA2012_FD_185814 | JGI IMG/M metagenome (GOLD analysis project Ga0209018, IMG submission 185814) | Anoxygenic and chlorotrophic microbial mat microbial communities from Yellowstone National Park, USA - YNP Bryant BLVA 2012 (SPAdes)... ...
AGTTGGGGCGGGGTTGTGGGAGGTGGGGAGGGAGGCCCTGCGCTGGCGCGCAGGGGAAATTGGCCCTGCGCTGGCGCGCAGGGGAAATTGGCCCTGAGCTGGCGCTCAGGGCAATCGGGGTTGGGAAGTTTGTGGGGTGTGGGCGTGCCGCTGTCAGAAGAAGCGGACGGTATAAGCGAAGCGGACGCCGCGGCCGAGTTCCGGGGCGATGTCCTTGACGAAGTTCAGGTGGTTTCTGTAGAGGCGGTTGCCGAGGTTGAAGCTGTTCACGTTGAAAGTGTGAAGAACGTGGCCGCGGGTGAGGGTGTAGGAAGCGTTGAAATGAAACACGGCATAGCCGGCGGTGGGCTCTTCGTTCGGGGCGACCTGCCACTGGCGGTTGGCGAGGACCATCTCGGGCCGCAAGCTGAGCCCCTTCCAGAACCAGTCGAGGCCGAGGCGGCCGCGGGCGGGGGGGATGCGGGGCAGGTTCTGGCGGCTGCCGGCGGTGAGATTGGCGTCGACGGAATCGAAGCCGGCGAGCGCCCACAGCGATCCCTTCAGGCGCGCCTGGACGCGCGCTTCCGTGCCCGTGAAGCGGGCGTCCGATTGGGAAAACAGGGCCACGGGCAGGCCGTCGGCGGACTCGCCGGCGGGGAGGAAGAAGAAGACGAAATCGTGCATGTGGTAGCGGAACAGGTTGGCTTCGGCGTGGAGGTTTCTGCCCTGATGGCGCAAAGAAAGCTCGACGCCGTCACCGCGCTCGCGCTGGAGATCGGGGTTGCCGATCTCGAACAACAAATTGCCGGGGTGTGGCCCGTGGTTATAAAGCTCTTCCAGGGCGGGCGCGCGGTAAGAGTGGATGTAATTGCCCACCAGCGATCCGTTGGTCCACAGCGGCAGCATCACGCCGGCGGATGCTGAAAGCCCGGAGAAGGTGCGTTGCCGCAATCCGTCAGGCGAGTAGCGGTTGCGTTCCCAGCGGCCGCCGAACTGGAGCCGGGCGCGCTCCCAGTTGAATTCTTCCAGCCCGAAGAGCGCGAAGGCGGAGTGGTCGACGGGCGGGGCGAGCGCCTCCTCGCCCGCGGTCTTGTAGGAGCGTTGGAGTCCCCAGAGGCCGAAGCGGCCGGACCAGGGGCCGCGGCGCCGCTGATCGAACGTGCCTGAATAGGTGAACTGCTTGTTGAAGAATTCCGTGCCGATGACGGCGCCTTCGAGTTCGCGGTGGGAGTAGTCCGAGTAACCGAGATCGAACTGGAGCTGCTCGAAGGAGCGGCCGAGGTTCTTGACGGCGCCGTTGAAGCGGAGGCTCGAGCGGGTCATGTTGAGCACGGGGGATTCGTGTTCGTGGCCGTGGTCCTCCTCCTCGCCGGCGGCACGGACGGACCGTTTCAGGGCGGCTTCATGATTGTCTTCGTCGTGGCCGTGACCATGGCCGCCGGGCACGCCGTAGGTGGTTTCGATGCGGTGCACGGTGGCGTTCCAACTGAGCCGTTCGCCGTAGCGGCCCACGCCGCCCTTGGCGTTGGTCATTTCGGTGAACGAGTTTTCGACGCGGCCCGCGGGGGTGTTGTAGTCGCCGGTCCTCATGCCGCCGCCGGAGCCGTAGAGGAGCCAGTTTCTGTGGCCGAATTCGAACGATCCACTGCCGCCGCCCTGCGCGTTGGCGGCGCCGCCGACACCGGTAAAAGCTGCATGAAGGCCCTGATGCGGGTGTTGGTTAATGACATGATGATCGGTCAACACATTCACCACACCACCGATGGCGTTGGATCCGTAGAGGAGGGTGGCGGGGCCCTTGACGACCTCCACGCGCTCGAGGTTGCTGGAATCGACGGGCTCGCCGTGATCGCCGGACTGCGAAGAGATGGTTCCGGTGCGCATGCCGTCCTGGAGGATGAGGACGCGGTCGCCGTCGAAGCCGCGGATGACGGGCCGGGAAGTGCCGGGGCCGTAGCTGCGCTTCGCCACTCCAGCCTCGTCGCCGAGCAGGTCGCCGAGCGAAGTGGAGGAGCTCCGGGCGGTGAGCTGGTAACCGTCGAGCGACACCACGCTGAGGAAGGCCTCGGCGGTGGACTCCTCGCGGCCGGATGCGGTGACGGTGAGGGTCTCCCGAAGGGGGCTGACGGTGAGGCGGAATTCGAGCTGCGCCGTCTCGCCTGCCGAGACGCGCACGGTCTTGGGCTCGTCGACGAGCGCGTGGACGTGGGCGAGCAGCGAGTATTCGCCGGGCGCGAGGCCAGTGTAGCGGAAGCGGCCTTCGGCGTCGCTCTCGACGATCTTGCCGCCGGGCGTGAGCAGGACGGTGGCGCCGCGGAGCGGCTCGCCGCTGCCGGCGAAGAGGACCTTTCCTTCAATGCCGGCCGTGGAAGGCGCCTGGGCCACGGCTGTGGAGCCCAGCAACGCGAGGAGCGGCAGTGATTGCGACAGCGTTCTCAGCAGAGGCATGCATCTTCATTTTCCCGGGTGGTCAGCCGGGAGACTCACTGCAACCGGCGAACGGCACCGGAAAGGACGCGAGCGGGCCGTTTCAGGCGGCCAACGGGACATACTGGCGGAGGCAGGTGAAGACGGGCGGGGGAGGCCGCAGCCGGCGGGGCCCGCATGTCATCCTTGTGAAGAGAGGCAGGGATGCGGCGCTATTTTACGCTCAGGACGGCGCGGGAAGCGCTGGCGGCGGTGCGGTTCCAGATGGAATCTCTGATGATTCTCAAGGGACGCGTGGAGTCCAGCCGGAAGCCGCTGGCAGAACTGGAGGAACGGGTGCGGCTTCTCGGCGGCGTGGAAGTGGATGCAGCCGGGGTGAAGAGCGCGATCCAGAGGGCCAGAGAGGCGGAACAACGCTTCCGCGAAGCGCTCGGGCAACTGGGGGAGTTGGGCGTGATTGTGAGGGACCTGGAGGCGGGCCTTGTGGACTTTCCGGCGCTGAGCCGGGGCAGGGAAGTGATGCTGTGCTGGAGGAGGGGCGAGGAGGACATCCTGTGGTGGCACGGCGCAGACGAGGGCTTTCAGGGGAGGAAGCCCATGGATCCCGAATTCGAAGCGAGCCTGGAGTGGTAGAGGGCGCGGGCGCCCGCCGGCGCCGCCGCACTTGTGATGACCGGGAGCCCGTATGATAGAGAGGCGTGTCTTTCGCCGAGGATGCCGCTGACAAAGCCCGCACGACGGCGGGATTGTGCCTCGGGTTGCTGTCTCTGGCCGCATGCGCGGCGCTGGCGCAGCCGGTGGAGAGAGCAGCCCGTGGAAATATCCTGATCCTGCATTCCTACGACTCGACCTACAACTGGAGCGTGGAGGTGACGCAGGGACTCCGGGTGGCGCTGGAGCAGCATCCGCTGGACCTGGGCCTGTGGGCGGAGTATCTGGATTCGCGCCGGTTGCCGAAGGCGCAGGCGTGGGACTGGATGGACAAGACGCTGGAGCTCCGGCACAGCGGGCGGCGGTTCGACGTGATTGTGGCCTGTGACGACGCGGCGGCGGAGTATCTGGTGGAGCATTCCCCTGCGGCGCTGAGGAACACGCCGGTGGTGTTCTGCGGGGTGGGCTCGCAGGCGCTGATTGACCGGATGCCGCGGACGCGATTCACGGGCGTGAAGGAGATTTCGGCCGCGCCGGACTTTCTGGATGCGGTATTGAAGTTCCTGCCCGGGGTGAAACAGGTGGTGGTGATGACGGACAACTCGGAGGCGGGGGAAGAGAACCGGCGGTTTTACGCCCAGATTCAGGCGGCGAGGCCGCACCTGCGTTTCCGCTTGCTGGACGGATCGCGGCTCAGCGTGGAGGAGATGCTCGGGGAGCTGGGCGCGCTGGAGCGGGACACTCTGCTGGTCTGGACGAGGTTTATGCGCGACCGGGAGGGACGCTTTGTGAGTCCGAGATGGGTCGCCGCGGAAGTGGCGCAGGCGAGCACGGCGCCGGTGGTGAGTCCCAATGTGAGCCTGCTGGGGCAGGGCTTCCTGGCGGGCAACACCAGCGCCGGCTTCGCGCATGGCGAACTGGCGGGAAAGCTGGTGGCGGAAGTGCTGCACGGCGTCCCGCCGCACGAGATTCCCCTGCGCGAGCACGGCAATATCCGCCTGGTGATTGACGATGGCGTAGCGGCGCGGTTCGGAGTGCCGAGGTCAAGTCTGCCGCGGGATGCCGAGATCGTGGGCGCCGTGGGGGGGTGGCGGGCGCTGTCCGGCGCCGACCGCAATTTGCTGCTGGCGGGCGTTGTGCTGGTGGTGCTTCAGATGCTGACGATCCTGGTGCTGGTGGTCAACATCTGGATGCGGAGGAAAGCAGAGCGGGAACTGAAGTCGAGCCGCGAGATGCTGGAGCGGGCGCAACGGATTGCGCATATCGGGTTATGGAGCCGGAACCCGGCCACGGGGAAGCTGGTCTGGTCGGATGAGACCGCCCGGTTGTTCGGAGTGGCGCAGGGATCGGTGGAACCGACTTACGAGACGTTTCTGGGCTTCGTTCATCCGGCTGACCGCGAGCGCGTGGACTCCATTGTGCGCGCCAGCGACTCCCGGCGGCAGAGCCGCGTGCTCGAGTTCCGGCTGCAGGCGCCGGGACGTCCGGAGAGATACATCCGGAGCGTGGGCGAATGGACGACGGGGCCGAACGGCGAGCCGCTGGTGGCGGGCATGGTGCAGGACATCACCGAGCAGAAGCAGATGGAGGAGATGCTGCGCCAGATGCAGCGCATGGAGAGCGTGGGGACGCTGGCAGGGGGCGTGGCGCATGACTTCAACAACCTGCTCACCGTGATCAACGGCTACGGGCAGTTGCTGGCGGGCGCTCTCCCGGCGCAGGACGCGCGGCGGCTGTACGTGCGCGAGATTCAGCGGGCGGGTGAGAGGGCGTCGGAGCTGACGCGCCAATTGCTGGCGTTCAGCCGCAAGCAGATCCTTTCGCCGCGGCTGCTCGACCTGAACGAACTGGTGCGCGAGAGCGAAGGGCTGCTGAAGGCGCTGCTGGGCGACCGCGTGGCGCTGGAACTGCGCCTGTCGGACGCGCTGTGCCTGGTTCATGCCGACCCGTTGCAAATCGAGCAGGTGCTGATCAACCTGGCGACCAACGCGCGGGATGCGATGCCGCAAGGCGGGCGGTTGACGATCGAGACGTCGACTGTGCACATGCGGGAGTTCTCGGGCATAGCCGAAGAGGCGATCACGCCCGGGCGCTATATCGAGTTGAGGATCGCCGACACAGGCTGCGGCATGGACGAGGCCACGCGGCGGCGCGTGTTTGAACCGTTCTTCACGACGAAACCTGTCGGGCGGGGCACAGGATTGGGGCTTGCTTCCGTCTACGGTGTGGCGCGGCAGAGCGGGGGGCTGATCACTGTGGAGAGCGAGGTGGGGCAGGGAACGACGTTCCGGATCCTGCTGCCTGCGGCGCAAGGGGCGCTGCCGCCGCAGCAGGAGAGCCCGGCCGAGGAGCCGCGCATGGAGAGCGGGCGTGTTCTGGTGGTGGATCCTGATCCGCAGCTGAGCGAGATGATCGGGCTGGCGCTGCGGCAGGCGGGCTACGAGGTGGAGTTCGACCAGCGACCGGACCGGCTGCACAAGATGTTGCGGGCGGGCGAGGGAGGCGCGAGGCCGCCGGATCTGGTGCTGACGGAGATGCACGTGCATGCGCCATCGGGGTTCCGGCTGGTGCGCGAGCTGCGCGCGCAGTTTCCTGCCTTGCGCGTACTGTTCCTGTCGTCCGGCGAGACCGGCCCGGACGCGGCGCGGCTTGAGCGGGGCGAGGCGGTGCTTGAGAAGCCATTCACGCCGGCAGCGCTGAAGGACGCCGTGCGGCGCCTGCTGATGCAGCCGGCGTAGGGCGGGTGGAAGCGGCCGAGTTCAGCGGATCAGAGTGAAACCGGCTCTTTCTTCGATTGCGGCCGTCCCGGCCGGGGCGGCGACGCGGATCTCGTAGTCTCCGGGGGGCGCCTCGGCCAGTGGCGCGACAGCAAAGCAGGAGAAGCGCCCGCCTTCCTCTGGCTCGAGCTGCGCCTGCCAGCGCGAGACCGCCACGCCGTCTTTGAGGATCTCGACCGTGACCGGGGGCGGCTCGGGACCGGGCGCGAACAAGGAGAAGTAGAACCCGGCGTGGCTGCGGACCGTGTTGTCGAGCGTGGGGGTGACCTTGCCGCCTCGGAAGCGGAGGGGGTTCGGGCCGCGGTCGTCGCCCTCGCCGTAGCGCATCTCTTCGGGCGGGTTTGTGTCGACGCGCCGGACGAGAACGATGCTGCTGAGCGAGGGCCGGCCGGGTTGCGGCGCCGGCACGACGAAGGCGACGCGTTTGGCGCCGACCCGTTCTCCGAGCCGGTCGGCCACGGCGCTTTCCATCACGTAGCGGCCGGGCGGCAGAGGGAAGTGATCGTTGTAGAGGAAGTCGCCGGCCTGGAAGGCCTCCAGCTTGTCGAGCGGGCCGGAGAAGGGCACGTCGCGGGTGGCCTTGCGCACGGCGCGGCCTGTTGCGTCCTTGATGAAGACGAGGAAGGAGGCATGGATTTCATAGGTGCCTGCGGCATCGTTCCGGCGCACGCTGAGATCGCGGATGGGGATCTCGATCTGGAAGACGCACTGCAGGTTGCCGTCTGCGGCGGGCCCGAAGCGAAGCATGCCGGCGCGGTAGTTCACCTGCTTCGGCATGGGACTTGCGCCGAGCGCCCGCAGCAGGGGCACTTCGTGCGGAAAGAGAAGCGCCTGCATGCCGGGCGGGAGTGCGAAGTAGCCGCTTCGCGCCTGCACCTGCACGCCGGGCCGCTTCACGCGGAGCTCGAGCTTGCGGAAACGGCCGTCCCAATGGGTGTTTTGCGGCGAGTAGCTGGCCAGATAGTAGGCGCCGGAGTCTTCGGCGACCTGGCGGAGCGGGGCGCGCAAGTCGTTGGTATTCGAGACGGCGAGGCCGCCGGTTTCGGCTGCGAGTTCCTCCAGCCCGGGCGCACGCGCTTCAGACGGGGCGGGCGCGGCGCCTGGTTCGCCGCCGGAGAGGAAGCCTCCGGCGCGCAAGCCGCGGGCGTCAATGGCATAGAAGGCGACGTTGTTGCGGTTGGCCTGAGCGATGAGGGCGCGCAGGGCGCCGCCGCCCTGCAGGCCTTCACTGAACAGCACGGCGGTTTTGCGGCCTTCCAGACGGCGCAATCCGAGGACCATGGAAAGCAACCCGTTCATGGTGGCGGCGGAGGCGGATTCGCGCTCGAGCTCCGCGGCGCGGCTCTCCATTTCCGCCACGGCAGAGGCCATTGCCGAGGCGGCGGGATCGTTCGAGGCGGCCTCGCGCGCCGGCTGCGCGATGGGCGGCGCGCCCTCGCTGCGGGCAGCCCGGCCTCCGGTCAGTCGCTCGGCAGCCCACTTGATCAGGTAGGGCTCGTTGGTGAACGGCTGAACAATGCGGAAGGAGGGCGAGAGCTGGACGACCGCGTAATAGGTGTTGGGCGGGACGCCCTGGCGGACGAGATCTTCCACGGCGCGGCGGGCCAGTACGCGGCTGGAGGCGCCGAGCTCATCGAACACCAGAACAATGAGCTTCACGGCGCGGGCCGGATCGAGGCGGCGGGAGCTGGCCTCCTCGCCGGGAATCCACTCCTGGGCCTCGAGCCCCTGCACGCGGCGAAGCGCCTTGAGCTGTTGAGGCACGCCGTCTTCCAGGATTTCGATCTCCTCCGGGCGCAGATCGGCGATCTGGCGTCCGCGCCGGTCGCGCACGACGAAGTCCACCAGGACCTCTTCGGCGGAGGCGCGGAAGGCCGGGGGCTCCTGCGCGGCAGCGGCGGCGCAGGCGGCGAGCAGCAGCGCAGGCAGGCGCCTCATTTCGCCGCCGCCGCGCCGGTGCGCAGCGCCTCGCTCTGCTTTGCGATTTCCGCGCGGATCTTCAACTGTTTTTCGGCTTCGGCGGGGCGGCCGTCGCGGGCGTAGGCGTTGGCCAGCACGGTGTGGCACAGGAGGCATTCGGGCGCGAGCTGCACCGCTTTTTCCAGGGCGCGGATCGACTCTTTCACCTGGCCGAGATCGAGCAGGAGCCGCCCCAGCATCTGGTGGGTCATGAAGAGATCCGGGGCCAGCTCGAGCGCCTGCTTTGCATACGGGACGCCCTTTTCGGCCTCGCCCTGTTTCAGCCAGTAATTGGCGAGCTGAAGCCGCGCGGGGACGTGGTCCGGGGTGACGCGGATCTCCTGCTCCATTTCCGCAGCCATGGCCTCGTCGCTGGCGGCCATCAGGTGGACGTAGCCGAGAGTGTAGTGGACGTTGGCGCGGTTCGGGAACCGCGCCACAAGCGTCTCGCCCAGCTTGCGTGCCTCGTCGTGCTTCCCTTTCCAGGCGAGCAGGACGGCGCGCCCGGCGAGGTCCACGGCCTCGCGGTCCTCTTGCGGGACCTTGCCGGGCAGATGCGCGAGCCGCAGCAGGTTGATGCCCGCGGCCTCGACAAGCATCGGCGTCTCCTGCTTCTCTTTGGCGAACTCCTGCAACAGAACGCTGGCGAGGTCGTGCTGGCCGGCGCGGTTCAGCAGCGCGATGAGATGGAAGCGGGCGACGGTGTCCATTTCGGAGCCCGCGGGCAGCGGCTCGCGGGCGGTCTTGGCGGCCAGCAGGTGCTTCAGCGCCGCGTCGTACTTGCCGTTCTGATACTCGGTGAGGCCGAGCATGGCGAGGGCGGCGCCGTGGTGGGGATCGAGCACGACGAGGCGGGCGAAGGCGCGCTCGGCTTCCGCGTGCTGGTCCCTGTCGTAGTGGGCGAGGCCGAGATACCACCACGCCTCGGCGCGGCGCGGGGCGAGCCGGACCACTTCGGTGTAAATGCGGATGGCCTCGTCGATGAGTTCGGCGGCGCGCGCCGCCTCGCCGTCTTTCATGAGTTGCTCGACGCGCTGAGCGGCGGGGCGGGGAGCGGGCCTGGAGGCGGGAGGCTTCGCCGCGGGGGCTTGAAGAAGGAGAGCGGCGGCGAGAATCCCCGTCAGAGGCGTGCCCATGCCTACCACTATGCCTGTGCGCGGCAGCCGATGCCAGCGCCGCTCTCCTGCGGGCGGGGGCCATCCGGGTTGGCCGAGCGTCAGGAAGCCAATGTACACTGTCAGAGTTCTCTTCCCATGCGGTTCCGGCCGTTCGCAGCCGCGGCGCTGTTGCTGGCCCAGCCAGCGGAAGGCCCAATCGTGTTTGAGGAGATCGCCGCGAGGGCAGGGCTTGTGTTTCGCGCCGATTCCTGCCCGACGCCGAACAAGAACCAGCCGGAGACGATGGTGGCGGGGGTGGCATTGCTCGACTACGACGGCGACGGCTGGCTGGACGTCTACCTGGTGAACGGGGCGGCGATTCCCTCGCTCGAGAAGGAGTCGCCGAAGTACTTCAACCGGCTGTTCCGCAACAACAGGGACCTGACGTTCACCGATGTGACCGGGAAGGCGGGCGTAGCGGGCTCAGGCTACGGCATGGGCGCGGCGGCAGGCGACTATGACAACGACGGGCGCCCGGACCTGTATGTGGCCAATGTGAACGGCAATCAGCTGTTCCGCAACAACGGCGATGGCACGTTCACCGATGTGACGCGCAAAGCCGGAGTGGCCGGCGGCGTACACAACGGGCGCAAGATGTGGACCGTGGCCGCGGGCTGGCTCGATTACGACAACGACGGCTGGCTGGATCTGTTCCTTTCCAACTACTGCGTGTGGGAAGCGAACAAAGACCCGGTCTGCGGCCCGTCGCTGCAATTGCGCGCCTACTGCCACCCGCGAATGTACGACCCTCTGCCCAACACGTTGTACCGCAATAACGGCGACGGGACGTTTACCGATGTTTCGGCGCAGACGGGCATCGGGCGCCACTTCGGCAAGGGCATGGGAGTGGCTTTCGCCGACTTTGACGGCGACGGCTACACGGACATCTTCGTCGCCAACGACACGATGCCCAACTTCTTCTTCCGCAACATCGGGGGCAAGCGGTTCGAGGAGTCGGCGCTCGCCCTGGGCGTGGCCATGACCGAGGATTCGCGCGTGCTGTCGGGCATGGGCGCCGACTTCCGCGACGTGGACAACGACGGGCGGCCGGACATCTGGCACACGGCGCTGGAGTATGAGACTTTCCCGCTGTTCACGGCCATGCAGGGCGGGTTCACGGACGCGACGCGCACATCGGGGCTGGCGCGGCTGACGCGGCCGCTGTCAGGCTGGTCGAACTTCATCGCGGATCTGGACAACGACGGATGGAAGGACCTGTTCGCCGCCCGCGCCAATGTGCTGGACAACGTGGAGCAGATCACGGCGCGCCCTTACCCGGAGCCGAACTCGGTGTTCCGCAACCTGGGGCGGACGCCGGTCCGGTTCGAGGACGTCTCGCAGGGGGCGGGAGCGGATTTCCAGAAGCCGGCGGCACACCGCGGGGCGGCCTTCGGCGATCTGGACAACGACGGGCGGCTGGATGCCGTGGTCACAGTGCTCAACGGGGAAGCGAGGCTGTTTCATAATGTGACGCGAAACGGCAACCACTGGCTGATGCTGCGGCTCGAGGGGCGCAAGTCGAACCGCATGGGGCTGGGCGCGACGGTGCGGGTGGAGACTTCGAGCGGTCTCACGCTTTACAACCACGCCACCACTTCCACCGGATATGCGGCGAGCTCGGACGCGCGTGTGCATTTCGGGCTGGGACGGGACGGTGTGGCGCGGCGCGTGGAGATCCGGTGGCCTTCGGGCGTGCGGCAGGTGCTGGAGAATGCGCGCGCCGATCAGATCCTTGCGGTGGTGGAAGGTCTTCCGCAGTGAAGCGCCGCCGGCTCTCCCGTGGGCGGGCGGGGCGCGCCGGAAAGGGATGGGATTGCGAGTCGAAACACTGGCATATCAGTCATTTTCGGTCTTTGTAACGAATTATTAACAAGCCTTGATGTCAGGCGAGAGTAGTGGTAGGCTTGCTAGAGCAGGGGTAGATTACAAAATGTCAACCAAACAACTCGCTACCACTCTTATCCTTCTTGTCAGCCTTCTGGCCATGTCTGCCAGCGGGCAAACCATCACTGGCGCCATCACCGGCACTGTCACCGACCCTTCGGGCGCGATCGTCCCGAACGTGAAGGTGACGGCGACGAACATGGCGACCAACCTGACCTACGACACGCAGACGAATGAGGCAGGGGTTTATAACCTGCTGTTCCTGCCTGTCGGGGATTACACGCTGAGCGTGGCAGCCCAGGGCTTCAAGCGCAGCACGCTGGGTCCATTCAAGCTGGAAGTGAACCAGGTTGCGCGCGTGGACGTGAAGCTGGAAGTCGGCGACACGACCCAGACGGTGGAAGTCCGCGACATCGCGCCGATCCTGCAAACAGAATCGACGCAAACCGGCGACACGCTGTCTTCCCAGAAGCTGACAGCGCTGCCGCTGAAGGGCCGGAACTTCGTGGCGATGACGCTGCTGATCCCGGGCGCGGTCTCGCCGAACCCGGAGGCGACCAACAACCGCTTCGGCGCACGCCCTTATGTGAACGGCAACCGGGAGCAGACCAACAACTTCATGCTCGACGGGATTGACGTGAACGACTCGATCGACAACCGCGTCGGGTATTCGCCGAACGTGGATGCGCTCGAGGAAGTGAAGGTGCTGACCGGCAACATGGGCGCCGACTACGGCAACGCCGGGGGCGCGACGGTCATGCTCACGATGAAGAGCGGCACCAACCAGTTCCGGGGCAACGTGTTCGAGTTTCTGCGCAACGAGAAGCTGGACGCCAACGGCTTCTTCCGCAACCGCAATGTGAACACGGCGAAGAGAACCGGCTTCAAGCGCAACATCTTCGGCGGGACGCTGGGCGGCCCGATCCGGAGGGACAAGGCGTTCTTCTTTGTCAACTACGAGGGAACCGAGCAGCGTGCCAGCGGTCCGGCGGCGGCGAGCGTCGCTCCGGCAGCCTGGCGCAACGGCGATCTGAGCCAGTTCCCGAACGTGATCCGCGATCCGCAGGCCGGCGGGGCGCCGTTCCCGAACAAGCAGATCCCGCAAGCGCGGATCGTCAATCCGGTGGCGAAGAAGCTGTTCTCGAGCCCGGACCTCTATCCGCTGCCGAATCAGGCGGGCGCGGGCGCGCTGGGAGTGAGCGGCAACTATGCGTCGTCATCGGCCAGCAAATTGAAGAACCATCAGGGGGACGCCAAAATCGACTACCGGCTTGGCGACAAGGACAATTTGTCCGGGCGCTTCAGCTGGGGCGAGTACGAGAGCCGTGGCAGCCGCACGGCGCTGCCCGTGAACATGACCAGCGGCCAGCTTGGGCCCACGCGTTCGGGCGTCATCAACTGGGTGCGCACCTTTTCGCCGACCGTCGTAAATGAAGCGCGCGTGGGATTCTCGCGCATCATCATCAAGGACCAGACGATCGACTGGTCCGGCAAGCTCGGCACGAGTGGCAACCAGACGTTCGGCATCCCGGGCGGCCAGTCCGTGGCCGGGCTCAGCTCGGTGAGCCTCGGCAGCGGCCTCACCTCGGTCGGCGCCAGCGGCATCTTCTCCAACACCGCTGACAACAAGTACACCTACTATGACAACCTGACCTGGCAGAAGGGCCGCCAGTTGATCAAGATGGGCGCGCAGTTCATGCGCTATCAGCAGAACCGGTACTACTCGGGCAACAACGGCGTGCTGGGCATCTTCAGCTACAACGGAACCTACACCGGCCTCGATTATGCCGACTTCCTGCTCGACCAGCTCTTCTCGAAGGGCCGCGGCTCGGCGACCGGCACCTGGGGCCACCGCTTCTGGCGCTCGGCGTTTTTCGTCCAGGACGACTGGAAGCTGGCGCCGAACTTCACGCTGAACGTCGGCTTGCGGTATGAGTACATGCAGCCGATCTATGAAGTGGCGGACCGCCAGGTGAACGTGAATACTTACACGGGCGAGCTGATGTATGCAGGGAAGAACGGCAACAGCCGGGCGCTGTACCGCCCGTACAAGAACCAGTGGATGCCGCGCATCGGCTTCGCCTGGACGCCGGGCATTCTGAACAACAAGCTGGTGATGCGCGCCGGGTGGGCCTACATGAGCTTCATGGAAGGCACGGGCGCGAATCTCCGGCTGCCGCTGAACCCGCCGTTCTTCATCGAGACCAACTTCTCTTACGACGTCAACAACCCGGGCTCGATCACGACCGGATTCGCCGACGTGGTCACTGCCGACCTGCGGCTCGACATGCCGCGTCCGGCCGGCACGGTGACGCCGCAATTGCAGGGGCGCGCCTGGGACCTCGACCTGAGGCCGCAAACCACGTCGCAGGTCAACTTCACGCTGGAATACCAGCTTGACAACGCCACGTCGCTGTCGGCGGGCTACGTCGGACAGAAGGGCACGCACCTGGTGGCGCCCGTGGAAGCGAACCAGCCGCTGCCCGGCACCGGTCCTGTCTCGACCTGGCCGAACCTGAACCTCCGCCGCCCGTTGATCAACAAGCTGCCGAACCTCGGCAACATCGCGCGGACGGAATCCTCGGCCACGATGGACTACCATTCGCTCCAGCTCTCGGTGCGCCGCCGCTACACGGCGGGGCTCGAACTGCTGGCCAGCTACACGTTCGGCAAGACGCTTACCGACAACCTCGGCTACTACGGCAGCGCGTTCACCCAGGGTGAAGGCGCCTACTGGCAAAACGCCTACGACCGCAGGTCCAACCGCGGCCGGGCGTTCTTCGACGCGCGCCACAACCTCAGCATCGGCGGCCTCTACGAGCTGCCGTTCGGCAAGGGCAAGAAGTTCGGCGCCGATATGCCGAAGGCAGCGGACCTGCTGCTGGGCGGCTGGAACATCAACTCGACGGTGCTGGCCCACAGCGGCTTCCCGATCACGGTCCGCGCGCTCGACCGCACCAGCCAGGCGGTGCGCGGCAACGTGCGCGCCAACCGGTTCCGTCCCCTCGTGAAGAACGAGGCGCTCGTCAACGTCGACAATTTCTTCGGCCTGCCGACGGACACGGCTTCGCGGACGGCGTTCTTCTGCCCGGCGGGCGTCGATGACGGCAAGTGCCCCTACGGCAACCCCGGCGTCGGGCTGTTTGGCACCGCCAGCATCGGCACCGAACAGGCGCCAAGCTTCTTCTCGATGGACTTCTCCATCGGCAAGAAGTTCTACGTGACCGAGTCGAAGTACTTCGATTTCCGCACGGAGTTCTTCAACGTGCTGAACCATGTGAGCTGGGCGCCTCCGGGAGCCAACATCGGCTCGCCCGGCACCTTCGGCGCCGTCACCGCGCAGGTGCAGTCGCCGCGCAACATCCAGTTTGGCCTGAAGTTCTACTTCTGACGGCCGGTTGAACCTGTCGAGGCGCTCTCCCCCCGGCGGGGGAGGGCGCCTTTTTCCTTTCCACAGCGGCACAATCCTTTCCATTTTGCAGATAAC
>Ga0209018_1002176_pt1 | contig 14295 bp, 13 predicted proteins | sample YNPBryBLVA2012_FD_185814 | JGI IMG/M metagenome (GOLD analysis project Ga0209018, IMG submission 185814) | Anoxygenic and chlorotrophic microbial mat microbial communities from Yellowstone National Park, USA - YNP Bryant BLVA 2012 (SPAdes)... ...
ACGGCGACTAGGGGGAAACCGACGTAGGTCGGTTTCGCGTTGTTGTTGCAGTGAATTTATTCGCCCGGCGAAACTTGCCCCCAAAGTGAAATGCACCCCCGTAGTATGTTTGATTGTCAAAAGTGTAATGCCGTGTTATAATTTATTTGCTCGCATCCAATCCAAAAGGACAGTTGTTTATGAAGAGGACACAGCACAAGATTCCTCAAGAGAGTCCGGATTATCCGGAGATTTCTCGATTTGTCGTTGAACACATTTCGCAAATCATCCGGCAAGCGATTGAATCGGGCAACAACAAGATTTTCATTCATACAAACTTGCGTCGTGGCTTGCCGCTCGAAAACATCAACAAGGTTGCTGGACCTTTCGTTGAAGCGTGGGCACTCGAACAGTTCGAGACTATGGCTGATGATGCGGGCAATCGTTTTGATCTAGTTCACGTGGAACCCGGTAGACGCTTGGATCCATTCGACATCATCCTGCAATTCAAACGCCAGCGCGATACGGCGACATACGTTTCCGCGAACGTTGATGTCAAAGCCACCGCCGAAGACATCAAGACTTCAGGACGTAGCCCGAATATCACTTCGTATGCGCGGATTCGGTCGGAATATGTCAAAGACCCGGATTATATTTTCATCGTGCTTTCGCTCAAACATCGTGTCTATGCAGAGAAAGAACGCAACAATGGAATCACCAAAGGGATTATGGAGGTGGTTTCACATTCCGTTTACGATTTGAAATACATCGCCGAATCGGATTTGAGTTATAATCCTGCGCTGGGTACTGGTCAACTGCAAATTCGTGACATTCACTACGTTGAGATCACACCGCGCACGACATGGGAATTTCTGCAAATGCTCGACAAGAAATTCATCGCCTCACAAGGCAAAGCGGCATGGCTAAAACTTGCCAAACAATACGAATGGATCAAAGGATGACTGTGTTGGAACTGAATCGCTTTTATTGTGGTGACGCCATTCAAGTCATGCGAACATTTCCTGACAATGTGATCCATCTGATTTGCGCCGACCCACCCTACAATCTAGGCAAAGACTATGGCGTGACTGTGGATCGGAAGGAATGGGACGCCTACGAAGCTTTCACGCGCGAATGGCTGACCGAAGCCATTCGCATTCTTCGTAATGACGGCACGCTTTATGTGTTTATGGGCGTCCGATTCATCGCACGTTTGTATACGCTCCTCGAAAATGACTTGGGGTTGCTCTGCAACGGTTGGATCACCTGGCATTACACTCAGGGAACAGGACGTACCAAAGGGTTTTCGCCGCGCCACGAAGATATTCTCTATTTCACCAAAAGTCAAAATTTTACCTTCAATTTGGACGACATTCGCGTTCCACAGAAATACTATCGGCAACGCAACAATATGAACGGCGCCAATCCGGGCGATGTTTGGCAATTTTCACATGTCCACTATTCGAGCAAGGAACGCGAGGAACACCCCACTCAAAAACCCGAAGCCGTCCTCGAGCGAATGATTCGAGCCAGTTCCAACATCGGCGACATTGTGCTGGATCCATTCGTTGGAAGCGGCACGACTTGCAAAGTGGCGCGCGATCTGGGCCGTCGTTGGATTGGAATTGACATCAACCCCGATTACATCGCCATAAGCGAACGGCGTATGCGCCAGACGACGACATTATTCGATTCCTTCGATCCACGCATGCGCCGCACCCCGCTCGATCTTCCCCGCTAGCATCACGCCGCCACCGGCAACGCGCGCTGCGCGCGCGTCACCGACTCGCCGCGCATCGCGCACACACCCACCGCGCAGCGCCGCGCGTCCGCGTGCGCCAGAAATTCGTCGCGGAAAAAGCGCAAGCCGGTGAGAAGCGGCACAGCGGCGGCTTGCCCCAGACCGCAAAACGAGGCGAGTTGCATCTGCGTCGCAATGCGTTCGAGTTGCGCCAGATCGTCCACGTCCGCGCGCGCGTCCTTCAACCGCTCGAGGATTTCCAGCGCGCGCACCGTGCCGATGCGACACGGCACGCACTTGCCGCAACTTTCGCGCGCAAAAAAACGCAACAGCACGAACGCGAGATCCACCACGCACGTATCGTCGCCGCAAATCAACAGCGCGCCCGAACCCAACCCCGCGCCGCGCGCCGCCAGTTCCGCATAGTCCATCGGCACATCGAGAAACGACGCGTCAATGATCGCGCCGGCGGTTCCGCCGGTCTGCGCGAGTTTGAAACGCTTGCCGCGTTTCATTCCACCGCCGTACACTTCGATCACCGTCCGCAACGTCGTTCCCATCGGCACTTCGATCAAGCCGGTCACATTCACATCGCCGAGCATCGTGTAAACCTTGGTGCCCGGACATTTCGCCGTGCCAATCGAACGATACCACGCCGCGCCGTTGCGAATGATCGGCGGCAGATTCGCCAGCGACTCGACGTTGTTGACGGCAGTCGGATAACCCCAGATGCCGTACGTCGTTGGATACGGCGGGCGGATGCGCGGCTCGCCGCGTTTGCCCTCTAGCGATTCGATGAGCGCGGTCTCTTCGCCGCAGATGTACGCGCCCGCGCCCGAGTGGATGTGAACCTCGAACGAAAAATCGCTACCAAAAATCTTCTCGCCGAGCAAACCCAGCGCCCGCGCTTGCGCCATCGCTTTTTCCAAACGCGCGCGCGCCTGCTGATACTCACCGCGCAAATAGATGTATCCCTCGCGCGCGCCAATGGCGTACCCCGAAATGAGCATCCCTTCGATGACCGCCTGCGGATCGCCTTCGATGATGAGGCGATCTTTGAACGTCCCCGGTTCCGATTCGTCCGCGTTACACAAAACAAACTTGCGCTCGCCTGGAGTTTCGGCGACGATTTTCAACTTCATCCCGACCGGAAATCCCGCGCCGCCACGTCCCTGCACGCCGGCGTTGATAATCTCCTGAATGACTTGCGCGGGCGTCATCTGCGTCACGGCTTTGCCAATCGCGCTGTAGCCATCGTGCGCGATGTAATCCTCGATGGATTCGGGGTTGATGATGCCGGCGCGCGAGAGGACGACGCGCTGTTGCGCAAAGAGCGCGCCCTCGCGCGCGGGCACGCGCACAATCGCGCCGGTCAGCGGTTTGGTGATGACGCGCAGCGCGTCCACCACGCGCCCTTTGTAGAGATGCTCGGAGACAATCAGCGGCACATCGTTCGCGGAAATCGGACCATAGACCACGCCTTCGGGATAGACGATTGCCGCCGGCAGTTGCGCGGGCGGTACGCGCAAATCGCCGGTGAACGCGACCGCAACCTCGTCGGTTAGCGCGTAAAATTGCAACTCCGCGTCGAACGCCGCCTTGATGGCTTGCGCGCCGCGCGCGAGCGAAACAGGATCGCCAGAAATGAGTACGTGCGAACGATGAGGCATTTTGCAAGTCACCGAATCCTTCGTCGCCGCGCGATGCATCACGCTCACGCTTCACGCATCACGTCTCACGCTTCACGTCTCGCGCATCACGTCTCACGCTTCACGTTTCACGCTTCACGCATCACGCTTTACGTTTCACGCTTCACGTCTCACATCGCGCGGCGACGCTGTTCTACTGTCTCACTGTCCTACTGTCTCACTGTCCCCACTGCCTACAACTTGCCCGTCAACTTGCCCCACAGCACGCGCTTTTTGATTTCCTGAATTCCGAACGTGATGGGGATTTTCTTGGGGCACTCTTCCGTGCAGTTGAAAATCGTGTGGCAGCGAAACACGCCATCCTCGCGCGCGGCGATCTTCAAACGCTCGACGCCGCCTTCATCGCGCGAGTCTGCAACAAAGCGGTACATCTTGGCGAGCGCCGCCGGTCCCAGATATTCCTTGTCCCACCACGCGGTCGAACAAGAGGTGTGACAGCACGCGCAGAGGATGCAATCAATGAACTCGTCAACCTTTTTGCGATCCTCGGGGGATTGCAAACGTTCTTTCTCTGGCGGTGCTTTGAGTGAGATGAGGTAAGGACGCACGCGTTCGTACTTTTCCCAGAACGTCGTCATATCCACGACCAAATCTTTGAGCACCGGCAAGTGCGGCAACGGTTCGATGACCACTTCGTTGCCGAGCGGCGCCAGCTGCGTTTCGCACGCCAGCCGATTCATCCCGTTGATGTGCATCCCGCAACTACCGCACACCGCGCTGCGGCACGACGAACGGAACGCAAGCGTCTTGTCCACATTTTCCAGAATGTCGTACAGCGCCATCAACACCGTCAGCCCCGGCGTCAACTCGATTTGATAATTCTGGTATCGGGGTGCCGTATCCAACTCTGGATCGCGGCGATAGATACGAAGGGTAACTGTTTGGCTCATGGCTTTTTCTCCCTTGTGCAGTGAATAGTGGATAGTGGTTAGTGGCTAGTGATTAGAAACTCTAACCACTAATCACTAACCACTAACCACTAACCACTGACCACTAACCACTAGTATTTCCGTTCCTCCGGCTGCCACTTGGTAATCGTCACCGGTTTGTAATCCAGACGCGCGCCGTCGGGTGTAAAGTACGCTAGCGTGTGTTTCAGCCAGTTGGCATCATCGCGCGTCTTGAAATCGAGGCGCGAGTGCGCGCCGCGCGATTCCTTGCGCGCGAGCGCGCCCGCGGCGGTCGCTTCGGCGATGTCGAGCATCCCGCCCAGTTCGATTGTGCGAAGCAAATCGAGATTGAACTTGCGATGCTTGGCATCTACACCGACGTTACGGTAACGCGCGCGCAATTCGCGCAGCAGCGCCAGCGCTTCCGCCATCGGTTTCTCTTCGCGGAAAATGCCGACCTTGTCCGACATCGTCTCTGCCATTGCATCGCGCAGTGTGACCAGCCGCTCTTTGCCCTCCGACTTTAACAGCGCGTCCACTTCAGCGGTGGTTTTCTTCAGCGCGTCGTTCACTACGGCTTCGTTGATTGCTGCCGCTTTGCCCTGAACGAACTTGCCCGCCGCCGCACCGGCACGCTGTCCCATCACGACACATTCGAGCAGACTGTTGCCGCCCAGCCGATTCGCACCGTGCACGCTGACGCACGCACATTCGCCGGCGGCGAACACGCCGGGCAGAATCGTCGCGCCGTCCTTGTCTGTGTCAATGCCGCCCATCGCATAGTGCTGCCCCGGTTGAATCGGAATCGGTTTTTCGATGGGGTCAATGCCGAGAAAACTGATGCAAATGTCGCGAATGCCCGGCAAGCGTTCCAGGATTTTTTCGCGCCCGAGATGCCGCAAATCGAGATAGACACTGCCGCCACCATCGGGCAAGCCGCGCCCTTCGTTGATTTCGATTTGGATCGAACGCGAAACGATGTCGCGCGGCGCCAGTTCCATCGCCTTTGCCGCATAGCGCTGCATAAACCGCTCGCCATCTTTGTTGACCAGATAGCCGCCTTCGCCGCGCGCGCCTTCGGTCATCAGAATATTCGTGCCGATAATCGTCGTCGGATGGAATTGCACAAACTCCATATCCTTGAGCGGAATGCCGGCGCGATAGGCAAGCGCCATTCCAAAGCCAGTAGACTGCATCGAATTTGAGGTACGTTTGTAGACACGTCCCAGCCCGCCGGTCGCAAAGACGACGGCATCCGCCGCGAACGCGGCGATTTCACCGGTCTGCAAGTTGAGCGCGACGAGTCCGTGATTGCGCGCACCATCGCTTGCCAGCGCGAGCGCTGCCCACTCGTTGTACACCTTGACACGATGCTTGACCGCCTGCTCGTTCAGGGTGTGCAAAATGTAAAGCCCGGTTTTGTCGGCGGCGTAGCAGGTGCGCGGATAGCCCGCGCCGCCAAACGGTCGCTGCGCGATTTTGCCTTCTGGCGTACGGCTAAATGGCACGCCCCAGTGTTCCAGTTCATAAATGCGCGTTGGCGCGTCCGTCGTCAAAATCTCGGCGCAATCTTGGTCAGCGAGAAAGTCCGCGCCTTTCACCGTGTCGTACGCGTGTTTGGCAGGCGAGTCGTCTTTGCACGCTTCCATATTTGCGAGCGCGGCGTTGATGCCGCCCTGCGCCGAGACCGAATGTGAACGCACCGGATACAACAGCGAAAGTACCGCCGTATCCACACCCAGCATCGCACACTCGACCGCCGCGCGCAAACCCGCCAGACCACCGCCCACTACGAGAACTTGATGTTTCAGCATATTCGTCTCCTTCATTGTAACAACTCAACCACCGTGTCATTTCGAGCGAAGCGAGAAATCTCACAATGTTTGAACGAGATTTCTCGGTGCCAACAGCGCACCTCGAAATGACAGGGTGAGTAGTTACCCTTCATTTGACAAAGAACGTCAGCGCGTACGCGCCCCAGATGAGGTATACGAGACCGACGAGCCAGAGTAACCACGTGAGCGCGCGGCGTTTGCCTTCATTCGAAACAAAATCGAACAGGACGTTGCGGATGCCGTTCAAGCCGTGATACAATGCGACGGCGAGCAAGCCACTGTCAATGACGAGGTACAACACACTCTTGAACCGCGCCGCCACACCCAGAAAATTGATGTTCATATTTTCCGGAATGTAGTGTAGCACCAGCAAATGCGCGCCCAAGAACAACACGAGCAGAACGGCGGTGATGCGTTGCCAGATCCACGCCCACACGCCTTGGGGTTGAGGAGTTATTTGGGTCATAAGATTCTCCTGGAATACGTGATACGTGATGCGTGAAACGTGATGCGTGTTTCGTTCACGTCTTCACGTTTTACGTTTCATGCCAAAATGTGGGGCAGGGCAATCGCAAAGCCGATGACGAATGGAATGAGCGCGATCAGCATCAAGGCGATGAAAATTGCCTTTTGCTTTTTAACGCCGTACCCCAAATCGAACAGGACGATGCGCAGCCCGTTCAAGCCGTGAATCAAAATGATGGCGAGCAAGCCCATTTCGAGCAGAACGAAAATCGGTGCTTTGAGAAATTTCATCGCCTCGTTGAAACTGCCCGCGCCGCCCACCACCGTCGAAATGACGAGGATGTGCATCAGCAGGTATCCCGCGATACCCAGCCCGGTGAGCCGATGCAGCCAAAACGCCCACATCCCCAGCCCGCGACCGGGATAAACGGTGTGTTTGGTTAATGGCATAACCCCTCCTTGAGAATGACCGCCGACGGACTCGGACACCGCCGACTGTCGCTAATGTTGATAAACTTTTCGCGTGTCTTGACTGCTCATCAAGTTTCGTTTGCGTCCATCTGCCGCCAGCGCTCGGCGGTCAGTATTTCCGCGACGCGCTCCGGTGTCACGTTCCCGTACACTTCGTCGTCCACCATCATCACGGGACCAACGCCACAGATGCCGAGACAACTCGTCATTTCGAACGTCCACTGGCTATCCGCCGATGTTTGCCCCGGCTCCAGTTGCAGCGTCGCGCGAATCGCGTCGTAGACCGCGCGCCCGCCGGCGACGTGGCACGGCGCATCGGCACAGAATCGCACCACGTGTTTGCCGCGCGGTACAACGCTGAACAGCGAATAGAATGTTGCCACGCCAAAAATTTTTGCCGCAGGCATTTTCAATTCGCGCGCCAGGTGTTCCACCTCCCCGCGCGGAATGTGTCCAAAACGCTGGTTAATTTCCGCCAGTCGCGCCACCAGATCGTTGCTCATTTCCATCTCACGCTGTCCCAAACCCTGATTCGGACAAGCCGAAACCAAATAGGTTATCCGCGAATAACGCGAATCACACGAATAGAAAAACCAGGCACTAGTATCCGACCGTCGAATGAATTCGGCGTCTCAACCCATTTTTCGTAGGGGCGGGGTGACCTCGCCCCTACTTGACGCGCGTTGCAACATCGTCTCTGCGAATTATACGCTCAACGAGGTAAAAACCGGCTGAAGCCGATTGAGGGGAGTGCGCTAGCCCGATTCATCGGGGCTCCACCTCGCTGCGCGGCTGCTCAGAACTTGTCACATCGAGCGGAGCGAGATGTCTCACTTCGTTCGACATGACAAGTTTCTGTCAACGCGCATACCGCCACGCGGTATAGAATTCTCGCAATGACAGACAGGGCGGAACGGCTACCCCACAAACACGCGCTCTACCCCACAATACACGCGCATCTCGTCGCGTAGCAAATAGCCAATCAAGGTCATCTTCCACGCGCGCGCCAGTTCCAACGCGAGTGAAGTCGGCGAGGTGCGTGAGACGACGATGGGGACACGCATCTTGGCAGCTTTCATCAACATCTCCGATGAAATGCGCCCGGTCGAAAACAAAATGTGATCGCGTGTCTCGATGCCGCGCAAGAGACAATCGCCGCGAATCTTGTCCAGCGTGTTGTGCCGTCCCACATCTTCCGCCAGCGACAAAATCGTTTCGCCATCGGTCAGCGCGGAGGTATGCACCCCGCGCGTCACGCGATACAGGCGCGCCCGCGCGTACAACTCATCCATCCGCGCGAAAAGTTGCGCGGCGCGCACGGTGCGCCGGGATTCCAACGGCGGTTGCTGGGATGACAAATCGCTGAAGGTGATGCCGCCGCCGCAACCGCTTGTCAAAACGCGATGCGTCGGTACACGAAAATCGTCGCGCGTCAGCCGCACGTGAATCGTGCCAACATTCTCCTCGCAATTCGCCATCGCGCGCGTTTCGTTGATGCCGAGCGCGGGGACGAGCCAGTAGGCGCGATCCGCCTGCTCGTACACGCGCAGCGAAGCCACGTCGTTCAAGCCGGCAATCAAATTCTCGGAGAGGAGAAAACCGAGCGCGAGATGATGCAGTTGGCACGGCGTCGCCATAAACGTCACGACTTCGAGATCGTTCACGTACAACACCCATCGGCTTTCGCCGATGATGGCACCCGTCACCTCGTCCGCGCTGGTTCTCGTCACGCGGTAGTATCGCGTCGTCGCTTGATCGTCAAACATTGCAGGTATCAAAACACCGTCTCACTGCCCCACTGTCCTACTGTCCCACTGCCCTACTGCCTCACTGTCCCACTGTCTCACTACCCCACTGTCTTTTCCGCCACCGGCAACGGCTCCCCAACGCGTTCCAACCACTCTAAATCGCAACGGAAACAACGTCGCGCTTCGTTACGCGCTTGCGCTTCATCCAACCCCAATTCGGCTTCGTCGAAACTCGCAAGGCGTTGTTGCAAGGGAAGACAACTCACACCGACACGACGCACGTTTGCGTAATCGCTGATGTTGTACAACTGGGGAACATCGTGCCGTTCGGGTTGATAGATCACGCGTTCGATCTTGCCGGTCGTCAACCAATGGTCTACTGCGAGCGCCACCTTGTTGCCCTGTGCCACCGCCTCGATGACGGTGGAAGGACCCTGAACGGCGTCGCCTGCCGCAAAGACACCGGGCGTCTTCGCCTCGAAGGCAAGACCGACCTCCAGCGTGGACTTGCCCGCCATATCCACCGCCGCATCGTCCAGCACAGTGATTTGACCGATCGCCGCAATCAGCACATCGCATTCCAAATCAAACTCTGAGTTGGGAATCGGTACGGGGCGACGCCGCCCACTCCGATCGAATTCGCCAAGACGCTGGCGTTGCAACCGAACACCTGTGACGTGCGTCTCACCCAACACCTGCACCGGGTTCACCAACTCGTGAATCGGGATGCCCTCCTCCAGCGCCGCTTCGATTTCTTCCGGCAGCGCGGGCATATCGGCGCGCGTGCGGCGATACACAATCTTGACCTCGCGCGCGCCCAGACGCAACGACGAACGCGCCGCATCAATCGCCGTGTCACCACCGCCCACCACGATCACGCGCTTGCCTTTCAACTCGGGTGGATGCCCCAACGCAATGTCGCGCAAGAGATGAATCGCATGCAACACGCCCGATTTGTCTTCACCGGGTATGCCCAATTCACGACTCTTGTGTGCGCCAATCGCCAGCACAATCGCCTGGTATCCCGCGTCTTTCAAACCTTGAATCGTAAAATCCTTGCCCAGTTCTTGATTGCAACGAATCTCTACGCCCGCGCGACGAATGTGATCAATTTCGGCAAAGAGGGCTTGACGCGGCAAGCGATACGCCGGGATGCCGTACGTCATCATTCCACCCGGCTGCGGCATCTTTTCAAAGACCGTCACCGCGTAGCCGCGCTGGGCAAGGCGCAACGCCGCCGTCAAACCGGCAGGTCCCGCGCCAACAATCGCGACCTTGATATTTTTCGCTGGCGCGACGCGCGGTGACCAGGGCTGGGCGTACTCGCGATCTGCCATAAAGCGTTTGATTTGACGAATCGCCACAGGTTCATCCACCAGACCGCGCCGACAACTTTTTTCGCAGAAAGCGGGACAGACGCGACCGCAAATCAGCGCGAATGGATTTGTCTCCCGATGCACTTCTAGCGCCTCGGCGTACTTGCCCTGTGCCACAAGCGCCACGTAGGCAGGCACATCTACGCCGGCGGGACAAGCGTTGCTACACGCGGCGCGCGTCAACGCCTGACATTTGCCGGCAGGACAACGTTTTTCGTAAATGTGCGCTTCGTACTCGGCGCGAAAATACTTGAGGGTCGTCAACACCGGATTCGGCGCGCCCTGTCCCAAGCCGCACAAACTGCCAGCGATGATGAATCGGGCAAGATTCTCGAGTCGCTCGATGTCTTCGGGTTCGCCTTGCCCGGCACAGATGCGTTGCAAAATTTCCAGAATGCGCCGCGTACCGATGCGACACGGCACGCACTTGCCGCACGATTCGTCTTGCGTAAACTCCATAAAAAATCGCGCAATATCCACCATGCACGTGCGGTCGTCCATCACGACCAAGCCACCCGAACCCATAATCGAGCCGAGCGCGCCCAGTGGTTCGTAATCGAGCGGCGTGTCCAGATGTTGCTCTGGAATACAACCGCCCATCGGTCCGCCGGTTTGCAGCGCTTTGAATTTGCGTCCCCCCTTGATGCCTCCTGCGACATCGAACACGACTTCGCGCAGAGTGATGCCGAGTGGCACTTCGATCAAGCCCGTGCGCTCGACATCGCCGGCAAGCGTGAACGTTTTGGTGCCCTTGCTCTTTTCGGTGCCGATGGTACGAAACCACGCCGCGCCGCGTCGAATGATGTTGGGAATGTTTGCCAGTGTCTCGACGTTGTTGATGATTGTGGGCTTGCCCCACAATCCCGAAACGGCGGGGAAGGGTGGACGCGGGCGCGGCTCCCCGCGCTTGCCTTCGATAGATGCCATCAGCGCGGTCTCTTCGCCGCAGACAAACGCGCCTGCTCCCATCCGCAATTCGATGTCAAAATCGAATCCGCTTCCCAGGATGTTCTTGCCGAGAAAACCCAACTCGCGCGCCTGTTGAATCGCGAGGCGAATCGTGCGTACGGCAATGGGATATTCCGCGCGACAATAGATGTATCCCTGATGCGCGCCAATCGCATAGCCGGCGATGATCATTCCTTCGAGCACAGCGTGCGGATCGCCTTCCAGCAAGCGGCGATTCATAAACGCGCCGGGATCCCCTTCATCGGCATTGCAGATGACGTACTTGACCTCCGATTTTTGATTAGCCGCAAATTCCCATTTCTTGCCGGTGGGAAACCCTGCGCCGCCGCGCCCGCGCAAGCCCGCGGTGGTCACTTCGTCAATCACCTGGCGCGGCGTCATCTGGGACAAGACGTGCGCCAGCGCGGCGTAACCATCATCAGCGATGTAATCCTCAATGTTTTCCGGGTCAATCACGCCGCAACGCGCCATAATGATACGCATCTCTTTCGCCGCTGGCGCGCGCAGTTCTTCATCCTTGCGCACCTCGCCGGTGAATTGATATTTTGGCGCGATGCGTCCTTTGAGCAAATGCTCTTGAACGATTTCCACAATGGCGTCGGGAGTGAGATGGACGTACGTCACTCCTTCGGGATAGATGATGATTTCGGGGCCAATGTGACAATGCCCCAGACGCGATGTTTCCAGAATGCTGATTTCGTCGCGCAGGTTGTTGCGTTCAAGTTCGCGCACCAGCGCGTCTTCGATCTGTTGCGCACCTTTTGCGCGACATTCGGGATCCATACAGACCAGAATGTGGGAACGATAGAATTCGTTGGGCATCCGCACCTCAAGTACGATAGTTTGTTGGTGCAATCGTGCGATAGTTACGCTGTTGAATCGCGAAACCCTTGCGCCATCCAGCGAACGCACCACCGCGCTAGCGCGTAATCATCCACTCTTTGATGGGCTTGCCACCCAGCACGTGCTCTGCCACGATAGCGCGTGCGCGGTCTGGCGTGACTTTGCCGTAGGTGACCTTGTCCTCACCGATTTGCACATCCACAATCGGCTCGAATTCGCACAAGCCGATACAGCCCGTTTGCAAAACAAGGACACCGCTGAGTTGGTCTTTTTCGATTGCGTCGAGAATCGCTTTCATCGTATCGCGCGCGCCGGCGGCGATGCCACAGGTGCCCATCGCCACGGTGATGCGCGCGCGGGCATTCGCATTGCGAATCTCGCGCTTGCGGAGCGCTTCCTCTTTGATTTTCTTTAGGTCTTCGAGCGATTTGACAGCCATAAAAACCTCATTTCAGATTTACGATTTAGGATGTATGATTTAAGGTCGCGCACGTCTGACCCACCAACCGTGTCTCGAAATGACAAACGCAACATGATGGGGTGACAAATCATAAATCCGAAATCCGAAATCATAAATTGTAAATCTGCGCGAGCGAGTCCGCGATTTCTCTTCGCAGATATTCGATCACCTCTGGCTCGCTCAACGGCACATCGCCTAACACGGCTTTGATGGGGCGCGTATCGAATTCAAACACGCGGTCGTTGAGAACGTGCCGATACACAAAATCGGCGTGGGGATTGCCAACGACCAACCCCAAAATCGTGTTCGGCACATCGCCCAACGGCATCCGATTGATGTGACTGTGTTGGAACGTCGCAGTAACGGTGGTGCCCTTGCCCGGACTCGAATCCACTTCCAAATCGCCGTTACACAATTCGGTGGCTTGTTTCAAAAACGGTAACCCCAGCCCCACGCGGCGCGTCGTCCGCGTCGTAAAGAACGGATCGGTAGCGCGCTCGATCGTTTCCGCATCCATCCCCCGTCCGTTGTCGCTGACACTGATGACAAGTTGATCCGCCACCAGATCCTCGACCACTTCGATTTTGACGAGTGTGGCGCCGGTGTTCAAACTATTTTCGGCAAGGTCGAGGATATGGAGAGCGAGTTCGCGCAGCATTAGACTTTTTCGTACCTGCGCAAGACCGAAACAATTTTATCGGGTGTGTTGCGTCCAAGCACATTGTCATCAATCAGTACCGCTGGGGCTTGCGAACACGCCCCAATACATCGGCACGCTTCCAGAGTGAATTGACGATCAGGCGTGGTCTCACCCAACTGGACTCCCAAAATTTCTTGCGCGCGGCGAATCACTTTTTCCGCGCCACTGACGTAACACGCGGTTCCTAAACAAAAAGCCGCCCGATGCTTGCCGCGGGGCTTCATCGTGAAAAACGAGTAAAACGTGACAACGCCGTACACATCCTTGAGCGGGACGCGCAATTTTTCCGCGATGTAGTTTTGCATCGGCTTGGAGATGTAACCAATCTGCGCTTGAATTTCGTTGAGGATCACCATCGTTGCGCCGGGCTTGTGCCGATGTTCGGCGATGATGGCATCCATTCGAGCGCGTTGTTCAGGAATGACGACTGGATCGTCTTCGGTTGGTCGCAGTGCTTCAGCCAGCGGTACGGCTCGCAGATTTTGGGTTCGCATCAATGTCTCCTCAAAATGGCATAACAAAAGACGCATCACGTTTCACGTCTCACGTTTCACGTCTCACGTCTCACGCATCACGTTTCACGCATCACGCATCAATTCTGAATCGCGTAACGTCCTTCGCGCAGCGCGCGCGCGACATTCGCGACACTGCGCGTCCCTTCCAAATCGAATTCAGTCACCGCGCTGCCGATGGCATCCAACCAGTGCGCGTCCGACGCGCGAATGATCGCCAGGTGTTCCGGCAAACGAAATGTGCGCGCCGCCGACGCGGAGATGTTGGGCGAAATTTCCACGGCCGGCACGTCCAGTTCAGCCGGAACAAAGCCGAGCAATGGCATCAGCCCATTCTCCGAACGATCAATGTGCGCGGGAATCGCGATGCCGTGCAACGCGTTCACTTGGCGCACCAGTTCTTCCAGCGCAATGTTCGCCGAGAGCAAGAGCATCCGCTCTTCGCGCGTGACGAAATCTCCGGCAGCGTCCACGATGAACTGCTCTCCCAACGTCGCCGGACGATTGGGCAAGTGCGGGAGCGTCAAGTCGAGAACCGCTTGCAACGCGCGCACTTGGCGCACCGTATCGAACAAACACAAGACATGCACCTCTTCG
>Ga0209018_1002180_pt1 | contig 14274 bp, 12 predicted proteins | sample YNPBryBLVA2012_FD_185814 | JGI IMG/M metagenome (GOLD analysis project Ga0209018, IMG submission 185814) | Anoxygenic and chlorotrophic microbial mat microbial communities from Yellowstone National Park, USA - YNP Bryant BLVA 2012 (SPAdes)... ...
GGCGGGTGACGCGCCGCACGTCGCTGCCGTCCTGCTTCACCGTGTAAAGCTCGGTGGGGCCGAGGAGCGAGTTCATGCCGTAAAGCAGCCGGCCATTGCCCAAATCCTGAACATCGCTGCAGGTTCCCTCCCCCACCACGATGCGGCTTCCCCCGGTCAGCACGTCCACCGCGAAAATCGCCTTCTGACCCAGGTGATCGGCAGTGCAGTAGAGGGTGCGGCCGTCCCGGGACCACCGCAGCTCGGAAGGCGAGCGATCGCCCCGGGGGCTCGAGTCGGCCCGCAGAACTACCCGCCGCTCGTTCTGGGTGACCAGGTCCCGAAGCACGATGTCGAAGCGGTCGGATTCGTACCCTGGCCGGCTCATGGCGAGGTACGCCAGGACCTTGCCGTGGGGAGCGAAGCGGGGCTGGGTGTCCCAAGCGGGGTTGGTGGTGATTTTCTTGGGCTTTCCGGGGCCCGCCAGGTCCACCCAGAACAGGTCGTGGTTGGTGGACCAGGCCTCCTCCCTACCCACGTCCTTGGCGGAAAACACCAGCGCCTCGCCATCCGGGGCAATGGCGTACTCCTCGCTGCCACCGAAGGGCCGGGAGGGGCAGTCGGCGTCCATACCCTTCATGAGGTCCACCGCCGGGCCATCCGGGAGGCGATAGAGGAAGAGGTGGTTGCGCCGCCCGTCCTCCCAGCTATCCCAGTGGCGCACGAAGAGATTTTCAAAAAGCATGCCGCTGGCCTTGCGGTTGGCTAGCTCGTCCAGCTTTTGCTTGGTCTCTTCCGGGGACGTTTCGGGGAACACCATCATGGCGAACACCAGGAACGTGCCATCGGGGGAAACTTCCAGCGCGTCCACGTCCAGCGGCAGCGCCGTGACCTGGGTGGCCTCCCCACCGTCCACGGGGATGCGCCAGACCTGGGAAGAGCCGGAGCGAGTGGAAACGAAGTAAATCCACTTGCCGTCGGGACTCCACCGGGGCTGGCTGTCCGAGGTTGGGTGGGTGGTGAGCTGGCGCACGAAGCTACCGTCGGTGGCCGCGAGGTACAGGTCGCTGCGCCTCTTGTTGTTCTCGAGGTCGGTGACCGAAACCACGAACGCCACCAGCTTGCCGTCGGGCGAAACCCGCGGGTCCTGGATCCGGTCCATGGCCAGCATGTCGTGAACCGAAAAAGGGTGCGTTTCCTGTTGACCTGCCATGGCAACCCCCAAAGCCAAGAGCAACGCGGCCGTCATCGTCCCCTCCCCCGCGCGGTGCGCGGCTCGCCTATGGTAGCGCAAGCCCGGACCAGCCGTCCGAAGGAGGAGTGAGAGCACGGCGCGGTGCGGTAGCGAGCGGCAGCAGCTCGGCCCCCCACGCGGCAGGCGCCATCCCACGAACCCTCGCCGGTGCGGGGAAAGCCCCCGGCAACCGTGGGGGCGGCGCTGCGTAGGATAAAGCCATGGGAGGGAGCGGACGCATCGCGGTGTTTTTCGTCACGGTCCTCGGGGTTTGGACGCTCATGCACCTCTACGCCGCCTGGCGGCTTTCCCCACTGGCGGCGGCGACAAGGCTTCCCAGCCGGCTGGCCCTGGGGATCCTGGCTTTCCTCTGGCTGGCCTACCCCCTGGGACGACTGCTGGATCGCGGCAGTGGGGGCTCACCCCTGGCGTTGGCCCTGGAGTACCTGGGGGCCTGCTGGATGGGGGTGCTTTTCCTTTTGGTGATGGCGCTGGTAGTGGCCGATTTGCTCACGGGGTTCGGGGCTTGGCAGCGGGCTGCGGTGCCGGTGCGCGGGGGGTTCGCTGCCCTCGCCCTGCTGCTGGCGGCGGTGGGGTTGGTGCAGGGGAACCGAGCACCGGTGGTGGAGCGCCACGAGCTGGTGCTCCCAGGGCTGCCCCAAGCGCTAGACGGCCTCCGGGTTTGCCAGCTTTCGGACCTGCACTTGGGCACGATCCTCGGGGATCGCTGGCTTGCGGCGAGGCTCGAGCAGGTGCGGGCCCTGGACCCGGACCTGGTGGTGATCACCGGCGATTTGGTGGACGGCAAAGCCCGGCACGTGGAGAAGCTGGTGCCGCTGCTCCGCAGGCTCCGCGCCCGCCTGGGGGTGTACGCGGTGACCGGCAATCACGAGTTCTACGCCGGGCTCGAACGGAGCGTGGCGCTTTTGGAGGCAGCCGGGTTCCGGGTGCTGCGGGACACCCACGTGGAGGTGGCCCCCGGGCTGGTTCTGGCGGGGGTGGACGACCTCACCGCCCGGCGGCAGTTCGGCACCAAGCACCAAGCGCTGGACAGCGCGCTCCAGGGCCGCCCCCCCGGGGCCTGCATCTTGCTCTCCCACACCCCCTGGGAGGTGAGCCGCGCCCAGGGGCTGGGGGTGCAGCTGATGCTTTCCGGCCACACCCACGACGGCCAGATCTGGCCCTTCGGCTACCTGGTGCGCCTCAGCTACCCCTACCTGGGGGGCCTTTACCGGGTGGGCTCCTCCACCCTGTACGTAAGCCGCGGCACCGGCACCTGGGGCCCGCGGATGCGACTCCCCCGGCCTGCGGAGATCACGCTTTTTACGCTGCGCGCTCCGGGGGGCACCCAGGCGCCCTCGCCTCGCGCCGGGGAATGATGGCTGCAAAGCGTTGTGCGGCAACCCCAGCGGCCGGCTGGTGCCTGGCTGCGGGTACCTTGCCGCTGGGTCGCCCGGGGCTCGTGAATGTACTTGCATTGTCAGAGCCCGGGGGGTACACTTGCCGCCCGTGAAGGGGAACCTGGGATCCGCAAAGGCTCTGGAAGGCACGTCGGTGCCCTTGGTGGCCACCGGGGAAGGAGCGAGTATGGGTCGGCTTTTCGAGTTTTACCGCACCTCCGTGGGCAAGAAAATCGTCATGGCCGTGACCGGCTTGGTGCTGGCCCTTTTCGTGCTGGGCCACATGCTGGGCAACCTGCAGATCTACCAAGGACCGGAAAAGCTCAACCACTACGCCCAGCTGTTGCGCACCTCCATGCCGCTGCTGTGGACCGTGCGGCTGGTGCTTTTGGCATGCGTGGTGCTCCACATCGTGGCTGCGGTGCAGGTGACGCTCCAGGACCTCCGCTCCCGTCCCAGGAAGTACGCGGTGGCTGCCTACCAGGAGGCGGACATCGCCTCCCGCACCATGATCTGGGGCGGGTTAGTGGTGGCTTGCTTCATCGTTTACCACCTGATGCACCTCACGCAGGGCTCCGCCCACCCGGATTTCCGCCCCGGGGACGTGTACCACAACGTGGTGGCGGGGTTCCAGGTGCCGCTGGTCTCGGCGTTTTACATCCTCGCCAACATCTTCCTGGCGCTGCACCTCTACCACGGCATGTGGAGCTGGTTCCAGACCTTGGGGTTTTCCCATCCCAAGTACAACCGGGCCAGGAGGGTCTTTGCCACGATCTACGCCGTGGTCATTGCGGTGGGCAACGTTTCCATCCCGCTGGCAGTGCTGGCGGGTTGGGTGAAGTGAGGGAGGCAAGGCCATGAAACTGGACGCCAAAATCCCCGCCGGTCCCCTGGAGCAGAAGTGGACCCGCTACAAGAACAGCTGCAAGCTGGTGAGCCCCGCCAACAAGCGGAAGTACTCGATCATCGTGGTGGGGACGGGGCTCGCGGGGGCCTCCGCCGCCGCATCCCTGGCCGAGCTGGGCTACAACGTGAAGGCGTTTTGCTACCAGGACTCCCCGCGGCGGGCCCACTCCATCGCAGCCCAAGGAGGTATCAACGCTGCCAAGAACTACCAGAACGACGGCGACAGCGTTTTCCGGCTTTTCTACGAGACCATCAAAGGCGGTGACTTTCGCTCCCGGGAGGCCAACGTCTACCGCTTGGCGGAGGTTTCCGCGAACATCATAGACCAGTGCGTGGCCCAGGGGGTGCCTTTTGCCAGGGAGTACTCCGGCTACCTGGCCAACCGCTCCTTCGGTGGCGCCCTGGTTTCCCGCACGTTCTACGCCCGGGGGCAGACGGGTCAGCAGCTGCTCCTGGGAGCCTACTCGGCGATGATGCGCCAGGTGGGGCTCGGCCAGGTGAAGCTCTACCCGCGCACCGAAATGCTGGACCTGGTGGTAGTGGACGGCAAAGCTCGGGGGATCGTGGTGCGCGATTTGGTGAGCGGGGAAATCAGCGTCCATGCCGCCGACGCGGTGATCCTCGCCACTGGCGGCTACGCCAACGTGTTTTACCTTTCCACCAACGCCAAGGGGTGCAACGCCACGGCCATCTGGCGGGCCTACAAGCGAGGGGCGGGGTTCGCCAACCCCTGCTTCATGCAAATTCACCCCACCTGCATCCCCCAGTCCGGGGACTACCAGTCCAAGCTGGTGCTCATGTCCGAATCGTTGCGCAACGACGGCCGGGTCTGGGTGCCGAAGAAGAAGGGGGACACCAGGCGGCCCGCGGATATCCCCGAGGACGAGCGGGACTACTACCTGGAACGCATGTACCCCAGCTACGGCAACCTGGCTCCCCGGGACATCGCTTCCCGGGCCGCCAAGCGCATGTGCGACGAAGGCTACGGCGTGGGGCCCGGTGGCCGCGGGGTGTACCTGGATTTCGCCGACGCCATCAAGCGGCTGGGCAAGCACGTGATCGAGGAGCGCTACGGCAACCTCTTCGAGATGTACGAGCGCATCACCGGGGAAAACGCCTACGAAACCCCCATGCGCATTTACCCTGCCCCCCACTACACCATGGGCGGGCTTTGGGTGGACTACGAGCTCATGTCCACGATCCCCGGGCTGTTCGTGGCTGGGGAAGCCAACTTTTCCGACCACGGGGCCAACCGCTTGGGAGCCTCGGCGCTGATGCAAGGCTTGGCCGACGGCTACTTCATCCTCCCCTACACCGTGGGCAACTACCTCGCCAACACCAAGCTGGAAAAGGTGGACACCTCCCACCAGGCGTTCCGGGACGCCCAAGCGGAGGTGCAGGCGAGGGTCGCCAAGCTCCTCGCGGTGAACGGCCGGCGCACCGTGGACGAGTTCCACCGCGCCCTGGGGAAGATCATGTGGGACCTGGTGGGCATGTCCCGCACCGAAGCTGGCCTCAAGGAAGCGCTCGTGAAGATCCGCGCCTTGCGGGAGGAGTTCTGGCAGGACGTGCGGGTCCCCGGGGAGGCGGCGGACCTCAACCAGGAGCTGGAGAAAGCGGGTCGGGTAGCGGATTTCTTCGAGCTCGCCGAGCTCATCGCCCTGGATGCTCTGGAGCGGCGGGAATCCTGCGGGGGTCACTTCCGGGAGGAGTTCCAGACCCCCGACGGCGAAGCCCAGCGCGACGACGCCAACTTCGCCCACGTGGCGGTGTGGGAGTACCAAGGGGACGAAAAACCACCCGTGCGCCACACCGAGCCCCTCGTCTTCGAGGCGGTGGAGCTGGCGCAGCGCAGCTACAAGTGAGGAGGGGGCTATGAGGCTTACCTTGCACATCTGGCGGCAGAAAGGGCCCAACGACCAAGGCCGTTTCGTGAAGTACGAGCTCGTGGATGTGAACGAGCACATGAGCTTTCTGGAAATGCTGGACGTGCTCAACCAGAAGCTCATCGCCCGGGGGGAAGAGCCGGTGGCCTTCGACCACGACTGCCGGGAGGGGATTTGCGGCGCCTGCAGCATGGTCATCAACGGCATGGCCCACGGCCCGGAGCGCGCCACCACCACCTGCCAGCTGCACATGCGCCACTTCAAGGACGGGGACGTGATTTACATCGAACCGTGGCGGGCCAAGGCGTTCCCCATCGTCAAGGACCTCGTGGTGGACCGTTCCGCCTTCGATCGCATCATCGCCGCCGGCGGCTTCATCTCGGTGCGCACCGGCTCCGCCCCGGAAGCCAACAGCATCCCCGTGCCCAAGGAGGTGGCCGAGCTGGCCATGGACGCTGCCGAGTGCATCGGCTGCGGCGCGTGCGTGGCTGCCTGCCCCAACGGCGCCGCCATGCTGTTCGTGGCGGCCAAGGTCTCGCACCTCAACCTGCTCCCCCAGGGCCAGCCCGAGCGCTACCGGCGGGTGAAGGCCATGGTGGAGGCCATGGAAAAGGAGCAGTTCGGCGCTTGCTCCAACCACCGGGAGTGCGAAGCGGCTTGCCCCAAGGGGATTTCCATTTCCTTCATCGCCCGCATGAACCGCGACTACCGCAAGGCGCTGTGGAAGACCAAGGAGTTCGAGGGGGGCAAAGCCGAAGGCATCTCCAAGTTCCGGGGGTAGGTTGCGGATCCGTGAGAACGGAACGCAGCGTGGGGTCTGTTTCGTCAGTGAACCGATAGTAGAAAACTTCCGGGTCTTGCCCTGCGGGGTGAATCTCGCGGACAGTTTCCATTGGCTGCGAGCCTGGCACCTCGGCAGCTCGGGAAACCCACGGGTGCCGGAAAACGTAGCGCCCACGGTCCCAGCAACGACCCGTGGGCGCGTGGCCCATTTGTTCCGCCTCGGCGATGGCTACTCCCTAGGCAGCACCAGCTCGGTTCGGCGGTTCACCGCTCGCCCCTCGGGGGTATCGTTGCTTTCCAAGGGAAAATCTGGGCCGAAACCCATCACCGCGATGCGCTCCGCTGCGATCCCCTGCTCCTTCAAGAAAGCCGCCACGGCCTCGGCCCGGGCCAGCGAGAGCTCGATGTTGTGCTGGTAGGAACCCGTGGAATCCGTGTGCCCGCAGGCGTAGAGCTTCACCGCGGGGAAGTGCGCCTTGATGATTTCCGCTTGCCTGGCGAGCAGGGCCACCCCCTCGGGTTTCAGCGTGGCTTGGTCCACATCGAAGGTCACGTTGCCTCCCGTATCGAACACGAAAAGCCGAGCGAGGCCCAGCCGCTGGGCGAAAGCCTTCGCCTTTTCATCGAAGCGAAACACCAGCTCGCCGGAAGTAGCCGAAAGCATCCGCAGGCGCACTTCCACGGGTTCGTTGCCTTCCCAGCGAGCTGCAATGCCCAAAGCCTCCTCGAAGCTGGCAAGCCCCACGGTAAGCGGCGCCTTGCCCAGCTCTTTGCCGTCGCGGAAAACCACCGCCCCGTCGGGTACCGACCGCACCTGCAGCGACACCGCAGGAAGTGCCGCGTAAGGCGCGGGGGGCTGGCGATGGGTGCACGCGATCACGGCGACAACCAGCAGCGCACAAAGTCGTTTCATGAATCCACCTCCTTTCCGAAGGTGTTTTCTATCCCAGCATCACTTGCTACGCAAAACCTCGAGGATTTCCCGCAAAAGCTTCACGTCCTCGGCGACCTGGGGCTCGGTGGCGGCTTCCTCCTCGGCCTTTTTCTTGGCGAGGGCCGCTTGGAGCTTCTGCATGGGAACCACCACGATGAGGTAGATGGCAGCAGAAACGATCAGGAAGTTCACCACGGTATTCACGAATTTGCCCAACGCAACAGGCCCCAGCTTGATGGCGGAAAAGTCCGGAGCACCGCCGACGGCTCCCACCAGCGGCATCAGCACGTCGGCTACCAACGAGTTCACTACCTGCCCGAAGGCAGCTCCGATGATCACCGCCACCGCGAGATCCGCCACGTTGCCGCGCATCACGAAATCCCGGAAACCCTTCAACATGTCGTTTCCTCCTTTCTTCTTCCTCCTTCCGGTTTGTGCTTAAGGCTTTCCTTCACTGATGGCCCTCCCGAGTTACGAACTCGATAACCACGGCCACGCTTGCCTCCACGGGCTCCCCCTCGCCGCTTTCCGCTGGCCGCCAGCGCATGCCGCGTAGCGTGCGCAGCGCCTCGCCATCGCAGGGCGCTCCTCCACCCTGCACCACCCGCGCCGCTTTCACGCTCCCGTCGCCAGCAACCGTCACCAGCGCCGCCACTTTCACGCCAGCACACGTATCCGCCAGCGCCCCTTCCACCGGCACTACCGTGTCCCCCAAGGGCTCGGGGGGGCGAACCGGGCGCAGGCTTTTCAAGGGAATCGGTGTCGCCCGCCTTCCGGGGGTGGCGGTGGGAGAAGGCGGCGGCGCTGGCGAAGGCTCGGTGACCTCCGAGCTCGCGGCTGCCACCACCGCTCGAGCCGTGGGCGTGGGGAAAGAGCCATCCAGGTTTCCAGCTGACGGTCTCTCCCGCAGCGCCAAGAAAGCGCCCACGGCCCCTACGAAACCCAAGGCCGCCAAGACCACGAGGCGGGCCAAAGGCAGCTTCCGCTGGGCGCTTGTCTGCCGCGGCAAGAGCTGCGTGCGGGCGGTGGCCAGCTCCACCGGCGCCGGCCGCGCCTGGACCAGAACTTCCCCATTCGGGGGTTCAGGGAGCACTTCGAAGGCCGCTGCCGCCTGGAGCGCCAACGCCATTTCCGCCGCCGAGGCGTAGCGCATCTCCGGCTCCCGCGCCATTCCCTTCATCACCACCGCGGCTAGCTCCGGGGGGCATTCCGGCGCTACCTGGAGCAGCGGCACCGGATCCTCCGTCATCCGCGCCACCATGACTTGGATCGGGTCCTCCCCAGGGTAGGGCCGCTGGCCGCTGAGAAGCTCGTAGAGCGTCACGGCAAAGGAGTAAATATCCGCACGGCGGTCGGGCTTTTCGCCTCGGGCTTGCTCGGGGGCGATGTACGCTGGCGTCCCCAGCGCGATGCCGCTCTGGGTAAGCTCGACGCCCCCCAGCCCTTTTGCCAAGCCGAAATCCACCAGGTAAGGTTTGAAGGAAGGGGCCACCATGATGTTCGCGGGCTTGATGTCCCTGTGAACGATGCCGTGGGAATGGGCGAACTCCAGAGCGTCCAGAAGTGGAAGCGCTAGCTGCACTACCAGGCGCGGCTCCAAAGGCCCGTTCGCCCGGAGGAGCTGGGCCAAAGAAGGCCCCTCGATGAGTTCCATGGTGTACCACAAAAATCCTACGTCCTCGCCGAAGGCGTACACCGTGGCGATGTGCGGGTGGTGCAAGGAGGCCACCAGCTGCGCTTCCCGGCGAAAGCGCGCCACTTGCTCCGCCGACTCTCGAAACAGCACCTTGAGTGCTTCGAAACGCCCCAGTGCCAGGTTCCGAACGCTGAAAACCAAGCTGGACGCCCCCTGCCCCAGGAACTCCACGAACTCGTAACGCCCCTGGAGCGCCTGTTGCAGCAGCTCACCCACCCGGAGCGGCAAGCTCGCCAGGTTCCGACCCGAGGTTCCAGCTTTGGTCACGTTGTCATTATATAGGGAGAAAGTGACACACGCAAAAAGCTTGCGCCCGCTTGCCAGCCGGCACCATTCGCTCGCCTCCAGCCCGCCGCCGTGGCGTGCGGAAAAAGGTCGAGGATATCGGGGTCGCGACCCGCATCCTCACTGCGAGGCGAAACCAAATTTTCCGTGGCGCCAGCCGTCTGGCAGCTCCTCCGCGGCGAGCCAAGGCTTGCCCGCTTCGACTCCACCTATGGCGACGAAGCGTCGCAAGGGGCCCACGTCCCCAAAGCTGGCCGACACGGTCAGGTATCGCCAAGCCGAAGCCCTTCACCCTTAGGTGGCGGGCGCGTAGATGAGCGCCACCAGAGCCTGGAGCTCCGCGGCGTCCACCTCGTCGAAATGGGCGGGTTTGGTGGAGTCTATGTCCAGCACCCCCACGATGGCGCCGCTACCATCCCGCACCGGCACCACGATTTCCGAGGCTGACCTGGGGTCGCAGGCGATGTGCCCGGGAAACGCGTGCACATCGGGAACCACCACCGGCTCCCCGCGATCTATCCCCGCCCAGCAGACCCCTTGGTGGGGGGGCAACCACAGGCAGGCCAGGGGACCCTGGTACGGCCCCACCACCAGCTCCGGCTCCCCGCCTGGGGCCGCTGGCGGGCGCAAGAGGTAGAAGCCGGTCCAGGAAAACCCCGACATCTTGTGGTGCAGCAGCGCCGCCGCGGTGGCCATGCGGGCGATGGGGTCGGAGGTCTTGCGGAAAAGCTCCGCGAGCTGCTGGCGGATCCGCTGGTACCTTTTCCTTTTCTCCTGCGCTTCCATGGCTGCCTCCGCTTCCCTGGCTCGGGGCTGTTAGAATACCCGAACCTGGCGGCTTGCGGGAAAGCCCCACCGCAGCGGCAGGGGCATCCAAGCCTCCGGGGACACTGGAGGGAGGAAACGCATGGCCGAGCAAAGGTGGGACTTGGTGGTGATCGGTGCGGGACCCGGGGGGTACGTGGCGGCGATTCGCGCCGGCCAGCTGGGGCTTGCCACGCTGGTGGTGGAAAAGGACCCGTTCCTGGGAGGCACCTGCCTGCACCGCGGCTGCATCCCCACCAAAGCGCTGCTGCACACCGCGGACGTGCTGCAAAAGGCCCGGGAAGGCGAGGCTTTCGGGGTGCGCTGCAGCAACGTGGAGCTGGACCTGGCCGCCGCCCACGCCCACAAGCGCAAGGTGGTGAGCAAGAACGCCAAGGGCATCGAGGGGCTTTTCAAGAAAAACGGCGTGCGCTGGGTCCAGGGGTTCGGGAAAATCCTCGGGCCGGGGAAGGTGGAGATAACTAAAGCCGACGGCATCCGGGAGGTGGTGGAGAGCCGTTTCGTGCTGCTGGCCACCGGGTCGAAGTGCGGCGATCTGCCCCACGTGAAGGCGGACGGCCAGCGCATCATCAACTCCGACCACGCCCTGGAGCTTGCCGAGGTGCCCCGCAGGCTGTTGGTGCTGGGCGCCGGTGCGGTGGGGATGGAGTTCGCCTCGATCTTCGCCCGCTTCGGCTCCCAGGTGACGGTGATCGAGCTTTTGGACCGGGTGCTGCCGCTGGAGGATCCGGACGTTTCCAAGGAGGTGGAGCGAGCGTTTCGCAAGCAAGGGATCCTCTGCCACACCAGCACCCGGGTGGAGCAGGTGGAAACCAGCGAAGCCGGGGTGCGCCTGGCCGCCACCAACGCCCTGGGGGAGCAGGTGAGCTTCGAGGGGGACGTGCTGCTGCTGGCGGTGGGGCGGCAGGCGGTGACCGAGGGGGTGGGGCTGGAGAACACCCAGGCCAAGCTGGAAAAGGGCCGGGTGCTGGTGGACCGTTTCTGCTGCGCCGAGGCCCCCTGGCTCTACGCGATCGGTGACCTGATCCCCACGCCCTGGCTTGCCCACGTGGCCTCCATGGAAGGGGTGCTGGCGGTGGAGCACATGGCTGGCAAGAACCCACCCCCTATCAACTACGACCAGGTTCCCTCCTGCACCTACTGCTCCCCGGAGGTGGCCTCCATCGGCCTCACCGAACCCGAGGCCAAGGCCCGGGGGTACGAGGTGAAGGTGGGGCGGTTCCCGTTCACCGCCTCCGGCAAGGCGGCGATCCTCGGGGAAACCGCGGGGTTCGTGAAGATCGTGGCCGACGCCAAGTACGACGAGATCCTCGGCATGCACATCGTGGGCCCCCACGCCACCGAGCTCATCGCCGAAGGCGAAGCAGCGCTGCGGGGGGAGCTCACCGCCGAGGAGCTGGCTTGGACCATCCACGCCCACCCCACGCTCCACGAGGCGATCCACGAGGCGGCGGAGGGGGTCCACGGAATGACCATCCACATTTGAGCGTTGCGGGAGAGGGCGCGGGAGAAAGGAGGAGAAACCATGCCGGTGAACGTGGTGATGCCGCAAATGGGCGAATCCATCGCCGAAGGAACCATCGTCAAGTGGCTCAAGAAGGAAGGCGAGCCGGTGAAGAAGGACGAGCCGCTATTGGAGATTTCCACCGACAAGGTGGACGCCGAGGTGCCAGCGCCGGCCAGCGGTATTTTGGCGAAGATCCACTACGACGCCGGGAAAACCGTCCCGGTGGAAACCGTCATCGGCGTGATCGCCACCGAAGGCGAAGCTTCCGCAGTGGCCGAGGCGCCAGCTGCAGCCGAGGCACCAGCCGCGGCCCAGCCCCCCGCACCGGCCGTCGCCGAGCCGTTCCCAGCCCCTGCCGCCCCTGCAGCTGCGCCGAGCCCGCAGGCAGCGCCTTCCCAGGTGGTTTTCCCCGAGCCAGAAACCGCTCCCGCTGGGCCGGCGTCGGCGGCCGAGGCCAGCGAGGCGGAGGTGCTGCGCCGCCGCTCCTCCCCGCTGGTGCGCCGAATCGCCGCCGAGCACGGCGTGGACCTTGCCCAAGTGCCGGGCACCGGGCTGGGAGGCAGGGTCACCAAGCAGGACATCCTGGACTTCATCGCCAAGCGGCAAGCGGCCGCCGCAGCGCCCGCCACTGCTCCGGCCGCCGCACCGGCGCCAGCTCCCCCTGCCGCTCCCGCCCCGGCGCCCGCTGCTCCGGCCCCCCGGGCGGTACCACCGGCTCCTGCTTTCGCCGGCGAGGAGTACCGGGAGCCCATGAGCGTCATGCGGCAGCGCATCGCCGAGCACATGGTGGCCTCCCGTCGCACGTCCCCCCACGTGCACACGGTGTTCGAGGTGGACGCCAGCCACATCGTGCGCTTGCGGGAGCGCTACAAGGACGAGTGGGAGCGACAGTACGGGGTGAAGCTCACCTACACGCCGTTCTTCCTGGAGGCGGTGATCGATGCCCTGAAGGCGTTCCCGATCCTCAACGCTTCCCTCGACGGCAACGACATCGTGTACCACCGCCACATCAACCTGGGGGTCGCCGTGGCGCTGCCCCACGGGCTCATCGTCCCGGTGATCAAGCGGGCGGAGGAGCTTTCGCTCCTGGGCTTGCAGCGTGCGCTCACCGACCTGGCTACCCGGGCGCGGAACAAGCAGCTCAAACCCGAGGAGGTGCAAGGCTCCACGTTCTCGGTGACCAACCCCGGCCCCTACGGCAACCTCTTCGGTTTGCCCATCATCAACCAGCCCAACGTGGCGATCCTCTCCATCGGCAACATCCAGCGGCGGCCGGTGGTGATCCGCGACAGCGCCGGCCGGGAGGGACTGGGGATTTCCGACGTGGTTTTCCTGGCGCTTTCCTTCGACCACCGGCTCATTGACGGCGCGGTGGCCGACCAGTTCATGGCCCACGTGAAGCAGTTCATCCAGGAGGGGCGTTTCTCCCTGGCTTAGCGGCTGGGGCCTTGCGGCAACGCAGCTGCGTCCTCCACCCCACGGGCCGGGCGATGCCCGGCCCCGCCGGGGGTGTACACTCGACCCATGAGCATGCTCCTGCTTCCCGCGTTGTTTTTTGGCCTCGTGCCGCTTCTCGGCTGCACCCCGGCCCCTGAAGGCGAGGGCCCGCCCCAGGGGAGCGCACCGCTGCCGCTGCTGGTTCTCGGCCAAGGGGGTGGGTTCACCGGCGCTGTGGAGGGCTTTCGCCTGCTGGAGGATGGCACGGTGTTGCGCTTTTCCCGCCCACCCGGCAAAAGCGAGCAAGCTGCCCGCTGCGGTCGGCTTGCCCCGGCCCAGCTCGCGCAACTGCGCCAGGCTCTGGCGGCGATCCCCTGGGCCTCCCTCCCCCAGGGCCAGCCCGGCAACGTTACCTCGTTCCTGGAGGTGACGCTCCCCTCGGGCAGCCGGGAGATCCGCTGGGCCGGTCTCTACGACGATGCCCCCCCTCCCCTGCGCCCGCTGCTCTCCCTGGTGCTCCCCTGGCTCGAAGCCTGCTCCACCCAGCGGTGAGCAACCCGCCCCACCCCGCGGCCCCTGCCCCTGCGGAAAACTGGACCGCGCGGGCTCTCGCCCCTCACCTTACCCTTCCCCGGGGGAAGAGGCCTCCTCTGCTTCGGCTCCCTCTCCCTTTGGAGCAGGGCTGCGGTGAGGGAATGGCTGGCGGCGTAAGGGCTCCTGAAGAAAGCCAGCGATAGCCAAGCCTGCGGCCGCAGGGCCACGCCGTCCTAGCCTGCGGGGGAGCGAAGCCGGCGTTACTTGACAATCCCAAAAACCTTCGCCACGAATTCCAAAGCGTCCCTGTTGAAAAGAACCACCGCGAAAAGGATCACCAGCGACCAGATCGTGATCTTGCGGTCCAAGGCCAGGCGCAGCGCCTCGATCCTCCCCACCAGCTCCTCGCGGGCGGTTTGAATCTTGCCCAAAAGCTCCTCGGGAGTGGCGCGAATGAGCCCGTAAAGTTCAGCCTCGTCTTTCTCTATCCTCCGGAGAAGCTCCGCCTTGTCCCTCTCCATCCTCCCGAGAAGCTCCGCCTTGTCCTTCTCGGTTTTCTCGTACAGCGCCTCGATCTTCCCAAGGAGCTCCGCCTTGTCCTTCTCGGTTTTCTCGTACAACGCCTGGAGCTTTCCGAGAAGCTCCGCCTTGTCCGCCTCGGCCTTGCCCAAAAGCTCCGCCCGCAGCGCCCCCATCCGCTCCTCGAACAGCTCCCGGGTCACGAACTCCCGACGCATCGCCACCAAAAGCTCGTCCCGGGTCCGGGCCTAGCTCACCTCCGTGGCCCGCTGCACCGCCTCCTCCAAACCCCGCACCACCACCAAGGCGTCCTCGCTCCCCAGGTGCCGCTCCAGCACCAACACCGCAT
>Ga0209018_1002183_pt1 | contig 14264 bp, 10 predicted proteins | sample YNPBryBLVA2012_FD_185814 | JGI IMG/M metagenome (GOLD analysis project Ga0209018, IMG submission 185814) | Anoxygenic and chlorotrophic microbial mat microbial communities from Yellowstone National Park, USA - YNP Bryant BLVA 2012 (SPAdes)... ...
AAATACTATTCGGTGGGCGAAAGCCGCGTGGAGCAGTTGACAAGATAGGCGTGCGAGGCAAAAACTTGAAAGGGAATATGGCTGACGTTAAAAGTCGGATGGAGTGGTGCCTCTGGGAATAAGATGCCAATCGAAGGGCGTCACCTGGTAGACGTAGTAGTTTAGCCAATTGGCAAATAGCAAACTGGCATGGCCGCGCCAGCGTACCAGCGGCGGCTTGGATGGGTCATCTTCGGGGAAGTAATTGCGCGGCAGGGCAATCGGGAGGCCCTTTTTTATGTCGCGCTCGTACTCGGCTTTGAGGGTGTGCGGATCGTACTCCGAATGGCCGGTGACGAAGATGTGACGGCCGTCTTTGGATGCCACGATGTGGATGCCCGCTTCCTCCGACTCGCTCAAAATCTGCAAGTCTGGCACGCGCTCCAGGTCTGCGCGGCGGACTTCGGTGTAACGGGAGTGCGGCGCCAGGAACACGTCATCGAAGCCGAACAGCAGGCGTTCAGAAGAGGCCAGTTTGCGGTGTTCGAATACGCCGAATACTTTGGCCGGCAGGCTGTATTTGGGGATGCCAAAGTGATGATACAGGCCGGCTTGTGCGCCCCAGCAGATATAGAAAGTGGACAATACGTTCGACGTGGACCAATCGAAGACGCGCGTCAATTCTTCCCAATAGGCCACTTCTTCGAAGTCCAGATGTTCTACCGGCGCGCCGGTGACGATCAGACCGTCGAATTTCTGGTCTTCGACATCCTCCAGTGTGAGGTAGTGAGCAAGCAAATGGTCGGCATCCACGTTTTTGGATTGGTAAGTGGCGGTATGCAGCAAAGTCACTTCGACTTGCAAGGGTGAGTTGCCGAGTAAGCGCAGGATTTGCGTCTCGGTCTCGACTTTGGTGGGCATCAGGTTCAGAATGGCCACCCGCAAGGGACGGATGTCTTGATGTTCGGCGCGTTCCTCGCCCATGACGAAGATGTTTTCGCGCTGAAGGATAGAACGGGCGGGTAAAGTCGAGGGGATTTTGACGGGCATACGACCTCCAAATACAGTTAAGAGGGTTACATCACTGTTGCCTCAGAGCCTGGTCGAGATCCCAGAGCAAGTCTTCGATGTCTTCGATACCGATGCTCAGGCGGATGAAGTCGGGGCTGACGCCGGCGGCGCGTTGTTCTTCTTCCGACAGTTGACTGTGGGTGGTGCTGGCCGGATGGATGGCGAGGGATTTGGCGTCGCCCAGGTTGGCAACATGGCTGAACAGTTTGAGATGGTCTATGAATTTGGCGCCGGCTTCGCGTCCGCCTTCGACGCCAAATCCAAGCATGGCGCCTTTGCCTTTGGGGAGGTAGCGATTGGCGCGTTCGAAATCGGGGTGATGGGGAAGGCCGGGGTAACGCACCCAGGCCACGGCGGGGTGAGAAGCGAGGAATTCGGCTACGGCCTGGGCGTTGGCTACGTGGCGGTCCATCCGCAGACTGAGGGTTTCCAGTCCCTGTAAAAAGAGCCAGGAATTGAACGGAGATTGGCAGGCGCCGATGTCGCGCAGGATGCCGGCGCGGGCTTTGCTGATGAAGGCCAGTTCGCCCAGGTCGGCAAAGACGACGCCGTGATAACTGGGGTCGGGTGTGGTGTAGTTGGGGAAGCGTTCATGATGCCAGTCGAAGTTGCCGCCGTCTACGATGACGCCGCCGATGGAGGTGCCATGCCCGCCGATGTATTTGGTGGTGGAGTGGACGACGATATTGGCGCCCCATTCGAGCGGACGGAACAAGTAGGGGCTGGCCAGTGTGTTGTCTATCATGAGCGGCAGGTGGAATTCTTGTGCGATTTGGGCAACTTCCTCGAAAGGGAAGATGTTGACGTTAGGGTTGCCGATGGTCTCGCCGTAGAGGAGTTTGGTGTTGGGGCGGATGGCGCGGCGGAAGTTCTCGGGGTCGGTGGGATCAACCAGGCTGACTTCGATGCCCAGACGCGGGAACGTAAAGCGGAATTGGCTGACAGTGCCGCCGTACAACGTGGAGGAGGAAACGATATGGTCGCCAGCCTGGCAAATGGCAAGGATAGCAATGGCTTGCGCGGCATGACCTGAACTGACTTCGAGAGCGGCTACACCGCCTTCTAAGTCAGCCATGCGGGCTTCGAAGACGTTGCTGGTGGGGTTGCTGATGCGCGTGTAAATATTGCCCTTTTCTTCCAGCGCAAACAGGCGGGCGGCGTGCGCCGTGCTTCGAAACTTATACGCTGTGGTTTGGTAGATTGGCACGGCACGGGAACCGGTGGTCGGTTCGGGGGTGTAGCCGGCGTGCAGTTGACGGGTGGTAAAGCCGAATTTGCGGTCAGACATGTTGATCTCCTGATAAAGAATTTTGATGAAAGGGGCGGGGGACGTGCGCAGCGCGCTTCCCATCGCTCCTTTGCTTTCGAGAAGATGCAAAAAGAACCTCTCGTGGGTACATGCGCGTTACCCAGAGGAGGTTCTTGAACAAAAAACCTCTTCTGAAAGAAGAGGTCAATGTGGATACATTTCGCCTCTCATCTTCCAGAATTCGGGTAATCACAAGGATTACCCCTACTGCCGGAATTGGCACCGTGACTTGAGTCTGGTTGCCGAGGCTTCACAGGGCCGGTCCCTCCGCCTCTCTGGATAAGAGCATGTGCTGGCTAGGTTTTCGCGTTCATTGCCTGGGCAATGAATTTCGCGGTTTATACCACAGGGGCGGTGGATGTGTCAAGGTTGGAGCGCGCAAAATTTGGATTTACCCGCATTGCGGGTGTGGACAGGCAAAAACCGTGAACGGTGTCAGGGCATTGTGCGCGCCTTAGATGGTCTTTCCAGGCGGGTTTTGCATCAGCCATTCTTGTACGTCTATGGCGGGGGCAGAGCGCTGCGGTTGCAAGCGTTTGTAGGTGCCATCGGGTTGCATGAGGCGGGCGCGCAGGTTGTCTTTAAGGTAAACATCCAGCAGGATGTTGCGCAGGTATTGGATGTGTTCCGCGCGCTCGACCGGGAAGACGACCTCGACCCGGTGAGACAGGTTGCGAGTCATCAGGTCGGCGCTGCCCAGGTAGAGTTTTTCTTTGCCGCCATTGTAAAAGTAGAAAATGCGGCTATGTTCGAGGTAGCGACCGATGATGCTGATGACGCGAATGTTTTCACTGACTCCTTCCACGCCTGGCACCAGGGAGCATATTCCGCGTACCAGCAAGTCTACTTGGACTCCAGCCTGAGAAGCGCGGTAGAGAAGTTGAATCATTGGGGGGTCTACCACAGCGTTGACTTTGAAAACCAGGCGGGCCGGATGGCCTTTTTGGGCCTGTTCGATTTCGTAGCCGATCATTTCTTCCAGGCGCTGCCGCAAGTTGACCGGTGCCACCAGCAGTTTTTTGTAATCTTGCTTGGTGGAATAGCCGGTCAGGTAGTTGAACAGGTCGGTAGCGTCTGCGCCCATCGCCTCGTCGCAGGTGAACATGCCGATATCTTCGTAGACATGCGCTGTTACGGCGTTATAGTTACCGCTAGCCAGGTGCAGGTAGCGGCGGATGCCTTCTTCTTCTTGCCGTACCACCATGGCAATCTTGCTGTGAGTCTTCAAGCCCACCAGTCCGTAAACGACGTGGACGCCCGCTTGCTCCAGGCGACGCGCCCAGCCGATATTGCTTTCTTCGTCGAAGCGGGCTTTGAGTTCGACCAGCACCGCTACTTGCTTTCCGCGTTCAGCCGCCTCCAGCAGGGCTTCGACGACCGGCGAGTCCTGTCCAACGCGGTACAAGGTCTGTTTGATGGCCAGCACATGCGGATCGCGGGCTGCCGTGACGAGAAAATCTATCACCGGGTTGAACGAGTCGTAAGGGTGGTGTAACAGCACGTTCTCAGCGCGGATGAGGTCGAAGATTTCACTAGCGGAGGCAAGATTTTTGAATTTCTTGGAAAGGGCCGGATGGTAGGGCGGAAATTTCAAGTCATGTCGTTCTACGTTGTTATAGACCTGCCACAGACTGGCCAGCCCCAGGTGGCTGCTGAGGACGTATACGTCGGTGGGATTGACCTCCAGGTTTTCAACCAGCAGGTTGCGGATGTTGCGGGGCATGCTTTCGTAGATGGCAACTTTGACGACCGAGCCAAATTTGCGCCGCCGAATGCTTTGCTGCATGTTTTCGAGCAGGTCTTCGGCTTCCAGTTCCTGGATTTCGATGTCTGCGTCGCGAATGATGCGAAAGGGATGCGCTTCCTTTACTTCCATGCCTGGGAACAACATGTCCAGATTGGCAGAGATGACTTGCTCAAGCCAGACGAAATAGTGATGCCAGGGAACGGTGCCATCTTTGCGCGCCGCTCCTGAGGAGCGTTTGACCGGCACCAGGCGCGGTAGGGTATCTGGCACTTTCAGGCGCGCAAATTTCTCCCGCCCTTTTTTGTCGCGGATGACGATGGCTAAATTGAGACTCAGGTTGGAGATGTGCGGAAAGGGATGCCCTGGGTCGAGTGCTAGCGGCGTCAGGATGGGGAAGACCACCTCCCGAAAATACTGATCGGCTCGCTCTTTTTGGGCGGCGTTGAGTTTGCGGTATGGCAGGATATGGATGCCGGCTTTGTCTAGCGCAGGCAATAACTTGCGTTGGTAGATTTGCTGGGCTTCGGTATACAGTTCCAGAGCGCGTTTGCGGATGGCGGCCAGTTGCTCGCGCGGCGTCAGCCCGTCAGGGGAGATCTCTCCCATTTTGGCGTCCACTTGCTTGCGGATGCCGGAGACGCGCACCATGAAGAACTCGTCCATGTTGGAGCCAAAAATAGCCAGGAATTTGACGCGCTCCAATAAAGGATTGCTTTCATCCTGCGCTTCGGCCAGCACGCGGCGCTGGAATTCGAGCAAACTCAATTCCCGATTGATGTACGGTATAGATGGGGGAAGAGGGGCAGAGCCGGCAGACATAGAGTTGCCCTGATTATAGCCTAATATCTTGGAGTATACTTAAAGCCAGTTCGGGATAACCGTCCCGAAGGCTTTTTTAGAGCAATCGTATGGGCAAAATCGAGCCTTTGGGACGGTTCGAAGGCTGATCCCGAATTCAGGTTACTTATCTATGCCCAATGTTTACTTCTTTTTTGGCAATGACGAATTTGCCATCTCACGCCGCTTGAAGGAATTCGAGGCTGATTTCCCCGATCCTACCAGCGCGGACATGAATACCTCGCGCTTGGACGCGCGCACGATGACGGAAAACGACCTGAACACAGCCGTCAACGCCATGCCGTTTCTGGCGCCCCGCCGCCTGGCGCTCTTGTCGAACCCCTCCGCTAAATACGTCCAGCCGGCCGAGCGCAAGCGATTCGAGCAATTCCTCGAAAATACGCCTGAAACAGTACGGTTGGTCGTTTATGAACTCGTCGAGCCAAAAGAGGTGGAACGACACTGGCTGGTGAGATGGGCAGAGAAAAACCGTGCGCGGGTCGAGATGCACGCTTTCATGCTGCCGCGTCCCAAAGAGATGACTGGCTGGATCATCCACGAGACAAAATCTCAGGGCGGAAGCATTGCCCCTCTTGCCGCTGCTAAATTGGCCGAGATGGTGGGCGTGGACACGCGCCAGGCAGCGCAGGAAATCGCCAAATTGTTGGCCTACGTCAATTGGGAGCGGCAGATCGAAGTCCAGGATGTGGAAGCGGTCAGCGTCGTCACTGCCCAAGAAAGCGTCTTCGATTTCGTGGATGCGCTGGCTGCTGGGGACAGTCGGTTTGCGCAGCGTTTGTTACATCGCTTGCTGGAGAATGAAGACGCATTCGCGTTCTGGGGAATGGTGATACGCCAGTTTCGCCTGCTGCTGCAAGCGCGGGAAATTTTGGATGCGGGCGGCGGCAAGGAGCAGGTGACGGCGGCGCTGGGCGTGCTTCCTTTCGTTGCTGAGAAAATGGCTGCTCAGGCGCGCGCTTTTACCCTGCCCACGCTGGAAGCCATCTATCACAAACTGCTGGAAATTGACGAGGCGGCCAAAACTAGTCAGATACCGCTCGAACTGGCGTTGGATACGCTCGTAATTGAACTAACCAGAAAGTGATGTTCGTACAAGTCGCCGTCAACGTGCCTTCCGTTTCGGGGGTCTTCGATTATCGCCTCCCGCCTGACTTATCCGGCAGGGTGGGCGCAGGCTCTTTGCTGACGGTGCCGTTCGGCGCGCAGGTGGCGCAGGGCGTGGCGCTGCGCTTCGTGGAGCGGGCCGCGGTGACCGAGCCCAAAGCGGTTCTGGATTTGGTGGACGCCGACCCCGTGCTGACGCCGGCCCAAATTGCGCTGGCCGAATCCCTGGCCGAGGAGACGCTCTCGCCTCTTTCTGCGACGATTGGCCTGTTCCTGCCGCCCGGACTGAGTCAGCAGGCCGACGTTTTGTACTCGCCCCGCCGCGCCGCTCTTCCCTCAGACGGCGAGTTGGGAGCGGTTCGAAAGCGGCTGCTGGCCCTGCTGGGCGAACGCGGCCCCCTGCGCGGACGGCAGATTGACCGTCATTTCGGGCCGCAGGACTGGCGCAAGGCTGCCGACTGGCTGGTGAAGCGCGGACTGTTGGAGAAGCGCCCCGTCCTGCCGCCGGTGACCATACGCCCCAAATTCGTCCGCGTGGCGCAATTGGCTGCGCCGCTGGAGGTTGCGCAAGCCGCCTTGCCAGAATTGGGAAAGACCGAGGCCGTCCGAAGACGCCGCGCTGCCGCTCTGTCTTGCCTGATGCGCGAACTGGACGAAGTGAACGTCTCATGGGTTTACGCCGAGAGCGGCTGTAACCTGTCCGATTTGCAAGAACTGGCCGAGCGCGGTTTGGTTGTGTTGCGCGAAAACGAGGTCTGGCGGGATCCGTTGGAGAGAGTGGAGAATAGAGGCGTAGAGAATAGTCCTCCTCCGCAGTTGACCAGGTATCAGCAAGAGGCCTGGGAGCAAATTCGAGCGGCTTTCGATTCTCCGCCTGGTCGTTTTCCCTTCCTCTTGCATGGCGTGACCGGTTCGGGCAAGACCGAGTTGTACCTGCGTGCAGCCGAGGAAGCCGTGCAGCGCGGTCAGCAGGCCATCATCCTGGTGCCGGAGATTGCGCTCACTCCGCAGACGGTGCGGCGCTTCCTGGCGCGCTTCCCTGGGCAGGTGGGATTGATTCATTCCAAACTGTCGGAAGGGGAACGCTACGATACCTGGCGGAGGGCGCGCGCCGGGCTGCTCAAGGTCGTCATTGGACCGCGCAGCGCCTTGTTTGCTCCGCTGCCTCGTCCTGGTCTGATTGTGTTGGATGAGTGTCACGACGCTTCGTACTACCAGTCCGAGCCGCCTTTCTACCATGCAGTGACGGCGGCGCAAATCTATGCCCGGCTGACGGGGGCGGTGTGCATTTTGGGTTCGGCTACGCCGGCGGTGACGCAGAGATACCAGGCAGAAATTGGCAGCCTGCGTTTGCTGGAACTGCCACAGCGCGTCGAACACCCCCTCGGCAGCATGGAACTTGTTCCGCAGCCTGGCGGAAAGCACACAGCGGTCGAAATCGATTCTGGCGGGCAATCTCGTCATGCAAGAGAGGCTGGCTTGCCGCCGGTTGCCATCGTGGACATGCGCCAGGAACTCCAATCGGGCAATCGCGCCATCTTCAGTCGCGCCCTGACCGAAGCCCTGGCAGAAACGCTCTTGCGCGGCGAGCAGGCGATTTTGTTCCTCAACCGGCGCGGCACGGCGACCTACGTCTTTTGCCGCGCTTGCGGTTTTGTGCTGAAATGTCCGCAATGTGATACGCCTTTGACGCTGCACCTCGAAGAAGGCGAACGGTTGTTGTGTCATCATTGCGGTTATACGCGCCAGAAGCCGCGTAAATGCCCGCAGTGCGGCAGCGACCAGGTGCGCGAATATGGTTTGGGCAGCGAGAAGGTCGAGGCGGAGGTGAAGGCGCTCTTCCCACAGGCGCGCGTACTGCGCTGGGACTGGGAGACCACGCGCAGCAAGGATGCGCACGAGATCATCCTGGCGCATTTTGCCGCCCATCGCGCCGATGTGTTGGTCGGCACGCAAATGTTAGCCAAGGGGCTGGACCTGCCGCTGGTGACTCTGGTGGGCGCAGTGCTGGCAGATGTGGGCCTGTACTTGCCCGATCCGTTTGCCGAGGAGCGCGTCTTTCAGACGTTGACGCAGGTGGCCGGGCGGGCCGGGCGAGGCGCGCGCGGTGGACGGGTCATCTTGCAGACTTTTGCACCAGAAAACCGCGTCTTGCAGGCCGCCGCCAGACACGATTATGCCCGTTTCTATGCCGATGAATTGGCGCAGCGCCGCAGGTTGGGGTATCCGCCTTTTTCGCGGTTGGTCAGGCTGGAGTTTCGTAACCGCGAGAACGCCCGGGCCGAGGCCGAGGCCCAAAAAACGGCCAGCAGGCTCAAGTCGCAGATCGAGGCGCAGGGACGCCGTCGAACGGAGTTGATTGGTCCCCTCCCTTGTTTCTTTGCCCAATGGGGCGGGGTGTATCGTTGGCAGATTCTCTTGCGCGGGCCGGATCCGCTCAGTTTGCTGCGCGGGCAGAATCTAGAGAATTGCCGGGTTGAAACACAGCCCATAAGTTTGCTATAATCAAGGCCTCAGCCCTATTCGATTGGAGGTAGCCATGCAAAGTTTTAGCCGAGGTTGGTCATTTCTAGTCCAGGCCTGGCAGATGGCGTTGAAAGACAGGGACTTGCTCAAGCCGTCTTTTTATGCCTTGCTGATAGGGTTTGTGCTTTCTGCGATGGGGGTAATTCCTGTGGTGGGGGCGTATTTGCTGTTTGGCGATACGGGCATGGGGCGGATCTTTGCTTTCCTGCTGGGCGCGTTGATGGTGTTCCTCAATTTTTTAGTGACTTATATCTTTTCCGGCATGACCGCCTACCTCATCTATGGCTACCTCTCCGAGGGCGATGGTCGCATGGACAAGGCCTGGGATATTGTGAAACGCGATTTCTTCGATTTGCTCACCCTGGCGGCGGCTTCTACGGCCGTCAACATGATCAAAAGTTTGCTCGATAGCAATCGGCGCAGGCGCAGCACGGTCACAATCCAAATGAGCGGCGCCGCAGCCGGGCTGCTTGAAACTTTGTGGACGGAGGCGGCTTATCTCATCTTGCCGGCTATGGTGATTGACGACCTCAATCTCAAGCAGAGTTTGGAGCGCGTTTGGAAGATTGCTAAAGAGAATTTGTTGCTGATGGGTATCAGCGTGGTGGGAGTGCGCTCTGTGACGGGCTTGATTGGCTTTGGGTTGGGCGTTGGCGGCGCGTTGATTGGCCTGGCGGTTGGATATGGGTTGGTGGCTGTCTTGGGGACAGAGTGGCTGGGATTGGGGCTGGGCCTTGCCAGCGGCCTTTTGATTTTCTTTGTGTTTGCGCTGATGGCCAGTTGGGTGAACACGTACACAGGCATTGCTTATCACACTTGCTTGTATATCTGGGCGCGCGAGGTGGAGAAAGCGCAAGCCGTCGGTCAACCTGTCCAAATAGCGGCTCCCGCCCCCCTGGCTGCCGTGTTGGGATGAACGCCGATGCAGCCTCAGCCGCGCCGTGAAGTGCTTTCTTGGGACGAGATCGATCGTCTCATTGACCAGTTGCTGCCCCAGTTCCGCCGCGAGTTTACCGCGATGGTGATGATTACGCGGGGCGGCATCATCCCCGGCGGCATGCTGGCCGAAGCGATGGACATCACCCATGTTCTGACGGCAGCGGTGGATTTCCCGGCTCAGGTGGCTACCGAGCAGGGCAAGTTGATGGCCTGGCCGGAGTTCATTCAATTCCCCGCCGAAGACAAGTTGCGCGGACGCCCGACCCTGATCGTGGACGATGTGTGGGGCTCTGGGCGCACCATTACGGCTGTAAAGAACCGCGTCTCGGCGGCGGGCGGTTTCCCGGAGACCTGCGTGCTGCATTTCAATCCCTACCGCAGTTTGTTTGGTAGCGTCCGGCCGGATTATTATGCGGCTGTCACGGATGCTTTCATCGTGTATCCTTGGGAAATTGCTCGCGGTGCAGACAAAATGCTTTTGGGTTCATAGACCATGCGTATCCTTCCTTCTGATGAGGCCTCTCGTTTGGCCCTGCTGAGTAGCAATGAATACTTCAATGATTTGGATGATGCTTTGCTCAAGAAGGTGGCCGAGCATATGCAGTTGCGCGAGTTCGAGCGCGGCGAGGCGCTGTTTTGGGAGGGGGACGAATGCGCCGGCTTGCATGTCATCCAACAGGGCTGTGTCAAACTCTACCGCCTGTCGCCGCAAGGAAGGCAGTATATCGTACGCATTTTGCAGGAAGGCGAGACCTGCAACGAAGTACCGACTTTCGACGGCGGCGTCAATCCTGTAAACGTGGAGGCGTTGGAGACCACCCGTGTTTGGGTCATCGAAGTGGGCGTCTTGCGCGAACTGCTCGAAACCCACCCGGCATTTTCCAAAAAGGTATTGTACAATTTTGCCCAAATCCTGCGCGGACTGGTCGAGCGCGTCAGCGAAATGGCCTTCTTCCAGGTCACGCACCGCCTGGCGCGCCTGATCAGCGAACTGCCGCCCGAGGAATTGAGCGGCGAGTCTGCGCATTGGACGCAGGAGCAAATGGCGGCGCGGTTAGGCACGGTGCGCGAGGTGGTAGCGCGCTCGCTCAAGGAATTGGAGCGCAGCGGCGCCATCCGCCTGGACAAGCGCCGCATTCGCGTCTCGGACCCGGTCGTCCTCGCGCAGTGGGCGCAGCCGTGGAATTGATTTGCTCCCATGAGGCGAGTCTGTCGGCGAAGTGCGTGGACATACGCCTCCTGAAGCCTGGCACTTCCGGGCAAGCCAACGGGCGTTGCCTCAACGCGAATGACGCAAAAAAGGCGAAAAGTGCGAAAGCCTCAACAAGAAGTGGTAGCGTGCGTGGCCTGGCGAAACAAAAAGAAGTTCGTGTATTTCGCTCGTTTCGTGACTCATCGTACCCGCATGGGTACTTGCGTCGAAAACCTGAAATGAGCATGAAAACCACCTTATCTGCATGAGTTCGTCAACAAAATCATGAGTCGTCTGGCTCTCTTTCCTGATACGGCTAAAATCGAAGGGGATGTTCTGACCCTGGCAGGGCAGGATTTGCAGGCGTTGGCCGACGCTTACGGTACGCCGTTGTACTTGTACGACCAAAGGACTCTGGACAACGCCGTCGCCGGCTATCAGGACGCGCTTGCTTCGTGCTACCCGGGGCCTGCTTCCGTTACCTATGCGGGGAAAGCCGCCCTCAATTTGGCCCTCGTCCGTTGGAGCCAGCGATATGGCCTGTGGCTCGATTGCACGGGCGAGGGGGAAATTGCCATTGCCTTAGCCGGCGGCGCGCCGCGCGAACATATCCTTGTGCATGGAGTCAACAAGTCGCAGGCGGATATTCGGGCGGCTCTCGAACACGCGGGTACCATTGTGGTAGACAACTTGTCCGAGCTCTTGCGGCTTGCCCGCTTCGACCCTCAGGCTCGATTTCCCGAGGTGTGGCTGCGCTTGCAGCCTGGCCTGGCGGTGCCTACCCATGCCTATATCCAGACCGGCCAACGCAGCAGTAAATTTGGCATGGAGGCCGAAGACCTGCTGCAAGCGGCGCTTTTGTGTCGCGAGCGTGGACTGCCGCTGACAGGCTTGCATTTCCACCTCGGCTCTCAATTCCGCGACCCGGCTCCGCTGCAACCGGCCATCGAACTGGCGCTGGAACTGGCCCGTCGCATCGGCTTTGCGGAGGTGTGGCATTTCTCGCCAGGCGGCGGATGGGGCGTGGCTTATCATGAGGATGACTTGCCGCAGCCAGACCGCGATGCGTATATCCATTTGATTGCTGAAAGTGTGAAGAGGAATTGTCAGAAGAACAACTTGCCCTTGCCGCACCTGCACCTGGAGCCGGGCCGCAGTTTGGTAGCGCGCGCGGGGGTGGCGCTTTACCGTGTCGAGACGGTCAAACGGCAGGGCGGGCGCACCTGGCTGCTGGTGGACGGCGGTCTAGCCGACAATCCACGCCATGCCCTCTACGGGGCGCGGTATTCTTGTTTGACGGTGGCAGGTCTGGGTCGGGAAAGAAGCGAGCGCGTCCACATTGCGGGCCCTTACTGCGAGTCGGGCGATGTCCTCATCGAGGACTTGCCCATGCCGGAAGTCCAGGAAGGGGAGTTGCTGGCTGTGCCGGTCAGCGGGGCCTATCAGTTGAGCATGTCCAGCAATTACAACGGGGCGCGGCGGCCGGCGGTGCTGTGGCTGGAAGAGGGACGGGCGCGTCTCGTCCAACGGCGCGAAACGGTGGAAGACTTGCTCAGGAGAGATGTATGAACAGCCCGAAGGCGGAAAAACCTTCGGGCTGTCTGTTTCGGAGGAAGGGGGGTTAGAACAGGCCAACCACCTTGCCGGTCTTCAGGTCTAGGTCTACATCGTAGAACACCGGGCGGGTAGGCAGGCCGGGCATGGTGCGCATCTCGCCCAAGAGGGGGTAGAGGAAGCCGGCGCCCACGCTGGCGCGGATGTCGCGGATCGGCACGATGAAGCCGGTCGGCGCGCCTTTGAGGGCCGGGTCGTGGGTGAAGGAAAGGTGCGTCTTTGCCATATTCATCGGCAACTTGTCGAAGCCCAATTTGGTATAGAGTTCGATTTTCTTTTCGGCTTCGGGCAGGTATTCGACGCCGGCCGCGCCATAGATTTCCTTGCAGATAATCTCGATTTTTTCCTTGATGGACAGTTCGAGCGGATAGAGGAACTTGAACTGAGAGGGCTTTTCGCAGGCTTTGATGACGGCCTCAGCCAAGGCGATGGCGCCCTTGCCGCCTTCCATCCAGTGCCGCGAAACCACAGCGTCCATGGCGCCCGCTTCGATAGCAGATTTGCGCACCATTTCTACTTCGGCGGGTGTGTCGGTGGCAAAGGAATTGACCGCCACAACGACATTCACGCCAAACTTCAAGGCGTTCTGGATATGGCGTTCCAGATTGGGCAGACCCTTGCGAAGCAGGTCGAGGTTCTCGTCGGTGTATTCAGGGGCAAGGGGCTTGCCGGCCACAACCTTCGGGCCGCCGCCGTGCATCTTGAGCGCCCGCACGGTAGCCACAATGACCACCACATGAGGCGTCAGGCCAGAATAGCGGCATTTGATGTTCATGAATTTTTCCATGCCGCAGTCGGCGCCAAAGCCAGACTCGGTGACGACGTAGTCGGCCAGTTTGAGCGCAATCTTGTCTGCAATGATGGAACTGTTGCCGTGCGCAATGTTGGCAAATGGGCCGGCATGGACGAAAGCAGGCGTGCCTTCCAGCGTTTGCATGAGGTTGGGTTTGATGGCGTCTTTCATCAGCACGGTCATTGCGCCTGCGCAGCCCAGGTCCTCGGCTGTGATGGCCTCGCCCTTTTTGTTGGTGCCGATGACCACTCGGCCAAACCGCTCACGCATATCTTCCAGGCTGGTGGTCAATGCCAAGATAGCCATGATTTCGCTGGCAACGGTGATGTCGAAGCCGGTGGTGCGCTCGTGGCCCTTTTCCTCTTTGCCGCGACCGATTTCGATTTCGCGCAAGAAGCGGTCGTTGGTATCCACAACCCGGCGCCAGGTAATCGAAGCGGGGTCAATGTCCAGGCGCGCAAAGCGGCTGCGCTCTTCGGGCGTTAGCGCATTGGGATCGGTCTTGTCAATGCCCAGCCGCTTCAGGCGACGCAGCATGGAGGGGGAGAAGCGGCGGCTGCCGTCTTTAGCGGGCGGACAAAGGGCGTTGAACAATTTTTCGTCATCCTGTTGGGATTCGTGGAACATGCGCGCATCTATGGCCGCTGCCAGCAGGTTGTTGGCGGCTGTGATGGCGTGAATGTCGCCCGTCAAGTGCAGGTTGAAATCTTCCATGGGGATGATTTGGCTGTATCCACCGCCGGCCGCTCCACCCTTGATTCCAAAGGTCGGGCCCTGACTGGGCTGGCGGATGACGGTCATCACGTTTTTGCCCAAATGTGCGCCTAATGCCTGACACAAGCCTACGGTTGTGGTGGTCTTGCCCTCTCCAAGCGGGGTAGGCGTAATGGCGGTTACGTCAATGTACTTGCCGTCTGGGCGGTCTTTCAGGCGCTCCAGAATTTCCAATTTCACTTTGGCTTTGTAATTGCCGTATAGTTCTAGTTCTTCTGGCAAGATGCCTAGTTCTTCGGCAATTTGCGTAATGGGCTTGGCGTGTTCCATCTGCTCTTGAGCAATCTCGATGTCCGAAGGCACTGGAGTGCGCAACTTGAGCGGAATGGGGGTGAATTGTCTTGTCATCTGTCTCTCC
>Ga0209018_1002186_pt1 | contig 14261 bp, 12 predicted proteins | sample YNPBryBLVA2012_FD_185814 | JGI IMG/M metagenome (GOLD analysis project Ga0209018, IMG submission 185814) | Anoxygenic and chlorotrophic microbial mat microbial communities from Yellowstone National Park, USA - YNP Bryant BLVA 2012 (SPAdes)... ...
GACCCCACTGGGTGGCTGAGTAGGAGATTACCGTCTTTAGCAATTACCTTGTCCACCGCCTCCCTCTGGTGCGGGAACAGAACCACCCCCGGCTTGAGCCCGCCTACCAATGGGCGTTGACTAGGACCTTCGGCCAATTTCACGCTGGGAAGTCGATAGAACCCCCCCAACCGCTCATACATTGTGTAGGGGTCACTTGGTTCTAATTCCTGCGCGATCTTCAGTAGAGCGGGGTCGGTCGCGGTAGGTAGAGATAACACGGCGTCCAATGAGGACGGCTGCACAGCCTGCAGGCCGAGCAGCTCCTCGAACGCCATCCGTCCGTCGTGACCCTTATTGATCATCTCCCTCACCAACTCAGATGACTAACGTCAAGCGGATGTAATTACAGGGATACGGTGGGTCCAGGGTGACATCGATCAACACAGTATCAGGATTAGCCTCGTCCTGAATGATATTGTTGAGGCTGCCACCAATGAGCACCCCGGACTCTGTAAGGAAGGTCAAGATGCCCTGCCCAACGTACCCTAGGCTATCAAGGAATCCTTGAGTGACGTTGAAGCGACCGATGAAGTTGCGATAGCCACGGCGCATGATTTTGGCCGTGAAGTCCACTACCTTGGTAATCGAATCGGTGCGGGTCTCGACCGAGGTCATGTCTGTGGTCAACGCCATCCTGGAGGTCAGGGGGCTAACGGAGGTGTCCTGCACCACAATCCAGTTGCCACCGGCCGCCATCACATTGAGCTGCTTTTCACTGAAGGTGTCGTTCGACCCCAACACCCTAGTGAACCCGGTCAGAGGGAAGTTGGTGAAGCTCTGCTGTGGGGGCTGTCCAGCAATCAGCCCAGCGTATGCGGCGCACATATAGTATCCCTCGATCTGCTGCTCGACGCCATTGATGGTCGCCGCGCACCTATCGGGGAAGATGTGCCAGAAGCGCCGATTCAGGAATGTCTGCGCATACTTCTGCACCGTCAGGGCAATACCGTTCTTGTCAGGTTTGCCGGTAGGCAGCTTGAGTTCGGCCCCGCGGACTTTGATAGCGAAGGTTTCGTCAAGGAGGGGGACCCCACCGGGCGGGAATTGATTCGGGCTCTCTGCGTAGAAACCGTCGTCATTCTCCCCACCAGTAAAGGTAAGGCGGATGGTCACCACGCTCCCCGCCACGGACTGCACACTGTAGTGCTTATTGTCAGAGGCGATGTCGATGAAGACACCATAACGGGCGTCGATAGTACCCACCGGGTTGGGAACTCCGGCGGCCAGAAGCAGCTCCGACAGATTAGCGATGCCCGTATCAAAGCTACCCGTTCCGGCGCTGTTGCCCACGCCGGAAGCCACCAGCACGTCTAGGTGGTGTGTAGGAACCTGAGTGTTGAACAGGCAGATACGCTCCCCCCTATTTCCCGGCAGCGACATAGTGCTGACGTGAGCGCTGTAGATCTCGGCGACCGTACGGTCATGGGTGAGCGGGGCGATGGCGTAGACCTCCACCCCCTCAAGGAACTCGGCCGCCCGCGTGAACGCCTCGACGGTACCATCGGGCATATCGTCGGAGACCTCATCTACGCCCAGCCCCGTAACTTGTGCACCGGGGGCGTTAAGAAGTGCCAGATACAACCCCAGAGCCAATGGGTTTTCGGGGCTGATGGGCCCAATGGAATTACCCAAATCCGTAATTGTGTCGAACACTAACAGCCCAGGCTTGTCTGCGGCCGGTGTCACATCCAACCGCAGTGCCTTGTACATCATGTAGGCGTATGTCCTGGCACTGCGCAACGGCACTCCGTTGGTATTACGCACCAGCCAGGGGGCGAGGACCGGGGATACCCCTGACATCGTAAGTTCTGGCTGGGGCCTGTCCGTTGCACCAGTAAGGTTGTGGGCGATGACATAGAAATTGGTACCGAGCACCGGATGATAGGTCCCGGCAGTAATGCCAAGAATGGCGCATGCCGTACCGGAGACCGCCATCGGGCCACTACCGGCCTTGGTAATCTTCAAGTAGCGCGCAGCCCCACTTGCCACCGTTGAGAAAGTGTAGCCTGGGAACTGCGCGGCGAGAGTCGTCAGCAACTCCGTTTGGCTAGCTGGGCTGCCCGCCGCAAATGTATGGGTCAGCCCATCGATAGTCAGAGCTTTATCCGGAGTATGGAATGCGGCGGGGTAGCTGAGCTCGGCGAGATCCGCAGTACCGGTCACTGTGGCCGTGGTGGTCATAGTAACCTGCCGATCCAGCTTCAGGCGGGTGGTGACTGCCCCAGGAGCCACCATGTTGATAGAGCCGATGCTTCGGCCCTCAACGAACAACTCATCCCCCGCCCTGACCGGGAACGACGTGCCTGTTGTAGCAGTAGGCCCTGTGTACACCCCCGCCGTCAAACCAAGAATGGAGTTGCTGGTACCGTCGCCAACCACCAATGGATCCGACGCTGTCTGACGAATCACCAGGCGGTTCGAGCTATCCAGAACGAACTGTAGAGAGGGGAAGGCGGCAGTTAGGATGGTCAAGAGGTCCGCGGAATCCGTGGGGTGCCCCGACGCAAACGAATAGGTCGTGCCGTTGAGAATAATGTTGGTACCCGCGAATGCGGTTGGGTACCCCACCGTCCCAGTTCCATTGATGAGGGTGGCAGCCCCCCAACTCGCGCTGGCCGCCGTCTCCGCAGTGACGATCGAATTACCACCAACCCCAGAAGTAATGGCCTGCACCGTCAGGGTAGTCGCGTCCGACGTCGTGCAAGTCACCTTTGGGTGTGCGGTGGTTCCAGTACCGTACTTTGCGCCCTCCCCGGTTTCGTGGTTGATGGCCGCCTTGAGATTACCCAGACTTGTGGCTAGGTCTACTCCAACCGCCACATTGTAGGGGGCGTCCACAAAGGGGGAACGGAAAGTGTAGGTGACCGAACCGATCACTACAGTTTCCGCGTTGGAGAAGTTGGCACTACCAGTCAGTGTGCCCGCCGCTTTCGTCGCCACCACCGACAAGCTGCCGGTGTGGTCGGCAGCCAACCCCAGCGCGACGGCTGCGGTGCCACCGACAACCTCCAGGAGGGCATCCTGCCCCAAATCTACTGTGGTGATCCGCAGCTTCGACGAAGTCTTATCGAATACGAAGTCCGTAAAGAACGCGTTGAGCTGCGCAATGAGATCGTCCAAGTTCGTCAGGGGCCAAGTGGAAGTGTTCACAATGGTGTACGTCTGCTCACCACTATTCCCCCGAAGCGTCAGTGTTTCCCCAGCAAGCGTGCCAGGGATAGTAGGGACGATACTACCCACCACTACTGTGCCCGTCGCCGTTGAGGTAAAATCCTCGGTAGGGACGTCCACGAAGGGGGTCAGTGCATCACCATTACCGTCGTCGTAGGCATAAATAGTTCCACCGCGTCGGCAAAACGCCTGCTTGCGCTGTAGCTCCCGCATATTGTTGGCGGAGCTTGCTAAGAAGACGCGCACAGAATCCGGGTCCACCGACAGTTCCTTGAGGTTATTGCGCGGGTCCGGGAAACTGGTCAGTGGCGTCGTCCACCTATAGCCGTCATACATATCGCGGCCGCTAAAAACCCATCCAGGCTTAAGCCCCAGGACAGACCAGACTTCCGCGTCGGTGTTGGCGAGCACCTCGATGACTTGAAGGGCCCCCCTAGCAATTGTGCGGAGGGTCCAGGTCTTCTCCACGAGGACGCCATCCACCATCTCCGGTTTCGTCTCCGCCACCGCGCCAAACACCCCGGCATCGTTGAGCGCTAAGTTAATAGCCTCAACTACCGCTCCAGGGGTCAAATAGTTACCGGAGAAGGTGATGGTCACACCTGGGGAATGGTTGACGGACAACACCAACTTCTTACCGTCCAGCCCAGTATATGCGTACTTAGTACCGGACAACACCGCATCGCGTGCTGTGAAAAATGGAGCGATGGACAGCCGAGAATCAGCGTTGAGGGACTGTCCAGACAGCACCTCCACGATCTGCTTACAAGCTCCAACGATGCACGGCACGAGGGTAGGCGTGACGACAGAAGGGGATACAGTCCTGAACTCTTGAATGACCTCAACACCCGGTCGCGGAAGTTCTGCCGCCATGAGGAGGCTCCTTTCACTATAGAATAGATCGCTAGGTCTTAATGACTCGTGTCTGCAACTTCAGTTGCTCGCCCGAAGATTCTTCCACGTTCGCGCTGCGTATGGGAATGGTACGACCACGGATGGTGGGTTGGCGCACTGCTGGATCTCCCGGTCGAGCCGCACGTACAGTAACCTGCACGGCCGGGTTCAGAGGATGCGCCATCGTCCGTACGCTATGAGGGGAGATGCTACCACTTCCTGGCGGCGTGTTTACTCTCCCCCCAACGGGGAGCAGCTCGTCGCTACCACTACCAGGAGTCATAGAGTAGATGGCATAGCCATTGGGCATCCCTTGTGGAATGCGTGGGGGCAACTCGCCCCCCATAATAACATCCATCTCCTGCGCCACACGCGCTCCTAGTGGAGTAACTTCGGACATTCGATGCATTTGGAAGGGGGAGGTAATAGTAACCACATACCACTCATCCCCGCTATCATTTTGGATGATGGCACCCGGCGGGGAGGGAGCCCCGATAGTTAAATTGCGCCCAATATCGTAGAACCCCCATCTACGCATTACATCGCGCAGCATCCACAAATGTTCGGCTACAATCCAAGCTAACTGCTCCGCTTCTAATGGCACACGGCTGCAGCAATTAATGCTCATTGTACCCGGTAGAAGAACACTCTTCTTACGCGCCCCGGTGGACATGTTGTATTCAAGTAGGTCATCCAGACCTAGAGTATAGAAAGCCACTGGCGCGCGAGTGCATGTGATGCAGGGGCGCTTGCCCAGAGTATCAGCCTTTATGGGGTTCTCGTCGCTGATGATGATGTCGGTCTCTTCGTTATCCAACTCCCAGTGGTACCAACCCTTGGGAGCCATCGAGAAAAGACCTTGGATGAAACGAACGTAGGCTTCACGCACGAACCGCAGGGGGTTGTACCGAAGGATCTCCGCCACCTGCTGCTCTTCTCGCGAGGTAGTCCTTGTACTCTTGACTTGCACGGGCCATCTCCGCTTGTTGGGCTTGCTGCATGATAGTAGCAGCAATCCCCCCAATACCCCCAGCGAGAGCGCCTATACCCCCCACCACATGATAATCGGGGCGAGAGGATATAACTTTGAAGTGCTGTAAGAGAGCAGGAATTCCCATACCTGCCGCAAAACCTGCGGCGGTTCCTACCCCAATGGGCAACAACTGCTTCAACCCAACAACATAGGGGTGGGGAGGAGGCTTCTGGGGCTGCAGGGGTGGTTGTACTGACGGTTCGGGAGGGGGCTCGGCGGGCATGTCCGGCGCGACGATTTCAGGGTCTGTCTCCCTAATAGATGTGGCGGCAGTTTTGAATAGGTGTTCAGCCACGTCTGGGGCGTATTCGAAAATGGAAGGAATCACGGCTTCCTCCTATAGAAGCGGAAGATATCGATATCTTCCCGCACATTTTCTAAATTGTGCGGGTTGCTAAAGTTGCGCGGGGGCGTAGCCCACAAATCCCGTGTGGCCTCTCCTAAGACCAGGGGGATGGAGTACTCGATATCCGAAGGGGGGATCTCATGCAGCGTTACTTCTTGGTGTACTACAGCCCTCGCCTTTTCAGTGGCGGATACCGTAATCACTTTCCATCGACGATTCTCCAACTCCACAAGTATGTCACCCGGTTTCATAGGGGGGTAGTCTGGAAATCTCCCTGTGGTGTTGGTCTGCTGCTGGGCGCCCACATTGGTTACTTGACTAGCTTTAGGAGAGGGGTCGATCTGCCCATAGGCTTCTATCGGATTGTAATACCCACGCACGTATCCAGTGTCGTAGCACAGGGGGCAGCCAGATCGCGTGCGCTGCCCCAATCTGGGCGCCCAACATTCACAACGCTGCCCTGATTGGCGGCTTGGAAGAAGCCAAACCCTTCTTCCAGCATGCTCCCGAAATAGTATTTGCATATGCCGTCGTATTTCTAAAGCTATGAGATCTGGCTCCGGCTCTTTAGCAGCAGAAGCCGTCTCCTCCCATTCGCCAGTCAGAAGATTGGTTAGGCGCAACCGATAGTAATACTTACGCCATTTATCCCCAATCAGAATAGCGTTGTCTATGAAGCGGTACTTATCCGAGAACGGCTGAGAAATAGCCGCAAACGGCCCCATCGGGGATTCAGAGCGGAATACCTGGAAGGTGTAGTTTAGGACATCATCTAATGTGTCCTCGATAGACCAAGATAGCTCATTGAAGTCCAAGTCTAGTGACCGGACCTTGAATTCCTTGACCACAACCCCAACAGCCACGAATTACCCCGCTGCTGCCGCCGCTTCTACTGGGAGTTCAGTGGCTGGACCGCGCGCCATACGCTGGACCCTGACCTGCCGCGCCAACCAATCCGCCGCGCTACCAGCCCCCGTATCAACCGCTTTACCTAGCCCCTGCACATCCTTTGCGAAGAGGCGAGCTCTACGCAGCGCCTGATCCGCTACCTGCCCCCAGTATCCACCAGGTGCGCGCAGTTTCTTCTTGGCGTAGTCTTCCATTACCTTATGCGCACTCCATAGTGACCGGGTGGCCCCCTGCGCGCCAAGACCAGCAAGCCCGCCTGTGGCCCCGCCTAGAAGAGAGCCACCAATCGCTCCGGTAATACCACCCCCAACAGGCTGGCCTGTCACCGGATCGATCTTTTGCTGCGCCCCACGCACCCCTCCCAGTATGGCACCTCCGCCAACACCCAATGCAGCCCCAGGATTCCTCCTTGCGATATCCCATAGGACGGTACCAATACCAGCCTTCTTCTGCATCTCTCTAAGAAGGGCGACGGGGGCCGCCGACTGTTGCTTGATCATCCCTCCATACACTGGGGCGGCCACCCCGGGACTACCAATATTCCTTATGGGAGAAGGTTGTATAACGTTAGGAGCGACTCCAATAACTGGCGCCGGATGGATGCGCTCATCGAAGGGTATATCGACTAAGGTAGGCGCAACCCGCCGAAATGCTCCTTGGGCGGGGGGTTGGTTTAACGTAGGGGCTACCTGCCGGGTTACCTGAGATGGTACCGGTGCCGCTCCATGGGGAGCCTCGATACTTCCCATCATGGTATTCAAACCTGGGCGGCGGCGGAGGGAATCCCGCAGGTCCCCTACAATACCGGCTAGTGGATTGCCTTCTTGAATCATCGTGCCCAGCCCCTTCTTAGGGATTGCTGGGGTTACCCCCGCCTGCTCCATCATGGTATTCAAGCCGGGGCGGCGTCTCAGCGAGTTCCTCAAGTCACCCGCTAGCCCGGCCAGGGGGTTACCCTGTTGGAACATATCCCGATAACTATACATAGGAATGGAAGGCTGAGTCGCTAAGCCAGCAGCGCGGTTCTGCCTCCTAGCCAGGGCCGCCATATTGGCTGCGCGGCTTCTGAAGACGTAGCCACCCCCCGCCGTTTGGAATAGCTTGCGGGGGTCAAACCTTTTGGCAAATCCCGCTACATTCGCCAGACTCAGCGCTTCTTTATCCATACCCTCCAATAAAACAAGTAGTCGGTCCTCCGCCGAGGCAGTCTTGGGAGGTGCCCCCGGCTCTGGAGTAATAGATGCCTGCGTTTCCGCTCCTTGAGGACCAGGAGGGGTGACAGAGGGGACTGGCTGTTCTGTGGGGCCAGAAGGTGCAGAAGGAGTACGCGCTTCACCCTCCTGCAATCGGGCCAGTTCCAATTCCAGCATCCTCTTCTTGAGCCGGATCTGATCTGAAGTAGAGAAGAGCTGGTTCTGCTGCTGGCGCGTCTGCGCCTCGCGCGCTTCCTGCTCCAACTCTTCCTGCGCCAACTCAAGCGCCTGATCGAAGAGCTCCGTACCCCTGAAGCGGTCGAGCCATGATCTAGGGCCCTCCCCGAGCTCTACTTCTCCAAACGCCAACTTCTTGAGGGTGTCATTGGGCAGAATAGACAGCGTCTCCGCCAACTCATCCTTGGGGCGGGTGTAGAGCTGCTGAGTGAACGCGTCAAACATGATCCTCTCCGTTACTTCTTGGCCTTGCCAAAAATGCGGGCGACAGTGTGGGGGAAGTTGGCGATTGTAGGAGCGGCGTTGTAGCCTGATGCAGCCCCAAAAAGAGCGCCGCCCAAAGTGCCCATCACAGGATGCTCAGCCATAGCCTCAGCGATCCCCTGATGCATCTTCCGAGTGGCTAGTTCCATAGCATGTGAGAAGGTACCCTCCCCACGCTCCTTCTCGGCCTCAAGCTCCTGAATCCTAGCTTCCGTATCCTCGTCCTTGCCATGCCTAGCAGTGGCGTAAGCTAACCCACCACCAACCAAAGCCCCGGCGCCTGCCCCAATCAAACGTTGGGTCATGAGGCCGGCAACTTTCGCCGTTCCCCTCATCCTTGATAGGGCGCGGTAGTAATCCCAATTCACCGATCCCTGCTTAGTTACGGGGACGACCCCCTGCTCCGGGGTCTGCTGCTCCATAGTAGCGGGCCCCTGCGCCCCCGCCCCTTGCGGAGTGGGCGCGTTAGGGTTACCTGCGGCCGCCGCCGCCGCACCTGCCGCGGCGCCATTATCCTGCTCCCCACCCATTGTAGGTACTTCCCCTTCTCCGGGCGGGGCTGCATTCATACCCTGCCCACCCTGTGGAGGGGGTTGGATGGGACCCGACACGGGCATTCCGACTTGTTCACCGGCCCCCTCAGTGGGGTCAGCCTCGGCGATCTGCCGTAGCTGGTCTTTCCACGCCTGTACATTCTGCTGCATGGTGGCGGTCATACTCTTATGACGAAGAACTTCTTGCTGGCTCTGCATAGCCTGCAGCATGGACGCTGTAGCTGTTTGATGTGCGGAGGCTGCCGCCTGCGCGGCTGCAGACTCTACTTGTCTAGCCTGATCTAGGATCTGGCGCTGGATCTGCCCGCTGGCATCAAGCTCCTGTTGCATCTGCTGTTGCTGCTGTTGCAGGGCCTGTATCTGCTGCTGCAGTGCCTGCAGCTCTTGATCCTTCTGCTCCGCCGCAGCTTGAGCCTGCTGCGCCTGCCCCTTGAAGTAATCAGCCGCCGCTTGATCCTGCGCCTGCTGGAGCATTTGTTCGTTGGCTAACCACTCATTCACATCACCATCGAAAGCCATCTTGCGCATGAGGGCGATGGGCGCAGAAAGTTTCATTTCCGGATTGAACAGGTCTTCGTACTTCTTCTGCTGCTTCCCCGCATAGATGAGTCCAGGTGCAGCCCCGACGAGAGCGCCACCCACTCCAGAAATAGCTTGGGCCAAACGATTGTGGGGGAAGAGGTGAGCCCCGAGAAGTGTGCCCCCAATACCACCAGGCGTAGCACCAGCTAAGGCACCGACGCCCCCAAGATTGCGGCGTGCGAGCAGTTGATGCCCAATCATATAGGGGTTCATCTCCGGCGGTGGTAGCACTTCCGGAGGTAACGCCTCATCCTGCGCCGTCAGTGTCTCCGCCGTCTTCTGCGTCAGAATGGGGGAGTTGGCAACATGCGGAAGTAGTTGCCACAAATCATCCAGATGCTCCAGCTCTCGCGCAGCGTAATCCTCTATTCGGATTCGCATGGGGTTCTCCCCCACTGCATCTAGAAGAGCCCGCCACTTCGCGATTGCTTCTTGCTCATACCTGATCATGATCTTGATGATTTCACACGGGTCGGATGAGGCTGGGGGCGCCTGCACATCTGGCACACTTACTGGCCCGCCCAATACCGACATTCGACGCAGCAGGAAGTCAGCGTGCTCCAGCTCGTCTTCTGCGTGCTCTTCAAAGTGCTCAGCAATGCCATCGTGCGATAGGTCGCGCAGGCTGTTGGCGTAGACGTGGTAGGCGTAGATGGTCTCGAACTCGTCCTTGACGATATCCCCCATCAATGCGAGCACCTTTTCTACAGGGAGTGCGAAGCGCCCTTCTAGAATGCCGGTCTCATCAGGAGGAGCCACTTCTTTAGAGGCGTACTTGATACGGATGAAACTGGAAGCAACCTCCCCCAAAGAAGGCCCCCCGATAACCGCGTATTCGAAATCGGTGATGTTCATCGATCACTCCCAAGTTACGACAACATGCGAGTTGCTCTGCACGTCTGGGTAGATGGCCACTAAACAGGGGGCGGTATTAGTGGTCGGCGTCTTATAAACCTTACCGACAACAGCACCGCTCTGCGGGAATCCGAGTATTCGCTTGGCTGTTTCATTATTGGAAGACAATGCCACTCCATTAGTGGGGGTCGTCTCAATAAATCCCACTCCACCGTCGGGGCCGAAGGCTTGAACCCTGACTCCGGTCACCGCCGTCTCAATCTGCGTTTTGAGTTCGGCCCATGTGAGCGTGAGGTTAGTGAGGTCTGCGCCGGCTACGAATGTCACAGCGGCGTTGGGGGAGGTAAATGTCAATGTCAACCCCACCAAACCGTAAACGCCGCCTGCTGTTTTAGCCGCGCCCCCAATAATGCCACCATTGAGAAAAAACTGGGCCTCCTCAATCGTGGAGAACTTACGAATCTTTAGTGTAGCCATTGCGCACCTATAAACACACCGCGCGTCAGAATCCGATGTACGTGGCGTTCAAAGCCCAGAGCTCGGAATGGACACCGGCATTACCAGGGCCAAGGATACTCTCAATGTTGAACGCTACCTTAACCCGCTGTTTCATCTGTTCGGTGGTCGACTTGAAGTAGTTGAGCCACTGCATGATCAGCGGCGTCTTATCATTGATGCCGACATTAATACCGCCATCGGAGTAATTCAGGTGATTGCGCGTTTGGAGCAGCCCCACTGATTCCAGAAGCGCGCAGACGGTCATCCTGAGCAGGAGAGCATGTTGCTGCCGTTGCAGGAGATAGCTCAACGTGTACGCGGTAAGTGGCGGTGTACCATTGAAGTCGGCGAGGGCGTCCAGTACAGACCATGCGATTTGACGGTCTGTAGACTCTTCCCCCCTGAGGAGACGGTTGAGCTCAGGGAAGTCGCGCATGTACCCGCGAACAGCATAGACGAAGTCCTTAAAGTCCTCCGTCATTTGCGGGATCCCTTCTAGTGACATGCTACCTCCTAACGGCGACCTCTCTTACCGCTCTTCCGAACACCAGACCCCGATTCGGTGTGCTCGATCTCCACCTCATCGTCGTCAAGCGCCGCAGCGGGCGGCTGGTGGGGTGAAGCGTTGGCAGCGGGATCTTCATATTCCTGCTCTTGTTCGGGCGGCGTCGTAGATTGTACGGCCCCTAGGGGGTAAATGGGCATAGGGATGCCACTAGGCTTGTCATTCTTGGCAGAGTCAGGGACGACGATGGGAATTTCTTTAGCTGCGGGAGTGGGCGCTTGTACCTCATACGTCTTGGGGTCTATAAGCCGCCCATCCGCAGTGCGCAGTTCTAGATAGCCGTCCTCGATCCCTTTACGAATAACCGCCTCATTTCTCAGGAGGCCCTCCTCAGTTAGAATGATGGGCCTCCCCCGCACAATCCGTTGCCCCTCAATGAACTGAACCAACCCCCGATGCGAAGGCGAAGCATATCGCTGCAGCCTCTTGTTGATAGAACGAGACGTATTATGCACGTAGTACAGCATTACATCCTCCATACGAGATCGACTGTAAGCCAGCCGTGGTAGGACTGTAGCAGAAATTGGATGTTAGCCGCTACTGCCGTCGTTACCAACGGACGTAACGGGTGTGTGGGTGAATTTGATGTAATCAGGAGGGTACGGGGTGGGGTTAGTACTGCGTCACGACGGGGAAGCGGATACCCTGATCCACGCGGTTGTTCAGCGCGCCCAAAGCATCCTCTTCGACCGGGATGAAATTGGAGAGGTAGGTCTGGTCGCCCGCATTGGGGTTGGCATTGGCGGAGTACAGCTCCAACTTCTTCACGGACGCCACGTTCGCGATGCACATCCCGATGTCCTCCCACGCCTGGAAGGTGATAAGGTTCGCGACCTTATCGATATAGAACTTCGTGTTGTTGAGCACGAAGAACCGACCGAAGAATTCCGGCTTGGTGAAACAGTACACATTGCCGGGGCGGAGGATATCGGTCTTGACAGTGCGCACATATGCGCGGCCGAGCAGTGTATTGTACTTGTACCCATCCACAGCGGTTTCCGATTGGAGGCGATCTCCGAAGTCCTCTACCGTCCACTGCATGACGTCATCCCAATCAACTTCCGTGATGAGCGCTAGCTCAGCGCGCAGGCGGCGCCCGTCGAGCATCTTGAACAGATTAACAAAGTCAGGGCGCTGAATGGGACGGACGGTAGCGTCGTTGGTGGTAGCAGCGCGCGCGAGCTCTCCCTTACGGATTGAAAACTCGACCACATTACCCGCCTGAATGGCAGATGCGCTGAGTTCCTTGTAGGTGTTGCCATTGGCTTCATACTGCATAGCCTGGCATGCCGCTTCGGTGTGGATGAGCCATTCTCGGTCTTCAACCTCCTGAATGTCCTTCACCGAGTTCTCTTCAATGATCTTGGTGATGGGCATATCGTAGGCGAGGAGCTCCTGCTCGGTCTTCTGGAATTGCTCACTCGTGATGGTGAAGAACGCAACCTCCATACGAGGTGCGCGGATGTAGCGGGCCGTCGGCTGCCCGCGGAAGCTGATCGCCATCGCACGGCTCTTAGGTTCGAGCTGAACGATCTTGACCAGGGTGTCGTGCATGGTCGATACCTGACAATCGGCGCGCGTGACCTGCTCCGGCGGAACGATCTTGCGCGCGAAGCTGACCTCACGCAGACGGTCACGGATATAAGTGCCACCGAACTCCGCCAGCTTCTCCTTGCCCTCTGCAGAGCTGAGCTTCTGGCTAAACATGTCATTGATAATTCGGGCCGGGACGCTCATAGTATATCTCCTTGTATAGATCCTTAGTCAGTCTCGCCTCACCGGCAGGGCTCGCAGCGGAAGCGGAGCTTGCCGCCATTGTTTGTGGGGAGCCGGGTGACCCACCCCACGATGAAGGGGATGTTGCTCGTGAACTCATCGACGTTGGCGCCAACGAGTCCGGAGAGGCTGCGCGTCCCCAATGTAATTGTAGCCACCTGCAGGGGCTGGCCAACATAGGTGATGGCCGGGTACTGAGTCTCAGGCGCACCACTCGTCTTCGCCGCGGCGTCGAAGATGCGGGTCTCCGCCTCAAACCATCCCCCGAACAGGATGATTGCCTTACGCAGCGCCTGCACATCCGTGCGCCCGCGTTCCGCAAAGAGGGGGAAGGAGCGCACGCGCTTGGTGCCGTTAAGCGCCTTGGCGCCCGGGGTGGTGATGTCAGTAGCACGAACGAGCTTGTAGCTATCGTTGACAATCATCCACTCACCGTCGATCAAGACGTTGGCGTTGAGGGGATCCACAAGAGTCGTGTCCGCGAGTTGGAAATCGCGGCGGACAATCGGGATCACGTCCGAGATGAGCTCAAAGTTGATTCGCTGAACGGTGCTCATGAATAATTCCTCCTTACATTAACCCTCGGGTGTCAGCCGATGTCACCCACGATATACCTCTCGAAATCTGTACCGCTGATGGAGCTCGCACGGTCATTATAGTCGTCAATGATGCGCGCGATCTTCTCCCCCATGTCCGGACCAGAAATCTCTAGTCCGGCCTTGATGACCGCCAACTGGTTGAGCCCGTCCTCGGTATAAGTCTCTGCAGCCTTTTCCATCTGCTCGACCACCCGCTCAAAGGGCTCATTGGTGACCCCCTTCTCAATCATGATCGAAGCCACCTTTTCAGCCTCGTACCGTTTTTCATAGGCGGCGAGTTTGGCGAGGGCCTCATCGCGCTCGTTGGTCACCTGCCGCAGCGCGCCCCCAACCTTCTCCAGGACTTCGATCACCTGCGCTTTACTGATCTTGTCCATAGTTACTTGCCTCCATTGGCCAGGTTCTGAAGCAGGGCTCTGGCAGCCGCGAGTTTGACGTTCTGTGCAGAACTGATCTTCGCGCCAGCATCCTCGGTATGTGAGAACGCCTGCTGCAGCACATTATCATGCGCCGGCGAGTCCATAGGCTCATCAAGGACCTTGCCCATCTCCGCCTTTGGAACAGACTTGGCCTCACGCCTAGTGAACCCAGCAACGCCAGCCGCCGACGCCGGAACGCGCCCCTTACCAGAAGCAGGTGGACCGGCCTCACCAGTGACACTGGTCGGCAGCCTGGTAGACTCTGCACTCCCTGCCGAGACCTGTGCAGGGTTAATCGCATCTTCCGCCATCTTGCGCAGAAGG
>Ga0209018_1002188_pt1 | contig 14252 bp, 12 predicted proteins | sample YNPBryBLVA2012_FD_185814 | JGI IMG/M metagenome (GOLD analysis project Ga0209018, IMG submission 185814) | Anoxygenic and chlorotrophic microbial mat microbial communities from Yellowstone National Park, USA - YNP Bryant BLVA 2012 (SPAdes)... ...
GGGGAATCTCCGTGTCACCGCGTCACCGCGTCACCGTGTCACCGCGTCACCGCGTCACCGCGTCACCCCCTCACCGCGTCACCGCGTCACCCCCTCACCGCGTCATCACGGGATGCAGCTCAACACGGAGATGGCGCCGTCGGAGGCGAGCAGCGTCACTCCACCGTCGCTCAGGCGGATCGCGTAGAGCTGGTTCGTGAAATCCGAGGTCGCCAGGCGGGCCAGCGCCATGTTCGGCGCGCACCAGTCCAGCCCCAGGAAGTATCCCCCCGGCAGCAGCGGCAACGGACCGATCTCCCGTACTACGCCGGAACTGTCACGCAGCTTCAGCGTCAGCGAGCCGAAGTTCGGCCCGGCGTAGTTCCCCTGCGCGTAGAGCACTTGCGCACCGTCGGGCGACCAGGCGGCCGTATGCCCCAGCGCGCTGCCGTCGGTCGCCGCGAACAGCATGCTCGACGCGCCGCTGGCGATGTCCAGCGACCACAACTGGTTGACCGCCAGATCCATCATCATGACCTCGTAGCCGGCCGGGGTGTAGGCGGGGTCGCGGGCGGTGTAGAGCAGCCGCGTGCCATCCGGTGAGAGCCGCGCGGGCGAGGCGTAGCTCCCCGAAGCCAGCAGTTCGCGGTGAGCCCGGCTGCTCAGCGGCCCGGCCGGCGCGCCAGGCGGCAGGGCGAAGGCCCAGATGCCCAGCGGAACACCTTCGCTGTACGGCGGGAAACGGTCAATCAGCAACTCGCCGTCGCCGGCGGCCCAGCCGAACGGGTTGCCAGGCAGGAAGCTGCCGTCGGCGCCGGTGGTCGCATCGAACGTCGCCATCGAGCCGTCCGCCAGGTTGACCACCGTGATGCTCCAGGGGGTCCCCTCCGCCGCTGGCCCGCCAACCCCCAGGAAGGCCAGACGGGTCTCGCTGCGGTCGAAGGCCATGCCCATCACCCCGGCGGCGCTGGGGTCGGCGCCGACCGGGGCCGTGACGGTGTGGACGACGGTGCCGTCCGGACGGGCGATGATGACCGTCGTGGCCCCGTGCGAAGCGGTGGGGTAGGCGATCCACTGGCCGCTCCGCGAGGCGACGGCGCCGGCGGGGATGACCGTCCCCAGGCTGGTCACGGTCAGGTCTCCACCCAGGGCGTAGAGCGTCCAGCTCTCCCACTCGCCGGAGGTGTAGAGCGCGACCGTGCCGGATGGCAGCATGCTCGCCGGCGGCTCCGTGGGCGCCTCGGTAGCCGGCGGGATCGGCGACTCGGTCGCCAGGGGCGGCGCGACGTAGGGGGTGGGGGGGATGGAGGTGGGCGTAGGGGAAGACGGGCCGCAGGCCAGGATCGCCATAGCCAGCCCGAGCAGGGCGAACAGGGATAGCCAGGATTTGGTTTGCATCGTAACCTCCTCTGGACGGGCGCACGGCGCGCTCCGGCCAGGCCCATGATAGCACGTTTCGGCAAGATGGCGAAGCTGCCTGTCCCAGTAGGACAACTGCGAGCAGTTGTCCTACGCTGCCGCCAGGTTTGCCAGAGGGTGGGAACTGTGGTACAATACGGGCGCACGATCAGGCGGGGATGCCCCCGCCAGTAGAACGAGAGGAACCTGAATGCCGTTGAGTAAGGAACAGAAACAACAACTGATCCACGAGTATGGGCGCACGCCCGATGACACCGGCTCGCCGGAAGTCCAGATCGCCCTTCTGACCACCCGTATCAACCAATTGACCGAGCACCTGCGCACCAACAAGCACGATGAGCACTCCCGCCGCGGCCTGTTGAAGATGGTGGGGCGGCGCCGCCGACACCTGACCTACCTGAGCAACAGCGATCCCGAGCGGTACAAGGACATCATCCGCCGGCTGGGGTTGCGCAAGTAGCCAGTCCTATTTTTGACGGAGTCCGGCACGCGGTTTGGAATTGGGACATGTCCCGTAGGGGCGGAAGTCCTTACGGGCCATGTCCCAGTTTCTGACCCGTGCCGACCTTCGGCATGGAGGTAAGATGAGTACAGAACAGACCTTTACAGCGAAACTGGGTGACCATACGATCACCCTCCAAAGCGGCAAGCTGGCCCCTCAGGCGGGCGGCGCCGTAACGATCCGCTGTGGCGACACGATGCTGTTGGCCACGGCCACCATGGCGGCTCAGGAGCGGGAGGCTGCCGATTTCTTCCCCCTGACCGTGGACTTCGAGGAGCGGCTCTACGCGGCCGGCCGCATCCCCGGTTCCTTCTTCCGCCGCGAGGGCCGCCCGCCCGAACACGCGATCCTGATCGGCCGGCTGACCGACCGCCCCCTGCGTCCCCTCTTCCCCAAGGACCTGCGCCACGACGTGCAGGTGATCGTCACCTCGCTATCGCAGGATGAACTGCACCAGGCGGACATCCTCTCGATCATCGGCGCCTCGGCGGCGTTGATGATCTCGGACGCGCCGTTCGAGGGCCCGGTGGGCGCTGTGCGCATCGGTTACATAGACGGCGAACTGGTTGTCAATCCCACCATCCCCCAGATGGAGCAGAGCCTGCTCGACCTGCGGCTGGCCGGCACCGCCGAGGCGATCCTGATGGTCGAGGCGGGAGCCAACGAGGTCAGCGAGACGGTCATGCTGGAGGCCCTCCAGGTGGGCCACCAGGCGATCCAGGATGTGATCGCTGCCCAGCAGCACATGCGCGAGGCGATTGGCAAGCCCAAGCGGGCTTACTTCTCCCATGCCCTGCCGGAGGAGCTGGTCGCCCGCGTGCGCCAGCAGGTCGCTGACCGTCTGTCGCCGATCCTCTACCAGTCCACCGACAAGGCGGCGCGTAACGCGGCGCTGGATGGCCTGTTGACCGAACTGACCGCGCAGATGGGTGCGGAGGCCGACCCCTCTGCCGTCAGGCAGGCTTTCGATGAGGTCACCCGCGAGGTCGTGCGGCGGCGCATCCTCGACGACGGCCTGCGGGTGGATGGGCGCGATCCCGTGACACTCCGCCCGCTCTCTGCCGAGGTGGGGCTGCTGCCCCGCACGCACGGTTCGGGCCTGTTCAACCGTGGCGAGACGCAGGTGATCTCCGTGCTCACCCTGGGCACGCCGCGCGAGGAGCAGACGCTGGACGACCTATCGCCGGAGGACACCAAGCGCTACATCCATCACTACAACTTCCCGCCGTTCTCCACCGGCGAGGCTTACCCGCTGCGCGGGCCGCGGCGACGCGAGATCGGCCACGGCGCGCTGGCCGAACGCGCCCTGGTCCCAGTCATCCCGCCGGAGGATGTCTTCCCCTACACCATCCGCATCGTCAGCGAGGTGCTCTCCTCGAACGGCTCCACTTCGATGGCGTCTGTCTGCGGTTCCACGCTGGCGCTGATGGACGCCGGGGTGCCGATCCGCGCCCCCGTCGCCGGCATCGCCATGGGCCTGGTGAAGGAAGGCGATCGCTACCAGGTGCTGACCGACATCCTGGGAATGGAGGACCACCTGGGGGACATGGACTTCAAGGTCGCCGGGACGGAGCAGGGGATCACTGCCCTGCAGATGGACATCAAGATCAAGGGCATTTCCGGCCAGATCATGGCCGAGGCGCTGGAACAGGCACGCCAGGCGCGGCTGCGTATCCTCGATGTCCTCCGGGCGACCATCCCGGCGCCGCGGGCAGAGCTGTCCCCTTATGCGCCGCGGATGCTGGTCCTGCACGTGGACCCGGACAAGCTGGGGGCGATCATCGGTCCCGGCGGCAAGACCGTCCGCGCCATCCAGGAAGAGTGCGGGGTGAAGGTGGACATCCAGGACGATGGCACCGTCTTCGTCGCCTCGACCGATGGGATGGGGGCCGAGCGGGCGCGCCAGATTATCGCCCACATGACCATCGAACCGCAGATCGGGGATATCTATACCGGACGGGTGGTGCGCATCACCGACTTCGGCGCTTTCGTCGAATTGCTCCCCGGCACCGATGGGATGGTGCACATCTCCCAGCTCTCCGATGGCCCGGTGGCTACCGTGCGGGATGTGGTGGACATCAACGATGAGATCATGGTGATGATCACGGACATCGGTCCGGATGGCAAGATTCGCCTTTCCCGGCGGGCGGTGTTGGAAGGATGGACGCCGGAGGAGGCCCGCGAGCACGACCGGCCTGCCGGCGGCCGCGAGCGGAATGACCGCAACAGTCGCGGCCCCCGTGGGGGCGGCGAGCGTTCGGGCGACCGCGGACGGGAGGGATCGCGCCCGCCGCGCCGCCGATAGATGACACGGGGGTGAGGTTTGGAGAGCCTGCTGGAAGACCAGTCACTGTTCCAGGAGCCGGGGAAGCCTCCCAGCCCACTGGCCCATGTGGGACGGCTTCTGCTGCGGGCGCTCTCCGAACTGGTGCAGACGCTCCTGCCGGCCGTTGTTATCGCCCTGGTGATCAACCTCTTCCTCGCCCAGGCCACGGTCGTGGAGGGGATGAGTATGGAACCGAACCTCCATAACGCCGAACGGGTGATCGTGGAGAAGGTCACGTATCACTTCGTCCACGGGCCGGCGCGGGGCGATGTGGTCGTCTTGCACGTGTCCGGCCAGGAAGAGCTGCTGATCAAGCGCGTCGTTGCCCTGCCAGGCGAGACGGTCGAGGTGCGCGGCGGGCAGTTGTACATCAACGGCCGGCTGGTGGACGAACCGTGGACCGACCGGCAGGGGGGGCCGGATTACCCGCCCACCGTCGTCCCACCGATGCACGTCTTTGTCATGGGCGACAACCGCGGCCAGTCGAACGATTCCCGTTCCTTCGGGCCGATCCCTGTGGACCAGATCGTCGGACGGGCCTGTTTTGTCTACTGGCCGCCGGATCAGTTCGGGCCCGTTCACTGATTGTCCACAGTGCCCCCCTGGCTCCCGACCGAACGGGCGCGGGAGAGTAGTTGCTCAGCTCACCCTCCCGCAGGTTCGGAAGTGACCGGGCCACGGATCGGAGTGGCCATGGAAGTGCGATTGGGGTTGCAAGTTGCGCCCAAACCTGCGGGAGGGTGAGCAGTTGCGCGGGAGATACGAATGGCTGAGCCTGTCAAGCGGTGGACATCGCAGACCAAGCGCGCCGTCGTGCTGATCCTGCTGCTGCTGGCGGGGCTCATCCTCTACCGCTTCCGACAGGTCCTCCCGCCGCTGGTCATCGCCTGCCTCCTGGCGTTCATCTTCGATCCGGTGGCGGATTTTCTGGAGCGGCGGGCGCGGCTGTCGCGTACCGTCGCTGCCTTGCTGGTCATCCTCATCCTCTTCCTGGTTATCCTGGCCGCTCCCGCCGTGGCGGTGCCGCCGCTCGTCGGCGCCATCAGCTCGCTGAACGTGGACTTTGCCCAGATCCTCGCCACCATCGCTGTGGATTGGGACCGCCTGACGGCCCATCCGGTGGTCCTGCTGGGTCAGGAACTCGACCTGCAACCGCTGCGCGAGCAGGTGAACCTGCGTTCGCTCTTCGGCCAGCTCGTGCAGGGCACGCAGGTGCTGTTCAGCGGCTCGATCAGCTTCGTCGTCGGTTTCGCCTCGACGGTGCTGTGGTTTCTCTTTACGATGTTGGCGACCTTCTATCTGGTGCGGGATGGCGACCGTCTGGTGGAGTCGCTGGACAGGCTGGTTCCATCCCCCCTGCAGGACGATCTCATCCGCCTGCGGCAGCGCATCACCGGCGTCTGGCAGGCGTTCCTGCGCGGCCAACTGCTGATGGCGCTGTTGATCGGCGTGATCACGATGGTGGTGGCCAGCATCATCGGCCTGCCGAACGCGCTGGCCCTGGGATTGCTGGCCGGGGTGCTGGAGTTCGTCCCTTCCATCGGGCCGTTCCTGGCTGCTGTCCCGGCAGTCCTGATCGCGCTGTTCCAGGGCTCGACGTGGTTGCCGGTGGGCAACCTGCTCTTTGCCGTGATCGTCGTGGCGCTGTACGTCATCATTCAGCAGGTTGAGAACAATCTGCTCCTGCCACGGGTCATGGGACAGAGCCTGAACCTGCACCCGCTGGTCGTGCTGGTCGCCGTGATCGCCGGTGGCATCCTGGCCGGCGTCCTGGGCATCCTGGTGGCCGCCCCCACTGTAGCAACGCTGCGCGTGCTGGCCGAGTATGTCTTCTGCCGGCTGACCGATCGCGACCCGTTTCCCGAAGCGGTCGCCATGCGCCCGCGCCGGCGGGGTTGGTTGCTGCGGCTGTGGGACCGCATCCGGCGGCGCGCGCTGGCCGGACAGTGGACCATCCGCCCGGCGCTGCCGCAGGACCGCGCCGCCGTGGAGGCGATCTGTGCCCAGGCCTGGGATGGCGATGATTACATCCCCGATGTGTGGGATGAGTGGATTGGCGATCTGCACGGCGAACTGACGGTCGTGGAACGGAGGGGGCGGGTGGCCGCCCTGGCCAAACTGACCCGCATCGCGGACGACGAGTGGTGGATGGAGGGGCTGCGCGTTGACCCCGCCTACCGACGGTTGGGGCTGGCGCGCCTGTTGCAGGCGTACCAGTTGCGGTTGGCCGAACGGGTGGGGCGGGGGGTGGTGCGCCTGGCGACCGCGTCCAACAACCAGACGGTCCATCGTCTGGCCGCCCGTGACGGGTTCAGCCGGGTGGCCCGCTACCTGTACTACGGGGCCGATCCGCTGCCGGGCGTCAGCACGGCGCGTGTCCTGGCCGCCGGCGATCTGGACGCGGCCTGGGCGTTGATCCACGATTCACCGGTATCCCGCGCCGCTGCCGGCCTCTATGAGGTCTCCTGGCGCTGGATGCGCTTGACCCGCGAGCGGCTGGCCGCGCACTTGGCCGCCGGCGAGGTGTTGGGGATGGACCTGGAGGGCCGCCTGGCCGCCGCGGCGATCGTCACCGTGGACGAGGGACGGGATCGCCTGCTGGTGGGCTACCTGGATGGGCGGACGGAGGGGATCACGGCGCTGGCATGGTGCCTGCGCGTGCTGGCCGGTCAGCGTGGCTACCAGGGGCTGCGCATCCGCCCGCCGGATCAGCCGGCCCTGCGCGTGGCCCTGGAGGCGGCTGGCGTTGTCCGTGCCTGGGAGCACGAACTGTGGATTTTCGAGCGCCCATTACAGGCGCAGAACGACTGACCGCCTACCCTCCCGCAGGTTAGAAAGTGGCTGGCGAGAGGGCAAGTAACTCATGGCGGCGCACTCCAGTGCGGAGATTGCGCCCGAACCTGCGGGAGGGTAGTCAGTTACCATAGGAGGCAAAATGGACGAGAAAGAGATCGAGGTTCTGGCCGAGACCGAGGACTTCAACATCTGGCGTATCGAGGAAGAGGATCACGAACTCACCTACCACCTCGAGTTCGGCATGGTCACGGTGCATTTCTTCGAGGAGGAGTGGGGGCAGTTCCTGGAACTGATTGACCAGCTCCGCCGCCCGTAGGAGGGGGAGGTGCTCAGACCGGGAGGGAATCCAGCCGGACTGCAGGAGTGGTACGATAAGCTGGCTCCGTTGGTGACGGAGGCGCGCGAGCGATTGCGCAGCGCGGACCCATCCCGCGTGGTGGTGCGCAGCGGCTGCACGCTCGAGGCGGACAGGGCGTTCCGGGTGCCGTTCTTCTGGCGCGACTACCGGATCGCCCCGCCAGACTTCGTTGTCCAGCGGGCGGACACCGGCGCGGAACAGACATCGTTCATCCAAGCGCTCATCCTCACCTACCTGCTTACTGCCGATGGCACGACCCCGTCGGGCCGCTGGGTCGCCTACCACGGCCTGCCAGGGGGGATGTTCTACGCGCAGGCGTTCCGCGGCTACGCGGAGGAGCGATTGGTGCGGGAGCTGGGCGACGCCGGGCCAAGCGCCTTCCGCGCCGCCGCGCAGCGCCTGAACGGGGTCGGACTGGGGATGGGCGACGCTGGCTATGCTTTCCAGGTGCTGCCGCGCATCCGCATGGCCGCTGTCTACTGGCTGGGGGATGAGGAATTCCCCTCGCGGGCCTCGATCCTGTTCGAGGATAGCGCGCCGCACTACATGCCCGTTGACGGCCTGGCGATCCTGGGCAGTCACCTGGTCAGCGCGATCATCAAGGCGGCGGGATAGGTTTCGCACGGAACACGAACCATTATGTCCTTTCTCGGTCTCACACCCGTTACCCTGCTGGCGCGGCTGATTGTGCTGCTGATCGGCATGCCGATCCACGAGTGGTCGCACGCCTGGTCGGCGCACCGCCTGGGAGACGACACCGCTGCCAGTCAGGGCCGGCTCAGCCTGAACCCGCTGGCCCATCTCGACCTGTTCGGCGGCCTTATGATCCTGCTGACCGGCTTCGGCTGGGCCAGGCCGGTGCCGGTAAATCCCTATCGAATGCGCCTGGCGCCGCGGACCGGGATGGCGCTCAGCGCGGCGGCAGGGCCGGTGTCCAACTTTCTAGTGGCGGCGCTCTGCGCCATTCCCTTCCGGCTGGGCCTGTTGAGCCTGTACGACGCCTTCGCGACCGACAGCCTGCTCAACCCGGCGCTGTTGCTGTTCTGGATCGCTGACATCAGCCTGGGCCTGGGCCTGTTCAACCTGCTGCCGTTCTATCCGCTGGACGGGGAGAAGGTGCTGATGGGGGTGCTGCCGCCAGCGTGGGCCGACCGCTTCGCCTCCTTCCAGCCGTTCAGCCCGTTCGTGCTCATGACGCTGTTGTTCCTTCTTCCCCGCCTCGGGCTGGACCTGGTCGGCTGGTTGATCGAGCCGCTGCGGGGATTCCTGGAGATCGTTTTCTTCACCCTGTGAGTGGACGGGCGGCCTACCGGGTGCGGCAGTTCTTCCGCGCGTTGACGGCGTGGTGGGTGCAGGAGGAGCTGAGCGACATCGAGCGGGTGTTGACGCCAGCGCAGCAGGCCCTCTTCCAGCGCATGCTCCCCGCCGACCGCCGGCACGCGCTGACGGTCTTCCGGACGCTGCGCGCGCGGGGGGTGGAGTCCGCCGATCTGCTGACGGCGGCGCTGCTGCACGACGTGGGCAAGGCTGCCGCGCCGCCGGCGCTGTGGGTGCGCGTGGCAGTGGTGTTGCTGGGACGGTTCGCCCCCCGCTGGCTGGAACGCATGTCTGCCGGAGAGCCGACGGGTTGGCGGCGACCCTTCGTCGTCTATCGGCGGCACGCCGAACAGGGCGCCCAATGGGCAACGGAGGCGGGCTGTTCGCCGCTCACCGTCGCCCTGATCCGCCGTCACGAGGAACGGCTGGCGATGCCCGACGGGGAGGAGGATGCCCTGCTGGCCCTGCTACAGGAGGCGGATGAGAACGGATAGGGCCTGCTGTTGGCGAATGGAGGAGAGGTGGTAACTGCTCGGCTCACCCTCCTGCAGGTTCGGAAGTGACTGAGCAACGCATCGGAGTGGCCATTGCAGTGCGATTTGGGCTGCCAATTGCGCCCAAACCTGCGGGAGGGTGAGCAGTTACGAGAGGTGAGCATGGAAGGTCGAGTCGCGATCGTCGGTCTGGGGTGCGTGGGCGCTTCCATCGGCCTGGCGCTGCGTCAACAGAGCGCAAACCTGGAGGTCGTCGGCCACGATGTTGATGCCGAGCGGGCGCGCAAGGCGCAGCAGATGGGGGCGGTGACCCGGACAAGCTGGAACCTGCCGGCGTCCTGTGAGGAAGCCGGCCTGGTCATCCTGGCCCTGCCTCTGCCGGCCGTGCGCGAAACGCTGTGGGTGCTGGGGCCGGAACTGTCGGAGGGCTGCGTGGTCACCGACACTGCGCCTCTCAAAGCGCCGGTAGTCGCGTGGGCCGGGCAGTTCCTGCCCCCCTCTGTCCGCTTCGTCACCGGTGCGCCCATTCCCGGCCCGGCGACCCCGCCAGGCGAGCCGTTGAGCGGCCCGGAGGCGGCCCGTGCCGACCTGTTCAAGGGCGGCATCTACTGCATCGCGCCGACCCTGGAGACCGATGCCGAAGCGATCCAGGTGCTGGTCGCGCTGGCTCACGCCCTGGGCGCGCAGCCATTCTTCACGGAGCCGCTGGAGTACGACGGCCTGCAGGCGGCGGTGACCGACCTGCCGGCGCTGCTGGCGGCGGCGCTGCTGCGGGCGACGGTGGATTCCCCTGGCTGGTCGGACCTGCGCCGGATGGCTGGCCACGAGTTCGCCGCTGTCAGCGGCCCTTCCGCCGCTGATGCTCCGGCGCGCGTGATGGCCGCCATGCTCAACCGCGCGAACCTCGTCCGCCGGCTCGACCTGCTGCTCGACCAGTTGGGGTGGGTGCGCCAGTGGCTGTTGGATGGCGATGAGCAGGCGCTCGGCGAGTTCTACGCCCAGGCCGCTGCCGGACGCGCCCGCTGGATCGCGGAGCGCGCCGGCGGGCAGTGGGAACAGGGCCTGGAAGCGGCAGCGAAACCACCCACGCCGGGCGAACGGGCCACGCAGATGTTCTTCGGTGGGCTGCTGCGCCGCCCTCGACGGGAGGAAGAAGGGGATTGACGACCACTTGCGGTGAGTGAGGCGGGCTGTTGGGTAGACCCCTGCGCATTTTGATGATCGCCCCCACCTCCTTCTTCCTCGACTACGGCTGTCACGTGCGCATCCTGGAGGAGGCGCGGACCTTGCAGCGACTGGGCCACCAGGTCACTATCGCTACCTACTACCAGGGGCAGGACGTTCCTGGCCTGGAGATCGTCCGTTGCCGCCCGACGCCGTGGCGGGCCGATTACGAGGTCGGTTCGAGCCTGCACAAGCTGGCCTTCGATGTCTTCCTGGGCTGGCGGGTGCTGGAGCTGGTGCTGACTCGCCGTTTCGACCTGATCCACGGCCACCTCTACGAAGGGGCGTTGATGGGGAAGGTGATCGGTCGGCTGCGCCGCCTGCCGGTCGTCTTCGACCGCCAGGGCAGCCTGACCGGCGAGATGGTGGATCATCGCTTCCTCGACCCACGCGGCCTGTGGTACCCGTGGGTGCGTCTGCTGGAGGCACGCATTGACGAGATGGCCGACCTGGTGCTCCCCAGCACGCAGCAGGGGGCGATCGAGGTGGAGCAGGCGGCCGGCCGCGATGCCCACAGCGTCCGTCCGCTCCCCGATTGCGTCAACCTGGACTTCTTCCGTCCCGGCTTGCTCGACGCAGACGAGGTCGCTGCGCGGCGCAGCGCCCTGGGACTGCCGGTGGAGCGACCGGTGGTGGTCTACCTGGGACTGCTGGCCGATTATCAGGGCATCCCGCACCTGCTGCAGGCGGCGCGCGAGCTGCAGGAGCGCGGCGTGGCTGTCCATTTCCTGATCGGCGGCTTCCCCTCGGTGGACTACTACCGGCAGATGGCCGCCGACCTGGGCGTGGGGGAGCGGGTGGTCTTCACCGGCAAGGTGCCATACACGGACGCACCGGCTCATCTGGCCCTGGGCGACATCGGCATCGCGCCCAAGCTCTCCGCCACCGAGGGCAGCGGCAAGGTGCTCAACTACATGGCCATGGGATTGCCCGTCGTGGCCTTCGACACGCCGCAGAGCCGTGAGTACCTGGGGTCGCTGGGCGTCTATGCCACGCCGGTCGGCAGCCCCACCGCCCTGGCCGACGGCATCCAGGCCCTGGTCGAACAGCCTGAACTGCGATGGGCGCTGGGGGAGGGGCTGCGCCGTCGCGCCGCCAGGCACTTCTCCTGGGAGCGCGCCGGGCGACAGTTGGTCAGTATCTATCGGGAGTTGATCGAACGATGATCCGTCCACTGCGGGAGCTCTGGGAGTACCGTGAGCTGGTGCGCAACCTGGTCGAACGCGACCTGAAGGCCCGTTACAAGAGCTCGTTCCTGGGCATCGCCTGGTCGTGGCTCAACCCGCTGTTGATGATGATCGTCTACAGCATCCTCTTCACCATCTTCCTGAACAACGACCAGATCGGCGACTACCCGATCTTCCTCCTCTCCGGCCTGTTGCCGTGGAACTTCTTCAATGATGCGATTATGCAGGGCACCGGCAGCGTCGTTGGCAGCGCGCACCTGATCAAGAAGGTCTATTTCCCGCGCGCGGTGCTGCCGGTCTCCGTCGTGCTGGCGAACCTGGTCAACTTCCTCCTGGCCCTGCCGGTCTTCTTCCTCCTGGCCCTGATCGTCGGCCGGCCGCCGACGCTGTGGGCGCTGCTCCTGCCGCTGCCCATCCTGTTGCAGCTTGCCTTTTCCATCGGACTGACGCTGTTCCTGTCCACGCTGAACGTCTTCTACCGCGACACGCAGATCATCCTCGGTGTGGTGATGCTGGCCTGGTTCTTCCTCACCCCGGTCTTCTATCCGATTGACACGGTCCCTCACCAGGCGGTAGTGTTGGGAATGACGGTGGACCCGCGCATGTGGCTGCTGCGCCTCAATCCGATGGCTTCCATCGTGACGACCTACCGCGAGCTGCTCTACTGGGGCGTGCCCAGCGGCTGGGACTTCCTCCTTCGTACAGCGGTGACCTCCCTGGCGATGCTGGTGTTCGGCTACCTGGTCTTCCAGCGCTTCAGCCGGAGGTTTGGGGAGGAGGTCTGATGCTGTGGGACGACCCGACCACTGACCACGGAGCACAGACCACGCAACACGCAACACGTAACACGTAGGGTGCAGCATGTTCGTGCGCGTCGTCGTGCTTTCCCCCGTGCGGACAGCGGGTGAAGGGGAACCGCTGTTCGACTATCACCTGCCGGATGGTCTGATGGGGCGGGTGACGGTCGGTTCGCTGGTGACGGTGGACTTCCGCGGTCGCTCGCTCTACGCGGTTGTGGTGGACCTGCCTGAGCGGCCCGCCGTGGAGGAGACGAAACCGGTCGGCGAACTGGTTGACCCTGCGCCGGTGCTCGACGCCGTCCACATTGCGCTGGCGCGCTGGATGAGCCGGGAGACGCTCTCTCCCCTGCACGAGTGCATGCTGCAGATGCTGCCGCCCGGCGTCGTCGGCCTGACCGACGCACGGCTGGCCGTGGTTGGTGATCTGCCGGCCAAGGCCGCCGGCCCCCTGGAGCGGCGGCTGGTGGAGGTGCTGACGCGGCGTGGGCCGCTGCTGGGGCGACAACTGGACGTCGCTTTCGCGCGCTCCGACTGGCGCGCCGTCGCCGAGCGGTTGGTGCAGCGGGGCGTCCTGGAGCGGACGTCGGTGCTTGCCCCGCCGCGCGCCACTCCTCGCCTGGTGACCACCGTCCGTCTGTTGTCCCACGCCGACACGGAGACAGCCCTGCACGGGCTGCGCGCCGGGGCTTACTCGAAGGTCCTCGACTTCCTGCGCGCCGAGGGCGGGCCAGTGGACGTCAGTTGGGTCTACGCCGCGACCGGCGCGAACCGCGCTCACCTGGACAGGCTGGCCGCGCGCGGCCTGGTCGCCTTCGACGTGGACGAGGTCTGGCGCGACCCGCTGGAGGGCAGGGTTTTCCTCCCGACCACGCCCCTCCCCCTCACCCCTGACCAGCAGGCCGCCTGGGACGCCATCCGCCCCGCCCTAAAACCTGAAACGCCGCACTCCGAAACCTTCCTCCTCCACGGCGTCACCGGCTCCGGCAAGACCGAGCTGTACCTGCGCGCGGTGGACGAGGTGCTGGCCCAGGGGCGCCGGGCGATCGTCCTGGTGCCGGAGATCAGCCTGACCCCGCAGACCGTCGCCCGCTTCGCCGGGCGCTTCCCCGGCCGGGTGACGGTCGTCCACAGTCAGCTCACCGAGGGTCAGCGCTACGACGTCTGGCGGCGGGCGCGCGCCGGGCAGGTGGACGTCGTCGTCGGCCCGCGCTCGGCCCTCTTTACCCCGCTGTTCCCCCTGGGGCTGATCGTCCTGGACGAGGAGCACGACGGCTCGTACAAGCAGGCCTCGCGCCCGGCTTACCACGCCCGCGAGACGGCGGTCAAGCTGGCCCGGCTGAGCGGCGCGACGGTGATCCTCGGCTCGGCCACGCCCAGCTTGGAATCGTTCGTGCGGGCGCAGCGGGGCGATTTCCGCCTGCTGACGCTGAACCGGCGCATCCTCGGCCACGCTCGCCGCCTGACCGACCTGCGGGCGGTCTACCAGGCCCCTGTCCTGCGCTACCGCCCGCTGTGGGACGGCCCGGCGGAGGCCCGCTACATGCCCCTGCCGCCGGTGCTGGTGGTGGACATGCGCGCCGAGCTGAAGGCAGGCAACATGTCCATCTTCAGCCGGGTGCTGCAGCGGGCGTTGGACGAGGCGCTGGGGCGGGGCGAGCAGGCGATCCTCTTCCTCAACCGGCGCGGCGCGGCGACGTTCGTCCTCTGCCGCGACTGCGGCACGGTGGCCCGCTGTCCGGAATGCGATGTGCCGTTGACGTTGCACCTCATGCCCGGCGAGGCGCCGGGTGACCATGGGGGGGCGACCACGACGGGAGGGGCGACCACGACGGGGGGGGCGACCACGGAGG
>Ga0209018_1002189_pt1 | contig 14250 bp, 11 predicted proteins | sample YNPBryBLVA2012_FD_185814 | JGI IMG/M metagenome (GOLD analysis project Ga0209018, IMG submission 185814) | Anoxygenic and chlorotrophic microbial mat microbial communities from Yellowstone National Park, USA - YNP Bryant BLVA 2012 (SPAdes)... ...
GGATGCGGAGCCGTTCCGGGCCCGCGTCGGGCCCATCTACGCGGAGTACGAACGGCGATACGGCGACGAGTTCGCCAGGCTGGTGGAGCTGATACGGAATACGCCATGATACGGCGCGCATACGCCAACCTGGAAGAGGGCCTGTCGGTCGTGCTCGTCGGTGCGATCTGCGTCGTCGTGACGCTTCAGGTGTTCTGCCGACTGGTGCTGCGGAGCCCGCTGTCGTGGACGGAGGAGATGTCCACGATTCTCTTCGTGTGGACGACCATGATCGGGTCGTCCCTGGCGCTGAAGCGCGGCGAGCATTTCGCGGTGGAGCTGCTGCATCGACGACTGCCGCTGAGGGCGCAGCGCCCGGCGTGCGTTGTGGTGGACGCGGCCGTCATCGTTTTCGCGGCGCTCCTGCTGTATGAGGGGGCGAAGATGGCCGTTCGCAACATCCCCGTGGCGACGCCCGCGATGGAGATCCCGCGGGCCATTCCGTATGCTGCGCTGCCGGCCGGCGGTGCTCTGATGCTCCTCCGGACGGGCGAATCGCTGTTTCGTCACCTGTTCCGCGGAGGGACTGCGGCATGATCCTCGCGGTCCTGTTCACGGTCTTCTTCGGGCTGCTGCTTCTTCAGGTTCCGATCTCGATTGCGCTGGCCTTGGCGGCGGCATCCGCCATCGCCGCCTGTACGGATTACTCGCAGGGGCTGGTCGTTCTGAAACTCTACACTGCGTCCGACTCCTTTCCGCTGGTTGCCATTCCGTTCTTCGTCATGGCGGGGGGGATCATGAGCGCGGGCGGCATGTCCCATCGTCTCATCGCTCTGGCCCGCAGCGCCGTCGGCAACATCCACGGCGGTCTGGCCATCACCAGCGTGGTCGCGTGCATGCTGTTCGCGGCCATTTCCGGTTCGACGGCGGCCACGACGGCGGCGATCGGCTCCGTGATGATTCCGGCCATCATCGGCTCGGGCTTCTCCCGGCCGTCGGCGGCCGCGCTGCAGGCTTGCGCCGGATCGATCGGCATCATCATTCCCCCTTCGATCCCGTTTATTCTGATGGGGTACATCGCGACGGTCTCGATCGGCGACCTGTTCCTCGGCGGCGTGGTTCCGGGCGTGCTCATCGGTCTGATGCTGATGATCGTCTGTTTTGCGACCGCCCGCGTTCAGAGGCATCCGACCTCGGGGCACGCGCTTTGCCTGCGCGAGTTCGGCGAAAAGCTGTGGCGGGCGTTCCTGCCGCTGCTGGCGGTCGTTTTCGTGATCGGCGGGATCATGGGCGGCTACGTCACCGCGACCGAGGCGGGGATGGTAGCCGTGCTGTATGCGCTCGTGGTCAGCCTGTTCATCTATCGCGAGATGAACTGGCGGGACCTCGGGCCGATCATGGTGAACACGGCAAAGATCACCGGTATCGTCGTCCTGTGCATCGGGGCGGCTTCGCCCTTCGCCTGGCTGCTGACCGTCGAGCAGGTGCCCGCACTCGTGGCCGAATGGCTGCTCGGCCTCACGCAGAACGCCGTCGCCATCAGGCTCATCATGCTCGCGATCGTGCTTCTGGTGGGTACGTTCCTGGATCTGACGCCCGCGATGCTGATACTCGTGCCGATTCTCATGCCGATCGCGGTCGGGCACCTGCACATGGACAAGGTGCATTTCGGCGTCATGATGGTCAGCGCGCTCGGAATCGGACAGTGCACGCCGCCCGTCGGTATCGCCCTGTTCGTGGCGTGCAGCGTGGCGGGGGTGAAGATGGAGCAGTTGTTCAGACCGCTGGTGCCGTATCTGATCGCGATGGTGGCGGCCCTGCTGCTCGTGACCTTCTGCCCGGGCATTTCGCTCGGATTGGTCCGGTTTTTCGCGGGAAAGTAGGCACGGAACGGAGGATTCGGGATGAGTCTTTCGGCGTTTTCTCTGGACGGCAGGATCGCCATAGTCACCGGTGCGACAAGCGGCCTGGGCCATGGGATCGCCGTTGCCCTGGCCGAAGCGGGTGCCGACGTCGCGGGCGTGGGCTCGAGCGGGCGGTTCGAGGACGTCCGCGCGGCCGTCGAGAAGTGCGGGCGGCGCTTCCTCGGCATCACGGTCGATCTGTCACGAATGGCGTCCATCGGGCAGATCGTCTCGCGCACCCGCGAGCACTTCGGCCGCATCGACATCCTCGTCAACAACGCGGGCATCATCCGCCGCATGCCCTGCATCGACTTCAGCGAGAAGGACTGGGATGAGGTGATGGACGTCAACCTCAAGGCGGCGTTCTTTCTCGCGCAGGCCGTCGCCCGCGTCTTTCTGGAACAGGGCACGGGCGGCAAGATCATCAACATCGCGTCGATGCTTTCGTTTCAGGGCGGCATCCTGATTCCGTCGTACACGGCGTCGAAGTCGGGGCTGGCGGGTATCACGCGGACGATGGCGAACGAATGGGCCGCCAAAGGGATCAACGTGAACGCCATCGCGCCGGGCTATATGATCACACGCGCGACGGAGGCGTTGCAGAAGGACCCGGTCCGCAGCAGGGCGATCCTTGATCGCATCCCCGCGGGGCGATGGGGACGGCCGAGCGACGTGGGCGGGATGGCCGTGTTTCTCGCCTCGGCGGCCTCGGACTACTGCCACGGCGGCGTGTACCCGGTCGATGGCGGCTGGCTCGCTCGGTGAGCGGCAGGGCCGGAAGGGCGAATGCCCTGTTCGGCTTCCGGTCTTCGCCGGATTGCCGTAGAGGTGGGGGACGGCGGCATTCAAGATGCAGCGCCCTCAACCGGGTAGAGGGCGCAGGCGCGTGCCGCCGACGCCTGTCATTCTGAGCGAGCGCAGTGAGCGAAGAGCCGTGCGACCAGCGTGCCTCCGCATTCAGCAGCCATGGTTTGAGCGGCCTGTCCCTGTGCGTTACCATGCCCGCTCTCGGTGAAGCGTGCTCCGGGCGCGGGGTCGTACGAGTCTCGGCTTGGCGGTCGATAAGGGAACGATGATGCTGGGCAATTCCGGTGCGCTTTTCGGCGGCATCGACCTGATCTTCCCGGTCGCCTATATGGTCATCACGCTCGGCATCGGCTTCGCCGTCGGCCGGCGCGAGCGGGCTACCGTCAGCGATTACTTCCTGGCGGGTCGCAGGTTGCCGTGGTATGCGATCGGCTTTTCGATCATTGCCGCCGGCATCAGCTCGGAGCAGTTTGTGGGGGAGATGGGCTACGCCTACAAGTGGGGCATGCCCATCGTCAACTGGGAGTGGCTGATTTTCCCGTCGTTGTCCATTTTTCTCTGGATCTTCATCCCGCTCTACGTCCGTGGCCGCATCACCACGATGCCGGAGTATCTGGAACGGCGGTACGGTGGTCGGGCCCGGACGCTGTATGCCTGTCTCATCGTGGCGAGTTACGTTTTCGCGAATTTTGCCCTGGTTTTCTTCACCGGCGGGTTCGCCGTCGAGAGAATGTGGGGGCTTAACCGGAATTACGCGGTGTGGGCGCTGGCCGCTCTGACGGGGGCCTACACGATCTACGGCGGGCTCACCTCGGTGGCGTGGACGGACTTCTTCCAATGCGCTCTTCTGCTCGGCGGCGGCATATACGTGTTCTTCGCCGGCATGGCGGAGATCGGCTGGGACTTCGCCGCCGTACTTGGAACCGGCCAGCGTGCCCATCTCTATCCTCCGGCCGATCACCCCGAGGTGCCGTGGACGGCACTGGTCATCCTTGCGCTTTCGACGAATGTCTGGTACTACGCGACGGACCAGTTCATCAATCAGCGCTGCTTGGGCGCCCGCAATGAGTGGCACGCCAAGATGGGCGTGCTGCTGGCGGGCGGGATCCAGCTCATCCTGCCCCTGGCGACCTGTTTTCCGGGCATGATCTACCATGTGATGAATCCGGAACTCGACAAGAGCGACGCCGCGTACCCGAGCGTCGTGGCGGCGGTCGTGCCGGCCGGACTGCGCGGCTTGATCGTGGCGGCGGCCCTTGGCGCGATCATGTCCACCGTTTCCGGTCTGGTGAACTCGACGTCCACAATGGTCACGCTGGATATTGCCCGGCGATGGTTCGGCGGGAACTGGTCGGAGAAGCGGCTCGTCGCGTTCGGCCAGTTCGCGGGTGCCGGGGCGCTGATCATCGGCGCCGGCTTCTCCACCGTCGTGGCGAGATGGGAAAACATGTTCCGCTATTGCCAGGATCTGTGGGCGCCGATGGCCGCACCAGCGGTGGTCGTCTTCCTGGGCGGGGCGTTGTGGAAGGGCGCAAGGGAACGCGGGGCCGTCGCGTGCCTCTGGTTTTCCATCCTTACCGTGCCGCTGACGTTCACGAGACAGTTCCTTGCGGCACGGGATATCCATTTCCTGCCGTCGCGGCTGGAAAACCCGATGTTGTTCGCGGGCGTGGTGTTTCTGGCCGCGATCGTTTTGCTCGTCGAGTTTTCGCGCGAACGGGTCACGGTCGCAGGGGTGTTGCGCGCGCTCGTTTGGGGCGCGCTGTTCTTCGCGATCGGCTCCCTCCGTACGGAGGTGATCGCCCTTCTGGTGTCCGGTGTGGTTGCCTGTGCGATCTTCGGCCTCGGCAGGAGCAGGCGCGAGCCCAGATCGAACATGTGGGACCGGTCGATGCTGGGGCTGCCCGCCGGTCAGGTCGAGCCGTGGTACGCAAGCCTCTGGCTCTGGTGGTCGGTGTGCGGCGCCGCCTTCGTCGCGATCTACGCGTATTTCTGGTGATGGCCGCGCCGCCGCCGAAGTCATGGGCGCCGGCGACGGATCCCGGTGGTGCCGGGCATCGTAACACGGCGGATGGCGACCGACGCCCCGCCGCCCTGCCGCCCCATCATGCGACATCGAGCCAGGCCAGCCGATGGCGGAACCGCGCGATCAGCTCGCGGCGGATCGCCGCGCAGGCGGGCGAGGTCAGCGCGGGGTCCCGGCGGATGGTTTCCATCGCGTCACGGCGGGCGAGTTCGAGAAGCTCTGTGTCGGCCGCGAGGTTGGCGACTTTCAGCTCGGGCCAGCCGTGCTGCTGCGTGCCGAGTATCTCGCCCGGCCCGCGGATTCGCAGGTCTTCCTCGGCTATGCGGAAACCGTCGGTCGTTTCGCAGAGGATGCTCAGGCGTCGCCGGGCCAGGTCGCCGGCGCGGTCAGCCAGGAGGAGGCAATACGCCGGCCGGTCGCCGCGTCCCACGCGGCCGCGCAACTGGTGGAGTGCCGCCAGGCCGTAGCGGTCCGCGTGCTGGATGACCATGATGGTGGCGTTTGCCACGTCCACGCCGACCTCGATCACCGTCGTCGCGACGAGCACCTGAATCTCGCCGGCGGCGAATCGCCGCATCACATCGCGCTTCTGCCTGCCCGACATCTTGCCGTGCAGCAGCTCCACACGCGCGCCGGGCAGGATTTCTTCCGCGATCCGGCGGACTTCCTGCGTGGCGGCACGAAGCGGCAGCGCTTCGGATTCCTCGACGAGGGGATAGACCACGTATGCCTGCTCGCCCGCCGCCAGCCGTCGACGCACGAGTTCCCATGCCTGGTCGTAGCGATCCGGTCCCATCCAGCGCGTGATGATCTTCTGCCGCCCGGGCGGCATCTCGTCGATCACCGACACGTCGAGGTCGCCGAAGACGGTCATGGACAGCGTCCGCGGGATCGGTGTGGCGCTCATCACCAGGTAGTGCGGCACAACCTCCGGCGCGGACCGGCCGCGGATGGTGCCGCGTTGCGCGACGCCGAACTTGTGCTGCTCGTCGACGATCACCAGGGACAGCGACCGGAACGTCACGTCCTTCTCAAGCAGCGCCTGTGTTCCGATCACGAGGTCGATCTCGCCGGCGGCGATCGCCTTCCGGTCGCGATCGCGGGTTCGCGCGGGCGTTCTCCCCGTGAGCAGCACACGGCGGACGCGGCTTGCCTGGAGGTACTTTTCGACGTTGCGGAAGTGCTGCTCGGCCAGCACCTCCGTCGGGGCCATGATCGCACACTGCCGGCGGTTCGCCACGGCCACGAGCGCCGCATACAGGGCGACGACCGTCTTGCCGCTGCCCACGTCGCCCTGGAGGAGGCGGTTCATCGGCCGCGGGCGGGCCAGATCGGCCACGATCTCGGCGATGGCGCGGTCCTGGGCTCGCGTCAGCGTGAACGGGAACCGCTGCCGTATCCGAAGGTCGATCTCGCGCGAGGAAGGAAGCGGCGTGGCGCGGTCCAGCGTGAGCGATCGGTTGCGCTTCATCGCGATCGCGAGCTGCATGAGGAACAGCTCGTCGTACGCGATCCGACGGCGGGCGATCGGCACGTCTTCGAGCCTGGTGGGGTAGTGATAGCGCTCAATCGCCGAGCGTCGCCGGGCCAGACGCCGCCGCGCCAGATACGCTTCGTCAAACAGCTCCTCGATCTCAAGCACGGCACGCGGCAATGCCTGGCGTACGGCCGCGGCGATCACGCGGCTCGGCAGGCGATCGACGGTGCGATAGACGGGCTCGATGCGCTCACCGTCCCGCGGTTCTGCGGCGACCGCCGCATCGGCGGGCTCGACCTGCGGATTGACGAACTGTGGAATGCCGTCGGCATCCCGTACGACACCATGAATCCGCACGCGGCCGATTCCCTGCAGACGGTCCGCCATGTACGGCGCGTTGAACCAGCGGACCAGACAGTAGCCGGTGGCATCCTCTACCTCGGCGACAACCGATTGGCGACGCGATGACCAGCTCGCGGCCGAAGTGTGGACGCTGACGATATTGCCGATGATCGTGGCGGGCTCGCCCGGTTCCAGTGTGTTGATCGGCTGCGGCCGGCCCTGGACCTGATGGCGGAACGGGAAGTGCGCGATCAGGTCGCCGATCGTCTCGATGCCGAGCTTCGCAAAGAGCCTGGCGCGCTCCGGACCGACGCCCTTAACGTATTGTACGGATTGTCGCAGGAAGCTCGCCGGCCCGACTACGGGATGATGAGCTTCATGCCCGCGCGAATCCTGTCCGGGTGGCTGATACGCTGCCGGTTGGTTTCGTAGATGCGCCGCCATTTTGTTCCATCGCCGTAGTAGCGCCGGGCGATTTCCTGAAGGGTCTCCTTCGGCTGCACCACGTGCACGCGCGGCTGATGCGGGGAAGCCGGCACATAACTCTCTTTGGGCAGAGGCGCGCTGTCGCCGACGATCGGCTTCGTCGGTTCGGGCGTGGCGGCGGGGCGCGTCGCGGCCGGAGTCGCGCTCGCGACGGATGAGCCGGTGGGCGGCGGGGGCTTGACCTCGACCTTCTGGGGCAGGTCGGGCGGATTTACCTCTATCGTGGTCTTCGGCGCACAGCCGATTACCCCGACGCAACCGAGAGCCGCGCCCACGGCGAAAGCGTTCCATCGCGACATGTGTGCCTCCTTGTCTGCGAGACCCGAGCGGGTCGTTTCCGTCCCAGCGTGCACATCCCGATACGATACTTGGGGTGCCTGGCAAGTCAAGGAGCGCCGATCGCGGGCCGGAAACCTGCGCCGTATGAGCCTACCGGGACAGAACCTGAGCTTCCGCGTACTGCCAGACCAGCGTTCGCAGGTTGAACAGAACGTGCAGGAGAACCGGCGCGATCAGCGACCCCCGCCGTTCGTACAGGTAGCCCAGGATGGCCCCCAGCGCCGCCAGAGGAACGACGACCTGCGGCTGGCTGTAATGCGCCAGCCCGAACATCACCGACGAAACAAGAATCGCGCCCCACCGCCGCCCGAGATACCGCCGCGCGCAGGACTGCACGATGCCTCGGAAGAACAGTTCCTCGGCGACGGGCGCAAGGGCAAGCGGTCCGACGAGCGCAACGAATCGCCCCCAACCCGGCAGTGCGGGGTCCGCCAGCGCTTCGAGAACGGGATGTCCGGGGAGTTCGGCGTCGCCGGTCCACCAGCGGATTACCGAGCTGGACAGGTACAGGAGGCCGTTGCAGATCGGGAATGCTGTCAGCAACCCGGCCAGGGCCGATACCGCATCACGACCGACCCCGCCCCATCGCAGGCCAAATCCCCACAAGCCTTCACGAAACGTCCAGGTGGCGCAGACGACGCACGCGGCTCCCCCGGTCAGCGCTGCGAACGCCGAGGCGGTGATCTGGACCAGGCGCTCGCCCAGCGGATCGGGAAAGCCCGGCCGGACGAACCGATCCACCGCCCATTCGGCGATGATCGCGCCGGACAGATAGCCAAGCATGCAGACGACGGGCACGGCGGGGACCATGTCGGTTGCCGCAGCCGGGGCCGCGGCAAGCGGATCGCGTCGGCGGACGAGCACGACGGAAAACCAGACGGCAAACAACAGGCCTCCCGCGACCGTCACACCGAGATCGACGTACTTGAGAATCTGGCCGCCGCCCGTTGCCACCACCGCTTCGCACTCCACCGTCAGCCGTCCGCCTTGGTGGCCGTCCGGCAATGCACTACAATCGCCGGCGGCGATGGGCACTATATTGGATCAGATCGTTCGAACCAAGCGGGCCGAAGTGGCGGCAGCCAGAGCCGCGCGGCCGATCGAGACTCTCCGCGAGCAGGTCGCCGGTCTGCCGCGGCCGCGCAACTTCTACGGAACTCTGGCAGCCCCGGCCGCGCGCGGCGTCCACCTGATTGCCGAGATCAAGAGGGCGTCGCCCTCGGCCGGCGTGATTCGGCCCGAGTTCGATCCGGTCGAAATCGCCCGCGTATATCACGCCGCAGGGGCGTCCGCGCTCAGCGTGCTGACGGATCGTCAGTACTTCCAGGGCGATCTGAGTTTCATCCGGCACGTGCGGGATGCCGTGCCACTGCCGGTGCTCCGCAAGGATTTCATCATCGATGAGTACCAGGTCTATGAGTCGCGGCTCGCCGGCGCCGATGCAATCCTCCTGATTGCCGAGATCCTCACGTCGCAACAGATCATGGACCTCATGATCCTCGCGGCCGAACTCGGACTCACCGTGCTCGTCGAAGTGCACGACGTGGACGAACTGCTGAAGGTTCGCTCCGTGGTCGGCTTTCCGCACCGTCGCTACAGCCTGCTGGGCATCAACAACCGGGACTTGCGGACGCAGACTACGGACATCAACACGTTCATGCGGCTGGCGGAGCTGGCTGAGCCCGATACGCTGCTGGTGGCCGAGAGCGGCATCCGGACGCGGGACGACGTCTGCCGTCTGGCACAGGCCGGGGCAAAAGCCCTGTTGATCGGGGAAACCCTGATGCGGGCGCCCGACATCGCCGCGAAAGTGACCGAGCTCTTTCCGCCGGAAGAGCCCACCGTCCCGGGTGACTGAAGTGCCCCGGCTCTGATGCGGCGCTATCAGCCCGTGGTGGAAGTCGTTGCGGGCCTCGTAGCACGAGCATCTTGCCCGTGAAAACACGGGCTGGAAGCCCATGCCACGACTTTTGCAACGGGCTGCTATTCGACGCCGACGTCCTTTTCGGCCCCCAGTGCCTTGCGCACCGCATCTACGATGTCCTCGACCTTCTTCTTGCGGAGCTCTCTCAGATCCGAAGGAAGGTCGCTGTCCCGGACGAAAAACGTTACGTCGGGCTCGCCATTCTCCCCCTTTTTCGTCACCATGGCGACGACCGAGCTCGCCCGCATCGCCTCTACCGCCGCCGACAGGCTCGCGTCGCTGCCGGCTGTAACCGCCTCGGGAACCAGGTGGCTGGCCGAGAAGCGAACGCCTTCCTGATCGATCGAAAACCCCAGCCCCGTCGTCCCCGCGATCACCTCATAGGCCTGACGGATGCTTGAATTCTCGACGGTGAGCGAAAACGCCTGTGCCACTTGCGCCGGGAGGGAGGCGATGGCGCCCGGCTCGATTTTCACCAGGACGTCGGCATCCCTGCCCAGATCCAGCAGCACCTCGCTCAACGGTACGCCGTAGTACTTCCGCGAGATACGCTTGCTCAACTGCCGTTCCATCTGCCTGCGCTTGCTGATGACCACGATCTTGTCGCCGCTCGGATACCACGTCAGGCCCTGCTGATTGCACGCCGCCGTGAGCACTTCCGACGCCGTGCCTGCGCCCACCGCCTGTGCAAGCCGCCCCAGGGTTTCCTTGGTCATCTTTCCGTCCGGGCCGGAGTCGAGGAACTGAACGTCCAGTTTGTTCCACTGTTCCGCGGACCAGGGCGCCTCGCTGAGTCGTCGAAGCATGTCCAGTTCCTCCCAGGTCGCGCGGCGCACGAGTCGTCGCAAGGGCGCCACCGCGATGACGCCGACTTCCGTACTGCGCACCTGGAGTGTCAGGCCCGCCGGCCGCAGGAGTTCCGTGAGCGCTTCGCGCAGTGTCAGGCCCCGGATGGTGGCGTTGAGCTTCGTCTGGTCACCGTACGGCAGCCGGTCGAGCGTCGCCTCGTCGATCTTCAGCGGCAGGCCCGTTTTTTTCTCGATTTCGCGGAAGGCCGCAAGGATGGTCTTGTCGTGAATTTCGATGTCGACCTTCCCGTCCAGCATCTGTGCGATCTCCGGCGTCCGGTCGGCGGGGGCCGTCGATGAATCGGCCCTGGTTGTCGGCGATGCGACCTGTGCGGGCCCCCGGGCGGCGACCAGGAGCACCCATGCGGCGGCGAGTGGTTTCATGATGAGCGGCTTCTCCTTCGTAGGCCTGGTTTCCAGCCTCTCGGCCGGACCCGCGGCATGGGCCGGCCGGGCGGGCATGCGCCGCTAAAGCGGCCATGCCCCCAAGAGCAACTGCGATGCTTCGATCGGTCTGCTGCTGGACGCGACCGCCAACGTGGCGGCATTGTGCACCGCGTTGTCCCTGGCGAGGGCGGCGCGATCCATCTCGGCCGATCTTGAGAACTCGACGCGCACCGTGCGGCCGACATCGCCGGACGGGGCCGCCGGGCGATGGTACGCGACTTCGATCACGCGTCCGGCGGCCGGATGCGCGTTCGGCGTCGGTACCGGTCTGGGCGCAGACTCAGGCAGCAGGAACGCGACGGCGATCGCTGCTGCCGCTGCCAGAGGCGCCGTCCAGGAAACAAGGCGATACACACGCGCCACGACCAGGCGACGGTCCGCTTCCCGTTTGACTCCCGTCATCACGTCCGCCCGGAACGCCGACCAGTCCACGCGAGGCTGACGCCTTGCCTCGGCCCGCACCAGCCGGTCCAGCCGTGCCAGGCTTTCCGCCTCATGCGAGGCCGCCTCGTCCGTCGCCAGAAGCTCGCGCAGACGTTCCGACTCTGCCGGTGTCAGGTCGCCGTCCAGCCGACCCGCCAGCAGTCGCTCCAATTCACTGTCAAACCTGTCCGTCATGCTCGCCTCACAAGTATTCGGCCAGTTTCGTCTTCAGCGTCTTTCGAGCCTGAAAGACGTTCCATTTGACGGTCTCCAGGCTGCATTCGAGAACCTCGGCGACGTCCCGCTGCGGCCAACCTTCGATGGCGAAAAGAATCAGTGCCAGCCGCTGTTTCTCGGGCAGCTCGTCTATGGCCTGGCGGACCTTCGTCGCCATCTCGCTCGATGCGGCTTCGTCCAGCGACCATTCTCCTGCGGCTGCGGATGTCTCTCCCTCTGCCGTGCGGACGCTCGCACCTCCTTCCAGCATGTCGTCTTCCGGCAATCCGCCGGCGTGTGCCCACAGCCGACGAGACCGCCGATGGTTCAGCGACAGATTGCTCACAATGCGCACAAGCCACGGTCCGAACCGGCCGGGTTCCTTGAGCGTCCTGAGCGACCGGAACGCGCGCAAAAACGCATCTTGAGCGATTTCCATCGCATCGTGCGTATTGCCGACCAGCCGGTACGCTACCGAGACAGCTCGTTTCTGATAGCGGTTCACCAGCTCGTCGAACGCCGCAAGCTCGCCTGCCAGCGTTCGGCGTACCGCTGCGGCGTCCAGCTCGTTCGTATCCGGCCGGCCCGTTGCATCCCGGTTTTCTTCTGTTGGTCTAGACACAGCAACGGTAAAAGAGGTTAGTTGGGAGTCTCAGTCTGCGGCGCGAATCCATGCCGCATTATGGTCGGTCGATGCGGTTGCGTCAACACACGAGGCGCGCAACCTGCGCTTTGCTAAGGACTTGTCGCTGGTGATGGCCGGATGGGCACCGACCGGGTTTGCGATATCGCGGCCCAGAAAAAAGTCTTGGGCACGTGATATCGGCGGTTCGTAGCCGCCGAGGCCCGGCCGAAACCGGCCGACAAGGCATGCACCTGTCCAGGCATGGGAGCCGATAACCTAGTCATCGGGCACAGGATATCCGCAAATGCCTCTTTCTCAGGTCGTTGCAGCTCTGACGGCATCGAACAACCCGGCCGCCGACGATGCGCTTGTGGCGGCACTCCACGAGGCCGGCCCGGAGGAAATCGCTCCCCTCATCGAGGCGATCCTGGTTCGGAAGCAGCCGGCAGGATTGACCGGGCTTATATCGGCCTACCATCGCCTCGAAAAATGCTGGCAGGAGCGCGTGGTCGCAGCAGTGCCTGATCTGTACGGACCCCTTCGCGACGCGTGTTCGAAAGACGACCCCCAGATTCGCCTCAACGTGATCGCCATTGTCGAACACGCCGCTTGCTGCCGACTCGGTTACCTACTGAATACCTTGCTGCGGGATCCGGTTGCTCGTGTCCGCCAGGCGGCTGCTCTGGCTCTGCGGTCCGTGACCGATCGTTTTCTGAGCGAGGCCGCCGCTTTCTCCCGCCGGTGGGAGACACTCCCCGCGGACCATCGCAGCCTGGAAGAAGCGCGGCGGGGACTGCTGCATCTGGACGAGGATCGCCGACGATTGAAGGAAGCGGTGGCGGCCGGCATCGACACATTCGATGTGCATCACCACGTACCCGTTCTCGAAGCCGGCATGTGGCTCCACGACGACCTGAAAGACAGGCTCTGGCGAGCGTTAAGGGCTCCCACGGGCCGCGCACGGCGGGCAGCCATCGAAATTCTGCGGCGGTCGGCGTCACCACGGCTGGCGGCTTTCGCCATCGAGGCGTTGGCTCACCCCGATTTTCGACCGCACGCTATCCGGGTGCTGGTCGAAAAGGCGAGCGGTGAGATGCTTGCGGAAGCGGCGTACCAGAGCTGGCGTATGACGGTCGAGCCGGTTCGCAAGGGGATGGCTTACGTGAAAGAGTGGCCCGAACTTGCGGCGACGCCGGAGCAATGCGCTTCGTGGGCGAGTGCGTGTCCGGATCGCGTGGTCCGCCTGATCCGGCACTCCGCGCTTTCGGCTGACACGAAGCTTGAACTGCTTCGGCCGATGGTTTTCGGTGCGGATTCCGAGGGCCGTCGCGCTGCCCTCTGGGCGCTGTGCGATATTCGGACACCTGCGGCCACAAATGTGCTTCAGGCGATCGAGCGGCACGGCGACGAACGGATCGCGCGAATCGCCAGGCGGGAACGGCGCCGGCGCGCGACGCACCGAAATGCGGAATGCGCCGCCGTACCGCAACGTCAGACGTCCCTGCGGGCCGAATCGGGCAGCACAATCCGGGCATCCCCGCTCGAGCAGCTCTGGGCGGCGTTCGATTCGCTGGGCCCGGCCGAACAGACCGCCGAGAGCGCCGCGCTCCTGACCGCGACCGAGCATCTGAACGAGCTCGTGGAAAATCGGCTCACCAGCGACGATCCGCTGGTGCGGACCCGGGCACTTCGGATGCTGGCGTTCAGCGGTCGTGCGCCGGACGTTGCGGAGGCGGTATACCCCCTGGCCCGGGACGCGGACCCGATCGTGCGCAGCACCGCGCTGAGCACATTGGGCGGGATCGCGACGCCGGCCAGCGAACGCATCCTCCGAAGCGCACTGAACGATCCGGACGCGCGTGCCAGGGCCAACGCCGTCGAGTCGCTCGAACGGCTCTCGGCGGGCCGATTGCCGGAGCTCTGTGAGAAGCTGCGCGATCCCGACAACCGCGTGCGGGCGAACGCCGCCAAAGCGCTTCTGAAGCTTGGCGTTCGCGAGGCGGCGGAAGTGCTCTGCACGATGCTGCGCGACCCGCGTGCCCGGCAGCGTCTGAGCGCACTCTGGGTGGTCGAGCGGTTGCGGCTCGCGCCGCTGCTCAGCCGGATCGCCGAACTCGCGGAGAACGATCCCGACTTGCAGGTGCGTGAACGCGCCCGATGTACGCTGGCAGGACTGCCTGGCCGGGCACCGGCGTCGATCGATGGCGCCGGAACGGAGGTGACGCCGTGGGCGGCTTCCTGACCGTGCTTTTGCAGACGCACATGGATCCGGACCGGGCCGAACGCTACCGGCGGATCATGGAGCAGTTCACCCGGCCCAAGCCGGAGGCCGTATGGGAAATCCTGAGCACACTCTCGATGCTGGCGGCGGCGCCGCTGCTCGGTTTGCTGCTTCTGCGAATCCAGC
>Ga0209018_1002190_pt1 | contig 14247 bp, 10 predicted proteins | sample YNPBryBLVA2012_FD_185814 | JGI IMG/M metagenome (GOLD analysis project Ga0209018, IMG submission 185814) | Anoxygenic and chlorotrophic microbial mat microbial communities from Yellowstone National Park, USA - YNP Bryant BLVA 2012 (SPAdes)... ...
CGGCAGAACGGGCGCGGCAAGTTGCCAGACGCTTTGCGCCGCGGCAGAACGGGCGCGGCAAGTTGCCAGACGCTTTGCGCCGCGGCAGAACGGGCGCGGCAAGTTGCCAGACGCTTTGCACCATGGCAGAACGGGCGCGGCAAGTTGCCAGACGCTTTGCGCCGCGGCAGAACGGGCGCGGCAAGTTGCCAGACGCTTTGCGCCGCGGCAGAAGGGGCGTGGCAAGTTGCCAGACGCTTTGCGCCGCGGCAGAACGGGCGCGGCAAGTTGCCAGACCCTTTGCGCCGCGGCAGAACGGGCGTGGCAAGTTGCCAGACGCTTTGCACCTCGGCAGAACGGGCGTGGCAAGTTGCCAGACGCTTTGCACCTTGGCAGAACGGGCGCGGCAAGTTGCCAGACGCTTTGCGCCGCGGCAGAACACCTCCGAGCCCTGCACCGGGTCTCGCGATACGCCCGGAAGGCGTTTTCGAACCGTGACGTCACGCCGTGGCGCCACCGCCCCCCGGTTGCTCTTCGTCCCCCGGCTCGTCGATGCGTCCCGGATGCCGTCGAGACGGCCGCACTTTCCGCGCCAGGTCGTGCAAGCCTGCCATCGCGAACGTCGCCGACAAGAAGTCCGCGCCGGTCGTGAACGCATCGTCGTGCTCCGCCACCGCAGCCTGCTTGGCGTGTAGCGTGGCATTCGCCTCCTTCTCCTCGCGCGCCACATCCGCCAGGGCCTTCTGAAGCGTCGGCAGGTGCGTCCGGATCTCGTGCGCAAATGCCCCGAGGTCGATCGCAAGCCCCTTCTTGCGACGAGGAGCCTCGAGCTTGACCTCCCCCGACTCGATCCGTGCTAGCACGGAGCTTCCGAGCGCAGCCATCACGCTGGGGTCCGTCGGAAGCTTGCCATCCAGACCAAACCGATGAACCGGCGCTGGCCCGTAGGTCACGAGGAGAGCGTCGCGCAAGTCGGCGATGATGGCGCCAAGCTCCTCGGCGGCGCGATCGCGCTGCTCGCGTGGCGCCTTGTCGTCGCCCAATTCTGTCTCGTGGGCCTGGTCCGCTTCCATCATGACGTGCGCCTTGGCGGTGATGCGGCGAGCAACGAGGCTGCAAAGCAGCGCAACATCGGGCATCTTCTCGCCGCGCTTCAGGAACGGCGCGAGCATGGGATCCAGCGCGGACGCTGCGTGCGCCGCGTGCGTGTCGGCCGCCGACGCAACGGCTCGGGCGGACTTCGCCTTGTCGGTGATTTGCTTGGATGGCATGGGACACCTCTTCCGTTGTCGTGCAGATACTTCGCTCCCGACCGCCCCTGCGGAGAAGCGAGCGCGAGTGTTTCACCAGTGGCCCGTGCGTTCAAGACCCGAAAACCTGAACCGACAAGCTCGGCAGCCACCGCGTCGCGCCGACCCTCGGCAGAGGCTCGCAGTGTCTGGTCGGATCGGGCTCGGCTGCGAAATGGGGAACGGTTTCCTCGCCGGGATCACCGCGCTCACCCGGACGCGACGCCGGCGTTCATGAGCCGCCGTGCTTGCCGCCATTCTGCACCGCAGCCGGAAACCGCCGCAGCCTGCCCCGGTCGTCGAACAACGCGCGTTGCGCGAACCAGGCCGCCAGGGTGCCAGCCACCGCGGCGACCGCGACAAGCTGATACATGATGACGAGCTGGTACCGCACCGCCTGCAGCGGCGACGTGCCGCTGAGGATCTGCCCCGTCATCATGCCCGGAAGCTGGACGAGGCCCAGGGTCAGCAGCGAGTTGATGGTCGGCGTCAGCGCCGCGCGAAGCGCTTGCCGGTGGATGGGTTGCATCGCTTGCGCCGGCGAGGCCCCCAGCGCAAGCGCCTGCTCGATGACGACCGCGCGCTGATGAGCGGACGACATGATGCGTTCGAGCGTGAGGGCGACGACATTCATTCCGGAAGCCATGACCATTCCGCCGATGGGTACGGCGTAGCGGGCCGACAGCAGGGGACGAACGGGAATGACCCACGCGAGCACGGGCAGCAAGGCCACGCAGAACGCCGCGCCGATCGCGAGTGCGGCGCGCGGCATCAGCACACGCCAGCCCGGCCCGTGGGTGACACGCCGTGAGGCGGTCCACGCGGCGACGACCAGCATGACCGTAAGCGCCGCGATCACGAGCCAGGTGCTCTCGCCGCGGAACATCAACACGAGCACATAGCCAATCGCCACGAGCTGAACCGCGGCCCGGACCGCACCCACCAGCAAGTCTTTCTCGAGGTCGAGCTTGCGACGACGCGAGACGGCCACGGCGATCGCGATCAACAGGGCAGCGCCAGCGAGCCGGACCAGCGGGATCTCGACATAACTCACGCTGTCGACTCCTCCGGCTCGAGCCTCCCATCGCGCATGCGAAGGTGCTTGTCACCCAGCGACCTGGCGTGCTCGGGCACATGCAGCACCGCCACCACCGAGAGCCCGTCGCAAGCGAGCTGGCGGATCTGCGCGATCACTCCATGGGCCGCTTCCGGGTCGAGGGCCGAGGTGGGCTCGTCGAGCAGTAGAACGCGCGGCTGGTTGGCAAGGGAGCGGGCCAGAGCGACCCGTTGTCGTTCGCCGCCGCTGAGGCGACTTGCATCGCGGGACGAGATGGCCGGATCGAGCGAGACCTGCCGCAGCAAGGCCGCCACCTCGGAATCCGACAGCTCCCGGCCGAGCAGGCGCGGGCCGAACCGCACGTTGTCCGCCACGGTGCCGTCGAACATCGGTGGCTCCTGAAACACCAGCGACACCCTGCGCCGGTAGGCACGAGGATCGATGGTCTCGGCGTCCTCGCCGTCGATCTCGATCCGGCCCGCATCGGGACGCTCCAACCATGCAAGCGCGCGCAACAGGGTGGACTTGCCGCAACCGGACGGCCCGGAGATGCTCACCGTCTCCCCCGGAGCGACATCGAGACCGACGTCATGGATCACGACACGGTCGCCGCGCCGTACGTGCAGTCCGGTGACACGAAGGCGTGGGCTTCGCTGGTCTTGCATGGGCATCTGGCGGTCAGGGATGCAGACGCGCGCGGAGCTTGTCGAGCGCGGCACGGCCTTGCGGCGACGGCTCGAATGTCGCATTGCGCGCACGCAGCCGTCGGAGCGCGTCCGCCACGGCGTCACCGCCAGCGTCGCTCGCGGGCGCAGCGTTCGTGTCCGCCGGCTTCTCATCCCGCTCGCGCTCATGATCGTCGACCGTGACGAGCGGCATGAACGGGGTCGGCGCGTCGTCGATGGGAGGTTCAACACGCGGCGGGGAGTCGTCGGGCTCGTCCTGCGTCGCGGTGGCCTCGATCTCGGCGACGCGGGCATCGACGACGGTGGCGTCCGGCTCGGCAGCGGGTGCAGGTTCGGTTGTCGGGGCGGGCGCGTGGTTCGATTGCGCGATCGAAGTTTGTTCGAGCGGTTTGGCGTGCGGCTCCGGAGCGTGCTCGTGCGGCGGTTCGGGCGCGTGCGGTGGTTCGTGCTCCGCCTCGGAAGTGGCAGGTGCGTGCGGTTCCCGCAGGACTTGCAGGTCCGGCACGGCAGGAGCCGGCGGTTCGGGTTCTGTCTCCGGCTTGGCGGCGGCCTCGGGCTCCGGCGTCGAGGTGCGCGGCTCGGGCGCTTCGGGTTGCGACGGCCTTTCCAGACCGACCTTGTCGACTCCTTCGGCCACCTCGGGTGCACCCGGCGAAGCCGCAGGGGTCAGCGCGCCTGTTTTCCTCAAGGCGAGAACCCGCTCGACGAGCGCTTTGGAATGCTTGTCGAGCCGCGTAAAGCGGACTTCCAACCCCTGGCGTCCGTTGGCGTGAACGCGGTGAGCAACGACCTTCCCTTCACCACGGAAGACAGGCTCGCCGCCCTTGAGCAGCAGCTCGAATCGAACGACGATGCCCGGTGGACGTGCCGGGGCGCCGATGAGAATCATCCCCATGCGCCCGATGGCCAGGCCGTCACCCTGAATGAACTCCTCCTCCGTTGCATAGGGGCGAGGGATTCGCATGCCGATGGGTCGGGGTTCGCTCAACGATCCACCTCCTGGCGTCGGGCACACGAGCTTGCACGCGAGGCTGCACACGCTTGTGTGGCGCTGCTCGCATGCGGCCCGTGGCGGATGCATGCGACCAGAGCAAGACAAGCATACGGGGGACGGCCGCGATTGCCCAGGCCGGCGTGGGACCCGGCGTGGAACAGCCTGGTTGCGTGTGGCGTGAGGTCGGGTTCCTGTTGACAACGCGCCGCACGGTCGTGGACTATCGTTCGCCATGATGAACAACGAGCCCAACCGACAGATCAATGCACAGGCCGGCGGATACGGCCCGCCCGGTGGTTTCGGCGGACCTCCACCGGGTGGATTCGGCGGACCTCCCCCCGGTGCCCCGCCTGGTGGATTTGGCCCCCCGCCCGGTGCACCGCCCGGCGGATTCGGCGCACCTCCTGCCGGTCCGCCACCAGGGGGCGGCTTCGGTGCGCCCCCGCCCGCCGGTGGCCCACCCGCCGGCGGCTTCGGATCACCTCCGCCAGCAGGCGGGCCAGCACCCTATGGTGCCCCGCCCGGACCTTCCGCCGCCGGGCCCAAGAAGAACAGTACCCTCGCAGTCGTCTCCTTGGTGACCGGTATCTTGGCGGTCCTGCCTTGCTGCAACCTCTACATCATGTGGCTCGTCGCCATCATCACGGGCTTCATGGCCAAGAGTGAGATCAAGAAGAACCCCAATCTCACGGGCGACGGTATGGCAACCGGCGGTATCGTGCTGGGGGCCCTCGGCTTTCTCATCATCATCGGGCTGACAATCCTCCAGCTCGCGACCGGCGTGCTGTCCACCCTCATGCACTGACGCCTCGCTCGGACCAGCAACGTTCTCTAGCGTGACACTACCGAACGAGCACGCAGCCGCGAGCCAGGCTCGCTCTCGTCGCGCGAGCCTTTGCGCGGTGAAGTCACGCTACTCCGCCCGCGTACCCATCGGCGGCTCCGTCATGCGCGGCAAGCCTTCGTGACGCCACCACGCCCGGGCCGCGTTCACAACGACCCGTCGCCCTTCCGCCGATAACCCCGGCGAGTAGCCGAAGCTCCTGCCTGCCATCGCCTCCAACTCCGAGCACGCTTCCGACGCGATGCTGTCGTCTTGATCGGCCAGGGCGTCCAGCAGCCACTCGACGCGGTCGCGCGCCATGTTGCTGGACCACCACGCCCGCCATGCCTCCACCGTGCCCGGCATCCTGCGACGCGCGACGGCCTGAAGCGCGTCGTGCGCGGCGGCACGGAGCTCTGGTTCCGCCGCCTCGAGCAGGTCGATGAGGACCGGTACGGTGGCGCGCTCCCGCAGGCCGCCCAACGACTCGACCGCGCGCAGCCGCCTCTGCAACGGCTCGCCCGCTCCTTCGGCAACCCTGCGCAGCTTCTCCCGCACGTCGGCCACCCATGCCCGCCGCCCCGCAGCCGCGCGCATGGCCGCACGCGCCCCGAGCCGTACTCGCTCGTCGTCGTCGAACAGCCCACGGAGCACCGCGCGAGAAGCGATCGAGCCCCCCAGCTCCGCGAGGAACATGACCGCCCAGAAACGCACGTTCGAATCGGGTGCGTCGAGCAACGGTTCCACATGCTTCGCCATCCTGCGCCCCAGCATCGCGGCGACCTGCAGCAACGCTCCGCACGCACCGACCGGCGGGAGGGTGGCATGCACCGGATCGACCGCGGTCGTGGTCACGCCCGGAAATCGAGTCGCGACCACGGCAGCCGCCTCGTCACCCAGCCGCACAATCTCGTCGCGGATGCGCGATGCCTCCTCGGCGGGCAGATCCTCGCGCTCGAGCGTGTCCATCAGCTCACCCACGACGCCGCGTACGTCGACCATGACAAGCGGCAGCCCCATATCGGACGGATGACTGCTCTTGGGGGGCATCCTGGGCCCTTCGGCGATCATGTGCGTGGCGACGGCGGATTCCCTGCGATCGGCACCCTCGGCGACGTGCTGTGGCCCCGGCGATCGTTGAAGCTCGTCGAGGACCGCCATCACCATGTCGTCGGGTTCCTCCACTTCGCCGACCATGACATCGGGCGCCGCGCCGGAGGTGTCGTTCGAGACCGGCTCGCGAGGTTCCTCCGCCGCACAGGCAGGCGCCTCCGCCTCCACGGCCTGCTGGGCCGGGGGCGACGGATCCCGGGGTTCGGGCAGGTGCTGATCGGCCACCGGCTCGGGTGCAGCGGACGGGACGGACTGCCCCGAAGCAGGCTCGGCGACGCGTGATGTGGTGACGTCCTTCGCATCGGGTTCCGCGGGTGGCGGCGGCGAGGCAGGAGTCGCCGTGACCACGCCGAAGCTGGCCGTGATCTTGCGCTGCGCAGCCGAACCTGTGCGATCGCCGGATGGCGCGGCGAAGGACGTCGTGACGGGTCGGGGCGGACCTGCCCTGGTGCTCTCTTCTTGTCCGAAGGGGCCTGGGAACGGAGCGTTGATGGTCGGCAACGGGTCCGGGGGCGCGATGGCAGGCGCTGTGGACGGCTGCCCAGACAGCCCCGGAAGGCCTTGCAATCCGCGCAGGGTGTCGCGATTCGCCGACACGGCGGAGGACGGCGGAGACGAGCTAACCCGGCCGAGCTTCTTGAGCAGGATCAGGCGCTCGAGCGCAGCGCTGACGAGCGGCACCATGGCCAGCAGATCACCGACCTCCTGCATGTCTACCGCGTAGGAGCCGTCATCGCCGTAGAGCAATGCGATGACCCGCTGCCGGATCATCACCGGAATGACCAGCACCTCGCGGTTCATCGGACGACGAAGATCTTGCCGAAGGGCAGCGTCGACGCCTTCGCTGCGGGGGACGGCGAGCACGTTGACCTTGCGCTCCCGAGCATCGTGCAAGATGCCGGGCAGGTCGAGGGGGACGCCGATGCCGCGAATGCGGTCTCGATCCACGCCCGGGCCGGAAGCATCCACACCTTCCGCCAGGTCGTCTCGCACGAGGAACAGCGCGGCGTATTCGAAGTACTGGCGGGAGAAGTCGAACAAGATGCGCAGGATGGCGCCGTGGGATTCGGCATCCGCCAGCGCGTCGCGGGCCATGGCCGGCGTGAAGGGGCCCTTGCGCCGGAGGCGGACACTGCGTGGCCGCTTGCTCCACCGCTCGGGTGAGAGCGACGGGAGGGCGGGCGGAACGGACAGCCTCGTGGAGACGTCCGGAGGGTCTCCGACCGGTAGCGTGGCGCGGGTTGCCGAACGCGGGAAACCTGATTGCACCGAAGGGGAGCGTGGTGACGCGGACGGTGGCGTCAGGCCGGGCGACGGGGCGAGTGGTGTCGGCTGCGGCTGGGCTGGAGAGGGTGGACCTGGCATGTCGTGGCCCTCGGGCTGCACGACAGGCGTGGGTTGTCCGGGGAATCGTGGGGGCAGCAGCGAGTCTCCCGAGGGTCTGGGCGGGGGTGCCTCGCTGGGGCTGGGGTCGGCGAGCCCTTCGAGCCGCGCCACGACGCGCAGGTCGCGCCGGTCGGCGGGCACGTCGTACAAGCGCGACAAGGCGAGCCTCACTCGTGCGGGCACGGCGACGAGCTGCTCCAATTGAACGCCGAGGGCGAAGCGCAGGTCGTCGAGCAGCGTGGGGGACAGGGGCGCCGTCACGATGATGTCGCAAGCGGAGGCGGAGGCGCGGAAGGGAAGGATGCAATGCTCGACAGCGACGTCCCTGGGGAACAGGGCGACGGCGTTCGGGTCGGCCGGAGGCAAGGGACCGGAGGGGGCGGCGGGCAGGCCGTGGAATTCGGACAGGACGCTCAACAGCGCGGACTCGTCGACGTGGGCGACTTCGAGGAGATTGGTGACGAGGTCGCCGCCATGGAGGGCCTGACGAGCAAGGGCTTCGTCCACTTCGCGTAACGAAGCGACCTCGCGCTGCAGGAGCATCGAGCTGAGGGGCGGCATGAGCATAGCCGGCTGCGGGGGATCACCCGGGCCAGGAGGATTGTCGCGAGTTTGTGTCGGGTGTCAAATCGTGTTCAATCGCTAGGCCAATCGGCCGGAATGCCGGTAGGCTTGCAACCCAGAGGCGCGCGTGAGACGCGGCGAAGTCGTAGCTGGAAAGTACCGATTGGTTCGCGAGCTCGGCCGAGGTGCCCAGGGTCGAGTGTGGGAAGCGGTGCATCTTCAGATGGGAACCCCGCTCGCCATCAAGATGCTCGATCCGAACCTGTCGGCGACGGCGGACTACGTGGCGAGGTTCAAGCGCGAAGCGAGCGCCGCCGCGGCGTTGCGCTCCGCGCATGTGGTGCAGATCTTCGACTTCGGCGTCACCGAAGGAGGCACTCCCTACATCGCGATGGAGCTGCTGGAGGGCGAGGACCTGGGCACGCGCCTCGACCGGCTCACCCGCCTCAAGCCGGCGCAAGCATCCTCCGTGATCACCCAGGTGGCGCGGGCACTGACCCGTGCCCACAAGCGCGGCATCGTGCACCGCGACCTCAAGCCCGACAACATCTTCCTGTGCGTGTCGGAAGATGAAGGCGAGCTGGTCAAGGTGCTCGACTTCGGCGTGGCGAAAGGAGTTGGAGGCGTCAACCTCGCGCGGACCGGCACCGGCATCGTGGTTGGAACCCCGTACTACATGAGCCCGGAGCAGGCGCAGGGCGAAAAGCGCATCGACCATCGCACCGACCTGTGGGCGCTGGGCGTGATCGCGTTCGAAGCGATGGTCGGCCGGCGTCCATTCGAGGCGACGAACCTGGGAGATCTGCTCGTCAAAATCTGCACGGCGGCGCCTCCCCGGCCTTCGTCGATATGGCCGAACGCGCCGGCGGGCTTCGACGAATGGTTCCTCCGGGCATGCGCGCGCAAGCCCGAGGACCGGTTCAACACGGCCAAGGAGATGGCCGCGACGCTTGCCGTGGTGTGCGGGACCGTGCCGGCGGCCCTGTCCGACTCCTCGTACGTGGGCATTCCGGTGGCGGTTCCGCCCGACCGCGATGCGCTCTCGCGTTCGGCGTCGGTGCGCCTCGTCGAGCCCAGGCCGACAGGCGACACGAGCGCCGACGACGAGCCCGGGGAGAACGACCCGACCCAGGTGATGGTCGAGCTGCCCGAGGAGATCCGCCAGGCTGCGGGCATCGTGCGCCTGGTCGACGATGACCCGACGCCGTCCGAGCCGCGCAACGTCGCCGCGCCGCCCATCGAGCGCCACGGCGGACATCGCGCGTCGGCGGGCGCTGCGACACCCCAGGCAGCGTCGCCCGATGCCGAACCTCATGCGATGGCCTTAATCGGGACCAGCCGCCAACCGCTAGGCGCAAGGCGGCATCCCCCCGCATCGTCGCGACCGCGCGCCGTTGCCCCGCCCACCGCTAGCCTCCCCGCTTCGCCCCTTCCTCGTGACCCGGAGCCGGCGCCGGACGACGAAGACGACGCGGTGGAGCTGTTCGACGCCAAGGAGCTGGCGGCAAGCATCGCGCGGGAGCAGAAGCGACTGGAGGCGCTCAAGGCACGCGAACGGCGAAAGGCCTTCCTCAAGCGCTGGGCACTGCCTGCGGCTGTCCTGGTCGTGTTCTGCGTCGCCGCCGTCGTCGCCGTCGTGCTGTTGCGCTAGGCCTGCGCCCGTCAGTGTGCCATCTGCTGTGCCGCGATCAGCACCTGGGCGAGCAGAACCTTCGCCAGGCTGAAGTAGATGATGATCCCGAGCACGTCGACCAGGCTGGCGATGAAGGGGCCCGAACTCGTTGCCGGGTCGAAGCCGACGCGTTTGATCACCAGAGGAAGCATGGACCCGACGGTGCAGCCCATGACGGTGATGCACACCAGGGTGGCGGCGACCAGCGTGGCCATCGTGAGACCGTCGTGCCACAACAGGACGCGCACGACAGCGACGGCGGCGAGGACCAGTCCCAGGACGAAGCCTTGCGACATCTCGCGAACGAGCACGCGGTACCAGTCGTGGACCCGGATTTCGCCGACCGCCATGCTGCGGATGATCAGCGTGGACGATTGCGATCCGGAATTCCCGCCGGTGGAGATCAGCAGCGGCACGTAGAACGCGAGCTGGGTGACCGACTGCAACACCTGGTCGTAGTGCCGCAGCGCCGTGCCCGTGAAGAACTCGCCAACGAACAGCACGAGGAGCCATCCCGCACGCTTCTTGATGAACGTCCAGAACGTCGTCTCGAAGTACGGATCCTCGATCGGCTGTACGCCTGCCATGCGGTGGACGTCTTCCGTCTGCTCCTCGGTCATGACGTCCATCACGTCGTCGACAGTGATGATTCCCAGGAGCTTGCCGGCGGAATCGACGACAGGAAGCGCTTGCACGTCATACTTCTGGATCATCCTCGCGACGGCTTCCTGGTCGTCTTCCGGCGCGACGGTGATGACGTTCTCGATCATCAGGCTCAGGATCGAAGCCTTCGGATCGGCGATGAGCACGTCTCGCAGGGAGGCGACACCGATGAGTCGGCCATCGCCGCTCAGCACGTACATGTAGTTGATGACCTCGACATCCCTGCCGTGCGACCGGATCCGCTCGATGGCGTCGGCGGCCGTGTCGGATGCGCCGATGGAGATGAAGTCGGTGGTCATGAGGTGGCCGGCGCTGGTCTCCGGCCACCTGGCGATCTGCTCGACCTCTTCGGCTGCTTCGGGGTCGACTTTCTCGAGGGTCTCGAGGAGCGCTTCACCAACGTCTTCCGGCAGCGCTGAGAACAGGTCGGCGCGGTCGTCGGCCGACATCTCGGTGGCGATGCGCGCGGTGGACTGCATGCCCAGCAGCGGCACGAGCGCCTCCTGACGCCCCTCGGGAAGACGCTCGAAGATGTCTGCGGCGGCTTCCGCCGGCAGGCGCTTGAGCAGTTCGCCCGCCTCGCGATCGTCGAGCTCCAGGACGACGTCGGCCAGATCTTCGGCGTGGACCTCGTCCAGCAGATCCACGACCTGCTCCGGATCCTCGTGGAGCAGATCCTTCATCTCGGGACCGATGAGATGCGCCAGACGCATGGTTGCGCAGGAAAGACACACCGCCGGGCGATTGAGAAGCCAGAAAGCGACCTGGGGTGAAAAACTATCCGGCAGCCGACGTGCGACCGTCACGGGGATGGCTTGCCCTGCACCAGGGAGCCAAGTGTGGCTGCAACGCGCGGGGAGCCTGGGGAGCGCGGCCCATGCAGGGAGGCTCCCCGGTTTCCGTGCGCGCACACACGCTTGCAGCGCAAACACGGGACCCACGCGGTCCGCAACGCATGGTCCCGCGGTCAGCTCTGTGACGTGTGGCGCACCTTCACGTGGCCCGCGCGAGACGCCCCAACCAGCGAACCAGAATCTCCCAGCCGTCGTGGAGCTGCTGCACGCTCGTCCACTCGTTGCGTTGGTGTGCTTGCGTCTGGGCTCCCGGGCCGAAGTTGATGGCGGGGATGCCACGGACAGCCAGGCGACCCACATCGGTCCACGCCTGTTTGGGCGCGATCCCACGGGCACCGCTGTCGAGCAGAGCCTGCACCCACGGATGATCCCGGTACGGCTTCGCGGAGGGCGCGGCGTCGACGACTTCGACCTTTCCCCGGGATGCGACCAGGGCTTCGACCTTGGCCGCCGCCTCGGCCATGCTGACCCCGGGCGCGAAGCGATGGTTCACGTTGACCCAGAACGAGTCAGGAATCACGTTCCGCCCGGAACCGCCCTGCGCCATCGTCGCCGTGGTGACCTCGATGAACGTCAGACCGTCGACTTCGTGGTGCACCGGTTGAAGGGACGCGAGGTCCTGGAGGAAAGGAAGGGCGCGGTACAGGGCGTTGTCGCCCTGCCAAGGGCGTGCGGAATGGGCGCTGCGACCCTCGAAGGTGACCCGCGCGTGGAGCGTGCCCATGCAGCCGAGCTGCAAGACATTGTCGGACGGCTCGAGGCATACGGCGAAGGTGGGCATGTGCTCGCGAAACCATGGATCGTCGAGCAGCAGTTCGAGCTGGTTGCCGGCGTAGGGGCCTTCTTCGCCTGCGTAGAACGCCAGGGTGAGACCGACACCGGGAGCCACGGGGGCCTCCGCGAACCCCAGCATGAGCGCGAGCCCGGACTTCATGTCCGAAGCGCCAGGGCCGTAGAGCCGGTCTCCTTCGACCCGCACAGGACCGTCGTGTTCGGTCCGCACCGTGTCGAGATGCCCAGCCAGCAGGACATGCGGCCGACCAGCCATGGGAGGGACGACGGAAACGAGGGCGGATTGCGCATGGCGAATCACGCGCAAGCCTGCGCCAGCAGCCAGGATCCGCTCGAGCACTGCGTCGCAAAGTGCCTGCTCTTGCCCTGTGGGCGACGCGATCGAGCACAGCCAGAGGAGCGTGTCGGTCAGGCCCGGGGTCACTTCTTTCCGCCCTCGGGCGAGTCGGGATCGATGACGATATCGGCTCTCGACAGGACGTCTTCGACGAGGATGGCGGAAACCTCGGGGAGCTTGTCCATGAGCTCGGGCGGGACGGACAGCATGTCGTCGATGCCGAGCGCGTGCACGCCTTCGTCTGCGCGGGCACCGCCGTCGCTCACGTCGACCTCAATGCTCTCGCCGTCACTCTTGGTGGAGATCTGGACGTCGATGCTTGGGGAGGGAACCGGCGGTTTGCGAGCGGGGCGGGTGACGGGTGCGGGCTCGTTGGACGCGAGCAGAGCGTAGGCTTGCCGGACGGCGCGTTGCATGGCGCGGGCGTCGGGCCAGCGATCGGCCATCTCGAAGGCGAGGGCGGTGTCGACCACGTGCACGAGCGGTGCAGGTGTGGCGGGGGCTACCGTTGCGAGGGATGGCGCCGGGCGAGTCATCGCGGCCACCAGGCGATCGGCGGGCGTGTCCGCATCATGCACGACACGGCCGGAGAGGCAGCGGAACATGACCGCGCCGAGCGCGTACAAGTCGGTGCGGCCATCGATGAGATCCCACTTCCCCCGGGCTTGCTCGGGCGGCATGTACGAGGTGGTGCCCATGACGACACCGATGCCCGTCAGCGCGGTCTTCGGGTCGGTCTCCTTCAAGCGCGCGAGCCCGAAGTCGAGCACCTTGACCTGTCCCTCCTTGGTGAGAAACAGGTTCGCGGGCTTGATGTCGCGATGGATGACCCCGCGATCGTGCGCAGCGGCGAACACGTCGAGCACCTGATCCGCGACAGCCAGCACGTGCTGCCAGCCCAGCAAGCCGCCCGAACGTTGCAGCAACCCTTCCAGGGATTCGCCCTCGAGCAGCTCCATCACGAGGAATACGGTGCCATCTTCCGCGGTGTCGTCGTCGAGTACGGATACCGCACCGGGGTGACCGACCTTGTTCGCCAGGTAGCCTTCGCGCAGGAAGCGCTCGCGCACGTTGGACTTCTTGGGAAACGTGGGGTGCAGCACCTTGACCGCAACGCGATTCCCGTTGCGGTGCGTGGCTGCGTACACCGCGGCCATGCCGCCGACATCGATCAGGCGGTCGAGGCGCCACTTCTGGTTCAATACCCGGCCGACGCGGCTCTCGGCGAGCTTGCGAACGTCACCATCCTGCTGGCTCATGGATAGCCCACCATGTCGCCAAGCGCGGCTCAGCGTCAAGGCATCGATCGCGAATCGGGCGCGTTCCGCCGGACTTGGGGTCCAGCGGGCCCGAAGCTGGTCGTGCCCGGTGACCAACCGCGCCCTGGAGCCATGGCCCGCCGCCCGGCTCGAAAACGACAACCCCGCCGATTGCCCTTTCGTCGATCCGCAACGAAGCCGACCCGGGATGGATCGGCTCCGGTGGACCAGTAGACCGCTCCGTGGGCGTGCCGGGAGCTGTGGACCGCATGCACCCCGTGTGCAGCACCGTGGCGGTGTCCTTCTCTCCAAACCATGGCGACACGGCCCGACGACCGTGACACCACCGACACAAGACGGCGCAGGTCAGATGCTACCCGCCGGAAACCAGCCTCCTGACGACGGATACGTCATCCAGCCCACCGTGGCGCCGTGCGTGGCGTTGGCATCGATGGCAAGACTCCCGAAAACAACGGATGGCCCGGTCAACGCCGGATCGCGTCGAGCTCCGCGCGCAACCGCGCCAGCTCCCGCTCCGCGTGCTCCCGCGCAGCGCGCTCCTGCTCGGCCCGTGCCGCCTCCCGCTCCCGCGCCGCTCGCTCCTGCTTCGCGCGCTCCCCCTCGGTCCACAGCAGCTCTTCCCTCGCGGCCCCAGCCCCACCCGCAGCCGCAGGTCCAACCCCCTCTCCCACCGCTCGCAGCCAGCACCCAAGCTCCTTGCTCCGCACGCGATCCTCGTTCGTCACCTCCACCAGCACCAGCCCGCGCTTGCCCACCTT
>Ga0209018_1002195_pt1 | contig 14200 bp, 14 predicted proteins | sample YNPBryBLVA2012_FD_185814 | JGI IMG/M metagenome (GOLD analysis project Ga0209018, IMG submission 185814) | Anoxygenic and chlorotrophic microbial mat microbial communities from Yellowstone National Park, USA - YNP Bryant BLVA 2012 (SPAdes)... ...
CCACGCTATTGTCCGCGTGCTTGCCGCCGTTGAGGATGTTCATCATCGGAACCGGCAGCCGCGCCGCACGGGGGCCACTCAAGTAAGCGTACAACGGCTGACCGCTGGCCAGGGCCGCGGCCCGCGCGACGGCCATCGACACGCCGAGGATCGCGTTCGCGCCGAGCCTGCCCTTGTTCGGCGTGCCGTCGAGTTCGATCATCAGGTGGTCGATCTCGGCCTGACGGGTCGGGTCCAACCCGACGAGTTTCGGCCCGATCACCTGCTCCACGTTGGCGACTGCCTTGAGCACGCCCTTGCCGCCGTAGCGTCTCCCGTCGCCGTCGCGCAGCTCGACGGCTTCGTTCTCGCCGGTCGAGGCTCCGGAGGGCACCGACGCCGACACGGTCATGCCGTTATCGAGGCCGACAAAGACACGGAGCGTCGGGTTGCCGCGGGAGTCGAGGATTTCCAGGGCTTTCAGGGACTTGATTGTGCGCTTCATCGTGGGTCTCCATTTCGAGGTGCAGTCATGTCCTTTGACACGGCCGAGTCCAACGCCGCGGCGGCTTCCCTGCGAATCCACTCGGCGGCACTTTGTGTCAGCGTTTCCAGGAATTGGAGCGCGGCGCTGTTGCCGATTGCTGCGAGCGCACGGATCGCGCTGCGGACTATGAAGACATCGCTGTTTGCGCGCACCAGTTCCATCAGCGGTTCCACCGCCTGCCCCGCTTGCAGCCGCCCAAGCACTTCCGCCGCGCGGACGGGTGTAGTCGGCTCAGGGTGACGCAGTGCGAGGATGAGCTTCTCAACATAGTCCTTGGAGCTCCAGAATCCCTGGATGTCCAGCCCGCAGTGCGGACACCGGGCGAGGTCCTCGCCGAAGTCACGCCAGCAACCGGGACAATACCAGCGCATGAACGTCGTCCTCAGTCGAGCCGCGCCAGCCGGAGCATGTCGCCGAGCGCGTCGCGCAGCGGCGGGTCGATCGGCAGCCGGCTCAGCGCCGCGAGCACCGGGGACTGGTCGTACTCCGCACGGCGCAGCGTGATCTTGCCGTCCTCCCACACCGCGTACGCCGCCCGCGGGTCGGTGTCCAGGGGCTGGCCGACGGAACCTGGGTTCACGACTTGCAGATTTCCGTGCGCGCGTAGCAATGGCCAGTGCGTGTGTCCGACCACCAGCACGTCGGCGTCGATCCCCGCCGTGATTTCCCGCACGAATGACCCTGGGGCGTCCGGTCGGAGATGGTAGTCGTACAGCGGGTCGCGCGGCGTTGCATGAACGACCACAAAACGCGTGCCGGCGATTTCCCACGTCAGACGGAGCGGCAGACGCGCCAGCCACGCCATGTCCGCGGCCTCAAGCTGGCGGCGCGTCCAATCGCGCATCGCCAGAGCCAGCGGCTGCTTGGCAGGGCTGGCCTTGGGGTCCGCACCGAACGCAACCGCGTGGTCGTGGTTGCCGCGCACGGCGATGGCGCCCTGTGCCCGCAGTAAGTCGAGCGTGGCGCGGGGGTCGGGGCCGTAGCTGACGGTGTCGCCCGCACAGAGCGCGTAGTCCACCGCGCCGGCGTCACGAACTACCGCCCGTAGTGCCCACAGGTTGGCGTGAACATCGGAGATGATCAGCACTCTCATGGGCTCACTTCACTTCCCGGCGTCACGGGCTGCTCCTCTGGCCAGTTCTGGTGCCACAGCTCCATCGCTTCTTTGTCGGTCGAACTCTTGAGCAGCACTTCGGGCAACAGGGCGTGCGCCTCCGGTTTTCGTCCCAGCTTGATCAGCGTCAGCGCCCAGTGCACCTTGAAGGACGGCTCGAACGGATTGAGCCACACTGCCCGGCGGAATTGCGATTCGGCCAGCTTCAGGGCCCCACGGCCCAGAAGGTAGCAGCCGAGTCGGTCCCGATCATAGCCGAGCAGCGGGCACGGGCGCAGCGCCTCTTCCCGCGCAACCTGCGGGTCGCGCCGCGGGCCTGAGCCCTTCGAAGCCGGTCTGGCACGTTTAGTCCGTTTGCGGGACATCCCGGCACCCAACCAGTTGCTCGATGGCCCGGCGCCACGCGTACTTGATGCGCTCGTCGGTCGGCGGCGTGTGCTGGTAATCGAAGCTCTCAATCTGTTGCCGCAACTCAACGGCGAGCTGCTTCAGACGCGCCGTGGATACGCGCAGGAAGGTCTCACGCACATCTGCCCTTCGCGCCTTGCGCACTAGCGCACGCAGATGCGGACCGCACAGCCCGTCACCAGCCTCGACAGCGCCGCGCAGCTCATCATCGTCCCACAATTGCTCGATCAGTGCGATGCGGTCGTCCAGGTCCGCCGCTTCCGCGCGACACAGCGGGCACTTCGTTCCGGCGCCCTCGGTCAGCAGTTTCTCACCGTACGCGCTGATCACGTCCTCGTAGAGAATCGCGGTCCCAAGAGCATCGCTGAATTCCGCGAGAATCCACGCGTGCCGATGACAGAACCCCCGCGCCGCACGCCAACTATCGCGAAAGCCAACGTCGTTCACAGATTCATACAGCACGCTTTCGATATACCGCCGTGTGTGCGTGCTGATCAGCCGGCAGAGCAGGCAGCCGGGCTGCCGGGCGGCGTCGAGCACGCGGAAGAATGGCAGGTGTCGATCAGACTGGGTCATCGCCCGCTCGCAACTGGCCGTTTGGCGGATATCGGATCATCCGCACCTGCTCCCGGTTTCTCAGTGTACGATCAGCACCGCACACGGCGCGTGATCCACGATGCGGTCGGTCGTGGACCCAACCAGCCAGTGCTTCACCGGACTGTGCCCGCGCCGGCCGATCACAATCAGCTCGAACTTCCCTTCCCCCGCCACCCGTGCGATCAGCTCCGCCGGATGCCCGATCTGCTTCTTGAACGTACAGGTCACGCCGGCCTGCTTGGCCTGCTGCTTGCCCCAGCCGATGGCCTTGGCGAGCGGGCCGTTCGCCTCACGCAGGGCTGCATCCACCTCGCCCTCAAGCTCGGCCGCGTCGGGCGCGCGCACCACCGTCAGCGCCAGCACCGTGCCGCCGCTCTCGGACGCCAGGTGCAACGCGGCCTGGAAAGCCCGCTTGGACGACTCGGACCCGTCAAAACCCACCAGAATCTGCTTGAACATCTCAATTCACTCCGACCGTGGCTGTCGTGGGAGCCGGAGACGCGACCTCCGGCGGAGGTGCGGCCCCCACATGATGATGCGGCAAGAAGAAGCGGTTGGCGACCCACGTCGGCACAACCGCACTGGCAATCACGGCCGCCACCAGCAGCGAGTATTGTCCCTGCGTGATGATCTTGTGCGACAGGCCATATAGCGCCGAAATGGTCCCGAAAATCAGGCCGGTGGACATCAGCAGGGTCGTGTACACGGCGTCGCCCCGCGCGTGCCGAAACGCCCGGCAGGTCGGGTACACCCCCACGAACTTCGTAGCCATCTTCGCCAGCAGCAGAATCAGAAACGCCCCGAAGCCGGCGACCACGGCCGGAAGTTGGACAAGCGAGCCGGCCCGGATGAAGTAGAAGGGCGTCAGCAGCCCGAACGCCAGCGTACGCAACCGCCGCACCAGCGTGTGATCGCGCCCCACGGTGCCCGCCAGCACCATGCCGACCAGGTAGGCCGGCAGCACCGCCTCCGACTCGGCCCAGACCGCAAGGCCCCCAAGCAGGAACAGCGCGAACAGCAGATACCTGGCCTCCAGCTCGCTTGTTCGCCCTCCGAACCGCCGAAACAACGGTCCGGTGAACTTGAGCAGCAGCACCATCGCGACGATCAGCCCCCCGACGAGCGCGGCGCTGCGCCACGTGAACGGGGCGAACAGAAGCCCGAGCGCAACGACCGTACCCAGGTCGGTGATGAAGCATGCGGCGAGGATGCCCTTTCCAAACGACGTGTGGTTCAGGCCAAGTTCGAGCATGACGGCGTAAACGACGGCAACGGACGTGGTCGACATCGCGACGCCGCCCAGCCAGGCGGCCTGCGAGTCCCAGCCGAGCAGGAACCGCGCGGCGGCCGTCGCCCCGAGAAACGGCGCGGCGAATGAAACCAGCCCGATGACCGTCGCTTCGCGCCAGCTCTTACGGAATGAGTGAGGATCGAGCTCCGCACCCGCCAGGAACGTCAGCACAATCGCCCCGACACCGGCCAGGAACTTGACCCAGCTCGCGCTGGCGTCCAGGGCCTGCGGCCCGAACGTCGCCCCGATGACCAGCGCCCCGCCCGTGCCGACGACGATCTCCGTAAGTGCAACCGAAACGCGCAACCAAATCGAGAGGAGCGTGGCGACCAGCGCCAACCCCAGCCAGAGCGCCGCCTGAAACCAGATCTCGTGCATCCGCCAAACTCCGCCCCCAAGCGGCCCGGCCAATGCGGCCGGCGCGAACAAAAAAGCCCAGCCAGAGCTGCCTGGCAGGGCCTACAATGTCCAGATTCGCGCCAGCCGCGACCTGCGAGCCCTACCAAGGCATTTCCTGGTAGGAGTCATCAGGCCCGGCTCAGCGGAACCGCTTGACGGCGGACTCCATCGCCGCCGGGCATCCTAGCAGCGTGGCCTCGCGGGTGCAACTGGCCGGCAAAAGTCCGGCAATGACGAACCAAATGGCGCGGCGAGGGTCCGGCGCCAGTGGGGGGAGGGTGGGAGACCGCGAGGCCCAGGTGCAGGCGGCTGAGGCGGTTGGCCTCAGCGGCGCGGGACATGGGAACGGGCGGTTCTTCTGGAAGCGCCCGACACCCGCCGCGTCAGGAGCTGTTGAAACAGATCTGCATGGCCCCGCCGCGGGCGCGACGAGTTCGTGGCCACCGACCGCGACCGGCTGACCGGCCGGCGCGACGCGGCGGCGGGGCGGCTTCCCGTTGAGCCATGATGCGCTGGTACTGCTCGCGGCTGCCAGCCGAGCCGTACGGCCGAGGCCGGAAGTCCTTGCACCGCTTCGAGACGGCGTTTGTCAACGCGACGGCGGCCTGCTCGTGTTCCTTGCGTTGGCACCGGCAGCCCGCTGAAAAAGAGCGTGGCACCCCTGTGGCATGCCCTCCAGACCGCGAAAAGCCGGGCAACCTGCGCGGCGGCTCGGCCGTGGCATGCCCCCAAGCCGCGAAAAGCCGGGCAACATGTGGGGCAGCCCGGCTGTGGCATGCCCCCAGGCCGCGAAAAACCGGCCAACATGCCCCTGCCACGTTTTCTTCAACGGGCTGCCGGTCGGCGTCTTCGGCATTGTGCGACCTCCGAATCGCGGAGCGCGGCGTAACACCGCGCGTTCTCGCGTCTTCGGCCGCGCTGCCGACCATCGGCAGGTCGCCGCAAGTCTGCGGGGCGGAAAGGCTTACGTCAACAGCGGGCGATGGGATTCGAACCCACGACGTCCAGCTTGGGAAGCTGGCATTCTACCACTGAATTACGCCCGCAAACGCGCTTTTGCACTATACTTGCGCGGACTTCTGGGCAGCAGTTCCGCGTGCCGGAGCCGACCGGCGGATCCGCAACGCTCGCATTCTACCCTGGACCCACGCCGTGGCCAAGCACCGCAGCCGCCGAATTCCGAAGCTCCGGTTCACCAGGCTCCGCAACGTCGGCTGGCGCGTCAGTTACCGCGATCCGGCCACGGGTACTCCCCGGCGCCATGACTTGCACCCCCCCCGGACGCCTGCTGTAATCGCACACGAAGCCCACCCGGCCGTTCGCCTTCTTCACCCGCTCCGGTGCGCACCTGCGCGCCCAGCCGCGAATCGTACACGAAGCCCACCCGCTGGTCGCCCTCCTTATACTGCATACTGCCCGGGATGCGGATCGACGAGCCAGAGGCGGCAGGTGGGTGGCGCACCTTTTCAGAGCCGGGGGACGCGAATTCGAGCTGGATTCGTCCCCCATGGCTGAAGCCCTAGGCCACCCGCCCACCACCAGCGCCACCGCCAGTGCGGCCGCGGGCAGCGCCGCTGCCGCCACCAGCGCCGCCGCCCGCGCCCCCGGCGTCGCCAGCGAAGCCGCCGGTCTCGTAGCCCCAGCCGCCGGCGTACGGGTAACGCGGGAAGCCGTCTGGGGCGCTGCCGCCCGCGACCGGCTACAATTCCTCGTCCCAGACCACGCCCCCAGCCCAGCAGAAGCAGGCGGCGGCCGCCGGGTAAACCCGGCCGCCGCCGCATGCGGGAATCCTGAAGAGCCGCACAGTGAGCGGCGAGGTTGCTGAGCAGCGCGCCCCGGGCGCCGGCGCGGCTCCGCAACCTCGCGACCAGCCCGCTCGATGGCGGCCGGCGCTACTTCGGGACGACCCAGCTATCCTCGGACTCGATGCCGTCGATCTCCCAGGTCCAGCGGATCTTCTTGTAGGTGAACATCACCTCTTCCATGTGGGTGTAGCTTTCGGTCTGCGGATCCAGGCAGTTCGGCATCCAGGGCCGGATGCTGACGATGATCGCGTCCTCCAGCGTGTGCGTGAAGTAATGCTCCTCCTGGCCGGTCGGGTCGATCCGGTACCACTTGATCGTCACGTTCCTCATGTGCTCGCCCGTGCACAGCGCCTGGTACAGCTTGGGCGACGACTTGTCGAAGACCTTGACGACCGACAGGGCGTTGTGGATGCGCTTGCCGGTGGACAGGCCCGACTGCGGGTCACGCGGGATGCGCACCTCGTGGTTGAAGGCTTCGATCAGGATGGTCCCCTCGCGGCCCTGCATCTCGCAGGAACCCTCGATGTTCCCCTGATTCTCACCCTCGAGTGTCATGTGGGCTGGCATTGGCATGGTGAGTTCTCCTCGAAAAAAGGTGTTTGCGCTCGTCCTGCCTGCGGCCGGCTCTCCCTGAGCCTGTTTCCCTTCACCGCCGAAACTGAGTTGCTCTACGAACCGAAGGCCCGTATGGCACACGGCGTTCCGCAGCGACGCGGACCGTCAGCAAAACGTGCTGTACGAGCCTAACTCGTTGCTGCCACGCCGCTTAGAGCTGCTGAACGCGATCGGCGCCCGTCCGAAGGGCGCCGCGTTCGGGCATCCTGTGGGAAAAAGTTCTACCCGGACTACTCCCAGCCGGGCCACCCGCTGCCCACGCCCGACAGGCCGCCCGCCTCCCGGCCGCCAGCGCCACGCCTGCGGCCCGTCCCGATGCCCGCCGCCGAACATCAGATTCTGCCCGCCGTCCCACGCCGTCGGCCGGCCTGAGTGTACGGGCCGGCACTCCCTGCGCTGCCGCCGCACCCGGCCTTCTGCGCCGGCACTACTTGTCCAGCTTCCCGACGAGCGACAGCGTGAAGTTCGCACCCTCGAACTTGATATGCGGCATCACCTGCAGATCGACCTTGTAGAACCCGACCTCGCCGGGCACCTCCGAGACCTGGATGCTGAACTTGCGGATCGGACGGCGGTTGGCGATCTCCTCGGTCGGGTTGTCCATGTCGGCGGCGTACTGCCGCATCCACTCGGTCAGCTCGGTCTGCATCTTGGTGGGCGTCTGCCAGGTCTGGAGGTTGTCGCGCTGGATGACCTTCAGGTAGTGGGCCAGGCGCGAGATCATCATCATGTAGGGCAGCCGCGTGCCGAGCTTGTAGTTGGTCTGGTCGCGTTGTCCTTCCTCGGTGGCGGGGAAGGTCTTGGGTTTCTGCACCGAGTTGGCGCTGAAGAAGCAGGCCTTGTCGGTGTTCTTGTACATGGTCAGCCCGATGAAGCCGCACTCGGCCAGCTCGAACTCGCGCCGGTCGGAGATCAGCACTTCGGTCGGGATCTTGGTCTCGATGCCCTCCAGCGTCTTGTACTGGTGCAGGATCAGGTTTTCGACCATGCCGCCGGCCTGCGGCCCGGTGCAGTTCATCGTCCAGCGCGAGCGGGCGAAGCTGTCGGCCAGGCGCGTGGCGAAGGCGAACGCGGCGTTGCCCCACAGGTACTTGCGGTGGTCATCCACGACCTTCTCTTCATAGTTGAAGGCCTTCACCGGGTTGGCGCTGGGGTCGTAGGGGTGGCGCAGCAGGAAGCGCGGCATGGTCAGCGCGAAATAGCGCGAATCCGGGCTGTCCCGGAACGAGTTCCACTTCGTGTACTGCGGACCCTCGAACAGGCTTTCCAGATCCTTGAGCTTGGGCAGGTCCTGGAAGTCCTCCAGGCCGAACATCTCGGGCCCGGCGGCGGCAATGAACGGGCAGTGGGCCATGGCGGCCACGGCCGAGACCTTCTGCATCAGGGCAATGTCCCGCGGGCCGGGGCCGAACTCGTAGTTGGCGATCATGGCGCCGAAGGGCTCTCCGCCGGCCTGCCCGAACTCGGCCGTATAGATGTGCTGATACAGTCCCGACTTGGGAATCTCCGGCGAGTTCTCGAAGTCCTCCAGCAGTTCTTCCTTCGACACATTGAGAATGTCGATCTTGATGTTCTCGCGGAAGTCCGTCTGGCTCACCACGAACTTCAGGCCCCGCCAGGCCGACTCCAGCTTCTGAACGTCCCGGTGGTGCAGAATCTCGTCCACCTGAGCGCTGAGCTTGGCGTCGATCTCGGCGATGTAGGCGTCGATCAGGGCCTTGTCGATCTTCTCGACCGGCGCCGCGACCAGATTGGTCAGCAGCTCCTGCACGCCCCGGCGGGCGATGCGCTGCGCTTCCTTGTCCCTGATCCCGGTCGCGACAGTGATCTCATCCAGCAGGGACGAAACATCCGCCGGCAGCTCTTGCGCTGCGGGCGCCTGTGCAGCCTGGGGTACGTCAGCCATGAGTGTTCTCCGGGTTCATGCGTGTGGCGCCGGGCGCCACCCTGCTTCCAGCCGTGTTCCAGGAGCCCGCCCGGGTAACGGCCGGCCAGCGGCTACTGACCGCCGCCGCCTTCCTGTGCCTTGAGGAACACGTCCAACAGCTTCTTGCGGGTTTCTTCGTCCTTGACGATCTCGGCGATCTTCTTCTGGAACTCGCGCTTGTTCGACAGCGGCGCCTTGAGGGCCGCCAGGGCCTCGCGCGTCTCCAGGAGCTGCCGCAGCTCGGGAACCTGCCGCGCCACCTGTTCCGGCTCGAAGTCCCTGAGCGTGGCGAACTTGAGCTTCAGGCCCATCTCGTCGCCCTCCCTGCCCGTCAGCCGGTTGGGCACGTTGATGGACAGCTCCAGGTTCTGGCTCCGCATCACATCGTCGAAGTTATCCTTGTCCACGCGGATCATCTTGCGGTCTTCGAGCGGCGTGTCATCGGGCCGGAGCGTGAAGTCGCCGATCATGGCCATGCGGAACGGCAACTCCTTCTGCTCCTTGGTGCTGGTGGCCGGACGGTACGTAATGTTGATGCGTTCCTTCGGGGCCTTCGACTGCTGTTTCATCGCATACCTCGCTAGCGTGGCGTATAGAGGGGCGCGCCGCTACGGGGCGCGGAAAGTTCACTGAGGCCGCTCTCCCTCCGGACCCAGACATTTCATAGCCTATCGGCACCAGCGCGTCAACCGCTTTCGTGCGCTTCCCGGGCTAAGCTTCCTGCGTGGCAGCCCTTACGGACGCCGGCCACGCCCCACCGCACCCCGGTTTCATCCCGCCGCGTCGAAGCGGAAAATGCAGTCGAACATCCGGGCCCCGACCAGCGCCGCGACGGCCGGGTCCTTCAGGACCGCCGTGCGCACGCAATCGCACGCGAATGCGGCTCGAAAGTTGCTCTCGACCGCCCGCCCCATGCCGTGCAGGATGATCAGATCGGCGTCCGCCACCGCCCGGCAGGCCGGTTCTGCGAGCTGCGTCAGGTCGATCAGCGGGGCCTGGCCGCCGGAAGCGCTTACCGAAAGCTGCCCGCCACGCCAGGCCCGACCGATGAAGCGGTCCACCCGCGCTGCCCGGTGCAGCAGCGGCTCCAGCTCAGAGGCCGTCACGTCGTTCAGCGCCGGCGCCGAGTTGGCCAGCAGCGTCACCCGCGCCCCCTGCTGAAGCAGCCGGCGCGCCAGCGGCAGGCAGCCGAGGCAGATGTCCGCCCCCGCGTTGTCCACGAAGAACGCCACATGCCGATAGCGCCGCCCGCCGGCCAGCCGCGCCTTCCAGACGTCCAGCTCGTCTATAAACCACGGACGGGCGGGCTGTGCGGCCCGGAGCTGCCGGAACTCCGCCGCCCCGTTGAAGCGTTCCGCCGCCGCCCGCGCCCCGACGTCGAACAGGTTCCCCGCCATCAGACCGAAGGCGAGCTTGTCGACCAGGGTGTCGTCGGGCGTAGCGTCCAGCTCGTCGAGCAATTGAGGCAGTAGCCCGAGGGCCAGCTCGTTCTCCCGCGCTTTGACCCCGCGATACGGGTCGTCGAACCCGTATTGCCGCAGCAGCCTGCTGCGCAACTCGTCCAGGTAGAGAATGTCGATCCGCGCCAGCCGCTCCGGCTGCGCCTCGACTGCCGCCATCGTCCTCAGATAGTCGGCGCGAAACGCGTCCAGGCGCTCGGCCGCCGTCCGCGGATACTCCGCCGCTATCGCCGCCGTCAGCAGCTCAAGATGCTCGCAGAAGGAGCGCACCCAGTAGCCCCGGGCCGCCGCGTCGGCCTTCAGATCCGATTCGCAGGCACGATAGCTCTCGATGTTCATAAGCTGCGGCAGCCGTGCCACATGTTCCTCGGTCGCTTCGGCAAAGCGGGCGGCGGGCCCCGGCGGCGTCCCGGCGCCCAGGACCGTCCGCCCCGGCCGCGCCGCCCGGCCTGCCGCGGCTTCGTGCTGTCGGCTCGCTGATCAGCCCGCTAGAATCCTCGGCATGATCAGCGCAGGCGATCTGGAGAGCCTAACCGTCTGGACCGGGCAGTGCCAGCAGCCGCTGCTGCTTTCGCATGAGCGCCCCGACGGCGACAGCCTGGGAGCACTGGCGGCGACGGCGCTGGTGCTGGGTCGGCGCGGGGCGCGGCCGGCGGCGGCCCTGTACGGCCCACTGCCGGCCACGTACGGGTTCCTGGCGACCGCCACCACCTGGCACAACTGGGACCAGGTCCGCGATGTTCTGCTCCCCGAGTGCGACGCCGTCATTATCCTCGACACCTGCGCCCTGTCGCAGCTCGAGCCGGTGGCGGCGTTTCTCGCCCGGGCGCCGCGCATGCTGGTCATCGATCATCACGCGACGCGCGACCCGATCGCGCTGCGCGCCGGGGACCTGCGGGTCTTCGACGACACGGCCAGCGCGACGTGCCTGATGCTGGCGGAGTGGCTGCGCTGGACCGGGCTGGCCTTTGACCAGGCGCTGGCGACAGCGCTGCTCGTCGGCATCGCGACGGATACCGGCTGGTTCCGTTTCAGCAACACCGACGCCCGGACCCTGCGGACGGCGGCGGAGCTGGTCGAGGCGGGCGCCGACCCGAACGGGCTGTACGACGCGCTCTACCAGCGCGACCCGCCGGCCAGGCTCGCCCTGCTCACCCGTGCCCTGGCCAGCCTGGAACTCAAAGCCGACGGAAAGCTGGCCGTCATGTACCTCAGACGCAGCGACTTCGAGGCCACCGGCGCCGACAGCAGCATGACCGAGAACCTGGTCAACGAGGCCGGCCGCCTTGCCTCCACCGAAGCCGCGCTGCTGTTCGTCGAAGAACCCGACCAGACCGTCCGTGTCAACTTCCGCAGCAAGCGCCGGCTCGACGTGGCCGCGCTGGCGCACCGCTTCGGCGGCGGCGGGCACACGCGGGCTGCCGGGGCGCGGCTGCGCGGCACGTGGCAGCAGATCGTCCCGCGCGTCATTGCCGAGACGATTGAGGCGCTCTGAGCGGCCCCGGCGCAGGCAAGCGGCACGCGTCCTGTCGGGCCGGGACGCGCGCCGCCTGCAGTCCGCTTCGCCGATGCCGTCGCACGCCGGCCTAGCGGCCGATGCTGGTCAGGATTGCGTCGGCTTCCTCCAGCATGTCGCGCACGTAGGCGGGGTTGTGGACCCCCAGGCTGCCGTCATTGGCAGCATAGTAGTACAGGAAGCGCACTTTCTTGATCTCGTCCGGGATCGCGTCCTGATCCTCCGGCCCGCCCTGGGCCGAGTACTCCCAGTCCGCAGGGTCGCCGAGCCGCTCCTCGATGTCGTCCAGGCGCGCCTGGATTTCGGCCTGAAGCGTCGCCCGCACCGCCTCGGCCTGCGCCTGCGACGGGTGGCAGCCGGTGGCAGAGCAGCTCTGGTAATTGACCTCGAAATCGTGGCCGGCGATCGCCGGCGCCACCTCGCTCTGGAAGTCCTGCCGGAACATGTGGCACGTGGCGCACTGCTCCGGCGCGAACGAATGCACCGACACGCGGCTGAGCACCAGAGCCTCGCCGTCGGGCGTCGGCATTTCACCGGTGTACACGTTGGCCTGCACACTGTGGTGCGGTGCGCGCTCCGTCGACTGCCAGGTGCGACCGCGGCTGTGGTGGCACTGGCCGCAGAGGTTGAACCGCGTCGCATCCGTTGCCGCCTCCACCGTGTTGACCGGCGCCGGATTGGCGACCTCCGGGTAGCGCAACTGGAAGTCGCGCCCCTCTCCGGGCTCCACCGCGTTCCCGGTCCGCTTGTGCGGACTGTGGCACATGACGCAGGAGATCGGCGTCAGCTCGTCCACATCCATGCCGACGAAATCGTCGTTGGCAACTTCCTCCTCTTCGAGCACGGCCCGGTAGAACACGTCACCCGAGTGGCATACGCCACAGGAAGTCGTGAAGGAGGTGCCTGCCACCATGCCCGCGGCGATCTCCTCGTTGACGCTGGCGTGACCGGCCGCCTCCTGCCACTCCTCGTACGTCGGATGGTGCTCGCTGGTGTGGCAGCGGCCGCACAGGCTGGATGACAGATCGACCGTGGGCCGCAGGGACTCGTCGGCCACGTTTTCCACGTGGTCGCGCGCCGCGCCGTGGCAGGTCTCGCAGCCTACGCCCGCCAGATCGTTGGTCGTCGCCCGGTCGACGAAGCCGCCCGCCTCCCCGTAGCCGACCGTATGGCAGCCCAGGCATGCGGCATTCGTCCCCTGCCCGATCTCCTCGAGCGTGTCGAGCGCCCCCTCATGCAACGTCTCCGCCCAGTCGGAGTGCTTGAGCGCGTGGCAGTCCTTGCACCGCGTCGAGCCGACGTACTTGCCCGTCAGCCCGCTGTTACCCCGCGGCTCGTTGGGCTCGCCGCCCGGCGGCAGCAGGCCCGGGCAGCCGACCGTGAAGATCAGCAGCGCGCCCAGACACAATCCCGACAGCAACGCACCGGCGTGCACAAAGGCCTGTTTCTCTCGCTGGGACATGGCATCCTCCGTGGCAAGGTCCGTCGCCAACCAGCCTCGCCCTGGCGATATGCTCCCGGGCGATACCCGCAACGACGAACGTGTCGGGAAGAGATTGAACTTCGGCTCGCGCACAACAGCATACCACCTGGCGCGCCGTAAGCAACACCTTTCTCAGCCCCTCCTGCACAGCGCCGGCCGCCGGCCACCCCGCAGACCGTCGCCGCCGTGGCCCCGCGCGCCCGCCTCCGCGGCGGCGTGCGCGGCACAAGGCGCTGTAAGCCGCGTGCTCCGGGCGGTATAAATGCGCCGGCCACTACGTCTGGGAGCGACACCATGCGTAACAGATCCGCATCAGCCTGGTCGATCGCCGGGGCCTGCGTGTGTCTCGTCTTCTTCGGCGCCTGTCGTCAGGCGAGCGAGCCGCCACGCTCCGCATCGGGACCACCGCTGACCAGCTCGCAGGAGAAAACCACCATGGGCATCACGATCACGAGCTCCGCGTTCAAGCACAACGAACCTATCCCGCGCAAGTACACCGGCGAGGGCGAGGACCTCTCGCCGCCGCTTTCCTGGACCGGCGTCCCGGCCGGCGCCAAAGAGCTGGCGCTGATCATGGACGACCCCGACGCACCGCGCCCCGAGCCGTGGGTGCACTGGGTCATCTACAAACTCCCGCCGACGCTCACCGGCCTGCCGGAGGGCGTGCCCAGGAAGGAAAAGCTCGACAGTCCGGCCGGCGCCATGCAGGGCAAGAACACCTGGCCCAAGATCGGGTACAACGGCCCCATGCCGCCGCCGGGTCACGGCGTGCACCACTACCATTTCAGGCTGTACGCGCTGGATACGGCACTCGACGTCGAGCCGGGCCTGGATAAGAAGCAGCTCCTGGCCATGATGAAGGGGCACATCGTCGCCGAGGGCGAGCTGATCGGGACTTACAGGCGCTAGCCGCCGCCGTGCGGCGCCGGACCCGCTACAACGCCCCCGCCCGCCCCGCTCAGGCGGGCGTCGGCAGGGCGCCGGGCTCCTCGTCCGGCGGGCGCTGCACGGGACGCGCCAGCGGCGGGAGGTCCGGCTTGCGGTGTTCCTGCTCGGCGG
>Ga0209018_1002196_pt1 | contig 14200 bp, 9 predicted proteins | sample YNPBryBLVA2012_FD_185814 | JGI IMG/M metagenome (GOLD analysis project Ga0209018, IMG submission 185814) | Anoxygenic and chlorotrophic microbial mat microbial communities from Yellowstone National Park, USA - YNP Bryant BLVA 2012 (SPAdes)... ...
GCTCAATCTCGTGTAGCCATTGCTCGCTCAGCCAGACCGGGAATGATGTTCAAGCAGCCCGCAACCAGGCGGGCTGTTTGTGTCTTGATCCATACTACGATGTTGTATCGTAGCAGGACAAGTCTGGCAAGTGGCTGAGTACAGCGGGGTCGCCAGGTTGGTAGTCCCTCTGTTTTTGCACTCGATTGACAGAAACATCGACCGGCAGAGGAGGGAGAGATGGGAGCGGAACGAGAGAAGCAGCGTGTTCAGAGCGGCAAGTTCCTGACTTCTTCGCAGAGTGTGAAGAGGTGATCTTACCGTTCCAGTTGTCATGCCAGCCCCCTTTTCTTGTCGATCATGCCTTTCACCGCATTCAGGAGCGGGTTCTCTCGCAAGCGGTAGGGTTCGGGGGCGATAGTGTACTGAGGCGTCAAACAATAGGTTCCAGCCACACATTGCGGCTCATCAGATCACGCTCCCAGATGCCCACACGGATTACTTATTCCAATGCCAGCAAACGTATCGCTGCCCAAATCTGCTGAGCGATCCTAACCTGGCAATGGAATGAGCAAGTGTCCTGTTTATTCTGGTTCTAGTGGTTCGATATCGACAATGTGGGCATCGAAGATGTTGAGTGCGGCCCGCACGAACTCATCTTTGCGCGCTTCACGGATTTTACTGCGTAGATCAGTTGGTTCTACCGACTTTTCTTCTATCGTACAACGCACGGCATATGGTTTACCCAAACGACGACGCAAGACCTCCTCGATGATCGAGCGGTTCTTTGGTTCTTCCAGGCGCTGTTTGTGAAAGGAGGAGGTCACTAACAATACGATCGTGTTTCCCTCAACATCGTAAGGGCGGGCGCTATTCAAGAGCGCCTGAACCGTCGGACTTCTCGGGCGAACATCACGTTTGATCTCTTCCCAAGTAGCCTCGACTTGCTCGAGCACTGACATATCTGCATCAGCAGCACGAGCGACGGTAGGATCGGCTGGTGATCGGGCCTGTCGGCTTGCTGCCCAGGCGGCGGGGAGCGGTGGTGGTGGATCGGCAGCAAGCGGCACTGCCGAGAGTGACGTACTTTCTGCTGATGGTATAGCCGACTCAAGCGATGGTGAATCTGCTAATGAAGAGACCGATCCATGTGGTGGTTCAAGATTTTCTGGCGGCAATGTAGATTTCGCCGGTGAATGCACTTCTGGAGTTGACGCCGCAGAGACTGCTATTCCGGTTTCGCGAGTTACCGGCGGGCGTACCGGTTGCGGGTTTGCCCGGGTGACGAATGAAGGCGGTACTGTTGATTGAGCAGCGGGTACCGGGGTAAGCAGTGCTTCAACCACAGCAACCTCGAGCGGCAACTGACCGTAGGGCGTTGTTCGCAACTGAGCATCGAGCTGACTGAACAGTTTCATCCAATGAACCAATGTCGCCATATCGGCCTGGGCCGCCCACCGGCTCAGTTGCGCGACCTCGTCATCACCCACATCGAGGAGCGTGCGATCGTTTGTGGCCTTCAACAACATCACTGCCCGCAGTCGCTCCACCAGATCACGGGTAAACTGACGCACGTCGGCCCCCTGCTGTACCACGGCATAGACTGCCCGTAACGCGGCCGTCACGTCGGCGCTGAGGAGTGCAGTGACCAGGGCATCAATCTCAGCCGCCGCCGTCATACCGAGCAGGCTTTGCACCTGTTGCAACGTGATCGGGCCTTCGACAAACGACGCCAGTTGCTCGAGAATACCGAGCGCATCACGCATACTACCGGTGGCAGCGCGAGCAATTGCCTCTGGAACACCTTCGGCAAGAGTGATACCTTCGGCGGCAGCGATCCGGCGGAGATGTGCCGCCATTGCCGCAACACTATGTCGGACAAAGGTGAAGCGCTGGCAACGCGACAAGATGGTTGCCGGTACTTTGTGAACCTCTGTGGTTGCCAGAATAAAGAGCGCGTGATCGGGCGGTTCTTCCAGTGTCTTGAGCAGCGCATTGAATGCCGCCGTCGAGAGCATATGGGTCTCATCAATGATGTAGACCTTCATACGCGCCACGCTCGGACGAAACTGCACGCGCTCGATAATCTCGCGGGCATCTTCAACACTGGTGTGCGAGGCGGCATCCATCTCGATCACATCAACAGCCCGACCCTCAGCAATCGCAACACATAATTCACAGACACCACACGGGCGAGCTGCCCGATCAGGATGGAGACAATTCACCGCTTTGGCCAACAGACGGGCCATTGTCGTCTTACCGACACCACGCGGACCGGTGAACAGATATGCGTGACCAACCCGGTCTTCAGCAATCGCGTTACGCAGCGTTTGCACCACGTGCTCTTGCCCGACCAGCTCGGCAAAGGTCTGTGAACGCCATTTCCGGTAGAGAGATTGAGCTGCCATCACCGATTCCAGGTATCGATTTGCACCGCAAATGATATTATACCAGAGTAAGACGTTCCTCATCGGCGCGGACAATGGTATAATCCACACAGGTATCATCGTCTGCTCTTAAGGACATCACTATGCTCACCTACGAGCAACTGATTTCACTGCTCATTGAAGCTCTCGAACAGCAGCAGATCAACATTGTGCACACGCAAGAATTGGTCGATGTACACACAATGGGGCGAAGTCTGTATGTCACTTGTCTAGCCCCAAACGTTGACAAACACGGTAACTGGACACAGCCACCCTTACGGGCGGTCATCAGTTTGCAATGGCCGGCTGAGCTGACCGTTGTTTCACTCCACGGGACACCAATGATCGATATGCTCAATCAGCTCATTACCCGTCGTCAGGAACTACAGCGCGAATACCTGTTTGGGTTTGAGCTAACCTACTATTTACCGTTAAGTCAGGCCGAGCAAGCAGCAGCCGAACCATTGTTTCAGACCGAAAAGGTTATTGATCTGTTTGCCGATCAATTCGACATAGATAACAACCTGGCTATTCATGCTGTGATGCGTTATGGTGTTGATCAGGAGCCGATGCTAACCCAATTAACCGTCACGCGCCAATTCCCAATCCTTCGCTTAGAACTCGATCTGGTTGAAGAAGCGACAACTGCGATAGCCGATGAGCTGCACGAGATGCTACCGCGGCTCTACACCGCCTTCCCTGCCGACCCAGACGAGCCAGAGCTTGATCCGCAGCTCTATTTACGTCCACCCATTGCCTGATGCCATTTTCATCTCTTGCACTCCAGGCATTGCTACAACCTGGCGTGAGCGAGCGCTGGCATGCCATACAACGGCTGTTGCATCCAGAGATGCTGGCACTGGCCCAGCAGGCAGCCGAACGGGCGGCCCTGCTTTTACCACGACAATGGCCGCTCTACGAATTGAGTTTTAAGTCACGACGGGCAATTGACCGTGGGAGTGGTCGTCGCGATCCGATTGCAGACTACTGGTTTGCCTTCGATCGGCCACCACGTGGCGCTGGTGTTATGGTTACCGTGAGTGGCCTTGAACGCACTCTTGCGGTTGGACTGCAACTGTGGGGGGTACGCCGCCCACAACTAGCTCACCTCTGGCGTACCGCACGACCGGTATGGGAAGCGTTGATTGATCGGATTGAGCGTGAAGGTCAGGCCCGTTTTGCCGGTCGGCGGTTGCCGGTACCAGGAATGCGCTGGATCGACCACTATCTCAGTCGTCGTGCGCAGTACCTTTGGGCCGGTTTTGTGTACTCTTGGGATCGTCTGCCGTCGGCAGAGCAGGTGATCGAAGATATTTGTACCCTTCTCCCGCTAAATGAGGCGCTCATGGAGCAGGCCGAAATCGATCTGGTGCCTTCCCATACGTTACGCGAAACGCCAGAACGCTACGTTACCGGCGCGCCATCGGTCGCTCAGATCGCAACGATCGTTCGTCGGCGTGGTATGGTCATTGACGACCATATCTTGCAATCTTTTCATCTCGCCGTTCAGGTGCGGCCACTGGTCATCCTGGCGGGGCCGAGTGGCAGTGGTAAGACCTGGTTGACCCGCCTCTACGCCGACGCCTTAGCAGGAGTTGATGAAGGTCAGCCCAACCCGTTCTACCTCCTAGTAGCAGTTCAACCTGACTGGCACAGTGCCCGCGATCTGCTTGGTTATTACAACACCCTGACCGGGCTATACCAACCAACGCCATTTTTGCGTCATGTGTTGAAGGCAGCGGCTGATCCCAATCAGACCTATATTGTCTGTCTCGACGAGATGAATCTGGCGCGACCAGAATATTATCTGGCACCGATACTATCGGCGATGGAGACGGCCGAGGGATTGATCGATCTGGGTACACCACTCACCGAAACACCACTGGCTGGCGGCGGAATCGTGCATAATCCGTTGCGGTTACCGATCAATTTGCGTCTAATCGGCACTGTTAACGTCGACGAAAGTACCTTCACCCTGAGCGATAAAGTTCTCGACCGGGCTAATCTGATTGAGCTAGGTTCGGTTGACGTACAGGCACTGCGTGTAATGTACCAGATCGAAGATGAGCAGATATGGAACATTTTGAGCGAGGTACAGACTCTCTTTCGCGAAGCAGGGCGACCAGCGGGTTACCGGGCATTGCGCGAGACACTCGTGTTCATAACGCAAGCAAGTGACATGACGACTCTGGAGGCACTCGATCTTCAGCTCTTGCAACGTTTCTTACCGCGTCTGCGCGGCGATGATACACCGCGGTTTCGTCACGCCCTCAGCAGATTACAAACCCTTTGTGTTGGGAAACTACCTCGCAGCGCGACTCGCCTTGCGCAAATGATTGCCCGACTCGACCGGGAAGGGTACACCGACTTTTATGGGTATTAGACAGCACCCGTGACCTTTTCAGCAATTTCAGCGTCGGGTCTCCTTCGATCCTGGGTGGGTGGGCCACTCGTTCGCGTGATGCAGAACGCGGCGAATCCCTCGCCTTCTTCCCAATCCCCTTCCTCTCGTCCTGGCGGAGAGGAAGGGGAAACGTAAGACGAGTTTGGTTCCCAGCACACCACTGCGGTGGCAGACATCATCAGCGAGCCAACCGGATCGTCATCGAGAGGGCCGTCAGAACGAGAAGCTGCACGCCTTCGCACGCACTGCAAGCGGGTTGGGAAGTCAGCTTCTCATTCATTCCTGCCTCTTTTTCCTGGTTTCTCTGTGCTATCCGAGAAGGGAAAGCACTGTACCATCCCGATTATTTAGGTACGTGCTTACGCCACTCGTGCCGCTGCCAGGCAGCGCACGGCGTGCGGAACATTCCCCACCAATTGCCACGAGCGACCACGGTCATCGCTACGCCAGATCTGGCCGGTATCGGTTCCGAGCCAAACAACGTCAATATGGTAACTACTTGGAGCAAATGCACTCAACCGACCATCCCAGCTTACCGACACCTGTTGCCAGTTTTTTCCACCATCATCACTCCGCAGCAGACGTGTTCCATCAGCATTCGCGGCTAAAAGCACCTCTTGCTTCCCAGAGAGCACGGCTAACAGTGAGCAATCGGCCAGGGGAGGTTCAGTCTGACGCCAGACACCCATCCCCTGAACTGTGGCGACAGGAATTTGATTACTATTCAGGAAATTAAAGAGTAAGCGATCTTCAGCATCGGCTTCACGCCACTGCCGCCCCCCATCATCACTCCGCCAAAAGGCCTGCTTCGTGGCGGCAACCAGACTCAGCGAGTCGGCTGCGACCAGACCAATGATTTGCTCACCAGGAAGGGAAACATCAGGCAACAACCGCCAGCGTCCTACGCCACCCGGATCACTAAACACATAAAGGCCATTATCGGTACCAACGTAAAGCACTCCTGCTTTTGCCATATTGTCTGGTTTACCGAACCCGTTTTACAACAGGCCCGGAAGGCCGCCTTTCTTCGGCCACCATAAACACGTTACACCAACATCTTATGCCATATTTGCTCATTTGACGAACCAGATAGAGTCTCTATGATTGAGTGTTACGCAATCGGATACTCTGAGAGCCTGATCAACAACCCGGCTTTCTCATTGGGCACGTACCGTACCTGTGCGACCATTGCGTGAGGTCCCCCCTCCTCGCCTCGTGCGGAAGAGAAAAGGGTCTGGGGGGAAGGTGAGGATACCAGTTGCCCGCCAACATTTCTCTCACCATTCTGACGATGCTATAGTCGAGCCTCATCAAAAGCCCAGGTTTTTGATCATACTCTGCGTACCAAACGAACCATTCTTCCGTATTGTACTGCCTGTGCCCCTTTCTCTCACAGCAATTCCCGACCTGCACACCGTTTTCCCAAAAACGCGGACCGCTGACTTGAGTCGAGCAGTTGGTAATAGAAAGGGATTGACTGACGTAGCACTTCCGCAAGGAAGGGATCATAGAGTGGAACCCGTCGCTACTGCGCGGTGGCAAGAAAAAAGAGGGGAGAGAGCCTACCTCACCCATCCGCAGCTCTGATAGGAGAGGAAGGACGCAGGGGAAAGCGAGGGTGCCAGACAGACCTTGCAGCACCGGCACCGACACCATTGCTACTTACCGCATTGGCTTATCATCTAGCATTGGTTATAGGAGTGTGCTATGATAAACAAAGTAATTCCGGTAAGAGCACATCCCCGTTTGATGACTCCTCCAGATGTTCGCACATGACAACTCATGGCGGGATAAAGCTATGTCGCTTGCATCGATCCGGTATTTCTGGCGTAGTGCCGATCCAATCCCCAGTGCTATTCGGTTAGCTATCTGGTATGTTCTGATCGCTGGGGGCTGGATCATCGTTTCTGATCGCCTGTTACGTGTGATTGCGACTAACGCCGAAGACCTGACAAACTGGCACACGCTTAAGGGATGGGTTTTCGTTGCCATTATGGCGATCTGGCTAGGCATTGAGCGCTGGCGAACGCTCACGCATAATCAGATGATCAAAGACAAACTCCGCGCCGCAAATGCGGAACTCCAGGAACTTAATGCCTCGCTCGAACGGCGTATTGCTGAACACATAGCACCCTTGCAGACAGCCAATCAAGAGTTGAGTGAACTTAACCAGGAACTCGAAACATTCACCTCTATCGTCTCACACGACTTGAAAGCTCCGCTACGAGTGATTGATGGATACAGTCAACTATTATTCCGTTTTCACGCCAGCCATCTCGATGAAGATGGCCGCCAGTGCATACAGAATATTCGAGCTGCGATCAAGCAGATGAATCAGTTAATTGACGATCTGCTGACATACACCCACATCGAGCGTAAACCACTTCACTACACCATTATTGACCTGGACAGCATCATTCAGGAGATTCTCGATTTCTATACCGATCAGATTACGGGTCGTGGCGTTATTGTCGAGCGTGAGCTGCGCTGCTCACGGCTGCGCGGCGATGCAACTGGCTTAGCCATCGCGCTTCGCAATCTGATTGACAACGCGCTCAAGTTCAGCTTGCACGTTCCTCAACCACGACTTACGATTGGCAGTGATATTCAGCATAACGCAGTACGATTGTGGGTAAAAGACAACGGCATCGGATTTGACATGCGCGATCATGATCGCATTTTTACGATTTTTCAGCGTTTACATCCACAGGAAGCCTACCCTGGTACGGGCATTGGGCTGGCAATTGTCCGTAAAGCGATAGAGCGCATGGATGGGAAAGTATGGGCTGAAAGCGGACCCGGTGTTGGAGCAACCTTTTACCTGGAGATACCACATGCCGTCGTATCCACTTCGTCTGCTGCTGATTGAAGATAATCCCTTTGACGCCGATCTCTTTCGGCGTACAATGCACCAGTTCAATCCTGCAACAACGATCACCCATATCTCTTCGTATCGCGCAGCCTACGAACATGTGCAGGGATTATCGCCTGTCAATGTTCCTTACGAAGGGGTCGTTCTTGACCTGCACCTGCGTGACGGTGATGGGCTTGATCTGCTGGCCCTGATCCGGTCGCAAAACCTACCGCTTGCGGTTGTTATTTTGACCGGTGGCGGAGGTGATCACATGGTTGTTAGTGCCCTCAAGGCCGGCGCCGACGATTATGTAATCAAACGTGATGACTACCTTGACCGTATCGGTGCAATTATTGAACAGGCATGCCTACGTTTCCATTCGCAACAGGCGCGACGGAGTACGGCTATTCAGGTAACGGTAATTGAATTTTCACCGACCGATACTGAAACAACTATTCAATACCTGCAACGCACGGCACCCCATATCCACTGTAGGCATATCCGTGGCTGGAACGCGCTTCGCCACGAACTTGATCGCGGTCACCAGGTTGGTGATGTTGTGCTGATTAATTGCACCCAACCTACGCTAGCAATGCTCGATCTGGTCAAGGAACTACTCCAGTTTCGCCAACTCAGTCAGCCGATCATTGTGATGGCTCAGCCCGGCAATGAAGAGTTTCCACTTCAAGCGCTGCGGCTGGGGGTAGCCGATTATATCATCAAACGTGAAGGGTTCCTCGGACAACTGGCAATTGCCATAGAAAATGCGCACTACCGTACTCAACTCTATCAGCAACACCGCCATCTCCAGTTGCAGGCGCAAGCCCTCAACGATGCAGCCAACACGATCGTCATCACCGATCGGAATGGTATTATCGAGTGGGCCAATCCAGCATTCACGACACTTACCGGCTATGAGGTCAGCGAAGTGATTGGCCGCTCGACGCGGATTCTGCGCTCTGGCAAGCACGATCGAGCATTCTACACTGAACTCTGGGAGCAGATTTTGTCGGGTAAACCGTGGCGAGGGCGGATCATCAATCGGCGGAAAGATGGCAGCCTCTACCACGAAGAGATGACAATTACGCCCGTTGCTGATGAGTATGGACAGATTTATCGTTTCATTGCTATTAAACAAGATATTTCCGAACAGGTTGCCCGTGAACAGCGACGGGCAATTATCGCTGCCATCGGTGCGGCACTGCGTCCGGCACAGTTGTGGTCAGAACTCACGCCAATTTTGCTTGGGCAGGTACGTGAGGTCATGCAGGCTGAAAGTATTGCGCTGTTGCGGCCGGTAGAATCGATGCTCCACATCGAACTGGCGCTCAACTGTCTGGCCGGTCTCGAACAGCAGCCCGCTTTACTGGCGACAATAACCGAACGGCTCAGTCGCGCCGACGGGCCGATAGAACTTACTGATGTATTTGAAACAGCGACAAAGATTGTTATCGGTGTTTCTCTGAACGCTGCCAACCGTCAGATTGGTGCGCTCCTCTTTACGCGATCAACGCCGCTGAGCGAATTTGAGACAAAACTGCTTAGCGACATTGCCGAACTAGCGGCAAATGCCCTGCATCGTACCGATCTGTTCGAGCAGCTTCGTGCGGCTAACGCCGAGTTGCGTGCGGCTTACGACGAGACAATTGAAGGCTGGTCGCGTGCGCTTGACCTGCGTGACCGTGAGACAGAAGGACATTCGCGGCGCGTAACCGAGTTGACGATACGCATCGCAGCCCGTATGGGCTTTAGCGAAGAAGAACTGGTGCATATCCGTCGTGGTGCTCTGCTGCACGATATTGGCAAAATGGGGATTCCCGATGCGATCCTGCTCAAACCCGGCCCGCTCGACGAGAAAGAATGGGCGATTATGCGCACGCATCCTACGCTGGCAGTCGAACTTTTACGTCCGATTGCATTCCTGGCTCCCGCCCTCGACATTCCGTGGTGTCACCATGAAAAGTGGGATGGCACAGGCTACCCGCGCGGTCTGCGCGGTGAGGAAATCCCGCTACCCGCCCGTATCTTCGCAGTGGTCGATGTCTACGATGCCTTAACGAGTGATCGTCCCTATCGGGCAGCCTGGTCACAGGAACGGGCACTTGCTTACATTCGCGAACAAGCCGGGCGCCATTTCGATCCACGAGTGGTCGAGGTATTTGAACAGGTCATCACCGAAATCGGCAGCAATGCTATAATGAAGTGAATATCTATCGCTGGCCCTTGCGGGCAAGCGCTTGTCGTGTTTCGTACCAGGCAGCCTTACTGCCTGTCGTGAGGTGTTGATATGCTGAATTTTCTCCGGCGTCTGCTCGGCGACAGCAACGAAAAGGAGCTGCGCCGGTTGCAACCAATTATTGATGAGATCAATCGGCTCGCGCCAGCATTTGCGGCACTCAGCGATGCTGAATTGCGCGCCAAAACTGATGAGTTTCGCAAACGTCTGACCGATGGTGAGACGCTTGATGATATTTTGCCTGAAGCGTTTGCAACCGTGCGCGAGGCAGCCGCACGCACGATTGGGCTACGCCACTATGATGTGCAATTGATCGGTGGAATTGTCTTGCATCAGGGCAAGATCGCCGAGATGAAGACCGGTGAAGGTAAAACACTGGTTGCCACCCTTCCACTGTACCTCAATGCGCTGGAAGGGAAAGGGGCCCATCTGGTGACAGTAAACGATTACCTGGCTAAAGTTGGCGCAGGCTGGATGGGGCCAATCTACCACTTTCTCGGTCTCTCGGTGGGGTTTATTGCCCACAATCAGAGTGCACTGTACGATCCTGATTACATTGACCCCAATGCCAATCCCGAAGATCAGCGTCTCGTCCACTGGCGGCCCTGCACGCGCCGCGAAGCTTACCTGGCCGACATCACCTACGGTACCAACAACGAGTTCGGCTTCGATTATCTGCGCGACAATATGGCCTACGAGAAGTCGCAGCTCGTGCAGCGCGAATTGCATTACGCCATTGTCGATGAAGTAGATAACATCTTGATCGACGAAGCACGTACACCGTTGATTATCTCTGGCCCGGCCCAGAAATCTTCGGATCTGTACCGCCAGATGGCCCAACTCGTGCGCCAGTTGCGTCGTTCTTCGGTATCGGCTAAACAGGTGAAAGAAGAGGGTTTGGAGCCGGACGGCGACTTTTTCATTGACGAACGGACGAAGAGCATCTACCTGAGTGAAAAGGGGATCGAGAAGCTCGAACGGCTACTCCGTATTCCAGCAGGTGAAAGTCTGTTCGACCCTGAACACTACGAAAAGATGCACTATATCGAGAATGCGCTCAAAGCGCAATTTATCTACCAGCGTGATCGCGATTACATGGTTACCCCAAACGGTGAAGTGGTGATCATTGACGAATTCACCGGGCGGGCAATGCCAGGACGACGCTGGAGTGATGGCCTCCATCAGGCAATCGAGGCCAAAGAAGGGGTGCCTATTAAGAACGAAAATGTCACGCTGGCCACCATTACCTTCCAAAACTATTTTCGTATGTACAAAAAGCTGGCCGGTATGACCGGTACCGCTTATACTGAGCGCGAGGAGTTTGCCAAGATTTACAATCTTGAGGTTGTGGTCATCCCGACTCACAAGCCAATGATTCGCGAAGACCTGCCCGATCAGATTTACGCAACCGAAGAAGCGAAGTTCAAAGCGGTGTTGCGTGAAGTGCAAGAAATGCACGAGCTTGGGCGTCCGGTTCTCATCGGTACCACGTCAGTTGAGACATCCGAGCGCCTCAGTGCGATGTTGAAACAGGCCGGCATCCCGCATAACGTGCTCAATGCCAAGCACCATGAACGCGAAGCTGCCATCATAGCCCAGGCTGGCCGAAAGGGTGCCGTCACCGTCGCGACCAATATGGCCGGGCGTGGTACAGACATCTTGCTCGGTGGGAATCCTGATGGCCTGCTTGAAGAGTTTCTGCGCAAAGAAGGTCTTACCCTTGAAACTGCTACGCCGGAACAGAAGCGGGCAGCCTGGGAGAAAGCCCGCGCTCAGACTGAAGCGGAAGGTGAAGAGGTGCGTCGGCTCGGTGGTCTGCACGTCATCGGCACCGAACGACACGAAGCCCGCCGGATCGATAACCAGTTGCGCGGTCGTGCTGGTCGGCAAGGTGATCCCGGTTCGTCACGCTTCTTCCTCTCGCTCGAAGACGAACTGCTACGTCGTTTCGGACCAGTGGATCGGATTAAGCGTTTGATGGAACGCTTCGTCGACTCCGACATTCCCCTGCAAGCTGGTCTGCTCGACCGCACCATCGAGAGCGCACAAACCCGCGTTGAAGGGTATAACTTCGATGTGCGCAAGCACACCGTCGAATTCGACGATGTGATGAATAAGCAGCGGCAGATCATCTACGCTGACCGCAGGGCGATTCTCGATGAAGTGGACATGCGTGAGCGTGTGCTTGATCTGATCGCTGAAGAGATCCAACAGCGCATCGATGAACACCTGGTAGAAGGCTTTGACGACGAAGACCTGACCAATCTGCTACGTGATTACCGACGTATTAATCCAACATTACCACCCTCGGTCACGGCTGAAACGCTAAAAGGAAAAACGAAAGAGGAGATCGAGCAGTACCTGCTTGATCATCTTGAGACAACGTATGCCGAGCGCGAGAAGGCAGTTACCCCCGACGTGATGCGTACTATTGAACGACGGGTCATGCTTGGCGCGATTGATCGACAGTGGATTGATTATCTGACAGCAATGGATGAGCTGCGGCAAAATATTTTGCTGCAAGCATACGCGCAACGTGATCCGCTGGTTGAATTCAAGCGTGAATCGTTCCGTATGTTTGAGGAGCTAAAGCAAAATATTGCCCGCGATATTGTTTATAATATCATTCCGGCCACATTCCAATACGAGGCGTATCTGCGCCAGATCGCCGAAGAGCAGGCACGCCGCCTGGCAACTGCCCGCACAAGCGATAATGGTAGCACCGACACATCGCGTAAGCCACAGCGACGGACGACACCTCAGATTGGTCGTAATGATCCGTGTCCATGCGGTAGTGGCAAGAAGTTCAAACATTGCCATCTCGGACGTGAGCACGAGCTGGCGACTCTGATGAACGCAGAACCAGCAGGCAGACCGGCACCAGCAGCCCAGTCTACTCGCTCAACAGTCGCCGAAGAAGCAACCAGGATTCGGGCTGCCATCGAGAGTGGGCAACTCCCATCCACTACCACACCACCACGTGGCCGGCAACCGTCGGCAGTGCCACGCGGTAAAAAGCGATGACTTCGGATGGCAGCCATCAGTGCCGAAGGGGCGGGTTGTGTACCCGCCCCTGATCATACCCTGTACCTTCCCGACAGTTTCGCCAAATTACATCGCGAAGAAAGACAGATAAAAGATCAAGAAGAAGATAAACGACACCGTATTGGCCAGGAGTGCCGCCAAATAGCAAGCCGAGGCTTTCCGTTTGCGAATCAGCATAAACACGAACCCCTCAACCAGTACAGCTAGCGCAAACGCTGCCACGATCACGACCAGGGGGTTCTCTAGGGACAGTATTAACTGACTGAGCAATCCAATGACGACCGATGAAACTGTACTGGCAATCGCTGCATCCCCCAAGGCTCTGAACAGCGGTTGCCACTTGATCTGCACCAGCGTCAGCCATTCCAACAGCAGCATCAAGATCAGCAGACCAACACCTATCGGGCTAAGTAGAAGTTCAGTGAAGGGAAACATTGATTCAACCTTTAGACAATACGCCGTACTGACCGTAGACCGACATTATAGTGGATCATTGTGATAACTTGTTAAACGCCGGGCCAGGCTACCGGCCAAGTTCAGCGCTGCCGCGAAGGTTCGATCACGGCTCAGGAGCCGTAACTCGCTACTCAGGAGATCGGTTAGCGTCACAGGATCAACTTTTACCATTCGTTCAATCGGGGGAGTATCGGCAACAGTTGCCCGTGTGCGGGCATGCCCTGCATCGTCGGTCTGCGCAACCACAAACTCAGCCCGCTGATTATCGATGGCCCGTAGCACAACGCTCGCCAGACCTGCTCTGGCCGGAGATAACGATGGTCGTATTTCCACACTCACCAGCCGAATAGCTGCCGGCCCAACGCCGACCGCAGGCCGACGCAGGTACAACCGAATTGTCTCACCTTCGATACCAACGGCCTCTTCCAGCGGTGCCCATTTCAGACAACTGGCCAGCCAGCCGACAAAGAGGAGAGCAGCAACCGGATTCACTACTGTACCGGCAGCATATTCGATCACAATCTCATCGATCCGATGCAAGTGCGGTAAAAAGGTACGGCTGTCGAAGAACTGGGCCACCAACTCACGCCAGGGGGTCAGACGAGTCCACCCCAGATCGCTCACTGCTGGCGCACCCTTTGCCTTTTGCTCAAAGGTTGCCAGCTCAGCCAGTTCTGTCAGTGGTTCGGTAAACGTCGTTGAATCGACAATGACTCGATCACACAACCGATACAGGCGTTGTACCAATGGTTGGGCGAACGGTTGAGGACCGGGCACCCATAGGACAACCGGCAGATCAG
>Ga0209018_1002197_pt1 | contig 14196 bp, 9 predicted proteins | sample YNPBryBLVA2012_FD_185814 | JGI IMG/M metagenome (GOLD analysis project Ga0209018, IMG submission 185814) | Anoxygenic and chlorotrophic microbial mat microbial communities from Yellowstone National Park, USA - YNP Bryant BLVA 2012 (SPAdes)... ...
CCGCCATGCAACTCACCAATATCGCCCGCGACGTAGGGGAGGACGCGCTGCGCGGTCGTTTGTACCTTCCGCAAGAATGGCTGCGGCAGGAGGGTATCGGTCCGGGTCGCTGGTTGAGGAAGCCCGCGTTCGATGCTGCGCCAGAGCATCGTTCATAATGCCCGGTCTGCATTTTCCGATCAAGCGACCAACCGCACGCCTTTGTCGTTGCGCTGGGCAGCCTCGAGGTTCTGGATCGCCGACGCCCTGCGGACGTAGAACAGATTCTTGCGTACGCCGAGGTAGCGCGCCCGTCGACCTTGGCGACGCACCAGATGCGCCAGCCGATGTTCGACCCCTGTGCGTAGGCGCAACCGCGCGCGACCCTTGCTGGTGGCGACGAGCTTGCGGAGTCGATGCTGTTCCTTCTCGTCGCCCGCGATGCTGACGGTCTTTCCGCAGCCTGCTGACGCCATGGTGCCTTGCGGGCGCAGCGGGCAACGTTCCCACTGCTCGGGCTCGAACTCGACGACCGTGCCTGGTTGGATGCGTTCGTGTCGTCCAGCCGGGCAGGTGATCGTCATGTCGCGCATGGTGAGCCCGAACTCGGCCTTCGTGAACGCGCCTTTGTTGGCGTTGCGAGCCACCCAAGGCTTGCACAGGACTTCACCGCCGCGCCCGCGAATCTGGTCGACCGGCTCGCAGTTGATGTAGGCCCGGTCGATGTACAGCTCATCTATCGGACGCCCCTGGCGCTCTACGTCTTGGGCAAGCGGCGTTGCCGCCTGTTGCTCGGGAACGTTAGCCGGGGTGATCGCGCACGCCAGGATCAACTTCGCGTCCAAGTCTGCTGCGATGTGCCGCTTGTATCCGTTGAAGCGCCTGGACTTGCTCTTTCGGCCATGACGCATCTGCGAGTCCCGAACGGAGACCCGGCGGTCGGGGGCTGTTCCTTGTCGGATGCGCAAGCCGCCGTCGTCCGGGTCGGGCTCCAGGTCCTGCTCGATGAGCTGCCGAAGCGTATCGAGCACTTCGCCGAGCGGCCCCCCTTGCGCATCATCGTGCAGGCGGGCGCCGACCCAAGCCTGAAGACTCTTGAGTTGCTTGACGAGCACACGCATCGCCTTGGCTTTCGCTTCGGGGGCACTCCATTCGATGTCCAGGCCCTTCTTGATACTGATCTCGAGCAACAACGGAATGCCGGCTTCGCGACAAACTCGCTCGACTTCCCACCCCAGGATAACGGCGACGCACGCCACCACGCTGCGTGCTGCGTGGCCCAACAGGTTGAACGTGTCTTCCACTCGACCGGCGCCCTCGAGTGGCGCAGAGTCGATTCCAACGCGAAGTGACTTCGGAAGCTTCTTCGCGTCGAAGTCGCCCGTCTTGCGTGCCAGCTCCACAGTGCGCTCGAGAAGGCGCCGGTCCATGTCATGCTTGATCATCCGTTGACGGAAGGCATGCAACGCCCCGACGGACAATGCTGGCTCCGTCTTTCCGAGGCGCTCGAGAACCATCTGCCAGCGCAGGTCCATCACAGTCAGCTCCACCGCTTCCGCGTCGGAGGCCCCCACGTAGCCTTGTAGGATCACTGCCATCGCGATGAGCGCTGGAGCAATCGGCGGCAATCCAGCTCCCGTGTTGCGATACATCGTCTCAAGCTCTGCCTGGAACTCATTGTCGAATAACTCGCGACGGTGATCGCGCAGGAACCAGAACAGCCGACGCATCTTCCTTGACCTCTTTGCCATCCGCTCTTCCAGTCGCGTGTACTGCTCGATCGGATACCACCTCGGGATTGCCATCAGCTCACCTCTCTTGGGCCGAGCCAATCACAATGCGGAACCATGTTTCAAAGCCTTTCGCATAGGATCACCTGTAATCACGTATCGCCAGTAGCGAATTCTCCTTTGTAATTCGCCGGATGCATTATGAACGATGCTCTAGGGCGTCTGCGTCGTGACCTGCAGCAGACGGTCCTGCACGATGGGTACGAAGGACTCTGCTGGGATATCGAAGCTCTCCGCAGCGAAGGTGATGTTCACGGGCGACAGGGGGCACTCCGCCGTAGCCACAGGGTAGTCGAATACTTCCGCATTGCCGGGTGCGAAGGTGATGGCCCCGTCTTTTGCGGCGGCAAGCAGAACCCAAAGGCCGTCATCCTGCGTGGGAACGGGAGCGGTCGTGTAGCTGGCGAGAAGCGCTGCGCCATCGTCCGTGAGCGCGATGCCGGGGAACTTCTGCTCGGCGGGGATACCGGCTTCCGTGCTCGGTTGCCCGTAGATCTTGATCCACTGCGCCCGGCCTTTGACGTCGAACCCCGCGAGGAACACGCGCTCCTGCTCGAAGTGATAGTGATAGTGACCGGCGGCCACGAACCCTGTTGTGGGTAGCTCACGAACCGCATGAATGGCCATGTCCGTAAGGGGGTCGTCGCCCCAGGGGGAGCTTGCCCAGGACACCTGGCCGTCCGGTTTGACCTCCATCAACAAACCGCGCCGGGCCAGGTCGATCGCGCCCGCGACGAGCACGTCGCCGTTTGCGAGCCGCTGCGCCGCGAAGGGCTGCATGCCAGTGCCAGGGTAGCCGATCCCCGAGCAGCCTTCGAAACGCTTTGCCCACGCCACGGTGCCGTCGGCGCCGAGCCTCGACAGGAACATCCCGCGTACGCTGGACGTCTTGTCCCAGTCCATCCCTGCGACGAATATGTCACCATCGAGGGCGACCAGGTTCGAAGGATACAAGAACCGTTCATTGCTGTAGGTTGTCGACCAGGACACCGCGCCGTCGCCGGTCAGGTGCAACAACCACATCCGTGCGGGATCTGCGTCGGTCGGCTGGTAGGATCCCGCAACGAAGTAGCCGCCTTTGCCGTCGCTTGCCGCGCTCATGAACTTGCGCTGATCGGATTGCCACCCATTGGGGCCGGTCTCGAGGATGGAGCCTGGAGGCTCGAACCGCTCGGCCCATTGGACCCCGCCGGACTGCCCGAGCTCGAATATCGCGTAGGGGTAACCGAGGACGAGCAGGCCAGCGCCGACGCTCGGGAGGGTGCGCGTCAGCAGGTACGGTTGGGGCGTGGGGCCATGAGGCGGATCCGTGCGCGGGTCGAGATACTGTTTCGACCACACGACCGCGCCGGACTCGTCGAGCTTCGTGAGCGCGTCGAACCCGGACCCGCTGACGACCCAGCGTCCATCGATGGAACGTGCGACGTCCATCCAGGCCAGGTCTTCGGTCTGGTGGGGAAAATCCCGGATGGGCGAGTCGTACGCATGTGCCCACGGCGTGAATGTCGGGTTCAACAGGTGCGAGGCGTCCGGCCCGCCGCCAGGGGGGAGCGTGCTGGCGCCTGGTGGCTGCTTGCACGCCCCGGAGGCGATGGACTGGTCGATGATCGAGAACGTCTTGCCTTCGTCGATCAGGTTGCCGACTCCAGGCAGCGTGAGCACGAAGCCGACCTCGCCGTCCGCGCCGGCGTGCACGTCATAGCAAGGTGTCCTGCTGATGTCGGCGTCGACGGAGGCGGTGGCGGAAAGACCGGCGTAGGGGCCTGCCAAACCCTCGACCAGGAACTTGAGCCGGGGACCGACAGACACCTTGGCGAAGCCGGAGAGGGTGACGTCGGTAGCCTCCGGGGCAAAGCTGAAGTCCGGAACGGGCGACTTGAAGCTCACGCCGGACAGCGAGCCGAACTCCAGGCCGGTCGTGGCCTTGACGGACGCGGAGGCGCCCACCGCGAAGCTGCTGGAAGCCCGCCCTTCGATGCGGGCGATGACGTCCACCATCACGACGAAGGTGAGGGGACCGATCTGGATGATGCCGGGCGCTGGCACCACGGAAGCGAGAGTGTATTGCTTTTCGTAGCCTTGGAACGCGGCGCCTTCAAACATCACCTTGGCGTTGGCGGAGGGCGTGACATACAGGTGAGCCTTGATCTCGGGCAGCTCACACTTGCCGCCTCCCAGCCCGAACGTTACCAGCTTGCCGGCGCAGTCGGCGACCTTGCTGACCGCGTCGAGCTTGCCCCAGTCCATGTCCACGTCTACGTCGTAGTCCAGCCCCCCGCCGATTTCGCCATGCACGTGGACCTGGTCGCCGGTCGTGGAGGTGTCGCCGTCGCCGTCGAACAAGTAGAAGTCAATCTTCTCGGAGCCCTTGCCGCTTCCTTTCGCGAGGGGACCAAGGTCAGGGTACTGCCATTCGTTGGCAGGGTCGGTGAGCGACGGGATCGACGCCGAGGCACGCACATGCAGCTTGCGAAAGGCAAGCTGAAGCGGCGCGCCGATCGTGCGAAGCACGAGCCTGCCGTTCTGCGGGTCGACGTCCCGGACGATTCGCAGCAGCCCGTAGGGCGCGTTTGGAGATGCCCCTCCGAGGATGACGGTGCCCTTCTCCACACTGGCGAGGGCGGCGGGCATGTCCTTGAAAACGAGTGTACCGTCGTCGTGCGACGACTCGAGGGAAACCAGGGCCGCGTCGTCGAGCTGCACCACGAAAGGGAACACCTCGTAGGACACCTCTTGAATGGGGCTTTGCGGCGGGGGCGCCTCCGGGGCGCTCTCCGACGAGCAGGCTAGCGGGCTCGACGCGAGAGCAATCCAGGCAAGACGGACAAGAGCGGCGGGACGCATCAAGGAACCTCCTGGGAACGGAAAGCGATTTCCACGATGAGCAAGATATCATAACGCCACACGCAGGCAGTGGGAACCCCCCCGGCTGCTCCTGGCTGTTGGCGAGCGTTCTCAGCGGTCGGCGCGGGAGCGCGGGTCTCGTTCGGATTGCGCCTGAAGCGCGAGTCATGTACCATATTTGTTCGCCTGCAACTCCACCGGCGAGGAATTCGGATGCACCACGAAGGTCCGAGGAAGCAATCTCCCAACGGGCAACGCTGGCTGACGCCCATCGTGCTGGCTCTGGGGTGGCTGGTGTTGGCGTCGCTCGCGGCCTGCGGGAGCTCGTCCGGGCAGCCGCAGGCGTCGGGCGTCGACGCATCCGTCGATGACGGCGCGGCAGGGGGCGACACGGGACAAGCCGATGTTGCGTCATCGGGCGATGCCCCGGAGGAAGCGCCGTGCGTTCCCAAGACATGCGCGCAGCTCGGCGCAAGTTGTGGAGCAGTCGAGGATACGTGCGGAAACGTCATCGACTGCGGTGACTGCGAGGCGCCGAACACCTGCGGCGGCGGCGGTGTGCCGCACCAGTGCGGCTGCACACCGAAGAGCTGCGCGCAGGTGGGGGCGTCGTGCGGGCTCATCGACACGGGCTGTGGGGAGGTGTCTTGCGGCACATGCGTGCCGCCGGACACGTGCTCGGGAGGGGGAATCCCCTGGCAATGCGGGTGCTCCTGCTCCCTCGACCACGCGCGGGCGTCCTGTCTGGCAGGGAACTGCACGATTGAGGCGTGTGACGTGGGTTGGGCGAACTGCGATGGACAAGAAGCCAACGGTTGCGAGACCGATGTGGCTGGCGGGACGGAGAACTGCGGCGAGTGCGGGCACGTCTGCAGCCTCGCCAATGCGCAGGAGGTTGTTTGCGAGGCAGGATCGTGTCGGCTTGTCGCTTGCAACCCGGGGTTCCAGGACTGCGATCAGGTGGGAGACAACGGCTGCGAGACCAACACAGCGGCGGACCCGATGAACTGCGGGTCGTGCTCGAACGTGTGTCCGCCTTCCGGTGGCACGCCTGCGTGTGTGCAGGGCCATTGCACGGTGACGAGCTGCGACCCAGGGTTGGGCGATTGCGAGCCCGACATCCCCGGCTGCGAAACGGACCTGTCCACGTCGACCAGCCATTGCGGCTTCTGTCACAATCCGTGCTCGCTGCCGAACGCGAACGCGGTTTGCGTCAACGGGACCTGCACGGTCGGCACATGCCAGAAACTCTTCGGCGACTGCGACGGCAAGCCGTCCAACGGCTGCGAGACGAACACGAGCACGTCGGTCAGCAACTGCGGTGCTTGTGAAATCGAGTGCCCGACACCGCCTCATGGCGTTCGCGTTTGCGTGGCATCGTCGTGTGCCTACACTTGCGAGCCCAACTATGCAGACTGCAACGTTCAGGCAGGTGACGGCTGCGAGACCAACGTGGCGATTGATGCGAACAACTGTGGCGCCTGCGGTGCCGCTTGCAGCGGCAACCACGTGACGACGCGGGTCTGCCAGGCGGGATCCTGCACGAGCTCTTGCGCCAACGGCTACGGGGACTGCAACAGCGACAAGCGTACGGACGGGTGTGAAACCAACCTCGCCACGTCGCCCGACAACTGCGGAACTTGCGGGCATGCTTGTGAGGGCTGCCTGACTTGCAGCGCCGGCAAGTGTGTCGGCGAGCCCTGCTGGTAGCGGCGGGCCCCCGGGGAGGCCAAGACCCGCAGAAAGGCCGAACAGGACGGCCCACGCCAGGCTGGGGCTGTCGAGGCAGGATCGCAGCACCGCACGTTTGGGAACCGAGATGACATGATCACCGGGCCTGCCGAAGCGCCGCGAGGTGCGCAGCTCGGCCGAAGGCAGCGGGGACGTCGTGGCGGCTTGGGTCCGTGGCTGCTCTTGGGGAGCGCCGGTGTCTGCTCCCACAAGGCCACGGTTCTTCGCACGGTGGGAAAGACGCTCGAGACGAGCGTGCGGGCGGGCGATGTCGCGTGCCGGTATGGCGGAGAGGAATTCCTGGTGATCGCTCCGAACACCCCTGTGTCCGGAGCGGCGACGCTCGCCGAGCGGCTGCGCAGGAAGATCGAGTCCGCGTCGGTCCGTTGGAAGGGGCAGACGCTCGCGGTTTCGGTGAGCATCGGCGTGGCTGGATGGCCGACGGTGCAGGCCGCCACGCCGGAAGAGATCGTGACCAAGGCCGATGAAGCGCTGTACTTTGCCAAGAAGTCAGGGCGCAATCGAGTTGCCATGCACCAGGGGGAGGGCATCACCGTCTATGCCGGGCCTGGCGCCGAGCAACCCTCCCCCGCCACGGAGTAGCGCAACCGCTCACCGTGCGATCGGGCCGGCGTGCGGCGTGGTCGTCAAAGACGCCGACGACCTGGGACGCGTGGCAGCGACTTGCGCGCGACCTTGCCTGCAACCGTCGATGCGGGAGCTGATCGGTCAGCGTGCACCGGTCGCTCGGCGCGCTCGCCCTGCGAGCAGCAGGACGGGGACGGCCGCGAGCTGCACGGCGACGGAGAAGGCGACCAGCGATGCGACCGAGATGTCGAACAGGATTCCCATCAGAGCGCTTCCGAGAAACCAGGACAGACCGTAGCCGGCATTGAACAGTCCGTAGGCGGTGCCGCGGCGATGGGAAGGCACGAGGTCGGCGATGGCTGCCCGCATGATCGACTCCTGGGCGCCCATGCCGATCCCCCAGCAAGCCATGCCCGCGACGGCAAGCGAGAAGCCTCCGAGGAACGCGAGGGGAGCGAACGCCGCGGAGGCCACCACGACCACCGCGAGGACCGGAAGGCCGAAGCGGTCGAAGAGCTTGCCGAAGGCCAGTGCAGCCAAGGCGTCCACCCCCATCGCGATGGCGTAGAGCACCGGGATCCAGGCGTTGGAGGCAGCTCCGTCTTTCTGGAGCCGGAAGGCGATGAGTGGGAAGTCGGCGTAGCCCGCGGCGACGAGGGCCGCCCCGACCAGATAGAGCCAGAAGGCTCGTCCGAGGCCATGCCCCACGATGGGCGCGCGCGCTTCGAGCTCGCTCGGGTTCGGGTAGGTGACCCTCGCCACGATGAGTGTGAGCAGCGCCAGCCCGGCCGCCACGCCGAGCAGGGCGAAGGCCTGACGGAAGCTGCCATGGACCGACAGGACAAGAGCCGCGAGCAGCGGGCCGAGGACAGCGCCGACCTGGTCGAGCGCCTCATGAAGACCGAAGCCCCAGCCGCGTCCGATGCGGGCTGTTGCATGGGAGAGCATGACGTCGCGCGACGGGTTGCGAATCGCCTTGCCCGTGCGCTCCGCGATCATGAGGGCAGCCGCCACTTCCCACCGGCCCGCGAGCGCGATGGCCGGCACGGCGAGCAGGTTGAGGACGTAGCCGAACATGGCGATCGCCCAGTACCTCTTCGTGCGGTCTGCCCAGTAGCCGGAGGCGAGACGCAGGCCGTAGCCGACGAGCTCGCCGAAGCCCGCAATGAAGCCGACGACCGCGCCGCTTGCCCCCAGAACGAAGAGGAAAGGCCCGGTGATGCTCCGGGCCCCTTCGTAGGTGGTATCCGCAAGCAGGCTGACCACGCCGAGCAGGACGACAAAGCCCAGGGCGCGACGCCGCATGACGGCATCCGACGCCTCGGCCGCAGGGTTGGCAGAAGCGGGTGAAGTCTGCATGACGTGCTCGTGCTAGCGGCGCAACGTGGCTATCAGCCGCCGTGGCTTCAGGATAAGGTCGATGGCGACATGGATGTCGCGCGCTACGACGGTTGCAGCGCGCAGCGCTTGGCCCGAGGTTCCCTCGTCGCCGAGCACCACGATTCCCAGGCCTGCCGCGCGGAGCATGGGCACGTCGTTGGTGCCGTTGCCCACGGCGGCCACGGTGCTGCCTCCGAGCGACTCGACGAAACGGCGCTTCTCGGCGCCGTTTCGAACGATGTGAACAGCGACCGGCAGCCTCGCGAGCGCGCTGCGGGCCGTGCCGAACGTGTCCGCGGTCATCACGACGACCTCGGTCCGCGCCGCCAGAGCCTCGAGCCGTGCCGCGACGCCGCGGATGAGCCGGCCTTCGACGGCGACCGTGCCGTTGAAGTCGAAGACCACGTGCTCGATCCGCAGGGGGCGCCTCCTGCCGGGGATCGTCACCTCGACGCCGCGTGCGGACGGCTCCCGCTCAGGCATGCTTGAATCCGCCGATCTTGCGGAACACGGCACCCGCGTACTTCGCCTCGGCGCCAAGCTCCTCCTCGATGCGCATGAGCTGGTTGTACTTCGCCACACGCTCGCCTCGGCACGGTGCCCCGGTCTTGATTTGCGCCGCACCCGTCGCGACCACGAAGTCGGCGATGAAGTCGTCCGAGGTTTCGCCCGAGCGGTGGCTCACCATCAGCGTGTACTTCGCGTCGGTCGCCATCGCCATCGCCTGCAAGGTTTCACTCACCGTTCCGATCTGGTTGAGCTTGATGAGCACGGCGTTGGCGACACCCTCCCGGATGGCCCGGGCGATGATGTTCGGGTTCGTCACGAAGATGTCGTCCCCGACGATCTGGATGCGTCCGCCGAGCTTGTCGGTCATGAGCTTCCAACCCGCCCAGTCGTCCTCGGCGAGGCCGTCTTCGATGGACCAGACCGGGAACTGCTTCACCCAGCCCTCCCAGAACGCCACCATCTGCTCGGAGGTCAGCCGGCTGCCGTCGGACTTGGACAGCACGTACGCGCCGTTCTTGTAAAACGAGCTGGCCGCCGGATCGAGGGCGAGGACGACGTCGCTGCCAGGCTTGAGGCCAGCCTTGTCGATGGCGGCCAGGATCACCTCGACCGCCTCGACGTTCGCCTTGAGGTTCGGTGCGAAGCCTCCCTCGTCGCCGATGGCGGTGGAGTAGCCCTTGGTCTTCAAGATGGCCTTGAGCGCGTGGTAGACCTCGGCGCCCATGCGCAGGGCCTCGCGGAAGGTGGGCGCGCCCACCGGCGCGATCATGAACTCCTGGAAGTCGACGCTGTTGTCGGCGTGCGCGCCGCCGTTCATGATGTTGAACATCGGCACCGGCAGTAGCGTGCCCGGCTTGCCGGCGACCTTGGCGAGGTGCCGGTGCAAGCTGATGCCCGCCGCGTTCGCCGCCGCACGGGCAGCAGCCAGCGACACACCCAGGATGGCGTTGGCGCCCAGCTTGTCCTTGTTCGCCGTGCCGTCGAGCTCGCAGAGCTTCTTGTCCAGCGCAGCCTGATCGAATACATCCATGCCCCGCACCGCGGGCAGGATCGACTCGGTGACGTTCTTTACCGCGCGCAGCGTGCCCTTGCCGCCGAACCGCGCCTTGTCGCCGTCGCGAAGCTCGAGCGCCTCGCGGCTGCCGGTCGAGGCGCCGGAGGGCACCGCCGCGCGACCCCACGCGCCGCCCTCCACGTGAAGGTCGACCTCGACGGTTGGATTGCCGCGCGAATCGAGGATCTCTCGGGCGACGATGTTGGTGATCTTCTTCATGACGAAGCTTCCTTTCCTGGTTGACCGAGCGCTGTCGGACAGTCGCTCGCAGTAGGTGGTAATCAACCTTCCTACGCAATGGGACGCAAACCGCTTTCCCCAGGCCGATCGTGGCAGACGCAAAGTCGGCTTCCTACGGAGAACCAACCCGCAGGAGTCATCGGCCACCGTAGGAACGTGGCGGTTGTCGGCGGACTCCACCGCCATCTCGCAGCGCCTTCCTTGTACTGCCTACCGCGCGCGAAGATCAAGCGATTTGAATCAACGGCCCGGCAAGTCGCCCAACCAGGAACCATCCACCAGCAAAGCTGAAACCACCGAAGTGCCAACCGCCACCCCTTCACGCATTCCGCCACTTCCCCTGCTGCCTGCCGGCCCTCCTGCGCACCAGTTCAACAGCCTCGGAGGCGGGGCCGCGGACCAGACGCCGGCCCGGTCGAGGGCGTCCTGCTGCCAGCATGCCGCTCCGACCTCGCTTGGAAGCGTCCCCCACCCGGTTGGAACCAGAAGCGAGTCGTTGGAGGGGGGTCCCCCACCCGGTTGGAACGAAAAGCGAGTCGTTGGAGGGATGTCCCCCACCCGGTTGGATCGAGAAGCGAGTCGTTGGAGGGGGGTCCCCCACCCGGTTGGAACGAGAAGCGAGTCGTTGGAAGGGGGTCCCCCACCCGGTTGGAACGAGAAGCGAGTCGCCCCTTGCCGGTGTCCCACGGCCGCCCGGCCGCGCAGTCACGGACGCCTGCCTCCCGCAGCCTTTGCGTTGTTTGGCGTCGTGCCGTGATGCGATGCGCATGGCGCTCGACACGCATGGTGCTCGACCGAATCCCTCGCACCAGCCACTTCCGCGCAGCCGATGCGGCAACCGTCGAGTCTGTTCAGGGCAAAGCGTCGGACAGTCTGTTATCGGGGGGCGTGCGAGGTGGACCGGCACGACCTGCTTCGGCCGGCCTGGAAACGGGCCGAGTGAATGCAGCCTCCGACATGCTCCCGCGCTTGACAGCCGGATCGACCGGTCGTGTTCTTCGGCAATCAGCTACGGAAAGGAGTCTCGCATGCGTCGTGTTCGTGTGGCTTTCCTCTGTGCGTCGGTTGTGGCCTTTGTGCTCGCGGGCTGTGGTGGAGGAAGCGAGACGTCGTCGAGTCCGGGCAGCCGACCGGGGGAGCGGGGGGTTCGGCGGGGACCGGCGGTACGGCAGGCGCTGGAGGAACGGCAGGCACGGGCGGCAGCGCGGGCACCGGTGGAATCGGCGGAACAGGAGGCACGTCGGTCGAAGACGCGGGAGCCGACGCGGAGCCGGACGCGGAGCCCGATGGGGGTGGGGATGCAGCCGAAGAGCCGGAGGCGTGTGTGCCGACCAGCGAGGTATGCAACGGGCTGGACGACGACTGCGATGGACTCGTCGACAACGGGGTCCGGGGTCGGGCGCTGCCTGTGCGACAGGGTTGGACGGGATCTGCGCGACAGGGACAGAGCACTGCATCATGGGGACGGTGAGCTGCGTGCCGGACTACGGGCCTGGGGAGGTGCAGGAAGTGTGCAATGGCCTGGACGACGACTGCGACGGGTTCATCGACGAGGGGTTGGCGACGCAGGCATATTACAAGGACGATGACGGGGACGGGTACGGGACGACGGCGACGGTGGAGGCGTGCCAGGCGCCGGCCGGGTACGTGGACAAGTCCGGGGACTGCAACGACAACAACGCGGAGATACATCCCGGTGCGACGGAGCTGTGCAACGACGTCGACGACAACTGCAGTGGGGCGACGGACGAGGGTGTGCAGAAGCCGGTGTACTACAAGGATGATGACGGAGACGGGTACGGGACGACGGCGACGGTGCAGGCATGCACGCCGCCCGGGGGTTATGCGGACAAGTCGGGGGACTGCAACGACAACAACGCGGAGATACATCCTGGAGCAGTGGAGCAGTGCAACGACGTCGACGACAACTGCAATGGAGCGCCGGACGAGGGCTTGCAGAAGCCGGTATGGTACAAGGACAACGACGGCGACGGGTGGGGTGGGCAGTCGCTGGTCTATGCGTGCACGGCGCCGACTGGGTACGTGGCGGACGCGGGGGACTGCAACGACTTCAACAAGAACATCTACCCTGCTGCGCCGGAGCAGTGCAACAACGTGGACGACGACTGCAACGGGCTGGTCGATGATGGGGTGACGGTCCAGACGATCTACAAGGACAATGACGGAGACGGGTGGGCGCCGTCGGGAGCGCTATCGCAGGACAAGTGCAACATTCCGGTGGGCTGGACGGTGGCGAAGGATGCGAACGGAGACGGGACGACGGACTGGGACTGCAACGATTCGGACGTGACGGTGTATCCGGAGGCGGCGGAGGTGTGCGGGGACGGCAAGGACAACAGTTGTTCGGGCTATGTGGACCGGCTGTGCTTCACGTCGTGCGGCGGGTCGTGGCCGTACAAGGCTGCAAACACATACGGAGCTCCCCAGACGCAGATCGTGGACCTCGACGGGGACGGCAACCACGAGGTCATCATGCAGGACGACTTCGCGTTCGCCATCGTGGCGAAGGACGGGGTTGCGCGGTATGAGTACTCCGCTCCAGTGTACAACTACAGCCGCGGGCTCGCGGTGGTTGCGGACATCGACACGTACGACCAGTTCGGCGCCGCCACGCAGACGCTCGAAGTCCTCACCGGAAACGGAAGCAAGCCGCGATTCTACCGCATGCAAGGCGGCACGGTCGACGTGCTCGAGTCGACGGACACTGTCTACGACGCCTCGCGTTTCCTCGCCGCGGACATCGACCACAACGGCAGGACGGAGTTCTTCACGTCGTCGTGGTGCGTCGGCTCGCAGGGTACGCGGGTGTATCGCTGGGACAAGGCAACGTCGTCGATCGTGCGCGTGGTGGACATCCCGGACCCGGACAACACGTGTGAGTACTACGACGGCCGGGTGCTGACCGACCTGGACGGAGACGGGGACCTCGATTACGTGTTCGGCAACGGCTACGCGTATCCCACGAGCCCGAACGTGTGGGGAGGCAAGATCTACGCACTGAGCTTCACGGACTTGACCACCCTCGCGAACACGCCCTACTGCGATGCAGCCACCTGCTTCCCGACGGCGGTCCCGCCCCTGTATGGCGGCGGGATTGGGGACATCCTCCGAGTCGGTGACCAGATTCGCAGCTCTGCCACGCTCTTCGAGACCAACACCCCCAACGTGCAGAACGCCTCGAAGACGTACTTCTATCGCTACGACCTTGCGGGGCAGCACCTGGCGGGCTCGCCCGGCACCACGAACATCCTCTATGAGGGGGTCACGGACCTGGACGACGACGGCACGCCGGAGGGCTACTCCGAGGCCGCCTGGGTCGGCCTTTTCGACGTCAACGGAGACGGCTATCCGGACCGTGTCAGGGTCAGCGGCACGGAGCTGAGGCTCGATCTGTGGAACGCGACGACGAAAGCGTTTGCGGAGCACGTGCCGTCGCGAGTCGCGCTCGGCGCGGCCAATCTCGGCTCTCTGCGGGCCTGGGACATCGACGCTGACGGTCGCCTCGAGGTGATCGTGTCCGACGGCGCGGGGAAGGTATACTGCGAGAAGCTCAGCCAGAGCACGTGGAACCGCTTTTCGAGTGTCCCGCCCCACTTCCATCCGTTCCACCGCACCTACCAGTGGGACGCCTTCGAGCCGAACGAAGGAGACGACACCAACACCGACGGGATCCCCGACCGCGTGGTGCAGATCCCGTCGGCGCTTACCACCCGCGGCGACTTCTACGGTTGGATCTCGTCCGCAACGGACAAGGACTACTATCTGGTTGACGCAGCCTGGGGTGGAAGCGTGTGTGTGCGCAGTACGGGACAGCGGCGAATCGACCTCAAGGTCTACTCCTTCTACGACAAGTGGGACAACACGACGCACGAGCCAGGTGCCGACGGCAAGGTCGACGGGCTCATCTGGGAGAACACGTCCGACGCGCAGAGCAAGTGCTTCAGCGGAAACTCGGTGACGCCGTATCGCTACGGAGAGTACAAGTTCGTGATCGGGATCGAGCCCCATCAGGGGAGTTTTTCGCCCCACTGGCCCTACTGGATCACGGCTACGAAATAG
>Ga0209018_1002198_pt1 | contig 14193 bp, 12 predicted proteins | sample YNPBryBLVA2012_FD_185814 | JGI IMG/M metagenome (GOLD analysis project Ga0209018, IMG submission 185814) | Anoxygenic and chlorotrophic microbial mat microbial communities from Yellowstone National Park, USA - YNP Bryant BLVA 2012 (SPAdes)... ...
GAGCAAGACCGGGTATACCTTTAGCCCGGCCAACTACTCGGTGACCATCAGCGGCGCCAACGTCACCGGCAAGAACTTCACGGCGACGGCCAGCGGCGGCGGCGACACGCCCTTGACCAGCGGCGTCCCGGTGAACGGCTCGGTGGCCTACCAGGCCTGGAATTACTACACCATCGCCGTCCCGAGCGGCGCCACGGGGCTCACCATCACCCTGACCAACCTCTCGGCCGACATTGACCTCTATGTGAACAACAACACCACCCACCCCACCACCAGCAGCTACTACGGTAGCTCCCTTAACAGCGGAACCACCAACGAGTCCCTCTCCTACACCAACCCCACGGTGGGCACGTGGTGCATCGGTGCCTACGGCTACGCCGCCGGATCGTACACCGTCACGGCCACGGTGACCACGAGCGGCGGCTCGACGACCCTCTTCTCCAACGGCTTCGAATCCTCCACCGGGTGGGCGCAGAAGGATACCTCTGGAACGGCCGGCTACTGGAGCCGCGTCACCTCGGGGACCTATCCGACCTGCTCGCCCCACGGCCCCTCGTACATGGCGAAGTTCAACTCCTACACATCCTCCAGCGGCTCGGCCACCCGGTACTACCGGACCTCCGGCTTTGCCATCTCGAGCAGCTACACGACGGTGACGCTGACCTTCTGGATGTACCACGACACCGGCTACTCCTCCTACGCCGACAAGATCCAGCCCCAGGTCTCCACCAACGGTTCCACCTGGGTGAACGTCGGCTCGGCCATCAACCGCTACGACGGCTCCACCGGCTGGAAGCAGCACACGGTGAACATCTCCACCTACAAGGGCCAGACGGTGTACCTGGGCTTCCTGGCCACGAGCGCCTACGGCAACAACATGTACATTGACGACGTGGTGGTGACGGCCCAGTAGGGTCCGGCCTCCGCGGCGAAAAGAGGGCGCCCCGAGGGGCGCCCTTTTTTCTTTCCCCCGACTCTCGGAGTTCCTATCTGGCCCGTTCTTTGGCCCTTCGGAAGGTCCGCGGGAAGGCGAAGAAGACAAAGTGAAAAGTGAACAGACTCCTCCCCGATCTCCCTGACCTCGTTGTTCCAAGGTTTGGTTTTTCCGTATCTCCTCATCACGTCTTCACTTCATGACGGCTCCGGGGTGAAGGCCGGCCAGGAGGCATGCGCGTCTCCGGCCCCTGGCCCTTTCGGCGGGGGGTCCTTACATTATCGCCATGGACGAAGCGGTGGTGCGCGGGACGCTGGATCGGATCCGGACGGCGGGGATCCCCCTGGCGGGGACGGCTTCGCCCGACCTTCCGGAGGCGGAGCGGGAACGCCTGGCGGCTTTCCTGGCCCGGGGCCTGGGGGACGGCCTTGCCTACCTCGGCCGCACCGCCCCGTGGCGCGCCGCTCTCCGGGAGTGGCTCCCCTGGGCCCGGGGCCTCTTCGTGGCGGCCCTTCCCTACAACACCCGAAGGGACTTCTCCGCCCACTGGATCCGCCGGGGGCGGACGTGGGTCTCCCGGTACGCTTGGGGAAGGGACTACCACCGCGTGCTGGTGGCAAGGCTCCGGCCGGCGGCGCGCTTTCTGGAGGCAACGGGCTTCAAGGCCCGGATCTGCGTGGATTCGGCGCCGCTTCTGGAACGGGCCTACGCCGTCAAGGCGGGGCTCGGCTTCATCGGGAAGAACGGCTGCCTCGTCCACGCCGAATGGGGCTCGTACCTCTTTCTGGCGGAGATCGTCACGGACCTGCCCCTCGAAGATTCGGGCCCCGCACCCAGCGTCTGCTGGGGCTGCGAACGCTGCCTCCGCTCCTGCCCTGCCCAGGCCTTCGCCGAACCCTACGTTTTGGACCCCCGCCGCTGCCTCTCCGCCTGGACCATCGAGCACCGGGGGCCCTTTCCCGGCGAAGCCCCGCGCCTCAAGGGCCACCTCTTCGGCTGCGACCGGTGCCAGGAGGTCTGCCCCTTCAACTTGGAGGCGCCGCTGGCCCCCGAGCCGGAACTGGAGCCGCGGCCGGGATGGTTCGCCCCGGTCCCCGAGGCGGTTCTCGCGCTCTCTCCCGCCGAATGGGAAAGGCGGAGCACCGGTTCGCCCCTCCGGAGGGCGGGCCTCGCGGGCCTTCGGCGCAACGCCGGGCGGATCCTGTGGGAGCGGGCAACCGCCAAAGGCCCTTGAAAGAACAGGGGGGCTTGGGCCCCCCTCGTTCCATTCGGTGGGTAGTTTCCCGTACCCCGTTCGCCGTCCCTAGAAGGTCCAGCGGATGCCCGCCGCCAGGGCCCTGGGTTCGGTCCGGGACTTGGTCTTGCCCCAGCCCCGGTTGCGCCGGAGCGGTTCGGACCAGGTGCTCCGGGTGTCGTAGTAGGTCTCCTCCACCCGGAATTCCACCTGGTCGTTCAACAGGTTGAAGACGTCGGCGAAGAGGGCCAGGCGGCTCCCGCCGACGGCGAAGCCGTACTCGGCGTGGAGATTCAACGTCAGGGCCGAGGGCAGGCGGCCGGCGGAGCCCCGGGGGGCCGCCAACAACTTGCCGTAGCCCACCTCCTTCTTGGGCCAGTCGTAGATCTTGTCGATGGGCCGGCCCGAATCGAAGCGGAGGCTTCCCCCCAGGAGAAGGCCGTTGTCGAAGCGGTAGCCTCCCACGGCCTTGACCTGGTGGGTTCGGTCGGTGGGGAGGAAACCGTAGCGGTTGCGGATCCACGCGGCGGAGGGGACGTCCCACTCCTTGGTGGCGTTGGGGGCCAACTCCGGAATGCCGCGGTCGTACCCCGCCGCCGTGTTGCCCCGGAGGCGGGAGAGGGTGTAGTTGCCTTCCAGGAACCAGCGGCCGGAGAAGCGCCGCTCGAAGAGCAACTCCAGGGCGGCGTACCGCCGGACCGGCTTGGGGAAGGGCGCGTAGTCGGGAAGGACGCCCCGCCAGGTTTCCAGAAGGGGGGTGAACTGGTGGCCGGGGTTCATGACGAGGAGCCGGATGGCGCCGGTGGACGGGTCCACGTAGCCCACCGTTTCCAGGAGGCGGTGGAGCTCCCGGTAGACCGCCCGGACACCCACCGCCGTCTCCGCCCCCACCTGCCGCTGGAGGGTGAGGGTCCACTCGTCCTGGGACTGGTTTTTCACTCCCGGCAGGACTTCGGCAGGGACGTCGTTGTACACGGCGTGGGCCGTGCGGACTCCGTTTATGTAAGTGTCCTTGAAGGTGGCGTGGCCGTCGTCCAGCACCTTGGCGAGGTACAGGGGAACCCGTTCGAAGTAGCGCCCGTAGGTGAGGACCAGCTTGGACCGGTCGTCCCCCGTGAAGTCCCAGGAAACGGCCGCGCGGGGGGAGAGGTCCGTCAGGGTGAGGTCGTTTCCCCTCTCGCTCCGAAGGGCCTGTCGTTCCCAGCGGAGGCCCAGGGAAAGGGTGAGGTCCTCCCAGGGGTTCCAGCGGTCCTCCAGGTAAAGGGCCCGGTAGGATCCCTTCTCCCTCAGGAACGGGTTCTCCAGGTAGTTCACGTACCATTCCCGGTAGGCGTTCGGGTCGGTGACGCCGGGGGACTGTTGCTTCCGCAGCTGGACGAAGAATCCTCCGGTGTACCCGCTGTTCTGGCGCCACGTGGCCCAGTCCCCCTCCGCTCCGGCGTGGATCTCGTGGGTCCCCAGCAGCGGGCGGGCGGGGGTCCAGATCAGTGCCGCGCCCACCTGCCGGGTCCGCCGGTCGTCGAAGGTGTAGCGGCCGAAGCCGGCGGAGACCCCCAGGTCCTGATCCCAGTCCTGGCTGACGAAGAGGGGAATTCCGTAACCCGCGGCGCCCGAGAGCCACGGCTTGAGGTCATCTCTCCGGTGGGTGGCTCCGGCGTGGGCGTCCAGGAAGAGCCGGGGGGTCAGGGTGGCGGTCCAACGCAGGACGGCGTTGGTGGAGCCGCTCACCCGGCGGCTTAGCCGCGATTGGGGAAAGAGCGTCACCGCTGGTCCTTCGGCGAGGTTCCGGCGGGCGGGGTCCCCGAAGACGCTGAGGTCCAGGCTATGGTTCTCCGCTGGCCGGAAGGTGAGCTTGGCCAGGAAGGTGGTCCACCTCCAGGTCTTCCCGTAGTCGTAAGGAACGCCCCAGACCCGGCCGTCCCGGGTGTTCGTAATGACGTCCTGACCCCGGTCGTCCTCGTTCTTGGCGAAGGGGTTGGCCGCCGCCACGAACCAGAGGCGGTCCTTCATCAGCGGTCCCGAAAGGAGGAAACCGCCGTCCACGGCGTTCCACGGGCGCCCCTCGGTCACTTCGAAATCGTTGGAATTCTCCCGCGCCGTCCACCCTCCGCGGGTGGTCCATCCGAAGACCTCCCCGTGGAACTCGTTGCTGCCCGACCGGGTGAGGAGGTTGATGAAGGCCCCGGTGGCCATGGGCTTGGCGGCGCCCACTCCGAAGGCCTCGGTGCCCAATTCCGAAAGGAACGCGTAGTTGAGGTTGGTTCCGTAGGTGTTGGTGACGGGGTCGTTGAGGACGAGGCCGTCCACCACCGTCACGTTCTCGATGCCCGTGGCCCCCCCCACGGCGGGATTGCCCGAGAGCCGCGAATGGGTGGCCGTAGGGGCGAAGTAAAGGAGGGTCTGGTAGGAGCGGTCCTGGAACTCTCCCAGGACCGGCAGGGAGGCCGTCTCCTTTCGCTCCAGAATCGCCGGGATGGAGGCCTGGCGTGGGCTCACCGGGCGGTAGCCCTCCACCGTCACTTCGGTGGCGGCGGCGGCGAAGGCGATGTTCAGCGTGGAGGCGGAGCCGGCGGGAATCAGGATGTCCGAAAGGACGAGGCGGCTCCCGTCCGGAGCCTCGGCGGCGAGGACGTACCCTTCCCCCGGCGGCAGGTTGGGGAGGAGAAAGCGGCCACCGGGGTCGGTCTCGGCCCTGCGGCTTCCCTGCAGAGCCGGCCCGCGGATCTCCAGCCGGACACCGGCGAGCACGGAACCGTCCGGGGAGAAGGCGAAGCCGGAAAGGGAGCCGGTCACCGCCTGGGCCCGGAAGGCGAGGGAGACGAGCAGCAAGCCCAGAAGCAACAGGATGGAAACGAACGTTTTGGGTCGTGCCATGAAAAACCTTCCTTTCACGGGTGGGCGGACGCCCGCAGGCGCCCGCGGTGTGCCAACTCTCCGCCGCAGCGGAAGGAGGTTCCCGAAGAGAGCGAAAGGGGGCGTGCAGGAAGGCTCTAAATCCGGAGGGGGTAAGGCGCGGGACGCGACGGGGAGGCGGGGGCGCTCGCGGAAGCCCGGGGCGCCGGAACCCTCCCGCGGGGGGGTGTCGGCGAGGACCCGGCGGAAAGGACCCGCCACCCCACGGAGGGGACCGTGGGCGGCGGAAAGGCCGGGGCGTCGGCCTGGGGATGATTCCGCGACTCCAGACCGGCGTTCCGCGGGAGGTCCGGCGAGAGCCACAGCTCCCCCTTCCGCTCGCGCAGGCGCTGGACGGCGCTCCGCGGCGGCGTTTCGAGGCGCCACGGCTCGCTCCGGCCGAAAAGGAACTCCCCGCGGGGTGAGCCCGCCCGCAGCAGGAACCGCGCGGAGCAGGAAGGCAGAGCGGGGATGGCCACCGCCAGGCTCCGACAGGAGGCCTCCTCCGACTCGGTAAGCCGCACCCGAAGAGGGGCCGGAAGCTCCGCGACGAGAAGGATCTCGAACTCCTCCACCTCGGGAGGAAGGGAGTCCCAGGAGAGGTGGACCACCTGCCCCGGGACGAAGGGCGGCTTCTCGGCGATCCGCAGCAGGCCCGGCGGCGAAGGGGGGAATGCCTCGGCGGCGGAGACGGAGACGGCGGCCAGCGCGAGGACCAGCCCCAGGGCCGCTCCCCGGGCCGCGCTCCGCCGGAGAACCTGGGCGCTTACCATAGGGCTTCCCCTCACACGAAGAGGGAGGAGACCGAAGACTCGTCGTGGATCCGCTGGATGGCCTCGCCCAGGAGGGGCGCCACGGTGAGGACCTCGATCTTGGGACAGCGGACATTCTTGTCGCCGATGGGGATGGTGTCGGTGACGAGGACCTTGGTGATCTCCGAGGCGTTGAGCCGGTCCACGGCGGGGCCGGAAAGGACGGGGTGGGTGCAGGCGGCGTAGACGGCCCGCGCCCCCTTGTCCATGAGGGCCTTCACCGTCTCGCACAGCGTCCCCGCCGTGTCGATGATGTCGTCCACGATGAAGCAGTTCTTGCCCTTCACCTCGCCGATGACGTTCATCACCTCCGCCACGTTGGCCACCTCCCGCCGCTTGTCCACGATGGCCAGTTGCGCCCCCAGACGCTTGGCGTAGGCCCTGGCCCGCTCCACGCCCCCGGCGTCGGGGGAGATCACGGTGAGGTTTTCGAGGCCCATCTTGGCGATGTGGGCGATGAGGACCGGGGCGGCGAAGAGGTGGTCCACCGGCACGTCGAAGAACCCCTGGATCTGGGCCGCGTGGACGTCCACGCAGATGAGGCGGTCCATACCCACCGCCTCCAGAAGGTCGGCCACCATGCGGGAGGTGATGGGCACCCTAGGCTTGTCCTTCCGGTCCTGCCGGGCGTAGCCGTAGTAGGGGATCACCGCGTTCACCCGCTGGGCCGAGGCTCGCTTGAGGGCGTCCATGATCAGGAGCAGCTCCACGAGGTTGTCGTTCACCGGCTGGCAGGTGGGTTGGATGACGAAGACGTCCCTTCCCCGGACGTTTTCCAGGATCTGGCAGTAGTTCTCGCCGTCGGAGAAATTGGTTAGCTTGATGCGGCCCAGCGGCATCTCCAGGTATTCCGAGATGCGGTCCGCCAGCGCCGGGTTCCCTCTTCCGGAGAAGATCACCGTCTTTTCGTCCATCGCCTCTCCCTTCGCGCCGGGTTGGCTGGGGAGGGTGGATTCGAACCACCGCATGCCGGTTCCAAAGACCGGTGCCTTACCGCTTGGCGACTCCCCAGCAGGCGGCGAGCGCCCCCCGATGAGGCTACCAGCAGTTGCCGGCGAGCGCAACGGTGGGGCCAAAACGGGAGGAAGGAATGGGGTGAAGAAGAAAAACCCAACCTTTGAACAACGAGATCGGGGAGATCAGGAGTTTTTCTTTTGCTTTTCCCCTTTTACTTTTTCAGCCCCCGGGGAGGTCCCCGCCGGCGTCCTTCCCGGAGGCCAATGGGCCGCCCCGGCCAGCGGCGGGGCCGAAAAAAACGGGGGCCGGGGGCCCCCGTTGGGTGGTTTCGACAAAAGCCTTCAGGTGGTCTCCGCCCGGGGCGTCTCCTCGGGGAAGGTGGCCTCCTCGGCGGCCTGGGCGCTCATGGGGGGCTTCTTCCCGGCCGTCTCGTGGTAGGCGGCGATGACGGCGTCCTCCATCATCTTGCGGGTCTCGCTGTTCAGCGGATGGGCGATGTCCTTGAAAGTGCCGTCCTTTCGCTTCTTGCTGGGCATGGAAAGGAACAGCCCGTTGGTTCCCTCGATGATCTTGATGTCGCTGACGATGAAGCTGTGGTCGAAGATGATGGACACGAACGCCTTGAGTTTGGGCTCGTCCACCGGGAAGATCCGGATGTCGGTGATCTTCATCAGAGACTCTCCTTCTCCTGGCTCGGAACGGTGCGTTCCCAGTAGTCCTTTCGCGTGAGCGTGTGTGTGGCCAACCCTTTGCTTCCCCGGTGCGCCATCCTCCTCAAGGCTTCCTGCGCCTGCTCACGGCCGGTGAACAACCCCAGCCACGCCGACCCCGACCCTGCCAGCAGCAACCTCCCCCCCACCGCCGAAACGGCGTGGGCGAGGGCTGCGGCGTCTCCCTCCGGAACGCCGGTCACCTCCTCGAAGCGGTTGAAAAACAGGCCTTCTCCCACCTTCCCTTCCACGATGCCCGAGACAATCCTCTGTAGTGTAAAAAGGGTATTGCCCGGTGTCAACCGGCCATCGAGGCGCCCGTAGGCCTCCCGGGTGGAGGTTCCCCGGGGAGACCGGGCCACCACGATGGAAAGGGGAGGGGCGTCGGGCAGGGGGTACACCTCCTCTCCCCGGTTCACCCCCAGGACCGTTCCGCCGACGAGGAAGAAGGGAACGTCGCTGCCCAGGGAAGCGGCCAGCGGGAGGAGGTCCGGCGGCGTGGCCGGCAGGCGCCAGAGGCGGGCGAGGGCCAGGAGAGCCACGGCGGCGTCGGCGCTGCCCCCTCCCAGGCCCGCCTGGACGGGAATGCGCTTCAACAGGCGGATCCTCGCCCCCTTCTTGCAGGAGAAGGCCGTCTGGAGGGCACGGGCGGCCCGCACCACGAGGTTCTCCTCCCCCGGGGGAACTTCTTCCCCCTCGCAGGTGAAGGCAATGCCGCGGGGGGCCGGATGGACCTCCAGCAGGTCGGCGAGGGCGATGGACTGGTAGACCGTGCGGACCTCGTGAAAGCCGTCGGGACGGAGGCGGCCCACCTCCAACCCCAGGTTGATCTTGGCGAAGGCGTGCCAGAGGCCGGCCGTCATGGTTGCCCCTCCCCGAGGAGCCTCAGGACCGTCGTCCCGCCCTCCGCCGGAAGCAAAGGCGGCGTGAAGGCCTCCTCCGGCGGAGGCTCCGCATGCACCGCTTCGTAGCGGACCTCCAGCCGGGCACCGCGGGGGCCCTCCAGAAAGGCCCGCCGCTCCCCCCTTTCCTCCCCAAAGCGGCCCTTCACCCGCCCGGCCTGGTTGCGCCACGCGGCCCGGAGCTCCGTTCCGGTGGTCCGTCCCCTGGCACCGTCCGGCGGGACGAGAAGAAGGGCCCCCCACAGGTCGTCCGGAGCGAAGGGGAGACCCGGACCGGCCGCTTCCCACCGGCTCCAGCGGCCGCCGGCGGGGTCCCAGAGGAGGGCGCCGCCGGGTTCCAGGAAGAGGACCAGCCGCGTCGTGCCCAGGGGCTCCCGGATCTCCAGTCGAGCCCTATGGGCCACGGGATCCAGAACGAAGGCACAGGGAGCGGAGAGGCCGTACCGTCCGGCCGAAAGGACGATCCGGCCCCTTCCGGCGAGGGGGACCGAAGCGACGGCGAGGGAAGGGGAGGGAAGGCGCGGAGCGCAGCCGAGGCCCAGGAGGGTCAGAAAGGCCAGCAGGCTACGGGCTCCAGGCAAAGCGGATCTCCTTGTTGAGGCGGGTCATCTTGATGTGGAGGGAGACGGCCTCGCCGGGGGAGAAGATCCGCTTCTCGGCGTGGCGTTCGGAGACGTTCTGGATCTCCGTCTGGACCTCGAAGAGAACCTCGTGTTCCCCCGGCGGGACGGGAAAGGTGCCGGTGTAGGTCTCATCCTTGAGGGTGAACTTCCGCTGGATCTCCTTGCGGAAGACCTCCTTCCCGTCCACCAGGATCTGGAAGCCCCCCTTCAGGATCTTCGAGGAGAAGGTGAACGTGACCGTCGCCGGCGGGGGGGCCGGCGCCGGAGGCGGGGTCTTCTCCGTCTGGCGAGCCCTCTCGCCGTTCTCTGGAGAGGAAGACGGCGGGGGCTTCACCGCCGGCGCCTTCCGGGGAGGACGGGAAAGGGCGGAGGGACTGCCGGTGGCGGGAGAAGGGGGCGGGGCGGCCGGGGGAGGAGCGGCGGTTCCCGGGGAGGGCTTGGTTTCCGCCGTGGGCGGCGCGGGGGAGGGGCTCTCCGGCGCCGCCGTTCCAGGCTGGACCGATGGGCCCGGTGGGGTCCCGCCCCGAGCCCGGGAGAGAAGAGCCACCCCGCCGGCCACCGCCGCCCCCAGAACCACCACGGCCACCAGCGCCAGGGCGGCGAGCAGGGGAAGGCGGGAGCGCGTCGCCGGGGAAGGGGGCGCCGCCGGGGGGGAAGGTCGGGGGGCCGACCCCGGAGGAGGCGTCGCCGGAGCCGCGCCCCTGGGGGTTCCTTGGGGAGACGCCGGGGGCGTCTGGGGAACGAGGAGCGTTCTTTCGGCGGCGGGGGAGGCGACCGAGGCCGTTCCCGCGTGGGGCAGGGCGGCGCCGGCCAGGTAGGCGTCAATGTCCTCCACGAGCTCCGAGGCCGACAGGTACCGCTTCTCGGGGTCCTTTTCCAGAAGGTGCCTCAGGATCTGGTCCACCTCCGCCGGGAGGGAGGGGTTCAGCTCCAGCGGAGGGGGCGGGTCCTCCCGGGCGATGCGGAAGGTCACGGTGCTGATGTCGTCTCCCGGGAAGGGCTTCCGGGCGCAGAAGAGCTCGTAGAGGACCGTTCCCAACGAGAAGAGGTCGGACCGGCCGTCCACCGGCCGCCCCATGACCTGCTCCGGCGACATGTAAGCGGGGGTTCCGAGGAACTGGCCCTCCCGGGTCAGCTCGGAGGTGGGGACCTTGGCGATGCCGAAGTCCATGAGCTTCACCCGGCCGTCGGGGGTCTGGACGATGTTGGCGGGTTTGATGTCCCGGTGGACCACCCCGTTCTTGTGGGCGTAGTCCAGCGCCGAAGCCAGCTCCCGGACCAGCGGCAGGATGGCGTCGGGGTCCTGCTTGATCCCCTGCCGAACCTTGTAGTTCCAGGGGAGGCCCTCGACGAACTCCATGGCGATGAAGGGCACGCCCGAGAGGGAGCCGTCGTCGGCCTCGTAAACCGTCACGATGGCCGGGTGGGAGAGCTTTCCCGCCGCCCGGGCCTCCCTCAGGAAGCGGGCCCGGAACTCCTTGACCTTCTCCTCCTCCAGGCCGTCGGGAAGGACGATGGTCTTGACGGCCACGGGCCGGTCAATGGTGGGGTCGAGCCCCAGGTAGACCACACCCATGGCCCCCCGGCCCAGGACGCGCTGGATCCGGTACTTGCCGATGGCGGAGGGGAGGGGGACCTGGGTCCCGGAGACGGTCACCGCACCACCTCCCTGAGGGGGACGAAACGAACGCCCCGGCGGCTCCAGTACGGGATGCGGGCCGCCAAGGCCTCCACCGTCCGAGGGCGAAGGTGACCGATGCCCACGAGTACGCCCTCCCTGCGAGACCGGTCCACCAGCGAATCCAACTGGGCCATGATAGCACCGCCCTCGTCTTCCCCGTCAAGGAACACGCTCCGGAAGGCCGTCGGGACGCCGGCCGCCCGGGCCTCGTCGTAAGCCACGGTCAGGGGCGTGGTGCGGCTGTCGAGGAAGTAGAGGCCCCGCTCGGAAAGGACCTCCATCACCGCCGCCATGAGGGCGCGGTCCTGGGTGGCCCGGGAGCCCATGTGGTTGTTCACCCCTTCGGCGTAGGGAACCTCCCCCAGGTCCCCCAGGAGGATCCGCCGGACCTCCTCCTTCCCCATACCGCCGAGGAGCATGCCCCCGCTCGCCCGCCACCGCCGGCCGTCCAGCGGCTCCATGGGTGCGTGGAGGATCACCGGAAAACCAAGGGCATGGAGTCGTTCGGCACTGGAGCGGGAGGCGGGAAGGTAAGGGATGACGGCGAAGGTCACCGAGCGGGGGAGACGGGCCGCCGCCTCCTCCGCCAAGTCGAGGCTCTGGCCGGTGTCGTCGAGCACGAGGGAAACCGCCGCCTCCCCCTCCCGGAAAAGTGGCGGCGGCTCGGGGACCGAGGGCCTTCCCGGGGGGCGCGAGGGCTCCCTTCGGAGGCGCGGTGCGGGAGAAGGGGGGGAAGGCGGAGGGGCGGAGGCCGGTGGGGTGGGAGGGGCGGAGACCGCCGGACGGTGGGTCAGCCGCAGGCGAAGGGCCACCACCGCCCCCAGCAGGACCAGGAGCAAGAGGAGCCAGGCCGCGGGGAGACGGAACTCAGCGCGCTTCTTGCGGCTTCGGGTCTTGGGGGCCATGGCCTGGGGGCGAGGGAGGCGCGGGGGCCTTCAGCAGGGCGGCGTAGGTCTTCTCGGGGGCCTCCCCGGGCGGGATGGCGAGGGAAAGGGCCGGTTCGATGGGGTGTTCCTTGAGGGGCTTGCCGTCGGGGGCCAGGTAGAAGGCGGTGGCCAGGCGGAGGCGCCCTCCGTCGGAGAGGGGGATCTCCTCCACCCGCGCCGCCGTTCCGTAGGTGGGCTGGCCGGCGAGGAGGGCCCCCGCCCCCGCCAGGGCCGAGGCCAGGGCCTCCCCACCCCGGGCGGTGGTTCCGTCCACCAGGACCCTCACCGCCTTTCCCGACAGCAGGCCCGGCCCTTCGGCGCGTTCCCGGCCTTCCTTGCCCCCGGCCCTTCGAAAGCGCGGCCCCTTTCCCGGCCCCAGCAGGAGGCCCGCCCAGCGGGAGATATCGCCGGCCTCCGAGGAGGCGCACCGCCGGAGGTCCACCACCCAGGGACCGTGTCCGGCCCGGAGTGCGGAGGCGGCCTTCTCCGGCAGGGTCGCCTCCAAGGCCGGAAGGACCAAGGCCGAGGCCCCGCCGGGGAGGGGAAGGACCGACGGAGCCGGAAAGGGGACGCGGCGGACCTCCACTTCGGTGGCCTGCCAGCTCTCCGGGTCCATGACGGTGAGGGAGACCTTCTCCCCTTCGGCTCCCCGGAAGGCCGCCAGGATCTGGGGGTAGGTCAGGTCGTAGGTGGACATCTTGCCCACGAAGCGGAGGACGGCGCCGGGCCGGAGCGCTTCGGGGGCCCCCGGGAAGGGGGCCAGGATCCGGGCGAAGTCCTCGCCCTTGGTGGCGTAGAGGGGGAGCGTGGCCGGCAGGAGGGCCTTCCGGGCGATGGCCTCCACCTCCTCGGGAGGAATGTACGCCGACTCCGGGCCGGCCGCCTGGGCCGCCCCCTGCAGGGCCCCCCGGATCACCTCCCGCGGGCTCTTGGGGTCCACGTAGTCCCGGAGGACCATGGAGAGGACCGTGTCGAAGAGTTCCCTGGACTCCCGGTCGAGACCCCCCTCGGCCTGGGCCGCCGCGTACAGTCCGGCGGCGGTCAGCAGAAGGAGGGCCGTTCCGCGGCGCAGGATCGGCCGTTCACCGTTCATGGGAACCTCCCGCGAACCAGGGGGCCGGGTCCAGAGCCCTTCCACCCCGGCGGAGTTCGAAGTAGAGGGCCGCCGTTCCGGTGGCGGCGTCCTCGCCCACGTTGCCCACCCGCTCTCCCTCCGCCACGACCTTGCCCGCCGGGACGGAGACCTGGTCCAGGTGGGCGTACACCGTGAAAAAGCCCCCTGGGTGGCGGAGGATGACCGTGTACCCGTACCCGCTGAGCCAGCCGGCGTACTCCACGGTGCCGTCGAAGACCGCCCGCACCGGCGCCCCCAGGGCCGCCCGGATGTCCAGCCCGGGGTGGGGCACGCGGGTCTTGAAGCGGGGGTGGACGTAGTCGCCGAACCCCCGCACCACCGACCCTTCGCAGGGCATCGGCAGGCGCCCCTCCGCCTCGCCCATGTTCCGGGAGAAGACCTCCACCCGGCGCCGGAATTCCAGGTCGTTGAGGTAGCGGTCCATGGCCCGGGCGGCCTCCAGCCTTTCGGCGAGGGACCGCTCGGCGGCGGAGCGCTCCCCCTGGATCCTCCGGAGCAGCTCCGAAAGGCGCCTCTGCTCCCCTTCCAGGGCGGCCTTTTCCCGCTCCGCCTCCTCGGTACGCGTCCGAAGGTCCCGTTCCAGGGCCTCGAGGTTTCGCCGGGTGGCCTCCCGCTTCCTCCGGAGCTCCTGGAACTCCTTGAGTCGCGCCGCGTCCCGCCGGGAGAGGACACCGAGGTAGAGCCCCGCCGTCCGAACGTCCTCGGTGGACCGCACGGTGAAAAGAAGGCGGTACTCCTGGAGCAGGCCCAGGGCGTACTGCTGGCGGACCCGGACCTTGAGGTAGGCCTCCGCCCGCCGCTGCCGGCCGGCGGCCTCCTCTTCGGCCCGGAGCGCCTCGGCCCGCCGGGCCTTCAGCGCCCGGCCCTCGGCTTCGGCCCGGCGGATGACCGCCTCGTCCAGCCGGATGCGCCGCCGGAGGAGGTCCGCCTGGTCCAGGAGTCCCCGCTCCCGCCCGGCGATCTCCCCCACCTGGTCCGAGAGCCTCAGGATCTCCGCCTCCAGCCCGTCGGGAGGCCCGGCGGCGGGAAGGAGGGTCGCGAAACAGAGGAAGCCGAGGGCGAGGGGGACCTTCACCGCCCATCCTTTGCCACGAGGCTGTGGCCCTCCAGGTCCTTCTCGGGCGGCAGGCCCAGAAGGTCCAGGATCGTGGGGGCCACGTCGATCATGCGGGGGTTGGGCCCGAGGGGACGGTTGCTGAGGATCATCCCCGGAACGAAACAAGGATCCAGGGAGCAGTGGTCACCGCTCCAGGCCTTCTGGTTGGTCTCGATCAGGCGCTCCGGGGCCCCTCCCAGGGAGGTCTGCCAGGAGACGCGGTAGTTCGGCGTGTTGGTGACCCGGAGGTCCGGGACCAGGTCGGGGTCGTAGTCCCGGTAGAGCTGGTCC
>Ga0209018_1002200_pt1 | contig 14178 bp, 9 predicted proteins | sample YNPBryBLVA2012_FD_185814 | JGI IMG/M metagenome (GOLD analysis project Ga0209018, IMG submission 185814) | Anoxygenic and chlorotrophic microbial mat microbial communities from Yellowstone National Park, USA - YNP Bryant BLVA 2012 (SPAdes)... ...
GATTGAGTTTATTCGCCTTGTCCGCCAACCCCAGAGACTCCGATGGCAGTCGGGATTTGATCTAGCCCAGCGGGATGATGTGTGGTTGCGCTCGGCGGGGTTGGGGTCTCTGGAAATCATTGACGACCGCCCCTTACGATGGACTCAGCCCCAGGCGTACCTGATGGTTCTCTTTGCGCCAGGGGATTTCCCCCGGTGGCTCCACCTGAAACTGTGGGCGATTACCCCTGCGGATGGGCATTGCTTCCGTATGTTGGTCAATGAGGTGGAAATTCTGGCCGACCGGGTGTTTGGGCAGGATTACGAAGCCCATGTCAAATTGCCACGCTTTCAGGGCACCGATGAATTCACCCTCAGATTTGAGTGCCCTGGCTTCCAAGCACCGGGGGATACCAGAACCCTTGGTCTGGCGATTGAGTTTATCCGCCTGTTCCGCCGCAAGCCCCCAAAATAGCAGGTGAAACAGTCCCCCCTAACCCAACGCCTGGAACCAAGCAAACACCGGGTCAGCACCCAATGGAGAAATTGTTGCCCCGCCTCTGCCATGACCGTCCCAGGAATCCCAAAAGGTATGATTAACTAAAAACCAATCTAAGTCATGCCCCTAATTTACGAAACCCAAGGCTTACGTTTATTCTATGAATGGTCGGGAATCAATTATGTGAGGTGTGGCGATGAAGCGAATGACCCCCAAAAACATTTTTTACCCTGGGATTTTGGCATTGGGTATCTGCGTCATTTTTGCCCAACAAGCTACTCCAGATATTTTGGCGGATTTTAGCAACGCCTGGAACAATTTTGTGAGTTCGGGTCAGTTGGTTGCCATGATTATCGGTATGGCTTTGGGGTATTTGATTCGGATGTTTACCAGTTACTAACCACCGCAATTGTTTGGTCAATCTCAACCCCCACAACCTGCCCCCCCAATCGGTCAAGTTCCTGGAGATAATCCACCACCTCGGGCGTAATCCATTCCCCCGGTAGGAGTACGGGAATCCCCGGCGGATAAGGACTGACCGTAGTTGCGCTGATCTGACCCACCGCCTCACGCCAAGGAAGCAGTCTTTGGGGCGCAAAAAATGCCTCTCTAGGGGACATCACTGCTTCAGTCACCGCTGGCAATGGGGGAAGCGCAGTTAATGGTTGTGCTGGTCGGTTCGTGCTAATTTCCTGCAAGGCTTGCACAAAAATCTGCAAATCTGCCTCGGTATGGCTGGGGGATAAAATAAAAGTTAAATCGGCATAATCGGGAAATTCTGCTGTAATTTTGTAATTTTCATGGAATAGTTCATCTAAGGCAAATCCGGTTATTCCTAAATCGGTAGTTTGAATTACTAAACGGGTGGGGTCTTGGGCAGTAAAACCAATTTGATCAGGGTTAATTTTTAAGGTATGACAACCGGGGATATGGTTAATTGCTGGAATAAACCAAGTTAATTGCGTTAATAGCTGATCAAATAGAGCTTCTCCCTGTTCAGCCATTTGTTCTGCCATTGCGACTAAAGAAGCCAATAGTAAATAACTGGGACTACTGGATTGCACCAGGCGCAGACATTGACTAATGCGTTCAGGAGTAATGCGATTCCCCTGCTGATGTAAGAGTGCCGATTGGGTTAAAGAAGTTAGTACCTTATGGGTGGAATGAATCACCAGGTCTGCCCCTAAAGTTAAAGCAGAATCCGGTAACTGAGGATGAAACGGAAAATGGGCACCGTGCGCCTCATCTACGATTACAGGAATATTATATTCATGGGCAATTTCAATACATTCGGCAACCGCACCACACACCCCTTTGTAGGTGGGAGAATTTAACACCAAGGCATTGATTGAACTATGATTTTGTGACGCTAAAATTGCTGTTAATTTCCCAGGATCAATCCCCCCCCAAACCCGCTGTTGTGCATCCCATTCCGGCAGGATAAAAATGGGTTTCGCTCCGGTTAAAATCAACCCATGAATCACTGATTGATGGACGTGTCGGGGCAAAATCACGCATCCGTTTTCCTGATGCACAGCGAGTAAACTGGCTAAAACCCCCGCCGTTGCCCCATTGACCAAAAACCAGGTGTGTTCTGCCCCAAAAATTTCTGCCACCCGTGCCTGAGCAGACCGCAAAATTCCCTCCGGTTGCCCCAGATTATCCAAACCGGGAACTTCCGCCAAATCCGCCGTAAAGACCGCCTCGCCCCACCATGCCCGCAGGATGGCTGGTGCCCCCCGCCCCCGCTGATGTCCCGGCGTATGAAACCCCCGGTAGCCCTGGGCAAGCTGTCGCAGTTGAGCAATCAAAGGGGGAAACCGGGGAACCATCGGGTAAAAAAGGGTATCCTGCTAGGGTGAGTTGTTGGTAGGGGATTGCCCCGAATGGTTATGGGAATTGGGCGACGGTGGGGTTGGTCGGTGGCAGGGGCAGTGCTGTTTTCCCTGATTGGTGTGAAGGTTCAGGCGGCAGATACCATTATCCTCAGTTTTGGGGGGTTGGAATTTCCGGTGGCGGTGACGGAGTTGGAAACCTACATCAAAACCGGGCAGGTGCCCAGCAAATTTCAGCCCTTTGTCACCCAGGTATCCCCCCAGGATTTGGAACGGATGACCGCCACCCTCAAACAACCCGTTCCCGTGACCGCCGATACGGTTGCCCGGGTGTTTGGTACATCCACTGGGCAGGTGCTCCTGTCTCAACTGGGTCAGGTGGTGCAGACGGAACGGGGGGAAAATGGGGCAACCGCCGTGAAAACTGCCTTGGTACAAGCCGCCAAACAACCGGGGGGCGTGACCTTTTTGCGGGTGATCCAGGAATTTCCCGGCACGACCATGCGCCTGAATCTGGTGCGGGGTTTAGCCATTATGAACCAGGTGAATCGCTACATCGCCCAGGTGAATGGGGTTTTTGCCGTATTAAATCAGGAATTTCAACAACAGGCACGCCAGCGACTGCCCGCCAATTTACCCAACCTCACCCAGCCCGGCACCTTCAAATGGCAGGTGCAGGAATTGACCCTTAGCGACCCGACCCGCCAACGTACCCTGCCGGTAACGGTGTACTTACCCAACCGCCAGAATGCCCCGACGGTTCTGATTTCCCACGGGTTGGGGGATAGCCGCCAGAGTTTTGCGTATTTGGCACAACATTTGGCTTCCTATGGCTTTGGGGTGATTTTACCGGATCATCCCGGCAGTGATGCCCAAAAACTACAACGGGTGTTGGCAGGAACCGAGCCGGAGTACATCATCCCCGAAGAATTGGTGAATCGTCCCCTGGATGTGACGTTTGCGTTGAATGCCTTAGCCGCCCAATCCCCCTTTGCTCAGGCGTTGAATCTGAAGCAGGTCGCTGTTCTTGGGCATTCCTACGGGGGGTACACGGCGTTGGCGGTGGCAGGTGCCCGCTTGAATCTAGCGAATTTGACCCAAGTTTGCACCGATGCCCTGCAAGGGGTGAGCCTTAACCTGTCGTTGTTATTACAATGTCCCGGCAGACGTTTGCAAAATCCCCCGGTGCAGTTTCGGGATGAACGGGTCGTGGCGGTGATGGCGGTCAACCCGGTCGGGAGTGCCCTATTTGGGGCGAGCGGTTTGGCGCAGGTGAAAATCCCCACGTTTTTCGTGACTGCTACCCAGGATGTTGCCGCTCCGTCTTTGTATGAACAAATTATGCCGTTTACCTGGCTAGGGAGTTCTCAGCGGTATTTGGCGGTCATGGAAGGAGCCAGCCATTTTTCCATTCTAGGGGCGAGTACGGGAGGCATTCCCCTGCCGGTGGATGTGGTTGGTCCGGCTCCGGAGGTGGCGCAGATGTATCTGAAGGTGTTGGCGTTGGCGTTTAGTCAGGTGTATGTGGCTAAGCAAGCGGAATTTGCCCCATTTTTGACAGCGGCTTATGCCCGCCAGTTGAGTCGGTCTGCCCTGCCGTTGCAGGTGGTGGATAACCCGCCGTTGGCTCCCATCCGACAGGCTTTGGGGGAATGAAGCCAGCGAACCCCGATGGATGCGTGCGAGATGGCGGGGTGGCTCCTATAATAAGCAGAGGTAATCAGCAGAGGCGATTGGTGAACCCGTCATGCGTGTTTCCCTAAATTGGTTGCGGGAATTGGTGGCACTGCCGAGTGACCTGACGGTGGCGGAATTGGCGGAGCGGTTGACGGTGGCGGGGTTTGAAGTGGAGGACATCGAAGACCGGCGCACCTGGGCGGATGGGGTGGTGGTGGGGCGGGTGCTGAGCCGGTCAGCCCATCCCCAAGCGGATAAGTTGAGCGTCTGCCGGGTGGACGTGGGACAGGGGGAACCCCTCACCATTGTCTGTGGGGCGGCGAATGTGCGTGCGGATGCCCTGGTGCCGGTGGCACTGGTGGGGACGTATTTACCTTGTATTGACCTAAAAATTGTCCCTGCCCAAAAACGGGGGGTGGATTCCCACGGCATGATTTGTTCGTTGAGCGAGTTGGGTTTGGCGAAAAATTCCCCTGGGATTCACATCTTTACGGAGCCGGGATTGACGCTGGGGCAGGATGTGCGCCCTTTGTTGGGTCTGGATGATGTGATTTTGGACGTGGCTTCGACCGCCAATCGAGCCGATGCCCTGAGTATGGTGGGGATGGCGCGGGAAGTGGCGGCTTTGTTTGGGGTGGCGGTGCAATTGCCGAAGGTGCCCCCGGTGCCCATGCCCCCTGCGAGTTTCAAGATTGATATTGCCGATGGCACGGCGTGTCCGGTGTATTGGGGTACGGAATTTGCCGAGGTTCAGATCGCCCCGGCACCCACCTGGTTGCAACAACGCCTGGAGCGGGCGGGCATTCGCTGTGTCAATAATGTGGTGGATATCACCAACTACGTCCTGCTGGAATGGGGACAGCCCCTCCATGCCTTTGATGCGGCGCAGTTGCGGAAATTCGCCCCAAATGGTGCCTTGACCCTGGGGGTGCGCTTGGCAAAACCGGGGGAATCCCTGCGGACGTTGGATGACCAGACCCGGGACGTGACCCCGCAAACCCTGGTGGTCACCGCCAATGACCAACCCGTTGCCTTGGCGGGGGTGATGGGGGGAGCCGAGACGGAGGTGACGGCACAAACCCAGGCAATTTTGCTGGAGGCGGCGATTTTTGACCCGGCAGTGGTACGTCGTTCCGCCCGGTCGGTGGGGTTACGCACGGAGGCTTCGGCACGGTATGAACGGGGGGTGAACCCGGCGGATGTGCCGTTGGCTTGGGGGCGGGCGGTGCAACTGCTCACGGAATGGGCGGGAGCCAAGCTGGTGGGGGTCGGGCAATGGGAACAGCGGGATACAACCCCCCGGGTGCTGACACTCCGCCGCCAACGGGTGCAAGCCCTGCTGGGTCAGACCACGACCGGAGCATTAACCGATGCGAGCATCACTCAGGCGTTGACCGCCCTGGGGTTTACCCTAGAGCCGACCGGGGAAGGCTGGCGGGTGACGGTTCCCCCCTATCGCCTGCGGGATATTGAGCGGGAAATTGACCTGATTGAGGAGGTCGCCCGCTGGGTGGGTTACGATCACTTTGTCAATACATTGCCTGGTACGGGGCAGGTGGGCGGCTATCCCCCCCCGGAACAGGTACATCAGCGGGTGCGGGAATTGTGCCGGGGCTATGGCTTGAATGAATTAATGCACTATTCCCTGGTGAAAACGGGGGATATTCATTTGCACAACCCCCTGTTGGCGGAATACGGGGCATTGCGGACGGATTTATTAGAGGGTTTGCTCCAGGCGTTCACCTATAACATTCAGCAAAAGAATGGGGCGTTGTGGGGATTTGAACTGGGGCGGGTGTTTGTGAAAAATGGTGAACAGGAGCGGGAATTTACCCAACTGGGAGCCATCTGGGGCGGCACGCCGGAGCATTGGTTACGCAAGGAGCCGGTGACGTGGTACGAAGCCAAGGGTTTGGTGGAGGGACTGTTGCAGGGGTTGCATCTCCGCCCCACCTGGACAAGGGATACCCAAGACCCACGCTTTCATCCCGGTCGCACGGCACGATTATATTTGGATGACCATAGCTTGGGGCTGTTTGGGCAACTGCATCCGCACCTGTGTCAAACCCAGGATATTCCCGAGCCGGTGTATGTACTTTTGCTGGACATGGATTATGTGACTGCGGTGGTGAGTAAAATGCCCCTGGCTCGCTTCCAGCCCTACAGCACCTATCCTGCTTCTGACCGGGATTTGGCGTTTTTTGCCGAGGCGACGGTGCCGGTAGCTGACCTGATGGAAGTGATGCGGCGGGCGGGGGCACCCCTACTGCGGCAGGTATTTTTGTTTGACGAATACCGGGGCGAGGGGGTACCGGCGGGTCAGCGCAGTTTGGCGTTTCGGCTAATTTACCGGGCAGAGGACCGGACGCTGACGGATCAGGAAGTCGAGCCGGTACAAACCCAGGTGCGGCAGGCGTTGGTGGATGCCTATGCCGTGACCTTGCGTAGCTAAGTAGTTAATTTGGGCAAATTGGGTGCGAATGGTGATGGTTACCGGCATTTTTCCGCCGGATGTGGGGGGACCAGCGACCTATGTGCCGGTGGTGGCGCAGGGTTTGCAGGATTTGGGGCATCAGGTCACGGTCATCACCAGCAGTGAACCGGAGCATTTAACGGGCTATGACCAGGAATATCCCTTTCCCGTGGTGCGGCTGAACCGGCGCATCAACTGGCTAGGGCGGAGTTTTTATTATCAACAAAAATTGGAACCTTACCTAGCGTCAGCAGATGTGGTTTATGGAAATGGTTTGCTGTGGGAAGTGGCGCAGGTGTGTCATAAGTTACAAAAACCTTGGGTGGCTAAAATTGTCGGGGATACCACCTGGGAACGGGCGGTGCGGCGGGGCTGGACGCAAATGAATTTAGATAATTTCCAGACCCCAAGCTCAGATATACGCATTAACTTTTTTCGGTGGTGTAGAAATCAAGCCATTCGCCAAGCAAAACGAGTGATTGTGCCCAGTCATTATCTTGCTAAAATTGTCCAGGGATGGGGGGTACATCCCGATAAAATTGCAGTCATTTACAATGCGATTAAGTTACCTGCTGTTATTCCAGAAATAGCGAATCCTTTAACCACCAAATATCGAGTGATGACGGCGGGGCGATTGGTGCCCTGGAAACACATTGATGAAATCATTACAGCGATTGCCCCTTTAACGGATGTGGGTTTACTAATTGTTGGGGAGGGTTCCGAACGGCAAAAACTGGAGCAACAGGTGCGGGATTTACAACTACAAAACCGAGTTTATTTCACCGGTAAAAAAAGTCAAGCCGAATTACTGGCTTTGATGAAAAGCTGTAACATTTTTATCCTTAATTCTACTTACGAGGGACTGCCCCATATTGTGCTGGAAGCTATGATCATGGGTATCCCTGTGATTGCCACCAGGGTGGGGGGGACACCGGAATTAGTTCAGGATAAAATTACCGGGCGGTTAATTCCTCCCCATGCTCCAGATATATTGCGGTCAGTCATGCAAGAGCTTTTACAACACCCAGAACTGGGGCAACAATACACCCAAAATGCCCAGAAATTACTTGGTGATTTTAATACAGAAAATATGCTCCGTGAATGTGCAGAAATTTTACAACAAGTGGGGGAGCAACCTAGCCATCACATCTGATTGATACTCAGAGAATCAATGGTCATAGAACATTTACTGATTGGAACACTGGTATGCTGAAGTACAGGCGAGATGATATAGCAATATGATTTGAGATTAGAATAGCGGTCGCAGGGGCACTGCCCCCGTCCTTGGTTCTGCGGAATTTTTGTATGCCTACGGCACGCAAGCTAATGTCAATCAAGTAGGATTGCTATATAGGATTGCTATAGAGTAAATTAACAGCAGGTATCCGTATGAAAAAATTTATCTTATAGCTAAACACGCAAAGGTTGACATAGATATGGGTCGCAGGGCGCAGTCCCGCATTGGTTCCCCAGAATTTTGAGATGACAACCTTACACTATTTAGCTATAATCACGGCAATTGGGTTAGTCTCCCTGGGGACGATATGGATGATTGATGCGACAAACCAACAAAATAAAGCAAAATTGTTAATCGTTAAGGCTGGGGGTCTGAAAGCTTTGTTATCGAGCGTTAAACGTGATCCAAGTTCAAGTTTATCCTTTTGTCAATCGAGTGATTATCGCTCAATTCAACAAAATTATGCAGAACTACTGAATCAAACGGACAATCTCACGAAAAATTCCCTGAACAAACGCTGGATTTCGGTGCATAGCATAAAACGGCTGGAAAATTTCGTAATTGAGGTGAAGGGACTAATGAAAGAAATATCGAGCCAATGCGGTTCGGCAGAACAAATATAGGGCACCTGTATAAATTAAATTGAAATGAAAATTAAAATTGAAAATTAGCGGTGTATGGTTTTCGATAGCATGGGCATTTTAACCAGATAACCTTCAATGGGTGTCAATAAATAGAGGTGCCCATAAATTGAGATTGCTTAGTTGTTCGAGAGTGGGGTTGAAATTGTAGTTGAGAAGATCATCCAGTCCAATATTTAATCCCTTACCATTCTGAGTAAATGTATTCTTTTATACCATTTATCCCAACGATTCATGCCTAAAAGTTTAGGAGAACTAATCATGACTAGGAATAGATGATTGACCAAGGAATTGCATCAAAATTTTTACCCCCTATTTCCGAATTTGGGGCGACTCTGGGGGTAGAATAAAAAATGTACTTAACCCTGTTATCTATGAATCGTCTGCGCTATCTGATGTGCCCACCGGATCATTACCAGGTGAACTATGTGATTAACCCTTGGATGGAAGGGAATGTCCAGCGTTCTTCGCAACAACGGGCGCAGGATCAGTGGCAAAAACTATACGAAATTCTTAGCCAATATGTCCAAGTCGAATGCCTCACCCCCGCTGTGGGTTGGCCGGATATGGTGTTTACTGCCAATGCGGGTTTGATTGTGAATCAGACAGTGGTATTGAGCCAATTTTATCACCCGGAACGGCAGGGGGAACAGCCCTATTTTCGGGATTGGTTCACCGCCCAGGGGTATCAGGTGCTGGAATTGCCCCAGGGAACTGCGTTTGAAGGGGCGGGGGATGCCCTTTTGGACCGGGGGCATGGGTGGCTGTGGGCGGGCTATGGGTTTCGCTCCATGTTGGAAGCCCATCCCTATCTGGCGAAGTGGTTATCTTTAGAAGTGCTATCCCTACATTTAATTGATAAGCGTTTTTACCATTTGGATACCTGTTTTTGTCCCTTGAGTGATGGCTATTTGCTTTATTATCCCCCGGCGTTTGATACCTATTCCAATCATTTAATTGAGTTAAGAATTCCCCCGGAAAAACGGATTCCTGTTGGGGAAGCGGATGCGATTCATTTTGCCTGCAATGCGGTGGAAATTGACCGGGTGATCATCGCCAATTCCATGAGTGCGGAACTGCAACAGCGTTTGCAAACGTTGGATTTTAGGGTAATCACTACGGATTTGAGTGAGTTCCTCAAAGCGGGGGGAGCGGCGAAATGTTTGACCCTGCGCCTGGATGAGCCGGTGGCGGGAACGCCCTCGGTGGCTGGGGTTGCCAAGCGGTTGGTGTCCCTCCAGGGGCATTTGGTGGACAGCAATTTGCTCACGGAAGCGTTGGATCGGATTGCGGATGGGGGGGGCAGTTTTCAGATTGAGCAGTTTAATTTGGGTGCCCATCGTCCCGACCCTTCGGTGATTCATCTGTGGGTCTCGGCACCGACGGAAGCCCTGTTGGACAGCATTTTGAATAATTTGATTGACCTGGGTGCCCGGTTACCGGATGCGCCGGAAACGCCGGTACGGTTGGAAGTGGTGACGCAAGCGGGGGTGGCACCGGAGGATTTTTATGTGACGACCATTTATCCGACGGAAATTTACCACCAAAACCAATGGCTGAGGGTGCAAAACCAGCGCATGGACGGGGTGATCGTGGTCACGGAGGACAGTGCCACGTGCCGGTTGATTCGGGATTTGCAGGTGGGCGACCGGGTGGTGTGCGGGGTGGATGGCATTCATACGTTGCACAAACAAAGTCAGGAGCGGGGTCAGGAATTTGGCTTCATGGAGTCTGGGGTATCGAGCGAGCGGCGGGTGGAATTGGTGGTGGAGGAGATTGCCTGGGAACTGCGCCGTATCCGGGAGCGGGGTGGGAAGACCGTGGTGGTGGCGGGACCGGTGACGATTCATACGGGGGGGGGACCCCATCTGGCGACGCTGATCCGGGAAGGGTATGTGCAGGCGTTGTTGGGGGGGAATGTGATTGCCGTGCATGACCTGGAGCAAAGTCTCTATGGCACTTCCCTGGGGGTGGATTTGTCCAGGGGACGGGCGGTGAAGGGCGGTCATCGGCACCATTTGAAAACGATTAATTTGATTCGCCGTTATGGGAGCATTGAGGCGGCGGTGAAAGCGGGGGTAATTACGTCGGGGATTTTTTATGAATGTATTCGCCAGGGGGTGCCCTTTTCCTTGGCGGGTTCGATTCGGGATGATGGTCCTTTGCCGGAAACTCGCATGGATTTGATCCAAGCCCAAGCTGAATATAGCCAATTAATCAAAGGGGCGGAAATGATTTTGATGCTTTCTACGATGTTGCATTCGATTGGGGTGGGGAATATGACGCCAGCGGGGGTGAAATTGATTTGTGTGGATATTAACCCGGCGGTGGTGACCAAATTGGCAGACCGGGGTTCCCTAGAGTCCGTTGGCGTGGTAACAGATGTGGGATTATTTTTGAGTTTGTTGGTGCGGCAATTGCATCAGTTGGGGCAACCCTACAGTCTGACCACGGGGTAGGGGTGGGTTATGATAGAAATGCCAAAGTAAAAGTAAATTTATTGGAATAGGTAACGGGTTATGCCCTTGCCAACCATGAAACTGATTTACCACGATGACGAGCGATTGGTTTTGGAAACTAAATCGGGTAATTTTTATACTGCTTTAGTAACACGTTTGTGCCAATCATTCATCATAGTGATAGGGGGGATATGGTGGATCGGTACATCTACGGCTCATCAACAAATCATTCAATGTACCAAAACCGCTGAACAACTTGCTAACTGTCAAGTTACGGATACTTATTTTTGGGGTTTATTGCGTTATGTGGAAACTGTGAATAACGTTAGTCAAGTCGTACTTGAAACATCTACTAAGTCTAGGCGTGTTTCCCGTGATGATGACCGAAGGAGAGAGTATTCAGTTTATGAGGCGGTGATGGTTAGCCCTGACAAAAAAGTAACGATTATCCAGGAAGATTCTCGTTGGTATGTCCAGCAGGTGAAAAATGAGTTTGAAACCTTTTTGAATTCAGCGCAAACCAAATATCATTTTAACGACGGTTTATGGGATACTATCGCAAGTGGGCTATTACTATCCCTGGCAATACCTGGTTTTCTGGTATGGATGGTGCGGCGACCCTATCGAGGTCGTTTGATTTTTAACAAGAAAAAGCGGGAACTCATTTCTAGTGGCGAGACGTTATTGGGGAACGCCCGGCTACAGACCCACCCCTGGAATGGCATTTCTCTCGTGTTTGCAGACTATTCAGACAGTGATGATTATGGGGGTTTTACTTACGAAATTTACCTACTTAGCCAAATTTCTCGAAATGATATTAACTTAAAAAGGATGTTATATCCTCTTAAATACACCGGTAACTCAGAGGAGGCGCAGAGGTTTTGGGAATCTGATCCCTATGTCCAGATACTCAAGCAATTTGTGCATTCGGAAGTGAAGTAGCTGACGGGTAGCTTTATTGATTTGCATCAACCGACCAACTTATCGCTGTAAGGTAGAGATGTTGAGGATTTGCGCTACCCATCACGGGATGGTCAAGGAGTACTTTTCTTATCTAATCTTTTACTAAGGCGAGAGCGATGCCATTCAGAAATAAATTGCTCTGGGTCAATGCCATCAAAGGTTGGGGGTATCCACACTCGAATGACCAGTAACACTCCTAAAACGAGCAAAAATACACAAGTTACTAGCCCTTGAACCCAAGGAATTTCTAAAACCCCCCGCACAATAATTTCTCTCAAAATTGAGACAATGGATACTTCTACCGCTACCCCAATGGAGACTCGATGCTCTTGTAAGTAGATAATAAGTAGGCGAAATAACTCAACCAAAATTAACAGGAATAAAATATCAGAGGTTACCAATTGAAACTGTAGGGGGGGGGAGTAAGGATAGAACCATTTCCCAGAGTTTGAGAAGCATGAAACTAAACAGCCCAACACACAGGCAAATCACAATAAAATCTTGGATGGTTTCCAATAACCGAATCATGTGGCTACTGTTGAGCCAGTTATACCAAGCCAGTTGGGAAGAAGCTGGGTCGTTCAGGCGATTTGGGAGTGATTTCGTTGGGTTCATAGGATTCAAAAAGTTGGCAACAACAATCGTAGATGTAAACATTAGCAGGAAACCAATTCCCGGTGCGGAACTACTGCTAGAGCAGGTTAAGCACCTTTGCGGGAATGAGCGAACAGCCCTTGACCAAAAACAGCATCAGGAAGCTAAAGCGCACTGGTTTAGAACAAGCTATGCTTCATAGGTTAAACACAATTGGGATGGATCACAACGAAGTTTTTATACAAATTCCGATGATGCAATATAACATTTGCTTATGGCGCATCTCTAGGCAGTGATTTTTGCCCTTAGCTCATCAACCGGAAAACCCCATTTTTTTCTTAGTAATTAAGGGTACCTCTATTTATTGCCACCACTGGAAGATGATTTCGCTAAAATGCCCATATTATTGAGAACCAAGACGGGGGCGGTGCCCCTGCGACCCCTGTTCCATTCTTATTTAGGATTACTATAGTAACGCAGGAATTATTTTGAGACCTATTTTTTACAAGTACCCGTTCATTAAAACCTCACGACAACCCTATAATAGGCATCAAAAACTCAACCGGAGTGGGCAATGAAATTTTTAGTGATTAAACACGTGTTGGTGGAGGGGTTGGGTGCTTTTGCCCCTTGGTGTGAGCGGGCGGGAATTGCGGTAGATTTTGTGGAATTGGAACGGGGGGAGACCCTCCCCGATCCCCAAAATTATCAAGCGGTTTGGGTGATGGGTGGACCAATGAATGTGGCAGATGAAACGGAGTACCCCTGGTTGCGAACCGAAAAGGCATGGATTCGCCGGGTGGTGCAGGATGTACAAATTCCTTACATGGGTGTGTGTTTGGGGGCGCAACTGCTGGCGTCTGCCCTCGGCGGTGACGTGGGTGCGATGTCCATACCGGAGGTGGGTTTGGGGCAGGTGTATGTGACCAAACCGGCGGTGGAACATCCCTTGATGCGGGGATTGCCGGAACGGTTCCTGGCGTTGCATTGGCATGGACAGGAGGTGAAAACCTTACCGGCACAGGGGTTGCTGTTGGCTTCTTCGGATGCCTGCCGGGTACAAGCCTATGCGGTAGGTGCCTATGCGTTTGGGATACAGTTTCATTCGGAGGTGGAGGCGCAGACGGTGCGGGACTGGAGCCCATTACCGGCGTATCGCTCTGCCCTGGAGCAGGTGTTGGGAGCGACGGGCTGTGAACCCTTGGCTGAAGCCGTGACTGCCAAATTGCCGGTCATGACCCCGATTGCCGAGCAGTTGTTTGCTAATTTTTGCGCTATTGTCCGCCAACGGTGGGGATAGGCATTACGGTAGAGATTTTGGATGGTAACCATAACCCCTATGGCACTACCCTTGGGGCAAATTTGCAGGTTGTTTACTGGTGGCAAGGGCGGCTAATTCCCGGTCAATAAAGAATAAACCCTGACCCGTCACCCCGATCAAATTAATTTTATCCAAGATACTTTTGAACAAAAATTCTTCCTGGTGTTGTTCCGCCACATACCATTGTAAAAATTGCAGGGTGGCGTAATCCGGTTCCGTATTGGCGAGATACACCAGGTCGTTAATTTTGGCAGTAATTAATTTCTCATGGGCATAAATCTGTTCAAACATGGCGGTCAAGGAGGGAAAACTGGTGGGGGGCGCTTCGACTGCACCCAAAACGGCTAACGCACCGGTTTCATGTAAATAACTCAAAAGCCGCCGCATGTGCATCAGTTCCTCGTCGGCGTGTTGTTCCAAAAAGGTCGCACAACCCTCTAGGGCTTGGTGGGCGCACCAGGAACTCATTTGTAAATAAAGATGGGATGAGGCGATTTCTA
>Ga0209018_1002204_pt1 | contig 14147 bp, 14 predicted proteins | sample YNPBryBLVA2012_FD_185814 | JGI IMG/M metagenome (GOLD analysis project Ga0209018, IMG submission 185814) | Anoxygenic and chlorotrophic microbial mat microbial communities from Yellowstone National Park, USA - YNP Bryant BLVA 2012 (SPAdes)... ...
CACCACGACCTTGGTCGGGAGCTCCCGGGGAGGGATGGCCTCGACCGGGCCGGAGCAGCCGGCGGAAACCGGCCCGTCTCCGTTCAAGAGGCATGCGAGGCGGCATGGCCCGCCGCCGGTCACCTCTTCGCCCAGCACCAGCTCGACCTTCCAAAGCCCCAGGGAGGTCCTGATGAGGTCCATCGCTTCCAGCAGGCCTTTCTGCATGTCCGGCTGAGCCGCCAGCATCAGGGAAACCCTTTCCAGCAGGTCCAGTTCGTCGTACATGCCCGAGAAGAAGAGGCGGGATGAGAGCCTCTCAACCCTGCGCCGCACCGCGGGCGCCGCGTAGAACAGCGCCATGAAGAGAAGAAACGAAGCCGCCAGCTCCGTCCACGCGCTCACCCCCGAGGCGTGCAGCAGGGCCAGGACAACGGCGAGCGGGGCAGCCACCAGGACGGTCTCCAGGGCGACTATGCCCATTCGCCTGACGATCACGCGCGTATCCATCAGCCGCAGCCGCAGTACCGCGTAGGCGGTGAAGCCGACGGGGATCACCGCGGCCACGGAAGCGTAGTTGGCGAAAGCGTAATCTCCGCTCAGGAGGGGGGCCACCAGGGCGAGGGAGAACGCGGGTGGGACGAAAAGGGAGGTCCCCAGCAGCATGATGCTGGCCCTCGCGTGCTCTATGCCCACGGACTTCTGCCATTTGAGGAAGAGCAGGATGAGGCCGGCCGAGAAGGAGGTCAGCAAGTAAAGGACCACCGCGCCGTGGGCGCCGCCGTAGACGACTTTCAACGCCCCTCCATCGACATGGGCGGAGCGGACGATAAGGCCCGTCAGCGATAGCAGGGAAAAGAAAGCCCCCACCGCGAGGATGACCTCCGGCACCGGGCGCGGCGGGGTCGATCCCCGGTGGAAGACGATGAGGAAGAGCAGGAAGCAGGCGGACCCCGCGCAGGAAAGGAAGTAAGCCGCCCTGTATGTCCAGAGGGTCGCCATGGGCGAAGCCCCTGCCAGCCTGTCGGCGAAACCGGTGAGCATCCAAAGACCCAGGAACAGTAATGACGCCGCGTAGGCCCGGTTGAGAGCCGACCGGCGGTCGCGCCTCCAGACCAGCAGGGCTATCCACCAGATGACGCAGGCGGCGGCCGACGTCAGCAGGAATCCCACCTGTTCCCATGGCGAGGGATGCATGTCCCGCTACACACCTCCGGTGAACTCTCCGCACCCACCGCTTAAGCTTTTCGGAATCCGGCCACCGTGCATTGAGCCGTTGTGCTTCCTGCCGGTCCGCCCGGCAGCCCCCTCGGCTCTCTTTTCAGCGCAGGCCGCCGGGTGAGCGCTGGGCCGCGTCCCGCCGCAGGTCCTCCTCCACCGCCTGCCGCAGCACCGCCTGGGCCCGCGTGGGATCGGGCATGCCGTCCCACTGGAAGTTGCTGGCCTCGCCCGCCGTCTGGATGACGATGGTGCCGTAATTGAAGATATTGGCCAGCAGCCCGTCCTTCACGTAGCTGGTGTCCTGCACCCGGTCCAGCTGCGCCTCGGCCAGCTTCTTGCGGAAGGGGAAGCGGCGGGTGGAATCGACGATGCGACGGTCGGTGATTATGTACTGGTCGTAGCGCCAGTTGAACCAGTCCACGAATGCCCAGAAAGCCGCCGCCAGCATGGAGACCAGCCAGGCTATCCAGAACCATCCCTTCTCCAGGAGCTCCCAGTCCAGCGCCAGCCCCGCGATGACCAGGGCGATCAGGCCCAGCGCGATGAGCAGCTCGGCCCACATGCCGCGCAGCAGGAAGACGAAGTCCTTGCGCAGCAGCAGGATGACCCTCTCGTCCGGGAACTGCTCGTGAAAAAGCCTTCTGGCGGCGGTGGCCGGCGCGGCCGGCGGCGTCTGGGCTCGCATGTCCCCCCCCTTCCTCCGGGCCGATAACGGTTGCGCTTTCTATTCTACTTCGCTTTCCATTCCCGGTCAGCCCGTTTTGCGGAAGTCCGCAGCGGCTGTCGCGGCGGCTCGAAAGTGATTAAAATGGGGAGGCAGGGAGGGAGAGAGAAGGAGGTCCGAATCGATGCGAGGCAAGTCGAGGAAATTGGCCCTGGCCGGGGGAGCCGCCGGGGCGGCGGCGCTGGCCGTCAGGCGCATGAAACCATCCACCCGCCGCTACATACGCCTGGTGGGATGGCACCGGCCCGACCTGTGGCTGCACGGGATGTTCTACCTGGGACGCACTCTCGATTACGTGAAGATGGGCCGGCGGGCCGTGGGGTTGGCCCGCTTCATACCTCGCCACATGCGCACGCATTACGCCCAGACCTATCACGGCAAGCTGGTGCCCCTGGAGGAGGCGCAGAAGCTGGTGACGGTGAAGGAGGACGTGGAGGTGCGCGACCTGGAGAAGGTCATACCGTTCAAGATGTGCCGGGACATCGTCCTGGAGCATCCCGACGCCATACTGGCGTGCAAGTGCGTGTGCAGGATGTCCTCGCCCGACCCCTGCCGGACGGACGAGGTCTGCATACTGGTGGGAGAGCCCTTCGTCAGCTATGTCCTGGACCATCAGCCGCAGTTCTGCCGCCGCGTCACCCCGCAAGAGGCGGTGGAGATACTGCGCTCCACCGATGAGGACGGCTGCCTGCACGCCGCCTTCTTCAAGGACATCGCCGGGGGGCGCTTCTACGCCATCTGCAATTGCTGCTCCTGCTGCTGCGTGGCCATCAAGTCGCATCGCTTCGCCGGGGTGCCCTTTTACGGGCACTCGGGGCTGGAGCCTTCCTTTGGCCCGGAATGCAACGCCTGCGGCAAGTGCGTGAAGGCGTGCCACTTCGAGGCGCTCTCCCTGGACGGGAAGGAAGGACCGCCCCGCCTGGACCGGGAGGCCTGCATGGGCTGCGCCTCCTGCCGGAGCGCCTGCCCGAATGGGGCGATAACCATGGTGGGGGCGCCGGGGAGGCCGGAGCCGCTGCGGCTGGACGAGCTGCTGGAGCGGGCCGGGACCGGGCGATAGGCGTATTTGATCACATCATGTAAGATTTGCGACCGGGAAGCCCGCGGGGAAACCCCCGGCGGGAAGCGCGGGGCGCGTCGGTCTTGAACGGAGGCGTGGCCTTGAGGAAAGGGTTGAGCGGGAAGCTCTTCGCGGCGGCGGCGGCGCTCCCAGCGGCTTGGGCGCTGGGCGGGCCCCTCCACCTCTCCGATGCCTTCATCGGCGAGCGGAGCCGGCTGCGGCTGTTCATGCTGAGGTGGTACGCCCGCTACGAGGTGCGGTTGCTGAAGGCGACCTACCGGCTCATCCACGGACCGCTCATGTACTTCGAGGTCACCCGCAAGATCATCTGGCGCGCCCTGGGCAGGTTCATGGAGGAGCGGGCCATCGTGGGGGAGAACCTGCCCCTGCCCGACATGCGCGAGTTCATACGGGCCCTGCCGGAGGACGGCGTCATCGCGGTGGGGCCCTGCCGCTGCCGGGTGGGCCACCGCGCCTGCGAGCACCCGGTGGAGACGGACATCGTGATACTGACAGGCGCACCGGTCTGGCTGCGCCTCTTCCCGCGGGATTACCGGGTCATCGACAAGCAGGAAGCCGTGGCCATAGTCGAGCGCTGCGCGGACATGGGCATGGTTCACAGCCTCTTCCGGCACATGTATTTCCGGGGCAGCGCCAATTACTTCGTGATATGCAACTGCTGCAAGTGCGGCTGCCTGCCGGTGATGGGTTACCGCGTGTTCAAAGGGGAGGGTTACCGCTTCCTGCCTCCCCTCAAGGTGGCGGTGGTGGACGGGGATGAATGCCGCGGTTGCGGCACCTGCGTGGAGGTCTGCCCCTTCGGGGAGAGGCGCCTTTCCGCGGGCAGGGCCGCGGTGGGGGACTGCCAGGGATGCGGGGTCTGCGCCCGCTTCTGCCCATACGGCGCCACACTCATGCAAATGGGGTCAGCCCTTCACATTTCACAGGATCGTCCTGCGCACGGGACGCCGGCCGGGAGCGCCGGGAGAGAGGTGGGGTAGTGGCCTATCACAGCCAGTTCGGCCAGGACGCGCTGGTGCGGGAGGAGTTCTTCCCCGGCCGCAGCGACGGGGTCTTCGTCGACGTGGGGGCGGGCGACGGGGTGGTGGACTCCAATACCCTTCACTTCGAGGAGGAGGGCTGGAGCGGTCTGCTGGTTGAGGCGGACCCCGCCACCTTCGAGAGGTTGAAAGCGGCGCGCCGCTGCCCGGCCGAGAACGTGGCCTGCGCCGACCACCGGGGGAACCTGCCCTTCCGGGTCATGCCGGTGCAGGGCTGGTCCGGCCTTTCCGGCTTCCTGCGCGACCTGGAGGCCGAGGAGTTGGAACGCCTGCAAGAGTCGGGGGAAGCCTACACCATCATGGTGCCCTGCCTGCCCCTACAGGACCTGCTGGACCGGCACGGCCTGCCGGAGGTGGATTTCCTCAGCCTGGACGTGGAGGGGGCCGAGCTCTCGGTCCTGCAGTCGGTGGACTGGAGCCGCACCGTCATCCGGGTCATCACCGTGGAATCCAACCGCAGCGACTCCGCTCTCACCCGGTTCCTGTTGGGGCGGGGGTATTGCCTGTGGGGGCTGGTGGGCCCGGATGAGCTCTACGTCCTCAAGGGCTGGTGGAAAGAAGAGTGCGCCAGGCCCGCCGCCGGCAAGGAGGCGCAGGGCTGAAGTCGGCCGCCAGGCAGGCGACCCCTGCGGTCAGCCCCCCATGCTCATGAAGTCGATGTACCAGGTGCCGCCCTCCCTGACCATGGGTATCTCCACCGGCACCTCGGCGTCGAGGACGTCCTCGGTGGTGGCGTTGCCGTTCTCGTCGACTATGAGCGCCTTGCCCTCCAGCACCTTCACCACGGCTTTATCGCCGTCGATGGTGGTCTGGTACTTGATGCCCTGGAACTCGATGCTCTGGTAGGAAGAGAAAAAGAACTCCTTGAAGAAGTCCTCGATGGAGGTGTAGCCTACCTCGGACAGCTGGCCCTGCAGCTCGGCGATGGAGGAAGGGGAGAAGGTGCTCAGGAGCAGTCGGGCGTCCTTTGTCTCCATGGCCCGGAAGTAGTTGTCCACCACCTTCTCCGGTTCGGACTTGCCGGTGAAGGTCCCGCCCCCGGACTGACCGCCATTGGACTGGCCCCCTCCTTGGCCGTCCCCGGACTGGCCCCCTCCCTGGCCGCTCCCCGCCAACTCCAGCGCGAGGTACCAACGACCGTTCTTCTTCACCAGGTCGAAGCCGGCGTCCCCGAAGACGTCGCCCCCGTCCGAGTAGCTCTCCTCGACCTTCTTCCCGCCCGGGCCGGTATATACTGCCTTGCCTGAGGTTATGCGGACGGTGGCGGCATCGCCCTTGATGTCGGTCTCCATCTTCAGGCCGGTCACCAAGAGGTCCTTCAAGGGAAAGGCAGTGTTGATGTAATCCGCCAGCAGGGCCTCCCCGTCGGGAAAACCGTTGGCCTTGGCGAAATCGTCAAGCTGCTTGCGGTTGCCGGCCTCGACCAGCGCCACCATGGCGGCGGCGTCCCCCTTCTGCATGGCATCGTAGAAGGCCCGCACCACCTGTTCCGGGTCCACGACCTCTCCGCCCGTGCTCCCGGAGGCCGTTTCCCCGCCTTTCTTTGACACGAACCACTTGGGTCCCACCGCGAAGCCCAAGACCAGCACCACCGCCACGCCCACCGCTGCCACGGCCGCCAAGGCGATCAGCAGCGCCTTGTAGCGGCTCCCGGTGGCTTCGGGCGGGGGACTTGCCGGCGGTCCGGCGGGCGGGGGCGGGGCTACCCCGGCAGGCGCATCAGCCGCTGGCAGGCCGGCCTGCGCTTCGCCTCCGGTCCGCACCGCCGCGCCGCACTTGGCGCAGAGGGCGCTGCCCGGCTCCAGCTCGGCGCCGCAACTCTCGCAATAGGACATCATCACCACGACCTTTCGGTTCCGCCCGATAACACGTCAGCTATTAGATGATAACGCGGGGGGACGCGTTCCGCCATGTTCCATGGGCGGAAAAGCCGGACTGAAGAAAGCTGCCGGGCGGCAGGGGGCCGGAGGGCCTGCCGCGGGGAACCTCTCAAATGCCCATCGAAATGAACCAGCGGCCGTCCACCAGCTTCAGCCTGAATTCTCTGGAGATGAAGACATTGCCGCCGCTGTCCACGGTCTCGGTAACGTGCTCACCGGAAGCGTCGGTATAGGTCGCCTTGCCCTTGACCACGCGCACCAACGCCTCCTCCCCCTCGTACTCGGTCTCGTATTCGAGGCCGGAAAAGCGCAGGTCTCCCCGGGGAAAGTTGCCGGCCAGCAGATCGTCCAGCTCCCTCTCCAGGTCGCCGCGGTCCTGCATCCCCTTGAGCCTCACGGCTTGCTCCACCTCGCTCTCCGGGAAAAGGTCCAGCATGGCACGGCCGTCGCGTTTCTCCATCGCCTTGAAGTAGGAGTCCACCACCTGGGCGGGGCCGGAGAGGGCGCCCTTGCCGCCGAGGAGCCAGCCCGGCCATGCCAGCCCGGTGAACAGCAGGCAGGCGACGGCGCAGGCGAGCGCGACCCATGCCCAGGGCGGCAGGGGCAGGCCGCTTCTTTTCCCCCTGGCCGGGGAGGGCTCGGTCCGGGAGGGCGCGGTCCCGGAGGGCGCGGTCCCGGAGGGCGCGGTCCCGGAGGTCGCGGTCCCGGAGGGCGGCCCCGCCGCCTCCTTTGCGGCGGGAGCCGGGGAGGGCTCACGGTGTCCCGCTCCCGGTTCCGTTGAGCCCGTCGGCATGAAGGGCTGCCCGGCCTCTTCCTGCCCGGTTTGCACCAGGGCCCCGCAGCCGTCGCAGAGGAGGCTGCCCGGGGTGATCTCCCGTCCGCACCTGGAACAACGCATACTAGGCCTCCATGTCATGCCTGGAGCCCCTGGCCGGAATCGAACCGGCGACACAGGGATTAGGAATCCCTTGCTCTATCCGCTGAGCTACAGGGGCGTTCTATTGGTGCCGGCCCGAGAGCCGGCCGGAGCCGCGCGGCTCCCGCAGGCGCCGCGGCCGCTCTGCATCTTCTCACATATTCTCAAAATCTATATACCACTTGCCGTCTTCCTTGATGAGCGGAATGTCCACCGGGACGTCCGCGTCCCGGACATCCTTGGTCTCCTTCTTCCCGTCGTTGTCCACCATGGTCAACTTGCCCTTGACCACCTTCACCGTGGCCTTGTCGCCGTTGACGGTGGTCTGGTACTCTACCCCCTCGAACTTCATGCTCTCGTATTCGGAGAAGAAGAGTTCCTCGAACATCTCCTCGAGGTTGTCGTAATACCCGTAGTCCAGGAGCTGCTTCATCTCCTTCAGGGAGGAGGGGGCGACGGTGCTTATGAGCAGCTTGGCGTCCTTGCGCTCCATGGCCTTGAAGAAGTTGTCCGCCACCTTCTCCTGCTCGGTCATACCCCCCCCGGTGAACCACTTGGGCCCCACCGCGAAGCCCAGCAGGAGAACGACGATGCCCCCGACCACCAGCAGGCCCAGCAGGGCTAAAAGAACCGCCTTGCCTCCTCCGCCGCCGGAAACGGCGGGGGTGGGATAAGGGGCGGAAGCCGGCGTGCCCGGAGGTCCGTAGGTGGGAGGAGGGGGGGCGGCCATGGCCGGCGGCGCCGGCGGCCCGTATGAAGGTGGCGGAGGGGGCACGGACGTTTGGGGCGCCTGGGGGGCGGCCGGCTGGCTCGGGGCGGCGGGTGCGCCCGCGGACTCCGCCGCGCCCGCGGCGGGAGCCCCGCAGGTCCCGCAGAAGGCGCTGCCCGGCTCCACCTCGGAGCCGCACTTGGGACAGTATGACACGGTAACCTCCTTTTTTCGGCGAACAGGTCGATACGCCAACTATGATAACCTTTTTAGCACGGGGGGTCACCATCGGGCCCGGATACGCGTTGAGGCCGCCTGGGCGGCGGCCGGCGGCCGGAGCGCCGCGGCGATATGTGCCGGAAGATGGCATGCGTCCTTGACAGCCGGGGCCGCGTGATATTAGCCTAAGCGTGCAGGATGAAGGCGCCCAAGAAGGGCGTCGAGAGGGCTTAGAAGAAGCAAGGGGAGCCACGGAGGTTCCGCGGGGGGAAGAATCCCGGAAAAGCCGTGGTTTTTGTTTTTCAGGAGGTGAGGAGCATGCACATCCCGGACGGTTTTCTCAACGCCGGGACCAGCGTGGTGACCGGGGCGGCCAGCGCGGGCGCGGTGGGCTACGGTCTATACCGCGCCCGCAAGGAGCTGGACGAGAAGAGGGTGCCCCTGCTGGCCCTGTGCGCCGCCTTCGTCTTTGCCGCCCAGATGCTCAACTTCCCGGTGGCGGGCGGCACCAGCGGGCACTTCCTCGGCGGCGTGCTGGTGGGGGTGCTGCTGGGGCCGTGGTTGGGCAGCCTGGTGATAGCCCTGGTGCTGCTGGTGCAGGCGCTGGGCTTCGCCGACGGCGGGGTGACCGCCCTGGGGGCCAACGTCTTCAACATGGCCCTCATCGGCACGGTGCTGTCCTATTTCATCTTTATGGGCATCAAGGGGCTGCTGCCGAAGAACCGGGCCGCCTTCCTGGGTTCGGTGGCGGCCGCATCCTGGCTTTCGGTGATGCTGGCTTCCGGCGCCTGCGCGGTGGAGCTGGCCGTCTCCGGCACCTCCCCGCTGAGCGTGGCCCTGCCAGCCATGCTGGGGGTGCACGCCATCATCGGCATAGGCGAAGCCGTCATAACCACCGCGGTGGTGGCGGTGGTCCTGCAGGTCAGGCCGGACCTGGTGAGCTCCTGGAACCTGCCCGCCTCCGAGCGGCTGCGTTTTGAGGCCGAGGGGGTGAGCTGAGCATGGACCCGCGGCGCAAGAGCCTTTACGTCTTCATCCTGGCCGGGTTGGCCCTCTCGGTGGCCCTGGCCCTCATCGTGTCCCCCTTCGCCTCCTCCTCTCCCGACGGCCTGGAGAAGGTGGCGGAGGACAAGGGCTTCCTCGAGAAGGCGGAGGAGACCGAGCCGGCCTGGGACAGCGCACCCATACCCGACTACGCCGTGCCCGGCCTGACCGAGAAGGTCACGGTGGAGGACGAGGAGACCGGCGCGGTGGTGGAGAAAGAGGAGCCCACCAAGCTGGCCACCGCCCTGGCCGGGCTCATCGGCACGGTGGCCATCTTCCTCATCGGCTGGGGCCTGGCCCTGTTGCTCAAGCTGGGCAGGAAAGAGGAAGTGGGCGGAGAAGCCCAGCAGCCCCCGCGTCCGGCGGAAATTTGAGGCATGCAGCACTCTTTCCTGGATTCCCTCAGCCGCGTGGACAGCCCGCTCCGCCGGCTTGACCCCCGGGCCAAGCTGGCGGGGCTTCTTGTCTTCATCGTGCTCTGCGTGACCACCCCTCCCGACCGCTACTGGGCTTTCGCCGCCTACCTAGGGCTGGAGCTCCTTCTGCTGGCAATCTCCCGGCTGCCCTGGCGGCACGTGGCCAGGCGCATGCTCGTCGTGCTGCCTTTTGTAATGGTGGTGGCCGTGTTCCTGCCCTTCTTCCAGAAGGGGGGCGGCAGTTACAACCTGGGGCCGCTGAGCGTTTCCGGGCACGGCCTGATGGTGCTGTGGAACGTGGCGGCCAAGTCCACCTTGAGCGTGCTGGCGGTCATCCTGCTATCCTCCACAACCCCCTTCCCCGACCTGGTCAAGGGGATGCGGCGCCTGCGACTCCCCGAGCTGCTGACCTCCTTGCTCAGCTTCACCTACCGCTATATCTTCGTGCTCACCGACGAGGTGCAGAGGATGCGCCGGGCCCGGGATTCCCGGGGATGGAGCGGCCGCTGGCTGTGGCAGGCCCGCACCATCGGGCACATGGTGGCCACCCTCTTCCTGCGCTCCTACGAACGGGGTGAGCGCGTTTACGCGGCCATGCTGGCGCGGGGTTACGACGGGTCGCTGCCCTTGATCTACGACTACGCCTTTCGGGAGGCGGAATGGGCCTTTGTCGGCCTGGTGGTCCTGTTCCCGCTGGCGGCACGGGTGCTATCATACGGCATGAGCTGATCGCGCGAGGCGGGCCGGGGTGTTTCCGGCCCGCGGCACAGGGAAGGACGGAAGGGTTGCATCACCGGCCGGCTTTGGAGATCAAGGGGCTGACCTTCGCCTACCCCGACGGAACTCCGGCCCTGAACGGGGTGGACCTCACCGTGGAGGAAGGCGAATCCGTGGGCATAGTCGGCCCCAACGGCGCGGGCAAGTCCACCCTGCTGCTGCACTTAAACGGGATCCTGCGGGGGCAGGGGGAGGTGAAGGTCTTCGGCCTGCCGGTCACCCGGGAGAACCTCAAGGAGATACGCCGCCGCGTCGGGCTGGTCTTCCAGGACCCCGACGACCAGCTCTTCTCCCCCACCGTCTTCGACGACGTGGCCTTCGGCCCCGTGAACATGGGCCTCTCCCCCGAGGAGGTGCGCCGGGAGGTCGGGCGGGCCCTGGGCATGGTGGGGTTGAAGGGGCTGGAGAAGCGCGCTGCTCACCACCTCAGCTTCGGGCAGCAGAAGCGGGTGTCCATCGCTACGGTGCTGTCCATGCGCCCGGACATCCTGGTGCTGGACGAGCCCTCCAGCAACCTCGATCCCCGCGCCCGCCGGGAGCTGGCCGAGCTGCTGCAGGGCTTGCGGGTCACCAAGGTGGTGGTCACCCACGACCTCCCCTTCGTCTTCGAGATATGCGAGCGGGTGGTCATACTGGACGAGGGGAGGGTGGCGGCGGACGGCGACGTCTTCACCCTGTTCTCCGACGAGGAGCTGCTTGCCCGGCACGGACTGGAGCTGCCTTACGGGTTCTATCCCGACCGGCGGCTCAAGCCGCAGAGGGACGGCAGCGGCGCCGGTTGAGCCCGGACCGGGGCGCCCACCCTTTCCACCCTCCGTGTAATAGAATAAAGAAATGGAAGAGCCCATCGAGCTGCTGCGCAAGCGCTGGAAGTGGGCCGCCGCCGCCGCGGTGGCTGTTGCTGCCGTCATCCTTTCCCTCTACTTCTTCGCCTGGCGCAGGGACACTCCCCGGGACACGGTGGGAAAGGTCTTCCAGGCCATAAAGGAGAACCGCCTGGACGAGGCCCTTTCCTACGTGGACCCGCAGAGCGGGCTGGCCTTATACTGGAACGAGGACCGCCAGGGGATACAGACCAAGGCCCGGGAGGCGCTGTGGGACTGGCGGGTGGACTTCGACTTGGAGCTGAAGGAGACCGTGCGGGGAGACCGGGCGGAGGTGCAGCTGGCGGACGGCACCATGAAATTGAGCAGCCGCTCCGCGGAGGCCAAGGGCGCTTATCCCGTGAGCCTACGCTCCCTGGAGCTGGTGATCTACCTCGAGAAGAAGGAAGGGAGATGGCTGATAACCGACATCAACTACGACCTGGACCAACTGGCCGAGCAGCTTTCCCTCTAGGTCGTCCGGCCGCGGCGCTGGCGCTGCTGCTGGCCGCTTCCCTGGCGGCGCTGGCTGTGGGGTGCGGACCTCCCACCGCCGACGCGGTGGCCCGCGACTTCTTCAACGCCTGGAAGGCGGGGAACGACGCCAAGGCCGCCTCCCTGACGGTGGAGGGAGACCTCTCGGCCTTTCGGGACGGCGACACCTTCCTGCAGGCCTCCCGCCCCGATTTCAGCGTTGGAGCCCCGGAGGTGAGCGGCGATAATGCCTACGTCCCCCTCACCCTGCACCTGGAGGAGGGGGACAGGGACTGCGTGGCGGTTCTGCGGCGGCAGGGGCGCACCTGGAAGGTCTCGCTCACCGCCACCATGACCGCCTGGACCGCGTCCCGGCTGTCGCCTTGAGCGAGGGCCACAAGGCCGACGCAGGCCCGGCCCGAGATGCCCTCATGCCCGTTCGGGTGCGGGCAGGGTGAAGCGGAAGGACGATCCCCCGCCGGGCCGCGGCTCGTGCCAGATGCGGCCGCCGTGGGCCTCCACTATTTCCCGGGCGATGTAAAGGCCCAAGCCCAGCCCGGGGCGGGAGTGGTGCATCACCCCCTCGCCCTGGAAGAATCGATCGAAGATGCGCCGGCGGTTCTCCTCGGGGACCCCCGGGCCCCGGTCCAGCACGGAGACCACCAGCATCTCCTCCCTTTCCTCCAGCGCCACCTCCACCGCCTGGCCCGGCGGCGAGTGGTTGGCCGCGTTCTCGAGCAGTATGGTCATCACCCGGAAGACCTTGTCCTCGTCGGCTGACACCAGAACCCGCCCCTTTGGCAGATCCAGGGTGCAGGGGCTGGAGAAACCGCGCTCGTTCATCTCCGCGGCGGCCCGGCGCAGCAACTCGGCCAGGTCGATGACGCGCCGTTTCGGCTCGAGAGGACTGACCTCCAGGCGGGACAGGTCGAGCAGCTCGTCGCCCATGAACTTGAGGCGGTCGGCGGCCTTCTCCAGCGCCCTGGCGGTCTGCAGGGCCAGCGGGTTCTCCTCCCCCGAGAGCTCTTCCGCGAGCGCCTGGGCGTAGCCCTTGACGATGGCGATGGGGTGGTAGAGCTCGTGGGAGGCCACGGCGAAGAAATCGCGCAGCCGCTGGGCGTTCTCCTCCAGGGAACGCTCGTACCGCTTGCGCTCGCTTATGTCATGGGAATTGACCACCACCCCCCGCACCGCCGGGTCCTCCAGCAGGTTCATGCCCACCGCCTCGAAGTCGTGCCAGGAGCCGTCGCGGTGGCGCAGGCGGTACTCCGAACTGATGACGACCCCGGGATGCCTGATCCCCTCGAAGAAGATCTCGGATACGCGGGGCAGGTCCTCGGGGTGGATGAAATCGAAGGCGCTCTTGCCCAACATCTCCTCGGGCGGGAATCCCAGTATCCTGCCGTAGGAAGGGCTCTCGTAGAGGATGGTGCCGTCGGCGGCCAGCACGGAGATGATGTCCAGGGCGTTCTCGATGAGGCTGCGGAAATACTGCTCGCTGCGGCGCAGCTCCTCCTCGACCCGGTGCCTTTCGGTGACGTCCCGCGAGTTGATGACTATCCCCCTGACCGCCGGGTCGTGCAGCAGGTTTCGCCCCAGGGCTTCCACGTGCACCCAGTGCCCGTCGGCGTGGCGCACCCGGTATTCGGCCTTGACCACCCGCCCCGGCTCCTCCAGCCCCTCGGAGAAGACGCGGGCCACCTCCGGCAGGTCCTCTGGATGGAGGAAGCCGAAGGCGTCTCTGCCCTGCACCTCTTGCGGTTCGTGGCCCAGTATGCGGCGGAAGGCGGGGCTGGCGTAGCGGATGGTGCCGTCCCCCTCCAGCACCAGCGTCAAGTCCTGGCTGTGGTCGATGAGGGCGCGGAAATAGCTCTCCCGCATGGCGGGGGCGCCTTCCCCCTCCGCCCCGCCTTTCGCGGGGCCGCCCGAGCTCTTCGACCCTGCTCCCATCCTGCCGCTCCATGGTGAGGTGTTCCCACCCACAAGGATATCAGAAGGGGCCATGAGGGGCGAAAGGCCGCAAAAGGTGCGGGCACTCCCGCCCGGGGTTGCGCGAGGGCGGGGGAAAGCCCGGCTGGTCGGGGCCGGCTCAGCCCCTGGGCCCGCCGCGCCCGCCCTTCTTCCCGCCGGGCGCCGGCGCCGCTTTCCCCTCAACGGCCTTTTTGCCCGGGGCGGAGCGTCGGGGCCTGCCGTCGTGCACGGCGGCCGCCAGCACCTCCTCGATGCGCTTTACCGGCTTGAACTTGAGGTCCTTGAGGATGAAGTCGGGTATCTCCTCCAGGTCTTTCTGGTTGTCGGCCGGGATGATCACCGTCTTGATGCCGGCGCGGTGGGCGGCCAGGGTCTTCTCCTTGAGGCCGCCGATGGGCAGCACCTTGCCGCGCAGGGTTATCTCCCCGGTCATGGCCACGTTCTTGCGCACCCGGCGCCGGGTCACCGCCGAGAGGAGGGCGGTGGCCATGGTCACCCCGGCGCTGGGTCCGTCCTTGGGGATGGCCCCGGCGGGCACGTGCACGTGCAGGTCGTGCCGCTTGAAGAACTCGTCCTCCACCCCGTAGTCGGAGGCGATGGAGCGTATGTAGGTCAGGGCCGCCTGGGCCGACTCCTGCATGACGTCTCCCAGCTTGCCGGTGAGGATGAGCCGCCCCTCTCCCGGCATCACCTGCGCCTCCACGAAGAGGACGTCGCCCCCCGACTCGGTCCAGGCCAGGCCGGTGGCCACCCCTATCTCGTCCTCCTCCTCGGCCACCTCGAAGCGGAAGCGGATGGGGCCCAGCAGGTCGTGCAGGTCCTTCTCGGACATC
>Ga0209018_1002208_pt1 | contig 14114 bp, 9 predicted proteins | sample YNPBryBLVA2012_FD_185814 | JGI IMG/M metagenome (GOLD analysis project Ga0209018, IMG submission 185814) | Anoxygenic and chlorotrophic microbial mat microbial communities from Yellowstone National Park, USA - YNP Bryant BLVA 2012 (SPAdes)... ...
AGCGGCTGGGCTTCCTTACCCCCGCCGAAGCCCGGGCCCAGGTCTTGACCCCGGAGGCCGCTTGATGCTTATCTGTGTCCAAGAAATTAGGGGCGGTACCATTGCAGAAAGGAGGCTGAGCGAGATGAGCAGACAAATCGTTTTTCCCGTGGTGACGTTTTGTCTTTCACTCCTGCCGGCTCTGGCCGCCAAGGCGCAGACGAGCACGAACTACCAGAACAAGGAGCACGTGGTGAACTCTGGAGGCAACCCGGCGCCAACGCTCACGTCAACCAATTACAAGGTGACGCTGTCGAGCATTGGCGACGGGCTTCTTGCGACCTCGATGAGTTCGTCCTCTTACCAGATGAGCGGCGGCTTTGACGAGGCCTACCCGCCGCCCGGAGAGGTCCTCAATTTGCGTTTCACCTCGAAGACCGGCTTCGGCTGGAACCCTGAGCCTTCGGTGGGGACATACAACGTCTACAGGGGCCTAGTGTCCGGTTTGGCGTCGGGTTACGGGAGCTGCATACAATCTAACCTAACCACGCCATCAACCACCGACACGGAGACGCCAGCCGCCGGCCAGTGTTTTTTCTACCTTGTAACGGCAAAGAACCGCCTTGGCGAAGAGGGGACGCTTGGAAAGAACTCCGCCGGGACGCCAAGGCCAAACGCGAGCCCGTGCCCGTAGCCGTAGGAGCGGCGCCTTGCCGCGATTTGGCTCGCGCCGGGGGCGGCGCTCCCACACCACCCCTGGCCCGTGGTCATCACCCGTGGCGCGGGCGCCCTCGCCCGCGAACGTGGCGAACGTAGCGGCCGGTCGCTGACCGGCCGAAGGGAAGAGAACATGAACGCAAAGAAGGTATTTCGCTCGGTAATGGTTCTAACGTTAACCGCCGCATTGGCGGCAATTTCCCTCAGCCTCTTCGCCCAGGCGACGCCGCCGGCGAGGATAAATTACCAAGGGGTCTTGAGGGACGCTTCGGGCAAGCCGGTAGCGGACGGAAACTACGACATGACATTTCTCTTCTACGACGCCGCAACGGGGGGAACGCTTCTGCTTACGGATTCGCACCTTGCCTCGGGCTCGGGGGCGGTACCCGTGAGCGGCGGCCTCTTCACCGTCGCCTTGGGGAGCGGTACGCTCACTGCAGGCTCCGAGTCCACGCTGCCGGCGGTTTTTGCCAACCACGCGGCGGTGTACCTTGCGGTGAAGGTTGGCTCCGACGCCGAGATGACGCCGAGGATTCAGGTGGTCTCCGCGCCATTCGCGGAAAACTGCGACACCCTTGACGGAAAACACGCTACCGATTTCATCGCCGCATCTTCTTCAGGGAACTTCCTAAATACATCCTCAACAGCACAAACAAAAGCCGAAAAACTCACCCTCAACGGCGCCACGGATTATGGAATCGTCGCCTCTGGTCCCACGGCAGGCGGATACTTCAAGGATTCAAACAACAGCGGCTTGGCTTATCTGGGAATCTGGGACTATGGGATTGACGCCCGTGGCAACTACGCAGGCGGCTTCTTCATGGATTTGAACCAGAGCGGCAAGGCTTATGTGGGTTACGGCGATGTCGGGATTGACGCCTACGGCAGCGATAAGGGAGGTTACTTTCACGGGCCTGGCACCGGCTACGCTTATGCGGCTTACGGCGATGACGGGATTTATGCCCGTGGCAGCAACGCGGGCGGCTTCTTCATGGACTTGAACGGCTACGGCTGGGCTTATGTAGGGAAAAGCGAGGTCGGGATTGAAGCCTACGGCACCGGCGCGGGAGGTTACTTCCACGGACAGGACAGCGGCAAGGCTTATGTGGGTTACGGCAATGACGGGATTGACGCCTACGGCAGCAATGCGGGAGGTTACTTCCACGGGCCGAACAGCGGCTACGCTTATGCGGGGAAAGGCAATATCGGGATTGAAGGCTACGGCAGCGATAAGGGAGGTTACTTCCACGGGCCCGAGAGCGGCAAGGCTTATGTGGGTTACGGCGATGTCGGCATTGACGCCTACGGCAGCACGGGAGGTTACTTCCACGGGCCTTACAGCGGCTTCGCTCAAGTGAGTTACGGCGATATCGGGGTTCTAGGCGTTGGCGACTTCGCAGGCGGCAGCTTCTGGGATGGGGTCTCCCTCGCTACCTACGTCGGCTATAGCACCTACAAAATCTACGGCAACGGAACCGTCTCTTTCGTCCAGAACCACCCGACTGAAAAGGACAAGGTGATTGTTTATGCCTGCCCCGAAGGTGACGAAGTGGCAACTTATACGCGAGGCACGGCGAAACTTGTCAATGGCGAGGCCCATGTTAAGCTTGGTGATACCTTCAAGTGGGTCACCAACCCCGACATCGGCCTGACGGCCCATCTGACTCCCAAAGGGGACTGCAACGGCCTCTACGCCGAATCGGTCTCTACAACCGAAATGGTCGTGAAAGAACTCAACGGCGGGAAGAGCAATGTCGCCTTTGACTACATCGTCTATGGCCTTCGCATCGGCTTTGAAGAATCGTCCATCGTTCAGGAAAAACAGCAGGAGTTCTACATCCCCTCTTTCAAAGACCACCGCGAGCGCTACGCCAAGTTCCCCGAATTGCGCGCCTTCAATGCGCTGGAACGCTTCAAGACGATGGAATCCTCCGTGCGGGGCGTTGAACCCGCTTCAATTGACCTGAGCCGCGCCAAAGCGCTCCACGACGCCATCCACGAGTACGACCCAGCCACCGACCCGCCGGCGGACAAGCTCTTCGGCCATGACCACGGCGCGAAGCCAGACGACGCGGGAAACGCTTCCAATCCTTCCCCCGCCGTCTCGCCTAAACCCGAGCGCCCCGCTTTGCAGCCGGTCCTTGCTTCCTACGACAATCCGGCGGCTGGTTCCGCAGAACCCGCGGGCGGCGTTGTCGAAGTCAAGCCCGCGCTGCCCTGCTTCGCCTCCACCGAAAGTGTTGAGGCTGGCGATGTGATCACGATGGACCCGTCAAGCAAGGGATACATTCGGCGTTGCACCGTGATGGCTGACCCGCTCGTTGTGGGAATAGCGGCAGGCCCCGGCGGTAACTGCGCGGCAGATTCGCGCGCCGAAGAAGTTTCAGCCTCTAACCGCGTGCCAGTCTCTACCTCCGGCATCGTTTCCTGCAAGGTTGACGCGACCTACGGGGCTATACGCGAAGGCGACCTTCTTGTCGCCTCGCCCACCCCCGGCCACGCGATGAGAGCGGAAAACCCGGCGCAGGGCACAGTCATCGGCAAGGCCCTCGAACCGTTGCCGAACGGCACGGGCCTCATCAAGGTGCTTGTCATGCTGAGGTAGAAAAGGCAAGGATGAAGGATGAAAACATTTACCACAGAGGCACAGAGGACACGGAGAAAGGCGAATAGAAGGGGAAACAAAAAGAAAGCGCCGCCCGGGTTTGGACCTTCCGTAGCTTACGAACCGGCGGGCACGGAGGAAACAAAGGACACAAAGGAAGGCAAGGGATAAATGCGTCAGGCGTCAGGGGTTAGGTGTCAGGCGTATCGCGGCGATCTTGCCCTCATCCCTCATCTATCATCCATCATCCGCAGTTTTCACAGGGAGGACGGGGAGGAAAGGGAGGAAAGTTAGGCGTAAGACGTTGGACGTAAGAGGTGAGACGAAAGAAGGAGGATGTCATGAAAAAGGTTATGGTTGTTTTCGCGTGGTTGTCTGTTGTTTTGATTGTTGGGACCGCCCGGGCCTCCGGCCCGCCCGTGCCGGAGTACTGGCCGACGTGCCCCAGCCCGCAGGACATCGCCCCCTTGCAGGCGGCGGGGGGAACCAGGATTTATGACCGCTCCGATGTCGTCTGGAACGGGAAGGACTACGCCGTCGCGTGGGTGGACGCCGCGGACTACCACCTCCACTTCAGGCGCTTCTTCGCCGACGGGACGCCCGCGGCGGCGGGGGTGATCGCATCCACTTTATCTAGCGGAACCTACTGCCCCGGCCTTGTTTGGAACGGGAGCGGCTACGGCGTGGCGTGGGTGGCTTATTCGGGGAGCTATTACCAAATCTACTTCGCCAGGCTGGACGCCAACGGGGCGCGTATAGGGAGCGAAGTCAAGGCCTCCTTTGTGGGGTCAAGCGAGACGGTTAATTGCTACGGGCCTTCTCTTGCCTGGAGCGGGTCCGGCTATTGCGTGGCGTGGCACGACAACAGGAACGGTTCGAACGACATCTTCGCGACCCTCTTGAACAGCGACGGGACCATAGCCAACTCCGGCGCCTCCCACGACCTCGTGCTTTGTAACGCCACTAATGACCAGGGTTATCCTTCGGTGGCCTGGTCCAAAGGGGCGGGCCTTTACAAAGCGGTCTGGCATGACCGCCGCAGCGGGACGCACTACGAGATTTGGGGGGCGAGCCTCACTCCGAGTGGCACCATCAGCCAAGACGGAAGCGCCCTCGTTTCCTCGGGCACGACGGACTCTTTAATGCCAGCGCTCTGCGACACGGGCAACGGCCTGGGATTAGCCTGGTACGATAATCGCGATGGCAATTTCGAAATCTACTTCGCCCGCCTGACGGCCTCGGGCGCCAAGCTCGGAGCCGATGTCCGCCTGACCAACAATACGGCGACCTCCTTGGACCCCCGCATCGTCTGGACGGGCGCGGAGTACGGCGTCTTCTGGCAGGATAACCGCTCCGGGAACTGGGACCTCTGGTTCCAGCGCGTGAGCGCGGCGGGCGCGGCGCAAGGGAGCAACACCCAGGTGACCGTAACTTCCGAAATGAGGTACCCCGGCGCCGCCTTTGCCCGCTACGGCTACCTCGCCACAGGGACGATCTACCAAGGCGCGAACTTCGTCCAGGCCTGGGGGTGCAACTACGCCTCCCAGCCGCCCTGCCCGGAAAACCTGGTGGCCTATAACGTCACGGGGAGCACGGCCACCGTCTCGTGGCTGCCGGCGATCGACAACACCACCGACATCGCCTATTACCAGGTTTACCGGAACAACGCGCTGGTGGGCCAGACGAGCGACACCTATTTTACCGACACGGGCCTGAACACCAACACGACCTATGAATATGCCGTAAGGACGGTGAACGCCGCCCAGTACACCAGCACCGGCTGCGGGACCGGCTCCTCGATCTACGTCAAGACCAACGCGACGCTGACGCTTACGGTGAACAAGAGCGAGCCCGACGCCGTGCTGTCGTGGACCGACGCCGGTATGAACAACTACAACGTCTTCCGGGGAACGAGCCCGCAAGTGATGCAGCAGATCGGCAGCACGTCGGGTCAGAGCTTCACCGACCCCAACGCCTTGATGGACAACAACCTCTACTTCTACACCGTGGACGAGCCGGGATGGTGAAGGGGTAAAGGCGGGTTTCCTACCGTCCAAAAACCTTTCCCGCACGGCTCTTCGCCTTTCACCCGGAGCGTAGCGGAGGGTGAAAGGCGGGCCGCGGGTCTCTCCCCCGGGCCCTCCTTCCCGCGGCGGGCTTTGCCCGGTCGAGGGCGAAAGCCGGATCACTGCTGTCCAAAATCCTACCCGGCGATCTTTTTTGCCTTTCACCCGGAGCGAAGCGGAGGGTGAAAGGCGGGCCGCGGGATTGGGCCTTGGGCGAGGAGGACGAGGCGGGCGAGCCTCCGGGCGGCGCCGGGCCAGGTCACGGCCCTGCTGGGGCGAAACGGGGCGGGGAAGAGCTCCCTCATCCGGGTCGCGCTGGGCCAGCGAAAGGCCGACGGAGGACGGGCCTTCCTCTTCGGCGAAGAGGTCTGGAAGCACCGGACAAGGCTCCTGGAACGGGTGGGCGTGGTGCCGGAGGTTCCCGACGCCCCGCCGGACCTCTCCTCCCGGGACCTGCTGGTCTTCTGCTGCCGGCTCTACCCCACCTGGGACGGCAGGGGCGCCGAGGAGCGCCTGGCGCGGTTCGGCGTGGACCCCGGCGCTCCCTTCGGAAGCCTCTCCAAGGGCCAGAAGGGCCACGTCTCCCTGGCCCTGGCCCTGGCCCACCACCCCGACCTCCTGGTCCTGGACGACCCCACGCTGGGGCTGGACGCCGTGGCGCGGAAGGCCTTCTTCGAGGAACTGATCACCGACCTCTCCGACCGCGGCGCCTCGGTCTTCCTGGCGAGCCACGACCTGGGCGGGATCGAAGCCATCGCCGAGAGGGTGGTCTTCCTGAAGGAGGGCCGGGTCCTCCTGGACGAACCGCTGGAGTCCCTGAAGGCGCGATTCCGGCGCCTCTCCTTCCGCCGGGAGGCGGGGGCCGGTGACGGTCCCCTCGCGCTCCTGGAACCCGTGGGGGTCTTCTCCACGGCCTTTGGGGAGGAGGCGGTCGTGTCGGCCTTTGGGGAGACCCCCCTTCGCCGCCTTCTGCGGGAGCACCGGCGTGGAAGGGGCGGAAGCGCAGGAGATGTCCCTCGAAGAGATCTTCATCGCCCTGACCGGCGACGAAGGAGGTGCGCCATGAAGGGGTATTTCGCCGTCGTCCAGCGGGAGTGGACCCGGCTCCGCAAGGTGTTCTGGATGGTCCTCTTTGCCGCGTTCCTGGAATGGCCGCTGGCTTACCTGCTCCGGCCCTGGGGAGCGGAAGACGTGCTGACCCTGCTGGGTCTGATCTTCGCCGCCGCCTTCGGGCCGGCCACCGCCATGGTCCTCGGCTCGGCGGGCCTGGCGGCCGACCTTCAGAAAGGGTCGGCGGCCTTTGACTTCTCCCGTCCCGTTTCTTCGGGGGCGCTGTTCTTCGGCCGGATGACCGCCGCCGCCGGAAAGGGCCGCCTGGAGGCGCCTCTTCCGCGACGCCGCCGGCCGCTGGGTCCTCTACGAACCGGAAACTGGCCGCTTCCGCCCCCTGGCGGGCGGCTGACGGCTCCTCACCGCCCCTTCTCGTAGGGGGCGAAGGCGATGGTGTTGGCGCGGTAGTCGAACCAGACGGCGAAGAGGTCGAGGACGTCCCCCCGGCCGAGGATGCCGTAGTTGTTCAGCCCCCACCCGCCACCGAGGGGGGTCACCTGAACGGTCTGCATGTCGAAGCGGGCGGTGCCAAGGAGGAGGACCACGTCGGTGGCGACGCCGGCGGTAAAGGCGCCGGAAAGGCCCGAGCCGGTCTGGGCGGCGTAGCGCCCCGAGTTGATCCGGACGCCCGCCTGGGCGGCCTTCTCGGCGGCGATGAAGGTGGTGTAGGCGCCGGTGTCCACCATGAAGAAGCACCCCGGCTTGCCGTTGAGGGTGGTCTCCACGAAGGGCCGGTTGTTGGCCCAGAGGGATTTGACGGTGAAGGCCCCGGGGCCCAGGGCGTCCTTCGGTGGCGTGCCGCTGGGGTAGAGGACGAGCTTGCTGTGCCGCCGGTCGTAGAGGAGGCCGTGGTGGCGGAGGAGGGAGAGAGGAACGATGCCGCCCACCTCCTTGAAGAAGTCCTCCTTCTCGCCGATGACCAGCGCGGGGACGTTGCGGAGGGTGAGGGGACCGAAGGCCATGCGGTCGAGGATCACCCAGTTGGACTTCTGGGAGCCCAGGTACCCCAGGCCCAGGTACTCGGCGGTGGCCACGGGCTTGAGCCCCAGCTCCTTCACCCACCTGGGGCTCAACAGGACGGTATCGGAGCCCGAATCGAGGAGGACCAGCCGTTCCTTCTTCCCGTTCACCGCCACGGGCGTGACCACGCGGGTGGTGGTGGTGACGCTCCCCGTCCCCGCGTCGCCGAAGCCCCAGGTGAGGGCGGAGACGTCCCGGAACTCCGACTTCTCCTTGAGGGTCAGGGTGACGGGGTAGGGCGCCTCCAGCGTCTCGTCGAAGAGCCGGCCCTTTCCCACGGCGGCGAAGAGGCGCTTCAGTCCCTCGTACTCCTCCTTACCGGCGGGGTCGGCGGCCAGGAGGCGATCGGCCAGGGCCGCCCCCTCCTCCCCGGTGCGGGCGAGGCCGAGGGCCATCTGGAGGAGCCCCGGGCCGGGCCTTTCGGGGAAGGAAAGGGCCCTGTCCAGCAGGGCCGCCGCCTCCTCTTCCTTGCCCGACGCGCGGAGGGCGAAGACCGCCCGGGTGCAGGCCGGCTCCCGCCACTGGGGGTCGGGGAGGAGGGCCGTCCAGTTCTGAACCGCCTGGGGAAAGAGCCCCATGTGGAAGGCCGCCTCCCCGGCGTAGTAGCGGAACTCCGGCCGGCCGGGGAAGCGCGAGGCCCACGGGATGGCCAAACGGGCCGCCTCCTGGGGACGGTTGAGGCCCAGAAGGGCCCGGACCTTTCCCACGGCGTAGGCGGGGTTGTCCGGTTCGGCCTGGAGGCCTGCTTCGGCGGTCCTTAGCGCATCCTCGTATCGCTGGCCCTCGATCAGGGTGTCTATCTCCTGAAGCCGCCCCGGTGGGAGGGTCCCGCCGGCCTGGGCCCAGGCGGGGAGAGCCAGAACGGCCGCGAAGAGCGGCGGAAGAAACAGCGATCGCAGTCCCATGAAACCCCCTTTCTCCCGGGTCTTCCGGGTTCCCCCCCAGCATACCCCGATCCGCCGGGAAGAGCCAAGGGCACCTCTAGGGTCGTGGTGCCGTCGGCGGGAGGGACTCCACCTCCTCCGCGGCTTTGGGGTACCCTGGTTTGCGTGAGCGGGACGGCGAGACGATGGGGACGGAGATGGGCGGCGGCGGCGCTGCTGGCGGCGGTGGGCGCGGCCTACCTGCGGTGCGGCCCCCTGCCGGCCTCGCTCCTCGATCCTTCGCCCCGGGTCTCGGCGGCGGTGCTGGACCGGAAGGGCCGCCCCCTCTACGAGCGCCTCTCCTCCCAGGAAGCGCGGAGCACCTGGCTGGAGGCCGGGGAGATCCCGCCTCTGGTGGAGGCGGCCACGCTGGCGGCGGAGGACCACCGCTTCTACCGCCACCCCGGCGTGGACCCCGCGGCCCTCCTTCGGGCGGCCTGGAACGACCTCCGGGCCGGGCGCATCCGGGAGGGAGGCTCCACCCTCACCCAGCAGGCCGTCAAACGCCTCACCGGCCGGCCCCGGACGGCGGCCGGGAAGCTCCGGGAATTGGTCCTGGCCCTCCGCCTGGAGCACCGCCTCCGGAAGCGGGAGGTCCTGGCCCTCTACCTCAACGTGGTCCCCTACGGAAACCAGGCGGAGGGGATCGGGGCCGCCGCCCGGACCTACTTCGGCTGCGACCCCTCCCACCTGACGCCCGCCCAGGCGGCCTTCCTCGCGGGCCTTCCCCAGCGCCCCTCGGCCTTCGATCCCTACCGCCACTTCGGCGAGGCCCAGGCGCGGCAGCGGTGGGTCCTTCGCCGGATGCTCGCCCTCGGCTTCCTGGACGGGGATGCCTACCGGCGGGCCCTCGCGGAACGGCTGGTCCTCCGCAGGCCCGACCGGCCCTTCGAGGCGCCCCATTTCGTCCAGCGGGTCTTGGAGAAGTGCCCTCCGGGTACGAGGCGGGTGCGAACGACGCTGGACCTCGACCTCCAAAAAAAGGTTCTTCAGATTCTGGAGGCGGGCCGGAGGCAGCGGGAGGACCACGGCGCCTTCGCCGCGGCCGTGGTGGTCGTCCACAACCCCACGGGGGAAATCCTGGCCTACGAGGGTTCCGGAGCCTACTTCGACGCCGCCCACTCGGGGGCCATTGACGGCGCCCGGACGCCCCGCCAGCCGGGGTCGGCCCTCAAACCCTTCACCTACGCCCTGGCCTTCGACGGCGGCTTCACCCCCGCCTCGGTCCTTCCCGACGTCCCCCAGCACTTCCCCACGGCCGAGGAGGGCGTGGTCTACAGCCCCCGGAACTACGACGGGCGGTTTCGGGGACCCCTTCGGGCCCGGGAGGCGCTGGCGGGCTCCGAAAACGTGCCGGCGGTGGTCCTCCTCTCCCGTCTGGGGGCGGGGCGGCTCCTCTCCCTCCTTCGGGCCCTGGGGTTCTCCACCCTGGACCGCACGGCCTCCTTCTACGGCTTCGGACTCACGCTGGGCGACGCGGAGGTGCGACTCGACGAGCTCTGCGGGGCCTACGCCACCCTGGCCCGGGGCGGCCTCTACCGTCCCCTGGCCGACATCCTGGAACGGGAGGGAGGGGAGGCGGAGACGCCCCCGCCGCCGTCCGAGCCCCGCCGCTTCTTCTCTCCCCTGGCCGCCTACTGGACGGCCCACATCCTCGCCGACCCCGGGGCGCGGGCCTGGGCCTTCGGCCGGGGGGGAAGCCTGGACTTCCCCTTCCCGGTCTGCGCCAAGACCGGAACCTCCCAGGCCTACCGGGACAACTGGTGCCTGGGCTTCACGCGGGAGGTGACGGTGGGGGTCTGGGTGGGCAACTTCGACCGGACGCCCCTGAAGGGCGCCTCGGGGGTCACCGGGGCCGGCCCTCTCTTCCACGAGGTCCTTCTGGAGGCCGAACGCCACGTCCGCGGGGGCCTTCCCGGTCCCCTGGACCCCTTTCCCGTGGACGCCCCGGAGGGGCTGGTCCCGGTGGAGGTGTGCGCCCTCTCCGGAGGATTGGCGGGGCCGTCCTGTCCCTCCCGGGTCCCCGAATCCTTTCCCCCGGAGCGGATCCCCAAGCCCTGCGCCTGGCACCTTCCTTCGGGAAGGGTGGCCTGGCCGGCGGAGTACCGGGCCTGGGCCCGAGAGGCCGGCCGCCTCACGGCGGAGGAGTCCCGGCTGGCGGCCCCCGCCTCCCCGCCGTCCTCCCGGAAGAGCGCCCGCCCCCTTCTCCTCGTGAGTCCCCCCGACGGGGCCGTCTACCTTCTGGACCCCACCCTTCCTCCGGCCTTCCAGACGCTCCCCCTGCGGGCCACCGCCGAGGGACCACCCCGGCGGCTCACCTGGACGGTGGACGGGACGGAGGTGGGCCGGTGCTCCTCCGAGGAGAGCCTGGACTGGTCCCTCAAGCGCGGCGAACACACGGTGGAGGTGCGGGACGGAAACGGCGCCTCCGCCCGCGCCCGCATCCAGGTGAAGTGAAAGGGGCGGCGATGGAAAGAAAGTAAAAAGTAAAAAGTAAAAAGTAAGAAGACGCCCTCCCCGGTTTCCCTGACCTCCCTGTCCTTGGCTCTGGTAGAATGGTCGCCCCTCCGGCGCGGGCGGCGCCGGGGGCCCGCGCGCAGAGGAGGCATCCGTGAACGCCGTCGCCGTCTACCCCGGCTCTTTCGACCCGGTTACCAACGGCCACGTGGACCTGGTTCTGAGAGGGACCGGGATCTTCCGAAAGGTCATCGTGGCCGTCCTCCGGAACACGCAAAAGCAATCCCTCTTCTCCGTGGAGGAGCGGGTTGCCCTCCTGAAGGAGAGCCTCGGGGGGATCGAGCGGGTGGAGGTGGACGCCTTCGACGGCCTGCTGGTGGAGTACGCCCGCTCCAAGGGGGCCCGCCACATCCTCCGGGGGATCCGGGCCGTATCGGACTTCGAGTACGAGTTCCAGATGGCCCTCATGAACCGCCGTCTGGCCCCGGACGTGGAAACGGTCTTCCTCATGCCCCGGGAGGAGTACACCTACCTCTCCTCCCGGCTGGTTCGGGAGGTGGCCCTGCTGGGCGGTCCGCTGGACGGGCTGGTGCCGGAGCCGGTCCTCGGCATGCTGAAGAAGAGGTTCCCCCGATGAAGACCGCCCACCGCCTCGAGACCGTCGAACCTTCCCGCCTGCTGGAGCTCATCGTCAAGGGTCAGGAACTGAGGAGGAGGGGCGTGGACCTGGTGGACCTCGGGCCTGGGCAGCCGGACTTTCCGGTGCCTGCGCCCATTCTGGAGGCGACGTCGAGGGCCCTCCGGGACGGCTTCACCTTCTACAGCCCGGTCATGGGGCTCATGGAGCTCCGGGAAGCGGTGGCGGAGCGGTACAACCGGCTCTACGGAGGCCGGTACACCGCCGAAAACGTCATGGTGACCGCCGGCGCCAAGGGCGCCCTCTTTCACCTCCTGGGAACCCTGGTGGACGCCGGCGACGAGGTGATCGTCCCCGCCCCCTACTACGTCTCCACGCCGGAGATCGTGAAGCTCTGGGGCGGGGTCCCCCGCTTCGTCCCCTGCCGGATGGAGGACCGCTTCCTCCCCCGGCTGGAGGCCCTCCAGGAAGCGGTCACCCCCCGGACCCGCGCCCTGGTTCTGAATTCCCCCTGCAACCCCACGGGAGCGGTGATCTCCCGGGAACTCCTCGGGGAGGTGGTCGTCTTTGCCGAGGAGCGGGGCCTCGCCGTCCTCCTGGACGAGTGTTACGACCGGTACGTCTACGAGGAGGGACTCTACGCCACGGCGGCTCACCTGGACCCCGAAGGCCGGCTTCCGGTCTTCTGCGCCGGATCCTTCTCCAAGACCTTCTCCATGACCGGATACCGGCTGGGGTGGGCCCTGGGCCCCCGGGAGGTCATCGCCGCCGCCGGAAAAATCCAGGGCCACTCCATGAACGGGCCCACCACCTTCGCCCAGGTGGGCGGGCTGGAGGCCCTCCGCCGGGAGGAGGAGCTCTTCACGCCGGTCCTCGCCGAGTACCGGCGCCGCCGGGCGGCCCTCCTCAAGGGGCTCAAGGACCTGCCGGGGGTGGAGGCAGAGGAGCCGCCGGGGTCCTTCTACATCTTTCCGAGGGTCGAAGGGCTCTGCCGCCGCCTGGGCGTGGAGGGTTCCGACGCTCTGTCGGCCCTCCTGCTGGAAAGGGCCGGCGTCATGGGCATTCCGGGGGCGGCGCTGGGGCGGGAGGGCTTCATGCGGCTCTCCTTCGCCGTCCCCATCCCCCGCATCGAGGAGGCCCTTAGGCGGATACGGGCCCTGATGTAGGAGCTTCCTGGCTTCCCGGCGAGGGCCTCACCCCCGCCTCTCTCCCTGGAGATAGGCCCGCTTCAGGGCGGCGTGCAGGGCGGGAAGGCGGTCGTAGAGGCGTTTGAGGGGCCGGGGCCGGTGCCGCGTCAACGCGTAGGCGGTGATCAGGGGCAGGGCCACCGTCGAATCGAGGTAAACCACCACGGTGTCGGGGAGCTGGCTGGGGTCCACCTTGCCCCAGGAGACCGCTTCCGAGGGGGTGGCCCCGGAGAGGCCTCCGGTGTCCGGGCGGGCGTCGGTGACCTGCAGGAAGTAGTCGTGGCCCTTCTCGGGGAGCCCCAGGACCTCCTGGATCTGGGGCTCCGTCTGGAGCATGAAGTTCTTCGGCGATCCGCCGCCGGCGATGAAGACGGCGGACTTCTTTCCCCTCCGCTTGGCGTCCCAGACGATGGCGGCGGTGAGGTTTACGTCGGCGCTCACGTCGAAGGCGAAGGCGTTCCCCTGAAGGGCCATGGCGGCCACGTTCATGCCGATGGAGGAGTCCCCCGGCGAAGAGGTGAAGACGGGGACGCCGGCCTCGTGGGCCGTGGAGAGCAGGGAAGGAACGGTGAGGCGGAGGGCCCGCTCGCGCTCCCTCAGGTACCCGCCCACCCGGTAGTGGAACTCCGCCGTGGACATGGGCCGCTGGAACTCCTCCAGGGCGAGGATCTTCCGGAAGAAGGCGTCGGTCTCCAGGAGCACCTTGTAGTCGAAGAGAATGTCGTAGATCCGCACGACCCCCTGGCGGCGGAGCGCCGTGTCGTCCAGGAAGGGGCTCCCCCGGTGGAGGGAGAGGTTCAGGGCGAAGTGGGCGTCGTGGTAAAGGTTGGCGCCGGTGGAGACGATCCAATCCACGAAGCCGGCCCGGAGGAGAGGCACCACCACCGACCGCCCCACCCCCGCCGGCGTCAGGGCTCCCGTGAGGCTCATCCCCACGGTGACCTCCTGCCTCAGCATCTTTTCGGTGAAGAGGCGGCAGGCCTCCTGGAGCCTTCCGGCGTTGTAGGCAAGAAAGGCCTCGTCAATGAGGCGGGCAACATCCATGCCGGGGCGGATGGGGCGGGGGTCGATGCGGGGACCCTGGAGAAAGCGGGATCGGGCGGCCATGGGCACCTCCGAGAGGGAGCGATTATAGCCTTCGCACGGGCGGGAGGCCACCGGCCCCGATCCCCCAAATTCCGCGATGGATAGGTCTTGCCTTTGGTAGTGCAGATGCTTCACGAGGGAAAAGCTTTTTCTCCTGAACGGGGAGGGGGCTTCTCCCCCGCGTTCCGCTGGCCAAGCCAGCCGGAACGCTCGGCTTACCCTTCGGGGCCCTCCCCGCTCCACGGGCCAAGCCCGCGAAGCCTCACCCCACCCCTCACGCCTTCTTCGCCTTCGGCTCGAATGCCCCCAATCCCTTGGCAGGTGATA
>Ga0209018_1002209_pt1 | contig 14103 bp, 13 predicted proteins | sample YNPBryBLVA2012_FD_185814 | JGI IMG/M metagenome (GOLD analysis project Ga0209018, IMG submission 185814) | Anoxygenic and chlorotrophic microbial mat microbial communities from Yellowstone National Park, USA - YNP Bryant BLVA 2012 (SPAdes)... ...
AATCGAAAGGATGAGAACAAGCCACGCGTGCGCGCGTCCGTCAAGTCCCGCTGAAGCCAGTGCGCCGCAGAGCGCGGCAGCGGCTGGACCGATGAGTGTCAGCGGACGCGTCGGTCGCACCTCGAGCGCGAGCAGACGCCCCAACACAGGGCGCGCGGGATACGATGCGTCTTCCATCGCGCGCTATGATACCACAACGGGGAAAAAATGACAAACAGGGGCAGAGATCAGAGGTCAGACATCAGAAGTCAGATATCAGAGGTCAGACATCAGAAGTCAGACATCAGAGGTCAGACATCAGAGGTCAGATATCAGAGGTCAGACATCAGAAGTCAGACATCAGAGGTCAGACATCAGATAGCCCGTCGTCTGTCGTCTGTCATCTGTCGTCTGTCATCTGTCGTCTGTCGTCTGTCATCTGTTGTCTGTGGTCTGTCATCTGTCGTCTGTCATCTGTCGTCTGTCGTCTGTCGTCTGTGGTCTGTCGTCTGTTGTCTGTCGTCTGTCATCTGTTGTCTGTGGTCTGTCGTCTGTGGTCTGTCGTCTGTCGTCTGTGGTCTGCAGAGGGAGCCACACCGTAAACACGCTACCCTTGCCGACCTCACTCTGCACTTGGATTCGACCGCCGTGCGCGTCCACGATCCATTTGCAAATCGCGAGTCCCAAGCCAGTGCCACCTTTTTCACGCGAGCGCGCCTTGTCCACACGATAAAAGCGATCGAAGATTTTGGGCAAATCTTGCGCGGGGATTCCGATGCCGGTGTCTGCGACTGTGACGCGCGCCCATTGATCTTCACGCGCGAACGAGAGTGTCACCGTGCCGCCCCCAGGCGTGTACTTGACGGCATTGTCCATCAGGTTCAAGAACAATTGCTTGAGCCGATCGGCGTCACCGATGACTTGGACCTGGTCTTCGCTGCCCAACACCACTTTGACGTTGCCGGCGTTCAAGCGCGTTTGGCGAAACACATCGAGGAGCAAGGTATCGAGTTCGACGACGCGCTTTTCGAGCGGTACGCCGGCGTCGGCTTGCGCGAGCAAAAGCAAATCTTGGACAAGGCGTTGCATCCGCGCGGTTTCCGCTTCGATTGCCGCGAAGGTTTCCTGGCGCGCTGCCGCGTCGTCCAGCGCACCGCGCCGCAACAAATCGAGATTGCCGCGAATCGCGGTGAGAGGGGAACGCAATTCGTGCGACACATCGGCGACAAAACGTTGCTGCGCGCGGAACAATGCTTCGATGCGCGCGAGCATCTCATTGAACGTCGCTGCCAAACGTCCCACTTCATCGCGCGTTGCTTTGACTTCGATACGGCGCGTCAGATCGTTGGAGCGCGCGATGGTATGCGCGGTCTGCGTGATGCGGTCAATCGGCGCGAGCGCCTGATACGCCAACCACGCGCCGACGATGAACGCCAAGAGCAATCCCGCGCCAATGCCGGCGATCAGTAGGAAAGCCAGGCGGCGCAACGTATCGGTCACACCTTGCAACGATTCGGCAACGACGATCGCCGCCACCACTTGGTTGCGGACGACGAGCGGCGCGACGTAGACGCGCAACGGCACCCGATCCTTCACCACATTGGCGTAGACGACTTCGCCGCGCGCCACCTGCGCCAGCGCGTTCGGCGAGACGACCAGCGTTTGCGCGCCCAGATTCTCCGAGCGCGTCAATGCGACACCATCCAGCGTCGTCAGTTGCACAAAGACGCCGGGGGTGGCAAAGGTATCCGCCGTCGGCAACACCAAGCGTCCGCCGCGCGAGATAAAGACGCGCGGATCGCTTTGCAGTTCCAGCGCAGTCGCCAAACTGTTTTGCACATCAGCCGCGCGGATTTGCAAGCGGCGATCCACTTCGCTGAACAAACTAAACGACAGCACCGCGTACAGCAAACCCGCAAAGGCAACGAGGATTCCCGCGAGAACAAGAACGTACCAAAGGGAAAGGCGGAGGCGGATGGACATTTCAATTTTCGATTGGCTATTCCTCGCGGAGCGCGTAGCCAACGCCGCGAACAGTTTGGATCAGGCGCGGCTCGCCATTCTGTTCCAACTTGGTGCGGAGGTATCGGATGTAGACTTCGAGGATGTTCGATTCGCCACCAAAGTCATAGCCCCAAATGCGATCGTAGATCAATTCGCGCGTTAGCACTTGGCGCGGGTGGCGCATAAAAAAGTAGAGGAGGTCGAATTCTTTTGTCGTCAATTCGATCTTGCGATTGCCGCGCGTCACCTCGCGCGTCGTCACGTTGAGCGTCACATCGGCAAAGCGCAACACCGTTTCCTCGACGGTGCGCGTGCGGCGCAAGAGCGCGCGAACGCGCGCAATCAGTTCCTCGAACGCGAATGGCTTGATGACGTAATCGTCCGCGCCACTCTCAAAACCCTTGACGCGATCCGGCACCGAATCTTTCGCGGTCAACATCAAAATCGGCACGGAACCTGCCGCGCGTAACCGCCGACACACCTCCCAGCCGTCCAAGCCGGGCAACATCACATCGAGGATGACGAGGTCGGGTGGATTGTCGCGCGCGGCTTTCAAGCCGGATTCGCCGTCCCAACGCACTTCGACGGTAAAGCCCTCGTACGTCAATCCACGCCGCAGAAAATCGGCAATCTTTAGTTCGTCTTCGATAACCAGAATTCGTTCAGCCATAGTTGTCAAACGCTTCGCTCAATGAGCCAAAGTCAATGAGCCAATTGCCCAACAATGTCATTTGGCTCATTGGTTCATTGGCTCATTGGCTCATTGGGTTCTCATTTCCAAACAAACTTCCACGTTTCGCTTGGCGGTGAGACTGGTTGGTTGCCGGGTTCGCGTTTGATTTGGACATACCATTGAAAGGTATCTTCTTTGGCTTTTTGATACAGTTCGAACCCGCCGCCTTCATAAAGTCGTCTCAACGAGAGAAATTTTTCCTGCGTCCTGCCGGCATACGTGCGCGGCGCGCCATTGCGATCTGTAAACGTGATGACCACTTCGTACCAATCGTTCGCGCTCAGCACGCACGGATCGCAGACCCAGCGAAACGTAATCGCCGCGTTCGCTTGCCCCTCACCGATCCACGTGCCACCGTTCGGGAGTGGTCCCACGATTTTGGGCGCCGGGAAAATGTAGAGCGGGGTCGGTGTCGCGGCGGGTGGCGGCGGTGGCGCGGGGCGCGTCGCCGTGCGCGCTATGGTGAGCGTCACCGGCACACTGGTCGCCACAGCGGTAGCCGTGAAACGCGCCGATGTCATCGTCAAGGTCGGCATGGGTGAGTGAGTGGGCAGAACGATTGGAGCGAGTGTAGCCGTCGCGCCGCGAACAATCGGCGTGCCGGGCGGAATGAGCGGCGCGAGCAGAAAATGAATCGTGCCGATGACAAGGATGGCGACGAAACACAGCACCAGAAAGATGAGCGCGCGGTAGGTCTGCTCCGAAGCGCGCTCTTGCTCCAATGAAAACAAAGTGGTGCGCGACAACCGCTGCGCATCCACTAGCATTTTTACGGCGATGAGGATTCCCAATCCACACAGGAGATAAATCCACACCGCAAAGTTTTGGACAAAGGAAACAAAAGCCGCCAAGGTAATTGACCCAGTATATTCGTAGACTTGATGCCGACCTCTGGTATGGCTATCAGCGCGCTACCTTCTTTTCTTTTCCAATTTGGATTGACACTCGATACACAACGTGGCTTGGGGCTTGGCTTGCAACCGCTCTGGCGCGATGGGTTTGCCGCAACTTTCGCAAATGCCGTAGGTGCCGGCGGCAAGCCGCGCCAGCACCTTGTCAATTTCGGCAAGGCGTTGCTTTTGATCGTTGGCAAGCCATTGCGCCTGTTCACGCGCCTGATGCATTGCCGCCAAATCGGCTTCGTCGCCGCGCGCCGGTTCGGGCGGCGGAATGGCGCGCGCCAGCAGTTGCGCGCGCTCTTGTTCCAATTGTTTGCGTAACGCTTCAAGGTCTAGTGCCATCTAAATCATCCCGTACCGTTGCAATGCCGCGTCGAGAATACCATTGATGAGCGCGGCAAAACTCACTCCATCCGCTTCACCCGCCATCACAATATCGCTGATGCCTTCTTGCAAACCGGCGAGCGGGTTGATTTCCAAAATCGTTGGTTCGCCGGTGTCTTGGCGCAGGCGAAAATCCACGCGCGCAAAGTCGGTACATTCGAGCGCGGCGAACGCGCCCGCCGCGAGTTTTTCCATCTGCGCCCACAATCGTTTGGAAATTGGCGCAGGGCAAGGATATTTTGGCACATCGTACATCTGACTCTTGATGACCGATGTGTACAACCCCGCTTGGTCCGGCGGACACGGCGAGAGATCTACTTCGAGGGGCGGAAAGACGCGCAAGGTCTCTGGCACCTTGGTTTTGATTTGTTTGGGTTTGGCGTTTTTGAGCGCGGCGATTGGTTGCGGCGGTTTGCCATCGGCGCGCGGCGCGATGGCCCAGGGCAAATTGCCCAACATTCCCAACGTAAACTCGCGTCCTTCAATGTACTCTTCGACGAGCGCGGGCTGGCGGTACGCTTGGATGCACCATTGCACTTGAGCGCGCAGCGCGCGCGCGTTGCGACAAACGGACTGGGCGTTGATGCCAATGCCCGACCCTTCGCGGCTGGGCTTGACAAAGAGCGGGAACTTGAGCCGCGGATCCAAGCGCTCGTCGCCGGTGATAAAAGTTTGAAAGCGCGGCGTGGGCAGACCATAGTGCATCAACACGCGCTTTGCCATCGGCTTGTCCAGCGCGATACAGAGCGTCATCACGCCAGAGCCGGTGTACGGAATTCGCAGCGCGTCGAGCATCGCCGGGATTTGCGCTTCACGCGAGACGCCGAAATGTCCTTCGCACGTATTGAACGCAATGTCAACGTGATAGTGCGCTAGTTTTTCCGCCAGGCGCGCATCCCCCTCCATTCCGATGACTTCGTGTCCCCCGGCGCGCAGAGCGCGCTCGATATTCGCAATTGTCTTCTCGCTATCCAATTCGTTCCACGCGTCCCATGGCTCATCGTCACGATGGGGCGCGTTTTGTTTGAGATTGTAAAGCAACGCGACAGTAAATTTGGGCATGCGTTTTATCCAAAAGAGAGATTAGAGATTCGAGATTAGGGATTGGATTCACCACCTCTAATCTCTGTTCTCTAATCTCTGTTTTCTCATCTCGATGGTCTATCTTCACCGCGCTTTGGCAACTACCATTGGCGCGCCATTCCCGTTGCCATTGCCGCGCGTTTTGCGCGGAGCAGAGGACGCGGTCACCATCACGGGCGTCAACGGCAACAACTCGGGTGCGGGAACACTCTTGACCGGCAAGCGAATTTGTTGTTTACGTTTGGTCTTGCGCTCCGCATCGAGTTTCTTGACACGACGCTGTTTGCGGCGCAACCCATCGGGCTCCAACACCACCGCATCGCCGGCGAGCAGTTTGGCAACGCCTTCCTTCGGCGCGGCGCGGCGACAATATTCGCACGTATCCGCGGTGTGACGTTCGTAATGATCGGGTTCGGTGTACGTGGCGATGACGCCTTCAAAGTTGCGGACAATCACCTTGCGGTCGTTCATCGAAATTAGATAGTTGGGCATAATCGGCACTTTGCCGCCTCCACCGGGCGCATCAATGCAGAACGTTGGTACGGCAAAGCCGGTGGTATGCCCACGCAGCGCTTCGATGATCGCAAGCCCCACACTGACCGGCGTGCGAAAGTGACCGATGCCTTGCGACAAGTCGCACTGGTACAGATAGTACGGGCGCACACGATTCTTGACCATCTCGTGCACCAACGATTTCATCGTGTTCGCGCAATCGTTGATGCCTGCCATCAACACCGTTTGCGCGCCGAGCGGGATGCCGGCGTCCGCCAGTTTGGCGAGCGCCGCGCGCGTCTCGGGCGTAAACTCTTTCGGGTGGTTGATGTGGATGTTCATCCAAACAGGATGATACTTGCGAATCGTCGCGACCATTTTCTCGGTGATGCGTTGCGGCAGAAAGATCGGGACGCGCGTGCCAATGCGGAGGATTTCGATGGAGGGCACCGCGCGGAATCGCCCCAGCGCAAAGTCGAGCATCTCGTCCGAGAGGAACAACCCATCGCCGCCAGAGATCAGCACATCACGCACTTCGGGGTGCGCTTCCAGATATTGCGCGATGGATTCGATGCGAGCTTTGTGCGCCGGCATCGCGCCGGTGCCGACCCAGCGGCGGCGTGTGCAATGACGACAGTACGCCACACACTGATCGGTAATGTCTACCAACACGCGATCTGGATAGCGATGCACCAAGCCGGGCACCGGCATGTGTGCGTCTTCACCCAGCGGATCCTCCAAATCTGGATCGTCCATCACAAACTCCGCCATCGTTGGGACAACTTGGCGGCGAATGGGACAATTCGGATCATCGGGATCCATCAGCGCGGCAAAGTGCGGCGTGATCGCCATCTTCAATTCCGGTTTGAGGCGAATGGCTTGCTCTTCGTCCGGCGTCAAGCGGATGAGATGGCGCAATTGTTCCAACGTGGTTACGCGGTTGTGCAATTGCCAGCGCCAATCGCTCCATTGCTCTGACGTGACATCTGCCCACAAACGCGTGCGTTGACCTGGATGCAAGTCCTCACCTAACGACAGAGTGGATACTGCCAGTCCGACGGGTACGGGAGGACTTGCGAGACTACCCGGCGGCTCCTTTTCGCTGTATTCGGTTGTCAAGGTTTCCATTTTGAAATAGGGACCTTCCTCAAAGTGGGATATGAAGACGAATCGCGTGATTCGTCTGACGTACGCAAGCGCGAGCCATTGGCTCACTGATTTTGACCTGGTGGGGCGATCACTTCTGCGCTCGCCCCCAACCTCTCTGGCGCGTTGCCGACGAGAGCGGGGGTTGTTCACTGCGCGAATTTCGACCGCGCGTGATCACACTCCTTCCACATGAATTATTTTAGCAATTCGCCAGCCAGAACTTTTTCCAGTACGTCTTCTTTAGCAATTGTCGTCACGGCAACGACTTCGTCGCCGACCTGCAATGTTGTCTCGCCATACGGCACGATGCCTTTGCCGCCGCGAATGACAAGCGGAATGACACAATCATCGGGGATGCCAAGCGTTCGCAATGGCTTACCCAACACGGGCGAATCGGCTGGCACTTTGGCTTCCACAAAAGTCACACCCGCTTCGCGCAGTGTCAAGAGATGCACCAACGATTGGGCAGGAATTTCGCGTTCGATCTGCGCCAGAATCAAATCGGTCACCGAAACGGTGTTATCAATCCCCAGCAACTTGAAGATGTGTTCGTTCTTGGGATTGTTGATGCGCGCGATCGTGCGCTTGACGCCGAACTTTTTCTTTGCCATCTGGCAAATCATCAAGTTATCTTCGTCGTCACCGGTGACCGCGACCGCCAGGTCTGCGCGCGCCATCCCGGCTTCTTCCATCACGATCGAATCGGTGCCATCGCCGCGCAGGACAATGTCCCCCAGATCCGCGGCGATGATGTCGCCTCGGCGTTTATCGCGCTCGACGATGAGAATTTCGTGCTCACTCTGGAGCAAGGTCTTGGCAAGATAGTAGCCGACCTTACCGCCGCCAACAATGATGATGTACATCGTCCCTCTATTTCCGCTGGTCGAGAATGAGCGCGTGGATTTCGTTCGCTGCCATCACGGTTGGGCAGATGGTTTCCATCAAGCCAAGCGCGTGGTAGGTTTCTTCGCGCACAGGGTCGTACAAGCGCGCGACGACGCGCGGGACGTGGAACACCAACTTGGCGATTTCCGCCGCCATCGCGTTCGTATTGTCGCCATTGCTGACGGCGATGAACGCGTCCGCGTCTTCGATACCGGCGCGCCGCATCACATCTTCATCAATGCCCACGCCCAGCACCATCGTGCCTTGAAAATCGGTACCAAGGCGCGCAAACGCTTCGCTGGTGCGATCAATGACCGTGACTTCGTGCCCCTCGCGATCCAACTGGCGCGCCAGGTGCGCGCCCAAGCGTCCGCATCCCATAATGATGACTTTCATCCAAAATCCTCCGCGCTAATATACCACGAAATTTGTCGCGCGTAAAGAGGTTACGCAAATTTTAAGGTGACGTGTTACGCGTCACTCGGTGCGCGCCGTCTCTTCGGTTACGGCTTCGCGACACAGCCACACCGGGCAAGGCGCGTGTTGCAGAACATAGTGCGGCGTGGCACCCAATTCGAATTCGCCGCCCACCACACGGCGAAATGGCACGCCCATCACAATCAAGTCCACCCCAGCCGCAATCGCTTCGTCCACCAACGCCACTCCCGCTGTGCGCGCCTGCAACACCTCGGTCGTGAAGGCGATGTGAAAGGGTTTGGCGATTTCTTCGGCGCGTTCGAGCACCAGTTCCGCCGCGCGCAATTGCGCTTCGTTCTCCACATCGAGCGGCAAGTTCCGCTGGATTTCGATGACGTGAATCGCCGTGACGCGCGCCTTGTTCAGTTTGGCAATCTGACACGCCAAACGGATGGCGGCATCATCCGCCGAAATGCCTTTGATCGGCACCAAAAGTTTGGAAAAGTTCATTTTCATCGTTCCAAATGATACGGCACATCAATCACGACCGTATTCTTGCGAAAGAGCAAGGCGGTCTTTAACCGCAAGGCGGTTTGATTATGCAAAAAGTGTTCCCACCAATGCGCGGGAACAAATTCGGGCAATACGATGGTTACACACGCGGCTGGATCTTGGCGATGCAACTCTTCGATGTACGCCAAGAGCGGTTCGACGAACGCGCGATAGGGTGATTCCAGAAGGACTATCTGGGTGCCATTACACCAGCGCGCCCATTCTTGGCGAAACGTTTCGACTTCTTCCGGTTCGTAAAAGATGCGTAGCGCAATCGCCTGAGGCGCGAGCGAACGCGCAAAGGCGAGGGCGCGCAATGACGCCTTGTTCAAATCACCAATCGGCACGATGACGATTTGACGCGCGGGCGCGAGCGCGCACTCATCGCCGGACGCGAGCGCCAGTTGTTCGGCAACACGCGCATAGTGCCGATGAATGTGGTAGAACAGAAACACCAAGATTGGAATCAGCACCAGCACGATCCACGCGCCCAACGCGAACTTGGCGATTCCCACGACCAACACCACCATCGCCGTCAACGCGGCGCCGATGGCGTTGATCACCATACTTTTGCGCCAGCCCGCTGTGCGTGTTCGCCACCAATGGCGCACCATCCCCGCTTGCGACAACGTGAACGAGATAAAGACGCCCACCGCATAGAGCGGAATCAAGGCGTGCGTGCTACCACCGAACAAGACGATGAGCAAAATCGAAACAGCACCGAGCGTCACAATGCCATTCGTGAACACCAACCGATCGCCGCGAAATTTGAGTTGGTGCGGCATAAATCCATCGTTCGCCAACACATACGCCAAACGTGGAAAGCCAAAGTAACTTGTGTTCGCCGCAAGGATCAAAATCGCCATCGTCGTCACTTGGAAGAAGGCGTATGCCATCTCGTTGTTCAACACGCGGCGCGCGACCTGCGAAATCACCGTTTCGGTTTCGTGCGGAGTAATGCCATAGTGATACGCCACATAGGTCAAGCCAACAAAAAAGAAGGCAAGAATCGCCGACATCCACGTCAGCGTGGTTGCCGCATTCTTGCTTTCTGGGGGCTTGAACACCGGCACCCCGTTCGCAATCGCCTCGGTTCCGGTCATGGCGACTGTGCCAGCCGCAAACGCGCGCAATAACAGAAAAAGCGAGAGTGGCTCCACCGCGCTCACACCCTCCGCCAAACGCGGCGCTACCTGCGGTTCACCGAGCGCAATGCGAAACAAGCCCAACAGGATGACACTCGCCAGACTAAAAATAAACAGATACGTCGGCAGTGCGAAGATGGTGCTTGATTCTTTGATGCCGCGCAGGTTGATGAGCGTGATTAGCACAACAAAGCCGATGGAAATTTCTACTCGATACGGATACAACTCTTGCGCGGCAGATGTGATTGCGGCGGTGCCTGCCGCAACCGATACGGCGACTGTCAAAACGTAGCCCACCAACAACGCCGCTGCGGCAACCAGCCCAAAAGGTGTGCCAAGATTTTCGCGCGAGACGTTGTACGCGCCACCGCCTTGCGGATACGCATGCACCGTTTGCCGATACGAAAAAGCGACGATTGCCAACAACACGGCAATGCCTATCGTCACCGGTACAGAGTACACGACTGCCGCGGTACCTGCCAGAATCACCACGAGCAAAATCTCTTCGGTCGCGTACGCGCTCGAAGAAATTGCATCGGAGGAAAGCACGGCGAGCGCGCGCACCTTGTTCAAGCGCTCGTCTTTTTCGGCAGCGGTCGGCAGGGGCTTGCCCACCAAGAACGCTTTGAAACGCGTATACCAGTATCCCACTTTGCCGCCGGGGTGCGACACGGCTTCCGTCGCGCGCAGGATGCCGGGCGCCACGCGCCGCAACATCTGCGAGCGAATCACGCGCACGTAGCGATCGCCTTGATGGGTGCCACGCTGCACCTGACGCGTCGTCAAATCGGGATGCAAAGGTTCGTTCCCGTTACGGCGCGCGTCGGTCGGATTCGTTTTTGTTATTCGATTTTGAGATTGCTCTGAATCTGCCAAACGTCGTTCTCCCAAACAATAACAAGCCAACGACTTGTGCCGTTGGCTTTCCCGCTCTCATTCGGCTGATGAAACGATGGACTGTCGAGCGGGCAAATCAAGACAGACCCGCTAACACGCCCTTGATGAGGGTAGCAAGTTTTGGCACGGCGTTTTTGCCTGCTTGCAAAACTTCTTCGTGGCTCACCATTTCGTGACCCGTGGCGAGCGAATTGGAAATCAAACTCAAGCCCAGCACAGACATTCCTCCGTGCCGCGCCACAATGACTTCTGGCACTGTGGACATGCCCACCGCATCCGCGCCCATCAGTCGAATAAAGCGCACATCGGCAGGAGATTCGAACGAGGGTCCAGCCAGCATGATGTACACGCCCTCGCGCAGTGGGATGCCTTGTTCACGCGCGACGCGTCGCGCCAAGTTGCACAACATCGGGTCGTACGCCGCGGTCATATCGGGAAAGCGCGGACCCAGCGTCTCGTCATTCGGTCCGCGCAATGGATTGGCGCCGGTCATTCCGACCAGGTTGAGCTGATCGGTGATGAGCATCACATCGCCCGCGCGAAAATCTTTGTTGACGCCGCCTGCCGCGTTCGTCACGATGAGCGTATCCACGCCCAGCGCGCGCATCGCGCGAATCGGCAGGGTGACGCGTTGCATCGAATAGCCCTCGTAGTAATGCACGCGCCCGCGCATCGCCATCACACACTTGCCGCTCAACTCTCCGATGACCAGCGCGCCGGTATGCCCCGCCACCGTTGAAACCGGAAAGCCGGGAATCGTGTGGAAGGGAATCACATCCGCGTTGGCAATCTCATCCGCCAGCGCGTTGAGTCCTGAACCCAACACCAAGCCGATGCGCGGTTTATGTTGCGTGTGCGCGGCAATGTACTGCGCCGCGCGTTCGTACTCTGCGCGAGTGAGAAATTCGTCCGTCACATTTCACCTATCACATCTTGGCAAGCAGTTCAGCTTTTTTCTGCTGAAACTCGGCGTCCGTCAGAACACCGCGTTGACGCAACGCGTCCAACGCGGCAATCAGACCGGGAATATCCTGGCGCGCCGCGCCCTGCCCTAACCGTTCGTCCGTTCCCAGCGCTTCTTTTTGATTCAGCATTTCGGTCTTGAATTTTACCGGCGCCGCGATGGTATTCAAACGATTGACGCCGCCTTCACTCGCCGTCAAAATTTCGATATTGCCGTAATCCAACAGCCGTCCCAGAAACGATTGACTTAGCACAACGTCGTTGATTTTTTCCAGCGAGGAATCAATCACGCGTTTGTTGATGATACCTTCGGATTGAATCACGCGGCGATTCGTCACCAAATATTCTTCGTTCCACCAATCGAGCCAGGTCCGCAAAAATGCGCCAATCGGAATCAGGGTCAAGCAAGCAATCACGATACCGATCGGTCCGGCAGACAGAGTAACCAGCACTGCCAAAAAAAAGATGGCGATGAGCAGCGCGGTATTGACCACGAACGATTTTGCCCACACGATCCAATGCTGGCGCGTCTGCACGACGATTTGTTCATTCGCCGCAAGCAACGATTCGATGTAACCCATCTCAATCCTTCCCTTCGATGTTCGAATTGACGAGGCGCGCGTACATTTGCGTCGTGGAAAGGTTGGTGTGTCCCAGTAGCTGCTGGACTGCCGCAACCGTGGTGCCCTCGTTCAACAAACGCAGTGCGAAAGAATGACGCAAGGTATGCGGCGTCACCGGTGTTGTCAAGCCGGCTTGTTGTGCGTACTCTTTGATGATGAGCCAAAGCCCTTGGCGCGTCAAGCGTTCGCCGCGCGTATTGATGAACAACGCCGGAATCTCGGCGCGCGGCGCCAATTCCGGACGCCCGCGTTCCAGATAGCGCGCTAGCGCATCGCACGCGCGCGCCGAGAGCGGAATGACGCGCGGCTTGCCGGTGCGTCCCACGCGCACGGTGGACATCGCCAAATCCACATTGTCTACATCGAGCCACGTCAATTCAGACACGCGCACGCCAGTGGCGTACAGCACCTCCAAGATCGCGCGATCGCGCAAGCCCTTGGGCGTGTTGTTCTTCGCCGGCGCGGCGATCAAACGCGCGATCTCATCGCCGGAGAGAACTTGGGGCGCGCGCTTTTCGACCTTGGGCGAGCCAAGCGTCGCGGCAGGATCAACTTCGATGTAATGCCGTTCGGTCAAAAAATGAAAAAAATTTCTCAAGACGGCAATCTTGCGCGCCACACTCGCGGGCGTATATCCGCGCTCTTTCAAATGCAAGACAAAGGTCAGCAACAAGGGCTTGTCCACGCGCAGCCACTCAGTCACGGTTGGACGTTCCACTTGGACAAAACGAACAAACTGCGTCAGATCGTTACGATACGCTTCCACCGTTCGGGTCGCATAGCCGCGCTCGTGTTCCAATGTGTAGAGAAATTCGCGAATCCGTTCGTCCACGCGTAACCTACCCTTCGCTTGGCGATACCTTGTAACTATTGTATCACATTCTTGCCGCAAAACCAAATGCGCGAATGAAACGCATCGAGCGCGATTTGCAATTTAGCAACGGGCGTGCTATAATAGCGAACACGATGGGCGGTTGGCTCAGATGGTTAGAGCGCGCGGTTCACATCCGCGAGGTCATAGGTTCGATTCCTATACCGCCCACTGCATTGCAACCGCGGTTCACTCCGGCCGCGGTTTTCTGGTAGTAAGGAGGTCACGCGTGGAGCGCATCTCTCCAACAATCATTCCGCCGACCTTGTCTGTAGACGCCTTGCTCTTCCGCATCCGCTGGGCACTCATTCTCCTCGTTCCGCCGATCATCTGGCTCGATTCAGGTGGAATCTTTTTATCCAACTCACTCTTGCTGTGGCTCGGCTTGGGAATTGGGTTCAATCTACTGATTGGCGCAGCGCTCCAGTTTCAATCTCTCGCGCGATTCTTACCGGTTCCCACGCTACTGATTGACACACTCCTCTTTGGCGTGTTGCCGTACGTCGCCGTCACCGGCTCGAATCTCCTTGCCTATTTCTCGATCTTTCCCGCTGTCATCGCGGCAGTACGCTTTTGGCCCCTCGGCGCGATTCTCGTCGCGACGCTCCTTTCGATTTCACTCGGCATCCACTTTTTTGTGCCATTGAGCGATGCGACGCCGCGCGCGCTCCTCTCCACCGCCCTGCCGATTCTGGTGCTGGATGGCTTGACGATTCTGACCGGGTATTTGACGCATCAAGAAAAGATCGTGGCGGTCAAGCGCGCGGCGGGCGAATTGGATGAACTACGCGGCGCGGTGGCGGGCGCGCACCTCCTCTACCAAACCAGCGATTGGCTCAACGTATCCACCAACTACAAGCCGGTGCTGGAATCTATGTTGGAGGCGGGCGTGCGCGGCTTGCCTCAAGCGCGGCGCGAAGATGGATTGCCGGTGGGCCTCGCGCTCTTTTTCGATGAGCAAGACCCGCAGATGCGTCTACGCATCGTCGCCGCGCGCGGGATTGACGTGCGCGACGAAAAGACGCGT
>Ga0209018_1002210_pt1 | contig 14091 bp, 13 predicted proteins | sample YNPBryBLVA2012_FD_185814 | JGI IMG/M metagenome (GOLD analysis project Ga0209018, IMG submission 185814) | Anoxygenic and chlorotrophic microbial mat microbial communities from Yellowstone National Park, USA - YNP Bryant BLVA 2012 (SPAdes)... ...
GATCCGCGACTTGACAAATAACGACCCGGCTGCGAGAACGCTCCCGTTTTACAGCATCAGGAAGCCTTGCATGAAAACAAGCGAACCGAGGGTACTATCGCAATAGTACTTTTGGTCTGGTAACCAATTGGGAAGCCTAGTACTTACCCCTACAAGATCGTTAATGGAAATGGTCGACGTGCGGTATGACAACGCGATGTATAGTACTAGCTGGGGCATCGGATACTTACTCGTATATCTGTCAATGACACAGAGGAACTTCGCGAGCTACCTTACGGTACGATGGGTATAGAATGCTCCGATAACAAAGGTGAGGTGTTCATCGTAAACATTGGCCATGCGACTATCAGTGCGATCATCTGTAGGGGCGTAACAGCACTACACCCCTACAGCTCATACATCGTATTTCATCAATGAACAGGTTTCATAGACTATAACGTGCCAACGGGGTATCCGGAATAGGATTATGACAGGTTATGAATATGCACGCAGCAGGCAAAGGGGTGTCAAAATGATACAAAACAATCGATTTGGAATAGGATTATGACAGGTTATAAATGTACCCGCTCACTCGTCATCAAGCGGTACGTTATACTGTTGAGCAATCTCGCGTAAAGCATGGGTTAAACGTTCGAGTTGACGTAACAGCAATCGTATTTTGAAGGCAGCCCCTTCATCACGTTCGATCCACTTAAGGAGATCGCCGTCGTGTACGGCCCGTGCCAATCGATCACTTTCATCAACCATCTGGTCGAGTGAGCGAATGCGGAAGACACGCGCCTTGTTTTTCGGCTGGTTCTCAATCGTCTCTTCGTCGACCGTCAGGTATGCGCCGGCGTCGGTGTCCGTCTCATCTTGCCAGCTATCGTCGTGATCAGGAAGTTCGACCGTGATCGCTGGTGTATGGTGTAACGCGCCGCCACTACTAGTCGTGGGTGTTGCTTTGGTGCGTAGTTCCTCACCCTGCTCGAGCGCCTGCAACGCCACTTCGAGGGTCAGGTTGGGGTTGGCCGCAAAGTAGGTGGTCAGCCGACTTAATTCGGCGGCTGACATACCCTCTTCAACAGCGAATCGAGCCAGATCGATCTGCGTTTTCGGGTTAGTGATGCGGCGCAGATGTTGGGCCTGAGTGACATTTAGCTCGCCACGGCGAATCATCTGCTGGACCTCTTCAGGCAGCTCTAGTAGGCCAAGGTAGCGCCGAATCGTGCGTGCTCCGAGACCAACTGCCTGACCAACAGCTTCATCAAGTTCGCTGTCAGGTAATTTGCCACGGGTGGCTATAATATGTTCGCGCAAACGTGCGAATGCCCGCGCCTGTTCGATGTCGTTGAGGTCCTGGCGTTGGACGTTTTCAATAAGTTGACGTAACAATAGATCGGGGTCGTCATTATCAAGCACGATGCACGGGACTTTACTTAATCCGAGTTGAATGGCGGCAGCCCGCCGACGTCCGCCGTAGACGACGCGATAGCGCCCATTGCCAACTGGGGTCACGCCAATAGGTTGAAGCAGGCCGTACTCGGCAATAGTGGCTGCTAATCCGGCTATGTCACCCGGTTCTTCACGGACACCGGTTGGGTCAATCTCTAATTGACGCGGATCGAGGTAGAGTAACTGCATCTCGGCATTCTCCCTCTGACAAGGCAACGACCGGTCGCGACCGGTCATTGATCAGTATCCGAACAATTGTACCAAGTATATCAGGATTGTGCGTTCCTGGCAACTGTTGTTCTCAGCGCGTCTACTGAGTGATCTCTTGTCACAGTAGGTTTCAGCAGATCCTCTTCCGTCGTATCGCTCCGATTGCTATCGCGGTGCCAAATAGATGGCTGATGACGTACCATGTTCCTGTCAGTGTCAGCTCTAGCAAACGAGGTCTCCTATGTTTGATCTTCATCACCGAATGGCCATTGTGACTGGTGCCGGACGTGGGATTGGTCGTGCTGTTGCCGCTGCTCTCATTGAACATGGGGCGTATGTTGCGTTGCTTGACCGTGATGCTGCGGCAGTGGCTGAAACGGCCGCTCAACTCGGTCCACGTGCGCAGAGTGTGGTTGTCGATGTCGCTGCTGTGCATGAGGTGACGGCGGCAATCGAGGATGTGATTACCAGGTGGGGTAGGCTCGATATTCTGGTCAACAATGCGGCAGTGCTCAGCACCGCACCGTTTCTCGATTTAACGCCAGAAGAGTGGCACCGCGTGTTGAATATCAACCTTACGGCGATCTACTATACATGCCGTGCCGCAGTACCGGCGATGATTACGGCAGGTTATGGTCGCCTGATCACGATTGCTTCGGTTGCCGGTAAACGTGGTGGTGGCATTCTTGGGAGTGCAGCCTACAGTGCGGCGAAGGCAGGTGCGATTGGATTGACGAAAGCGTTGGCTCGGGAACTCGCTCCGTTTGGGATTACTGCCAATACTGTTTGTCCTGGTCCGGTCGAAACTCCACTCCTTGCCGCGATGACGCCGGAATTACGAGATCGGGCACAGCGTCTCATTCCACTGGGTCGGTTTGCAGCGCCGTCTGAAGTGGCTGCAGCAGTCGTTTTTCTGGCCTCAACAGAAGCCGCGTTTATTACTGGCGAAACGCTCGATGTCGATGGTGGGCTGACGATGGATTAGGACGAAACGAAACGTTGAATGTTATACGTTTGTGAAAATATGGTAGCATATGAAGGCGTAGCAGTGTTATAGAGGGCATTCGGACATGAATGAAACAACAATTGCTCATCTATCTCCTGAACAGGGTCGCCAGCTCCGCCAATTCCTGCTATGGATGGCAGGGGTTGTTGGGGTAGTAGCCCTCATTGCTACGGTATCTGCCCTGATCTGGCAAACCACCCCCCTGGTCGCGCTGATGATACTCGACTGGGTGCTGGTGGTTGGTTTGTTACAGGCATGGGGGCAGGCGAAAAGTTGCATACACGCGCTCCCGCGCTGCTGCCGGTCGGGGTTGGTTTGTTACAGGCATGGGGGCAGGCGAAAAGTGGTCAGATCCGTATCGCGCTAACGACTTCTTTTGTTGCATTGACCCTGTATGGTTTCCTGGGTGCTATTGTTTTGCCTGATTTGGCGCCATTAATGGCATTTGGCCCGATTATTGCGATTGTCGCAATGCTTCCCTTTGTAAGTGGCGCAATCCTCAAGCGCTTACTCATCGTAGCGTGGATTGCGGTGATTGCCACGATGGTCGTTGGTTCGCAAGTGCAGTTCTTCCCACCGATTCCGGAACCGCTCGTGTTGCCGTTTCAATTCACCGGAGTAGCAGGTATCAGTGCGATTTTGCTGCTTCAGCTCTGGGTTTTCCACGAACGCCTCTTTGGTGTCATTGCTCAACTGCGTGAGATGAACGAAGCACTTGCGCAAGAGCGTAACGGATTGCAGGAACGGATTGCGCAACGAACGGCTGATTTACAGCAGGCCCTGGCTGAAGTGGAACGGCAAATGACCGAGCAGTCACGGTTGTTACGTGAGAATGAACGTCAACGTGAGCTAATTCGTGGTTTGAGTATGCCGGTACTGCCCGTTACCCACGAGACGTTGATTATGCCGTTGGTCGGCGAGCTTGACGCGGAACGAGTTGCTCTGGCTCAGGCTACTGCGCTTCAGGCAATTGATCGGACGAACGCCCGTCATCTGGTGATTGATATTACCGGAATGCCCTTTGTTGACACGACAGTTGCTGCAGGGTTGATGCAACTAGTACAGGCTACTCGTTTGCTGGGAGCAACCGTTACGCTGGTTGGTATTCGGCCAGAAGTTGCTCAGACCATTGTTGCGCTTGGTATTGATTTGTCAAAAGTAACTACTGCTGCCGATCTTGCCTCTGCCCTTAAGCAGGATCGAGTAGCCGCCTGAAAGCTGGAGCGTAGGCAGTAGCGAAGAAGATGACTATTGCCCCTTTCTGTTCTTTATGATGCAGAAAGGGGCTGATCAGGCCTGAGCACCGACGATTGCCGGATGATACAGACATTCCGCGCACGTTCAGGCCTAGAATGAACGTCGCCGACGCTGACGCTGACGTTCTTCTAACCAGCGATCAAATGCCTGTGACAGTTCGCGCCAGTTAAAGATTTTGACGTCGGGAGCTACTTGATTGCGCCGAATAATGACCCACGACCACAAAATGGCCTGACCAATAAAGACGAAGATGACGATACCGATCATAATCCAGAGATCCATCGCTCGCCTCCTGTCTGCGCATGCGTTTGTCATATCATACTGCGATTATGCGCTGAGCGCAACTGCTACCGCGAATGAAGCAGGGTACTTCACCTTTTCCTTCTTTACCCGCTCCTTTGCGATCTCTGCTTAGCCACTGCTATAATCAGCATGCGCATTGCCCTGCGTGCGTTCCTGGCAATGCGTCTGAGCAGAAAGGACGGTTCTGTGCGTCTATTTGTGTTTGTTCTGATTACAGTGCTGCTCATCGGATGTGGTGCACCTGCTACACTGACGCCATCGCCGACAGCCATTCCGACACCGGTACCATCTCCTACGCCGGTACCAACTCCAACACCATTACCAACGCCAACCCTAACCCCAACACCGGCAGCAGAACCGGCGGGCACGGCAATTCTGTCGGCAATTCGGCAGACGGCAAATATCGATACCTACCGGATGCAACTGGCATTGCGCGGGAGTGGTCTCGTTGGAGGTTTTAATCTGGGGAGTAATCTAACCGATCTCTTGACCCTCGATGGGCAGTTTGCCGGTGCCGATGTTTCATTCACGCTGCGCGGTTTTCTGGCAGCGTTTCTCGGTGCCGACGTGACCCGTGGCTTGCAGGCCATGACGGTTGGTGGTGTCAGTTATGTGCGCGGGCCGCTTACCTTCCTCGGTGCGCCCGATGATGTCTGGTACCGACTAACGCCAGAACAGAGTGCCATCGCTACCCCGCCAACGCAGGTTGATACGACATTAAGCGCAGTTAGCCGTTCAGGTGCCGATTTCAGCCGCTTCACCGCTGGGGCAGTCGTCGAGCAAGATGGTGTGCAATGTCAGGAATACTTGGGCGACCGTGACGCTACGACCGCTCTCTTTTCCAGTCTAGGTGCAGTTGGCTTACCTACCCAGTTGCCCGATAGTACCGTTTCCGAAGCCACTGCTCGCATACTGGTATGTGCAGATGGCTATCTGCGTCAGTTGACAATCACGTTCGATGGTACGGCAACTGATCCGCAAGGGCAGGCTCAACCTTTTTCGTTTGTCCTTGATGTCCGGTTGAGTGATATTAACCGTCCTGTTCGTTTGACACCGCCCGCAGATGCCCGTGACCTACCCAATCCAGGCAGTGGTTCTCCACGCCCATGAAATTATGCAACGTCAGCCGCTATTTCAGCGTAAAAAAGGAGGAGAGAATGGAGCGTGCTGTAAAATCGTCTGCTCACTGCTTCATCGTCTTTTAAATGCTCACACCTGTTGACCGAAAGGTGCTGTAGAGAGGAGATTGGGCATGCGAATCGCATTGCGCTGGTGGATCGGGTCGCTGCTTGCTCTAGTATTCCTGACGCAGGTATGGGCGCAGGGGCAGCTGGTGATCTTCGATCCCGCTGGTCGTCTGAATAAACCTGCCGTTCAGACCGCTGCTGACCCGCTGCTACGCCGTGGAGCACAGGTAGCAGTGTATGTTGTTGATTCCGGTGGTGAAGCTGATTTTGAACGACGGCTCATCGCCGACGGCCTGGCTCGTAGTGATGGAGCTGTGCCCTCGATGCTGATTGCCATTTACGTCGCAGTGAATGATCGCTACAGTGCGATCTGGTTCGGTGACGAATGGAGCGATGCGCTGGCGGTCAATGACAACTACGAGCTGATCCGTACCGATAAACTCAACCCTGGTCTATCAGATGGCGATTTTACTCGCGGCGTAACAAGTGCGTTAACGGCCATTGAAGCGGCCATTGTTAATCCGCCACGTCCGGGTGGCGGGATTACCATCAATACCGATTTAACCCCCGTCGTGATCGGCGGGTTGGGTCTGGCTGGCGTAGCGGCTGCCGGTGTCGGTGTGTACCAGCTTCGCCGTCGCCAAAAGACTCGTCAGGCTGCCGAGCGGCGATTGCGTGATGCTCGTGAACGGATTGGCACCCTGATCGTGCAGCTTGGGCAACGATTTAACAGTTCGCTCGAGAAGGCGAAGTTTGACCGTCTTTCGTATCCACCAGTAGCAGTAGCTGAGTTAGAGCAGATGCAAGAGGTGGTGCACAAAGCGTTTGCCGACTTGAAAGTCACATTTGACGAGATCGGTGAGCAACTGGAACGTGAAGCAAAGCCATCGGTGCAGCGGTTAGAGAGAGCAGCAACCGCTTATGAACAGCTACAGGCAAAAGCCAGTGAGGTTACCGGTCACCTTGATGCGCTTGATCAACGGCGTGCTCATTATGAAGCATTGATGCGTCAAGCGCAGGAGGATGTCTCACGCGCAAAAAAAGTCCTGACCGACGTCTCTGAGCGCTTGCCTCAGTTTGGGAAGGAATTAACCGATCATGCAGCCGTGCTCAGGCCGATTCAGTCTGTTCTTCATCGCGCAGAAGCGGCATTAGAGCGATTAGAGGCTCCTGAGGCGATCCAAGCAGTGCAAGAGGCGTCGGTAATCGGACAGACCCTGATTGACATTCTCGACCGGTATGCAACAGTACGGGCCGCTATTCCTCAGGGCCGCCGCACTGCAGAGGCGCTGGCCGCCGAGGGGTATCGGATGGAAGCCTGCCATGGAGCGCTTGATGAAGCGCGAGCAGCGCTGGATCGACTGGCAGATACGTTACAGCAAGGTACAATACCGACGGCAGCCACTGCAATCGCAGAAGCTGAAGCAGCGCTTGCACGGGCGCAGCGCGAAGGCTTTGATCTCCCGACTATCCGAGCTGACAACGAACGTCGTATTGCAGCACTGGCCAAACGTGGCCCGCAAACGGCGAAATTGATTGCCGCTGGGCGCGAGGCATTTGATCTGGTTGATGAATTTGCCGAGAGCACATGGGCTGATATTCGTGGAAACGGTAGTGAGGCAGAGGCAGCCGTTGCACGTGCTTTTGAGCATTGGAAGCAGGCGCGAACAGCGAATACGATGGAAGTACAAGAATTTCTGGCTGCGCGCTCGTATCTCGATGCGGCCGAGCAGGAACTTGATCACGCGGCACGGCTGATTACAGCGATTACTGATCGGCTTCGTGCGTTGGAAGAAGCCCGATCTATCGCCCGTGACCTTCTAGCCGAGGCAGAACGGTCGATTGCAGATGGAACATCGTTTGTTGCGGCCCATAATCCTGATGTCAGTCCTCATGCTGATGCCCTACTACAGCAAGCGGCGGCTCTCTTGGCGGCAGCGAAGGCCGAAGCAGCCAAAGCAAAACCCGATTGGCTACAACTGGTTCGCGCCGCGCAAGAAGCTGATCGCCTGGCCGATGAAGCGCTGGCCGGCGCCCGTGATGAAGTTGAGCAGACCACTCGCTTACGTGAGCGTGCACAGCAGATAAAGCAACTGGCAACCAATGAAGTGCAAAAACTGGTGCATTACATGGCTGTTCACGATGCCGATCTTTCCCCAGCGGTCCGTCAACAGCTTGAGCAGGTACGAACAATGCTGCAACAGGCATACACGTTATTCCAGCAGGCTGAAATCCACGAAGATGAGGCGCGTCGGCAGGCATTGACCGCAGCGATTGAACAGTACCAGTCTCTGGCCGAGATTGCAACCACGACGTACCAGCAGGCGTATGCCGAAGTACAGCGTTTAGAAACGTTACGTGCTGAACTCAATCAGGTTTTGCAGCGGGTACGTGAAAAGTTGAACCGCATTACTCAACTACAACGTACATCGCCATTGGGGGTTTCATCTGCGGTGGCGGGGCAAATTACGGCATTGCAGCAACGGTTTCATCAGATTCGGTTACCAATCAATGGAGAAGAAGCGTTACGTACCGCCTTGCGCGAAGCGCAGGAAATTGATGCAGGAGCCGATGATGTGCTTAAAACACTTCAACCACCGGTTATCTCACCCCAGGCTACTGATACTATTGTCTCAACACTAATACGGCTGGGGAATATGACCGGTGGTTGGGGGCATAGCTACTCATGGAGTTCATCGTCGGATTCAAGTGAATGGAGTAGCCGTGGCGGCGGCGGTGGCTCTTTCGGCGGCGGTGGTGGTGGTGGTTCATTTGGTGGCCGCGGCGGTGGTGGAGGTTGGTAGCGATAATTTTCTGGCAGGTTCTTCACTCAACGTCTGCCAGGGTAGTAATGGCTCGTGTCGTTCAACTGTCATCGGTGCGGCTAACAACCGACGGGGGCCGTAGCGGAAGAAGAGACCGTGCGTCGTACAACGGAGGTACATACCTTCTGGTACTAGCGGTTCATCACAATGTGGACAATGAAGTTGAGGTTGCATAATGTCACTCCCTGAATGTTAAACGTCGCTCAACCCAAACGGGCGAGCGACATTGCTGTGACCAGCCTCTTTACCGGTAGATAATCTCTTCTTAGTTATTGTACAATATTTCTGGTCTTCTGTATAGTACTGTCTTTCAAAATACAGGAGCTTTCATCCTCTGTATTGAGGAACTTCGCAGTACAGGTATCGAAAACGTGGCAAACCTGTTCTTTCGAGGTCTGTGCTGACAAAATCCGCTCAGCGGTCGCGTCGCACAAGCGTAAACATCCAATGATTATCGCTCTTGGGGAACATCGGGAACTGTCATGGCAAAACATCCACTGGTCATGGCCCTGGCGAAAGTGATAATTGCAGCAGCGTGGGCCGATGGTGAACTCTCGCTTGATGAAATCAACGATCTCAAACGGTTGCTGGCCGAACTTGGTCAAACCGGCGGTCAATTCGCCTTGACCGCCGATGAGTGGGCCGAGTTGGAAATGTATCTCTCTTCACCAGTTGAAGCGGCTGAACGCACACGCCTCGTCGATGATCTGCGCGATCTGATCGCGACGTCGGAAGAGCGGCAGATGGTTTTACATGCGATTCAGCGGCTGGTGGCTGCGGATCGGGTAGTGACGCCAGTTGAACGTGAGGTGGTGCAAGCAATTCAGCAGGCTCTAGAGCGTGATAGCCAGAGTGTGCTGCATCAGCTTGGACGGGCTTTTCGGGTTGCACTCGGAATTCGTGCTCCTGGTCCGAATCGTGAGGAACTGTTGCCGGAATTTCTCCGTAATCGTATTTACTATGCCTTACATATGCGATTGGGGCAGGACATCGACGCACTTGGGATAGACCGCGATGAATTGCACGTCTTAACACTGGCCGGTGGTCTCCTTGCCCGGATTGCTCGTGTTGACGATCAGGTGACTCCCGCAGAGCACGACCGTATTGTGACCCTCCTAAAAGAATGGTGGCATCTGGATCATACTCGGGCAACGTTGGTCGCTGAAATAGCCTTGACTGAGAGCGCTTCCAATCTCGATTTTTTCGTCTTACCAAGGCGTTTGCCGACGCAACAACTGTCGAGCAGCGTGAACGATTTCTCGACGCACTCTTTGCGGTTGCGCTTGCCGACGGTGAACTTTCTGGCGCTGAAAGCGCCGAAATTAGCCGGATCACGGCTGCAATCAATCTTCCTCATGATCGCTTTGTGGCAGCACGCTTGCGTCTGCCACGTCAGCCAGGAAAACGTCTATGACCATTTCGCTGTTTGCTCCCCTTGATATGCATCTACACCTACGCGAAGGAGCGATGCTCCGCCTGGTGGCGCCATTTTCTGCGGCTCAGTTTACCGGTGCGGTGATCATGCCGAATCTGGTGCCACCGGTCGATAATCTTGATCGGCTTGCGGCATACGAGGCCGAAATACGCTCTGCAGTGGCGTCGTATCCGTTTATGCCACTGATGACCCTCTTTTTCCGCGCTTACGATGCCGCTACCTTGCACGCATTACGTGGGCGAATCTTTGCGATCAAACTTTACCCTGAGGGTGTGACCACGAATAGTACCGGTGGGGTAAGTGATTTGGAAGCAATTGAGCCGACCCTGGCCGTTATGGAAGAGTTAGGGATTCCCCTGCTTGTACACGGTGAAAGCCACGGTTTTGTGCTGGATCGTGAAACTGAATTCTTACCGGTGTATGAGCGCTGGGCCCAGACCTTCCCCCGTCTACGAATTGTGATGGAACATATCACGACGGCTGCGGCGCTCGAATTACTTGACCGCTACCCGAACCTGTTTGCTACAGTAACGCTCCACCATCTCTTGATTACCCTTGATGATGTAGCTGGTGGTCTGCTACAACCTCATCTGTTCTGTAAACCAATTGCCAAACGACCGTCAGACCGCGATGCACTTTTGGCCGCAGCTCTGTCTGGTCATCCTAAATTGATGTTTGGCAGTGATTCGGCACCGCACCCGATTGAGCGCAAGGAGGCGGCGTTTTGCGCTGCCGGTGTCTTTTCGGCGCCGGTGCTGTTGCCGATGCTGGTTGAACTGTTTGAGCGTCATCATGCGCTCGACCGTTTGCCCGATTTTGTGAGCGGTAATGCTTGCCGTATTCATGGGTTGAAGCCACCGCAGCGCGAGGTGCGATTGGTTGAAGACCCCTGGACGGTACCACCACGGTACGGTGATGTCGTGCCGTTCGCTGCCGGTCAAACATTACGCTGGCGCGTACTGACCGACTAGGTGATTACTTTTCCGGCTAAACCACCACCCCATACCTCTGGCGGTGGTGTTGGGGTGAACAGATCGGTAACATCGATTGCCTGCCGTAAACGGCCAAAGGTAGTCGCAATAAAGGTGATGCGGCGTAAACGTGCCGATGGTACCGGTCGTTCGAGTTCTTGTAACGGCCCTACGTCAATGCGGTAATAACGATCTCCGGCTCGTGGGTGGGTTGCCTCCGCTGGAAGAAGATCACGGCGGTGTACAAGCTGGTAACGTACAATAGCGGCATAGTACTGAATCTGCCAGCGCGCCTGACCAAATGAGGCCGGTTGATAAAAGGCCAGGTAATCGGCGGCGAGTTGCGGTGGCGTATGGGCCAGCGGTAGTCGGTACCAACCTGCGGTACGTACTAGTTCCAGGTCGTGCGGTTTTGGCACGATAACTACAAGGACACGGGCATCATCGTCAGGGTTCATTATACACTCCTTTGAAAACATAATGCTCTCATTCCTTGTGAATGCGGGCCTCTGGCCCGCACCTGCATGTGAGCGAGTGGCACGCTGTCTGAGTTGTCTGGCTATGCTCCACCGCATCTGGCTGCGGATCGTACCTGAGAGCCTGAACAAAAACCCGGATTTCTTATTACGAACGTACCGTGCTCGTGCGACCATTGCGTGAGGGTATCAACATTCTTTCGCTCCAGCCACCCCACGTTCCCCCTTCCTCGCCCTGTGTGGGAAAGAAAGGGGGACAGGGTGAAAGGTGGGGGGCGCCAGGCGTGTTCTGCAGCACCGGCGCTGAAACCGTTGCTACCCGTTTCCATGGCCTCGAAGAGCTGCATGCGTTGCTCGCCAACGTTTCCCGAACCATTCTGGAGATGCCATTGGTCGAGCCTCAGCAAAAGCCCAGGTTCTAATCACGCTCTAAGAACCCCTATCTCTCCCGATTGACAGCAAGCCACTGTTGGTAGCGGAGCGTACCGCTACCCACTCATTTCGCGACCAATCCCGAGTATCTGCATCAATCCGTGGTACACTACTAAAGAGACTTCCTATTTATATAACCGTTACAACGAGCGAAAAGTTATGCACTCTTTTGCAAAATGGATTTTGATCATCGCCGTAACATTCCTCACCGCTTGTAGCTCACCAGCTCGACCGGTCGTTCAGGCTACCATTGGCGCAATTGAGGCCGTGAATGCCGGTGACATCGCTGGCTTTGAGCGTGTTGTTGAACCACGACCTTTCATCTTTCCTGCCGATCACGGCCCGCATCAAACGTTTCAAACTGAGTGGTGGTACTATACCGGTAATCTGACAGCCGAAAACGGACGGCGCTTTGGTTTCCAACTGACCTTCTTCCGACGAGCGCTCAGCCCGTACCTGCCGGCCCGTGATTCGGCATGGGCGACCAATGAAGTCTACATGGCTCACTTTGCCATCAGTGATATTAATGGGGGACGCTTCTATGCCTTCGAGCGTTTTAGTCGGGCCGCAGTAGGGTTGGCGGGTGCCAGTGGTAATCCCTTCCACGTCTTTCTGAATGACTGGTCGGTAGAAGGCAGTGGACCTGAAGGTATGACGATGCGGCTCCGCGCTGCCCAAGATGATGTGGCCCTCGATCTGGTGGCGGTCAACAGTCGGCCACCGGTCTTACAGGGAAATGCCGGCGTGAGTCAGAAGGGTTCGCAAGTTGGCAACGCATCGGCTTACTATTCACTGACGCGCATGGTGAGCAGTGGTACCATTCGGATCGGCTCTGTGACATATACCGTGAATGGTCTAACCTGGATGGATCGCGAATGGGGCACCAGCGCGCTCGAAGAGGGGGTGGTCGGTTGGGACTGGTTTGCCTTACAGCTTGAGAGTGGTCACGATCTAATGTATTACCAGCTTCGAGCGGCAGATGGTAAGCCATCACCGTTTGTCGGCGGTAGCCTCCTTCTCCCCGATAATACCGTAATTATTCTTGGGCCTGGCGATGTAGAGCTGGAAGTTACTGAAACCTGGCGTAGTCCACGGAGTGGGGCAGTGTACCCCTCTGGTTGGCAGATGCGCATTCCGCGTTATGGGATCGAGCTTAAGGTGACGCCAGCGCTACGCGACCAGGAACTACCAACGTCTGTCGTCTACTGGGAGGGTGCAGTTGAGGTGAGTGGCAGCATGCGTGGTCGAGGGTATGTGGAATTGACCGGTTATGCCGATACAAAGTGAGTGGACAACTCCGGCGGTTACGCTGATCAGCGGGTTTCTCGGCAGTGGCAAGACAACGCTGCTGCGCCGCTTGTTAGAACGCGCTGATCGTCGTATCGGTGTTATCGTCAATGAATTTGGCGCGCTGGGAATTGACGGTACGTTGTTGGCGCAGCGTGGTGCTGTACCGTTGATCGAGTTGACGGGTGGCTGCGTGTGTTGTGTGGCAGGGAGTGATCTCTTGCTTGCGCTTGAAACGTTGTTCGACAGTGGTCCGCTGGCGGCAATCGCTATCGAGACCAGCGGCCTTGCTGAACCGGGTGCACTGATCCGCCAGTTGCGAGCCGCCGATGTTCCGCTCGATACACTAGTCACCCTCGTCTCAGCAGCCGATTTTGACCGTGTTATGGCTGTTTCACCACTAACAATGCGTCAGCTTCAACTTGCCGACCTGATCCTGGTGACGCATACCGATCTGGTGGCTCCTCAGACCCGGCAACATCTCGATGAACGGCTGCGCTCAATGAATCGGCGTGCGCCAATTGTTTCAGCCGTGTATGGCGATGTCGCACCTGAACTGATTTTCAGTCCGCGCTACGATGGTTCGATCCCGGATTCGTTACCGCACCAGCACAGCGAATTTGCCGCTATCGACTGGTACGCCGATCTGCCGTTATGCCGTTCGATGTTGGAACAAACCTTACGCCAGCTTACCGAACAAGGCCTGTTTCGCGCCAAAGGTATTGTTTACTGTACCGATTCACCGTGGGCTGATGAAGTGCATGTGGTTGCCGGGCGTGTGAATAGCAGTGCCTTACGAATCAAAGAGCGACCGGTTCCGCTTTGCCGGTTAGTTCTCATTGGCCGCGATAGTGCCCTGACCCACGCACGGATTGCGCTAGATGCGTGTATTGATAGTGACGAACGGATTAACCAATGGCGCGAGCGGCTAGTGTGGGAGTACTAACAGGTTCATGGTTGCTATCATCGGTCCGACATCTCGCTCTGAGCTAACCAGATCAATCAGTCGGGGAATGTACCCGGTGTAGGGTTGTAATACCTGCATTGTATATTGACATAACGTTGCATAGAAGCGTACCACTTTCTGACGTAGCGTTGTATCAAGCAGCCAGCGTCCGACGATACGTTGCTCTTCGATTGGCGTTGCTTTGCCCTCAGCCCGCCAGATTTCCTCGGCAATGAGTCGGATAAGCCAACCGGCTCGGCCTGCGCGAACATCATCGGCCAGATCAGAAACATCATCACCGAGCTGACGGGCCAGGATCAGT
>Ga0209018_1002211_pt1 | contig 14091 bp, 8 predicted proteins | sample YNPBryBLVA2012_FD_185814 | JGI IMG/M metagenome (GOLD analysis project Ga0209018, IMG submission 185814) | Anoxygenic and chlorotrophic microbial mat microbial communities from Yellowstone National Park, USA - YNP Bryant BLVA 2012 (SPAdes)... ...
TCAGCATGATCAGGCTGGTCAGGATGATGGTGGTCATCAGCAAAATTTTTCGGCGCAGCGTCACGATTTGCTCTCCTTGACCGGCCAGCGCGGCGACAGCGGTTAGACTTCTTACGTCCAGTATAATCCCGGAAACGTTGTTAAGTATCATCCTGCATGGTGGCTTTTATCTTTTATATATCAAGCGGGCAACGCCCTTCTCCGCGAAGTGACTGCCAGGCTCGGCCTGCGCCGCCCGCCTGCTGGCGGAATCTGGCGTCTCGTGTTATAGTAAGACCCATATTGGGAGCGTTCCCAAAAAGCCTGGGCCGCCGGGCAAAGCGGTTATTGTTGTTGTTCCTCTTGCCGGCTGCATGGCGCTCCCTGGCCCCGCGACCATCTTGATTACTTCCATAGGAAGCCACCAGTAAGGATGTCTTTATGCGCTACGGATACTTCGACGACTCCCAACACGAGTATGTGATCACCCGCCCTGACACACCTCTGCCCTGGATCAACTACCTGGGCTGCGAGGCCTATTTCGGCATTATCTCGAATACCGCCGGGGGATATTCCTTCTACCGTGACGCCCGCCTGCGCCGCCTGACGCGCTACCGTTATAACAACGTCCCAATGGATGATGGGGGCCGCTACCTTTACCTGCGCGACGACGACACGGGCGCGTTCTGGTCGCCTTCGTGGAAGCCCACCCGCTCCGCATTGGAGAACTACACCTGCCGTCATGGTCTGGGCTACACCATCATCAGTTCGACCTATCGTGGTATTGAAGCCAGCACGCGCTACTTTGTGCCGCTCGGCCAAAATCTGGAAATCTGGCAGCTCACCCTCACCAACCGGCGTCCCGACAGTGCAAACCTGGCGGTCTTTTCGTTCATCGAGTTCAACCTGTGGGATGCCTACGACGACATGACCAACTTCCAGCGCAACTACAGCATCGGCGAGGTCGAGGTCGTCGACGGCGTGATCTACCACAAGACCGAGTACCGCGAGCGACGGGATCACTTTGCCTACTTTGCCTGCTCGGAGAAGCTGGCCGGGTTCGATACCGCGCGCGACGCCTTTTTGGGGCCGTATCGGGGCTTCGATAACCCTCAGGTGGTCGAGCGCGGTGAGGCATCTAACTCTGTCGCGCATGGCTGGGCACCGGTGGGATCGCATCACGTGCAGATCGCGTTGCAGCCCGGTGAAACGAAGCAGATCGTCTACGTGCTGGGTTATCACGAGAACCCGCGCGACCAGAAATTCGACCCGCCGGATTCGCAGGTGATCAACAAGCGCACGGTCAGGCCGATCATTGCCGAATACCTGCACCCGGAAACGGCAGATCGCGCTTTCGACACGCTGCGGGATTACTGGAATGGGCTGTTGAACGTCTTCCAGGTCGAGTCACCGGACGAACATACCAACCGTATGGTGAACATCTGGAATGCCTACCAGTGCATGGTCACGTTCAACATGTCCCGCTCGGCGTCGTGGTACGAATCCGGGATCGGGCGTGGGATGGGCTTCCGCGACTCCAACCAGGATTTGCTCGGCTTCGTGCACATGGTCCCGGCGCGGGCGCGCGAACGTCTTCTCGACATTGCCGCCACGCAGTTTGAAAACGGCGGCGCGTACCATCAGTATCAGCCGCTGACCAAGCGCGGCAATCACGCCGCCGGCAGCAATTTTAACGACGACCCGCTGTGGCTGATTCTGGCCGTCGCTGCTTACATCAAAGAGACGGGCGATTGGGCCATCCTCGACGAGCCGGTGCAGTTCGACAACCAGCCGGGTTCAGAAAAGCCGCTCTACGAACACCTGCGGCGCAGCATCCAATACACTCTGGACCGCCTCGGTCCGCACGGCCTACCCCTGATCGGTCGGGCAGACTGGAACGATTGCCTGAATCTGAACACCTTTTCATCGGAGCCGGGCGAATCGTTCCAGACGACGACGCACATGGACGGCAAGGTAGCGGAGTCGGTCTTTATCGGCGGGATGTTCGTGCTGGCGGCTAAAGAGATGGCCGCCCTGGCGCAGCGCAGCGGGCAACACGGCGAAGTCCAGGGCTACCTGGACGCTGCCGCGCAGTTGGAGGCGACCGTGCGCGAACACGGCTGGGACGGTGCGTGGTTCCTGCGCGCCTACGACCACTTCGGCCACAAGGTCGGCTCGGCCTCGTGCGCAGAGGGCCAGATTTTCATCGAGCCGCAGGGGATGTGCATCATGGCCGGGATCGGGCTGGACGATGGCTGCGCGCAGAAAGCGCTGAACGCCGTGCGCGAACGGCTGGCGACCCCACACGGGATCGTTCTCCAGCAGCCCGCCTACAGCCGCTATTACCTGCATCTGGGCGAAATTTCATCTTATCCGCCGGGCTACAAGGAAAACGCGGGCGTCTTTGCCCATACCAACCCCTGGATCATGATCGCCGAGACGATGGTCGGCAACGGGAATCAGGCTCACGACTACTATACGCGCATCAACCCATCGGCGCGGGAGAACATCAGCGAACTGCACCGCTGCGAGCCTTACGTGTATGCCCAGATGATCGCCGGGCGTGACGCTGCTATCCCCGGCGAGGCGAAAAACTCCTGGCTTTCCGGCACGGCGGCCTGGAACTACGTTGCCATCACGCAATGGATTCTGGGCATCCGGCCTGCCTATGATGGCCTGGAGATCGCGCCGGTTATTCCAACGGCGTGGCCGGGCTTCCATGTGACGCGCATCTTTCGCGGCGTGACCTATGACATCACCGTGCAGCGCGCCGGGCCGGGGAACGCGGTGTCGCTGACGGTGGACGATCAGCCTCTCGAAGGTACGGTCGTCGTCCCACCGCCGGGCAAAACGTCCTGCCGGGTAGTGGCGACGCTGCGATAAGGCGCAACCCTTTCGCAGGGACACCATTGCGTGTCCCCGCTGCATTCAAGGATGGGATGCCATGCCAGAAGAGGCAAGCGGGGCCGGGCACAGCCGGGTCGCCGTGAACCAGGTCGGCTACTTTCCCACTGCGCCCAAGTATGGGATGAAAGTGGGGGATGTGGGGCAATGCGTCGCGTGGACGCTGATCGACGCACAGACGGATACTGCCGTCGCCGCCGGCATGACTTCGCCCGCCGCGCCGGACAAAGCCTCCGGCGATGCAGTGCAGACCGCCGACTTTTCGGCAGTGACCGCGCCGGGGAGGTATGTCCTGGAGATCGACGGCCTGCGCAGCACGCCGTTTCGCATCGGCGCGGACCTGTACAGCCGCCTGAAGATCGACGCCGCGCGCACCTTTTACCTCAACCGCAGCGGGATTGCGCTGGAGGAGCGATACGCCGGTCGCTGGGCGCGGCCCGCCGGACACCTGAGCGATGATGCCGTGACCTGCTACCGGGGCGTGGACGCCAACGGCAAGACCTGGGACGGCTGCGACTACACGCTCAACGCGCACGGCGGCTGGTACGACGCGGGCGACTACGGCAAATACGTTGTCAATGCCGGGATCGCGGTCTGGACGCTGCTCAATCTCTACGAGCGCCTGCCGGGGGCATTCCCCGACGGATCGCTGAACATCCCCGAAAGCGGAAACGGCCTGCCCGATCTGCTGGACGAGGTCCGCTGGGAGCTGGACTTCCTGCTCGCCATGCAGGTTCCGCAGGGATACCCGCTGGCGGGCATGGCTCACCACAAGCTGCACGACCTGCGGTGGTCCGGCATCCCGGCCATGCCGCCGGAACGGATGGACAACAACGCGCCGGGCGGTGGGCGCTACCTCTACCCACCCTCGACGGCGGCGACGTTGAACCTGGTGGCAGTGGCGGCGCAGGCGGCCCGCATCTGGCGCGAGATCGACCCGCCTTTCGCGGCGCGCTGTTTAAACGCCGCCGAGATCGCCTGGCAAGCTGCGTGTGATCATCCCGTCCTGCTGGCGGGCAATACCCCTGGCACGGGCGGCGGCAACTACGACGACCGGTTCGTGGACGACGAGTTCTACTGGGCGGCGGCGGAACTGTTCATCACCACAGGCCAGCACGTCTATCGCGCTGCCCTGGAGTCATCGCCCTACTTCGTACATTTCCCTACCCGTCGGGAAACCGACACCCACGCCGCGCCCTTTGCCTGGGGCGACACCGCCGCGCTGGGGACGATCGCGCTGGCGATGGTTCCCAACGCGTTGCCGTCGGAGCGGGTTATGGCGCTGCGGGCGCAGATTGTCGCAGAAGCCGACCGCTGCCTGCACATCATCAACGGCGAAGGCTATCGCGTGCCGCTGCCGCCGGACCTGTACTTCTGGGGATCGACCTCTGACGTGTTGAATGAGGCACTGATCCTGGCGCTGGCCTATGACTTCACCGGGGAGGGACGCTACCTGGACGGCGTGACCGAGAGCATGGATTACCTGCTGGGCCGGAACGCGCTTGGTTTCAGTTTTGTGGCCGGCTATGGCGTGCGCGCCATGCAGCACCCACACCACCGCTTTTGGGCAGATCAACCGGAACAGGGCTTTCCACCACCGCCGCCCGGTGCGTTATCCGGTGGCCCTAACGCCAGGCCAACCGATCCGACGGCGCTCAACAGCGGCGTGATGGTGCTCGGCCCGGCCAGGCGCTATGTAGATCATCTCGGCTCGTGGTCTACCAACGAGGTTGCCATCAACTGGAACGCGCCGCTGGTGTGGGTCGCCGCCTACCTGGACGCGCATTTTGGGGGTAACATCGGCTGAAGGCTTTTCCTGTCGGGGTGTGTGTAGCTGCGCCCCAACCACCAACGGAGGGTGAAACGATGCTCAACGTCGAGCGTGTGGCCTATCAGGGCTGGCCAGACTGCTATCGCCTGTCGAATGGGGAAATCGAGCTGATCGTGACGACCGATGTCGGGCCGCGCGTCATTCGCTGTGGCTTTGTGGGTGGGCCGAATGAGTTCTACGAAGACCCCGCTACCCTGGGTGCAACGGGCGGCGACATCTGGCGGATTTACGGCGGGCATCGCCTGTGGCACGCGCCGGAGATCAGTGGGCGCACCGATGTGCCGGATAATGGCCCGGTGGAGTTTCGGCAAGAGGCGGGCTTCGTGCGCACGGTTCAGCCAGTGGAAGCCGGGACGGGCATCCAGAAGGAGATGGACATCACATTGGCGGCAAGCGGGGCACACGTGCACATTGTCCATCGCCTGCGCAACTGCGGCTTGTGGGCGGTCGAGCTGGCGCCCTGGGCGCTGTCGGTGATGGCCGCTGGCGGGCGGGCCGTCATGCCGCTGCCCCCGCGTGGCACCCATCACGAAAACCTGCTGCCGACCAGCGCGCTGGTGCTATGGGCCTATGTGGATATGTCCGATCCGCGCTGGACCTGGGGACGCCAGTACATCCTGCTACGCCAGGATGCCGCCGGGCCGCAGAAGATCGGCCTGCGCAGCGCCGAGGGCTGGCTGGCCTACGCCAATCACGGCAACCTGTTCGTCAAGACCAATGCGCCCATCCCCGGCGCGACTTACCCTGACATGGGCAGCACGGCGGAAGTGTTCACCAACGCCGACATCCTGGAACTGGAAACGCTCGGCCCGCTGGCGAAGCTCGAACCCGGCGCGGTCGTGGAGCACGCCGAGGACTGGTTCCTGTTCCACGACGTGCCGGAGCCGCGCAACGACGACGACGTAATTCAGCACATCTTGCCGAAGGTCAGGCAGGCGTTGGGGAAGGCTTAGGCGCAGGATCGGCACTGGAGAAGGAGCTAAAAACCCAACCGCCGGGGCGACTGCACCGCAGTACCGCAGCCGCCCCGGTGAGCTATCGATCAGGAAACGGCGCTGCGCACAGCGGCAAGCTGCCCCGCCGAGCCGAGCTTTTCGGACTTGTGGACGATGAACTTGGCGTATTCATCGACGAAGATCGTGCCCGGTTTGCGGAAATCGAACTCCGCCGGTTTGTCGCGGAAGAACTCGCGGTGGACGCGCGTCCACACCAGCCGCCCGTCGGTGTCGATGTTCACTTTGGTCACGCCCAGCGACGCCGCGCGCTTGAATTCATCTTCGTTCACGCCGCGCGCCGACGGATCGAGCGCGCCGCCGGCGGCGTTGATGCGCGCTACCTCTTCCTGCGGCACCGAGCTTGAGCCGTGCATCACCAGCGGGAAGCCGGGCAGCAACTGCTGAATGGCGGCGATCCGGTCGAAGTGAAGCGATTGCTGCCCCTTGAACTTGTACGCGCCGTGGCTGGTCCCGATGGCGACGGCCAGGCTGTCGCAGCCCGATTGCTCAACGAACGCTTTGGCCTCGTTTGGGTCGGTCAGCATGGCGTGTTTCTCGTCCAGGGCGATGTCTTCTTCGACGCCGCCGAGCATCCCCAACTCTGCCTCAACGGACAGGCCGCGTGCGTGGGCACGCTCGACGACCCGCCGCGTGATGGCGACGTTCTGCTCAAACGGCTCATGCGAGGCGTCGATCATCACCGACGAATAGAAGCCGGAGTCGATACAGGCGTAACAGGTTTCCTCATCCCCATGATCCAGGTGGACGGCGTAGATCGCGTCGGGATACATCTGCTCGGCGGCACGGATGATGGCCTCGATCATCGGGATGCCGGCGTATTTACGTGCGCCTTTGGAAATCTGGACGATGAACGGCGCCTGGGCTTCGATGTGGCCGCGAAAAAGGCCCAGCGCCTGTTCCATGTTGTTGATGTTATACGCGCCGACGGCGTACTTGCCGTATGCGATGCGGAAGAGCGCATCTGTGGTGACAATCACGGGTATACACTCCTTGACTCAGGCTAAGCAGGGTATGCGCCGCGATTCAACCACAGCAATGCCGTCTGTGCAAGGAAAAACGACACCAAACCCCCGGCCCTTACGCAGTCGCCGGGGGATTTCGGGCAGGCAGCGCTGCTCAACGTTTCATGGCCGGGTCGAAGGCATCGCGGATGCCGTCGCCGATCACGTACAGACACAGCACTGTGATCACGATTAGTAGGCCCGGCAAGATCACCAGGTGCGGCCCTTTGGTGAAGAACGTCTGCGCATTGGAAAGCATATTGCCCCAGGTCGCGGTCGGTGGCTTGACCCCCAACCCCAAAAAGCTAAGGCCCGACTCAATCAGGATCAGGTTGCCGATGTTGATCGCCAGCGTGACCGCCACGATGGAAAACAGGTTCGGCATGATGTGAATGAACATGATGCGCCAGTGGGAAGCGCCCACCGACCGGGCGCTGATGATGAACTCCCGTGAGCGCAAGGAGATTGTCTCGCCGCGCACCAGCCGGGTGATGCCGGTCCAGCCGATGGAGGCCAGGACCAGCACCAGCGTTCCCGGCGACGGTGACAGCACTGCCGCAATGATCAACAGCAGGAACAGCGAAGGGATGGAATCCAGAGTCGTGATGATCCAGTTCACGAAGTCGTCCACCGCGCCGCCGTAGTAGCCCGTCACCACACCCAGCGTTAGGCCGATGGTCATCGTCAGCAGGGCTGCCGCAAAGCCGATGCCCAAGGAAATCTGCCCGGCATGTAGCAGGCGCGACAGATGATCCCGCCCCAGGTCGTCGGTACCCAGCAGGTGCCCCGGTGCGCCGATGGGCAGGAATTTGTTGGCAATATCGGTGCGGTTAGGGTCCACGTGCAGCACGACATCGCTGATCAGGGGGGCCAGCACCGATAGCGTCGCCAGCAGCAGCAGCGTTGCCATCGCCAGCAGGGTCAGGCGGTCGCGGCGCAGGCGGCGCAGTGCCGTCTGCCACAGCGACTCGCCGACGGCACGCGTCGCCTTTAAATCCACAGCCGTTTGAGCCGTTGTTGCCGTCATGATGGGCCTCCAGCCTAATCAAAGCGGATACGCGGGTCGATCCACGCATACAGAATGTCGGAGAGCAGATAGCCCAGCACCGTTGCCAGGGCCGTCATGATGACCACCGCCATCACCACCGGGTAATCTTGTTGTACGACAGAGGCCACACCCAGTCGTCCCAGACCCGGCCAGGAAAAGATCGTCTCGGTGATCGCCGCGCCACCCAGCAGACCGGTGATAGCTGGACCGAGGAAGGTCGCCAGCGGGATCAGGGCATTACGCGCTGCATGGACGAACCAGACCTGCCGGGCGCGCAGCCCTTTGGCATAGGCCATGCGGATGTAGTCCTGCCCGATCACGTCGAGCATCGAAGTGCGCATGTAGCGCGAGTAGGCAGCCACACCGCCCGTCGCCAGCACGACTGTCGGCAGCAGCAGGTAGTTCAGACGGCCATAGATCGGCGGGCAGTCACCGGTCAGGGTCGGCTCGCAGCGGCTACCCATCGGCAGCAGACCCAGCCACGAGCCGAAGACCAGGATCAGAATGAGGCCAAGCCAGAAGACCGGCACGGCATTGAAGATGACGGACATTACGCGGGTGAAGTTATCGAAGCCCCCCCCGCGTCGCACGGCGGCGATGATCCCGATGGGCACACCCAGCGTCAGGCTCAGCAGCAGCGCCGCCGCCCCCAGTTCCAGCGTGGCCGGAATGCGTTCGGTGATCACGTCCAGCACCGGGCGGCGAGCGTAGTAGGAACGTCCGAAGTCGCCGCGAATCACGCCCAGGCGGTCGCCGGGCGGTTCGGGCACACCATCGCCATCAGCGTCCAGTGGGATCAGAAAGGCGTGATCCGCGACGCCGTCGCCGTCGGCGTCCCAGCGCATCCAGTCGTCGCCCAGCAACCAGCGGAGGTACTGGACTGGCCAGGGGTCATTGAGGCCCATGCGGATCGCCATCTGCTCGCGCTGCTGCGCGGTGATGCGTGGGTCGCCCGCCGTCAGGGCGCGCACCGGCCCGCCCGGCGCGGCAGTCATCAGCAGATAGGAGAGAATGGTGATGCCAAAAACCGTCGGAATCGCCTGGATCAGGCGGCGCAGGGTGTATTTGATCATGGGGCTTTTCCTGCCTGTCTTCTGCGCCGGAGCGCCGGTTACATCAGGGCAGCGGCGGACCGGAGTCCGCCGCCGCGCGATACCAAGTCAAACGAAAGCGGTCGATGAACTACGGCGTGACACGCCAGGAGTCCACATTCCAATACAACTGCGCCGTGTATGGGCTGAAATTCTCCACGCTGGCGCGTGCGGCATACATCCCATCGATGGCGAACAGCCACAGGTAAGGCAGGTCTTCCTGCATGATGCGCTGCACGTCGGCATAGATGGCGGCGCGATCCACAGCAGCGCAGCCGGGCACAGTGCGGGCCTGATACAACAGGTTCAGCACCTCAGGGTTGCTGTAGGAGGTGAAGTTATCGCCGCTGCCGACCACGTCGGACTCTGCCGAAAAGAGCTGCGTCACATCAGGGTCGTCCGGGTAGCCTGCACGCCAGCCCAGGATCACGGCGTCGAAAGCCTGGTTATCTATGATGTCCAGCAGAGTGTTGAAGTCGATGGCCTGGAAGTCCACGACGATGCCAAGCTGGGCGAGCTGGTCTTGGATGATCGTGCCGATGGCACCACGACGGGTGTTGCCCTCGTTGGTGTAGAGCACGAAGCGGAGTTCCGTGCCGTCCTCGGCGTAAGGCGCGCCATGCGCTTCCAACACGCCGTTGCCGTCCTCGTCGGTCCAACCCGCTTCAGCCAGCAGGACGCGCGCCGCGTCTGGATCGTAGGGGATCGGCGCCAGGTCGTGGTCGAAGGCCCATGAGCCGGGGGTGATCACCGAGGGCATCCGGGTGCCTTCGCCGAACACTGCGCCGTCGATAATGGCGTCCACGTCTACCGCCAGGGCAATCGCCCGACGCACACGCACATCGCCGAACAACGGATGATGGCCCTGATCAATCGGGTTGCCGTTTTCGTCCAGGCCGTTCTGCGGATTGGCCGGATCGGCCAGGTTGAAGGCCATGTAGTCCCAGCGGTCGCCGGGGTAAGTGTAGACCTGCGCCTCGCCCGTGTCGCCCTGTGTGCGGATGTCCGAGCGGCGTTCGACGGCGGGGTTATCGATAACGTTGGTCTCACCGGCCAGGAACTGCTCGACCAGCACGGTGTTATCCGGCACCTGCTTGAGGATGAACCCCTCCGGGCTGACATAGCCCAGTTCGGCGTCGGGGAAGTTCTGGTCGGCGATCACGCTGGTCAGCTCGCCGGGGCGGAACTGTCCGAAGGAGAACGCACCGGCGGTGACGGTCGGGTTCATGTTCCACGCGGCGTCGTTCAGTTCGGCGAAGTCTGCCGGGAGGATGTGCGCCGGCATCGGCGGAATGAAACTGGCATACAGCAGGCCGTTGCAATCCGGCTGATGCAGCGTGACCACTACCGTCAGCGGATCGGGCGCCTCCACGTTGGCGATGGCGTCCGCGATGTAGCCCAGATTGGTGTCTACCACGCCGCTCATAATGGCATTCCAGGCATAGAGATAGTCCGCCGACGTGACCGGTGTGCCGTCGTTCCAGGTCCAGTCATCGCGCAGGGTAAAGGTGTAAACCAGGCCATCGTCTGAGACTTCCCAGCCGGTGACGAGCGCGCCACGCACGCGGGGATTCTCGCCGACGGGGGCCAGGGTTGCTGTTGCCGGGTCTACACCGATGAATGCCGGCAGTGTCAACTGGTTAATGCGCCGGCAGATTGTGTCGGTGCAGATGATCGGATTGAAGGTGGAGGGATCGCTGCCGAAGTTACCCTCGATGATGATCCCGCCCTGCCCAGGGCCTTCCTGCGCCGCTGCCGGGACGACCAGCCCCATCACCAACGCAGCCAACAGCCCCAGGAATAACAGCCGTCGAATGCTCTTCTCCATGAAACTCTCCTTAGAAATGCTCCTTGAACGGCAATACAAACCGCCGGAACGCGCAGCTACGGCGGCGCGCAAAACCCGATGTCGCACCGGGGATTTGCCTGATAGGATATGGCGATGCAGGTCTGCAATGGAGGTGACACGCTTCTCTGATTACAACATCCGAGAGGCGGGTTACGGGCCGATTACACGACGGTTACAAGGCGTTAACCGCAGAGTGGTTTTGGCGTGATGTTCGGGCATGCTTGCATAGGACCAAAGGCAGGCGTAAAGAAACGGCTTCCTGTGCTAACATACAGTCGTGCAATAACGCCTTGTGCTCTGCCGGATAGCGGCGCGCCGGAGGAGAGGGTGCCGTGACCATCGAGGCTCTTTACCAGGCTGCTTCCATCAGGACGGCCAATGATTTGCGTTCCCTGGCGACCACCGCGCAGCTACGCGAGTTATCTCGCCTGTCGCTGCCGGAAATTGAGCGGCTGACCGAGGAGATTGCGCGCGTCACGCCGGCGGGTAATGTCCCTTCGATGATCCTGAGCGGCCTGGCCCGTCTGACCGGCAGAAAAATCGACCCGGCAGAATCGCACAGGCACATTCAGATGTTGTTCCGGGGCGTGCAGACGGCCCTGGACGAGGCCGTTTATCGGGCCTTCTTCGCCGGCCCGGCGGCAGTGATCTACGCCTATCAGCAACTGCTGCGCCTGGCCGGCAAAGACGTGGACTCGGCTTTCCCGGATGGCACCTGGCAGTTTTATCTGGAATTCGCCCTGCGCGAAGATAGCGCCCGCCACGCCAACGAGACGACCGGCTTTCACGAAGGACTGGCTCAGCAGCGCCTGCGCCTGTCTTCTCAGGACATGCTGGCGGCCTGGGTGATCGCGGCGGCGTACTTTTTGCGGCAGTTGCCGGACATCTTGACGAATGCGTGGCGCGAAGCGGTGGCGCTGCGCCTGATCGCCGACGCGGCGGAGATACATCAGATGACCGGCGCGGCGGCTTACCGTGGCCTGCACGCCGTTTGGGAACAGCAGCGACCCTATCGGCGTGGCCCGCGCGCCGGGCAACAGAGTTTCGCAGCTTACCGCCGGGGCGTGTTCGACGCCTTTTTGGGATCGTACTACGAAGCCCTACCGCCGGAAGTGCAGCAGGAATTTACCACCCGCTTTCGCCAGGCGGAGCAAACGGACCTGCCGGCGTACCTGCGTCAGATGTCCTGGCTGGCCTATCTGGAGCCGGGGGTGCACAGCGAAACACGCCGTCCTTACCCGCTGGAAAAAGCGTGCGTGGGCGTGATCTGGCAGGGCCGTTACTATCTGCTCCCGGTGGGGGAGTTATTCGACCCGGAAGCCGTGCGCGCCACGACCGCCGCCATGCTGACGCACCGTCCGGCACACCCCCCCGCCAGGTTAGACGATGTGCTCGTCATCGCGCGCCGGGCCGAGCATCCGGCGTTGCGCAAACGCCTCGACGCTGCCACCCAGCGCGAACTGGATCTGCTCAGGTACGCTCCCATCCTGATTAACTGGGACGAGCGCGACGCGCGCCAGCCGCTGGCGGCCATCCGCCGGGGCAAGCGCGGCCTGGGCGATCACGCCTTGACGATCTTTCGTACTGCCGAGAGCATCGTGCTGGACCAGTCGCACATCTTCTTCGATGGAGCGTGGGGCGCAGAAGTGGCTGAGATGATGACCAACGAGGCCCTGGCGTGGGCGCAATACCTGGCCCATCTGCCGCCGTGCTCTCCCGCCAAGCGACTTCCCTACAGCCCGGCTCTTCAGGTGTCGGAACAGGTCGTCACGCTGGCGTGCAAAGCAGTCATCGGCCAGGAGACCACGGCTGAGACGGACGCCATTCAGATCAAGCCGATCCAGTCGTTGCGCCGTCTGCTCAAACAGCGCAGCGAGCTGGCTCAGGTTACGGTGAACGACCTGTTCATTCTCTATCGCGGTTTGCACGCCCTGCGCTACCGACCTTCGCAATCCCTTCAGCGGGCGCTAGACTCGCTGGCGAAGGATCGGCGGGCCGAGGCGCGCCGGGCGCACGCGCTGATTCAGGACTCCCTGGAACGGCTCAGGGCCAAAAACCCGGCGATCCTGATCCCGGTGGACGCCCGCCGCCAGGACCCACGCGAGCGCCTCTTTCCGACCACGTTCCGCAACCCTTTTACCGATTTCCTGGCCCGGCACGAGGGCGCGCTGGACGCGCTCAAGGCATACCGCGCAAGCAGAGCCGGCAACCGGAATGCGGCATATCAGGCGTTCTCCGAGGCCCAGCTGTACTACCTGCGGCTGATCGGCGGGTTTGGGGAACTGCTGCGACGCTACAAAAACGTGGCCCTGGCCGGGCAGAGCACCAGCACGGCGACGATCAAATTGCTGGGCAACCTGCCCGCTCCCTTACAGCGTTTGCTGGACGCCGTGCCGGGCAAAATCGACCTCCTCAACGAGGTGATCAAAGGCGAGGAAGTCTTCTCAAACATCGGGCGCGTGGCAAAAGGCGCCTCGCTGCGGCGCTTTATCACTGCCAAAGACGACAACGCCCAAAAGACGCTGGTGTGGGCCGTGATCACCGACGATCACGATGTGGTGCGTCTAAGCCTGCGCGACTTTCGTCCCCATGTCGAGGCGCTGCATCGCCTGGGAATGGATGCCCTGGCGCAGGCTATCGCGCAGGACTACCTCGATGCTTACGCCGAAGGGCTGAACCGCTATATCGCCGAACTGCGCGAGATCACCACTGCCAGCCGCGAAACGCCCTCTGGGAAGTGGCGTTGACGGACGCCGTGAAAGGGCGTTTGCACTGCTGCGCGCCGCTCACATATCCTCAAGGCGGTGTGCATTGACAGTCCCCATCGAGTCGTGATACGATAGACACGTGATGTCAACACGTGTCTATCGTGTAAAACGCCTGTTTCACCGACGAGTGATGTGATGTTCCTCGGCGCCGATCTCTCCTACGTCAATGAAGTCGAACACAACGGCGGCGTCTTTTACGACCGGGGCCGCCCCACAGACCCCTTCTGCATTTTCAAGAACTATGGGGCGAATATCGTTCGCGTGCGCCTGTGGCATACGCCTACCTGGACGGCGTATAGCACGCTGGCAGACGTGCAGCGCACGATCCGCCGCGCCAAAGCCCTGGAGATGGCCGTTCTACTCGACATTCATTATTCCGATACCTGGGCAGACCCGGCCAAACAGATCATCCCTGCCGCCTGGTCCCACATCAATGACCTGGCACGCCTTGAGCGTGCTATGCACGACTACACCCTGCACGTGATCCGGGAGCTGGCACGTCACGATTTGACGCCCGACCTGATCCAGATCGGCAACGAGATCAATACCGAGATGCTGATGCCGGGGCCGCATGACGGGTCCCCCATCAACTGGCAACGGAACG
>Ga0209018_1002212_pt1 | contig 14088 bp, 9 predicted proteins | sample YNPBryBLVA2012_FD_185814 | JGI IMG/M metagenome (GOLD analysis project Ga0209018, IMG submission 185814) | Anoxygenic and chlorotrophic microbial mat microbial communities from Yellowstone National Park, USA - YNP Bryant BLVA 2012 (SPAdes)... ...
GCTCCGCAGCTCCGGCAAGTCGTCCATCAGGTTGTCAATTCTCAACAGTGCATCTCGGATCACGGTGTGTCGGTGTTCGGGCGGCAGCGCCGCCCACCATGTGCGCCCCGTCTGGCCTGGCCCGGCGCCTCTCAACGATATTTGCAGTGCCGCCTGGACATCGTTTTTGCGCGGCGGCAGCCATAGTCGCCCAAGCAACCCGACTGCCGCACATCGATCCACCGCGGCAGGGCTCGCCATCAACAGGTCCGCGGCAGCCTGAAGCCACGGCTGTGAGCCGAGGCCGTGCGTCAAGCTCGCGACCGACGGTGCAATCACATCGTGCCGCGCGTCAGGCTGCCAGGCGGCAATGGTGCGAACCGCGCGCGATGCGACCCCTTGTCCCCACAACTCTCCGCCGTTTACGCAGCCGAGCAGCATCGACCCCGTCGGACCGTCGATCAACACCCAGCCCTCGTCGCCTGGCCCCCCGGAGGCGAGCAGCATCTCGTCGTTCTCCAGCAACTGGCAGGTGCCGTGATGTTGTTCGAGGTGAGCCCCGGGAACCCGCACCAGGACCCCACGAGGGTCGTCCTGGATCTGCAAGGCATAGGCGCCCGGGGCACACGCCTCGAGCTTCGCCGTGAGCCGTTCGGACTCGATGGGCGCAAGCTGTGGCTGCCCCGCGCCCAGCGTCTCGACCATGGCCTGGAGCAACAGGCCGCCCGTCATGCCGATCATTCCGGCCGTTGCGCCCAGCGCGACTCCTTCGCGCGGCCCGGCCACGATGGGTTCTCCGAGCAGGTCGGATTCACGCAGCCCGAGCGACTCCAGAACATCGATGGGAAGCTTGCTGGTCATGGATGGGTCCTCGGCTTGTAAAGACGGTGCTCACGCCCTTCTCTGATTGCGTTTCAGAAAGCGCCGGATCGCCTGCCGGCAGAACTCGGCGTCGTCGACGGACAGCGACTTTCGATGTTCCATGTCCGCAACTGCTTCGACCAGCGCGTTGCGGAAAAGATAGTGGGTCGTCAGGATTCGGTCGCGGGCCCGCCTGCGCTCGTCGTCCGTGGAGCTCGCGCAGATGCCTTCGTCGCTGGCGAGCACGGCGTCCATGTCTTCCTGATCGTATACGAGACGTTGAATCTGCTTCCACGCTCGCGCCAAGCGGTCGCTGGGCTTGCGCGCGAGCATGTCGTCGACCACCCTGCCCAGCAACGCCCGACTCTTCTCCAGCCCCTCGTCGTGCCCATCGCTGCCAGACGCCAGCGCGCTGGTCAGGGCCTCGCGCCTGGCGACTGCGCTGGCTCGCTTGCGTGTCTCGTCGATCCAGATCCGCACGAGCGTGGTTTCCACGAAGCGATAGCACTCGGCGGCCGACTTGCCCACGACCGGCACGGGGCTTCGCTCAAGGATCCGGATGCAGGCTCGCCCTGCCATCTCCTCCCGGTCCTCCTCCGGGATGGTCCACGACTGGCGCGACACGGGCTCGAACAGCTCACTTGCGGCAAGCTTCCGGAGCAGTTCGAGAAACGCGGCGGCCGCTTGCTCGCGTCGTGGCGAGCCGTACGCCAGATTGGCAAGAATCTCGTCGGCGTTCATTTCCATCCGGTTCATGTCCACCTCGTTGCTGCCCGGACCCACAGCTCGGCCTGGTCCGCGCCCCACGCCGGGCTCGTGACCGGTCCGGCAATCGCCTGGCGGGTGGAGAATGCCCGCTCGATCACGGCTTCCGCGGCACCGAACAGGGCCGCGGCCGGCAGCGTGTCGCCGTCCGGCTCGGCCTCGGCCCGAGCCTCGACCGGCAGCGGCACACGCGCAGCCCCCTGCTCACGAAGCGACGGCCAGGACCGCGCCCGCGCGAGCGGGTGGCGAAGCCGGTTCGCCGCGAAGTCCGCGACAGCGATCCCGGCATGAACACGCGAATCGAAGGACTGCACCGAAAAAGGCACGAGACGCACGTGATCGTCCGGCCGGCCGTCCCGGGGAGGCCGGAACGGAAACCGCCCGGCACGCCGGACACAACCGGTGACGTCGTCGAGCCGCAGGTTGACCCTCTGCCTGAACTGCTCGACCCAGACCCAGCGTGCGGCGACAAATACCTTGACGACGTGTACGTCGGGGCTTCCCGACCGCAGCAGGGCAAAGGCACGGCGAAAGAGCAGCTCGAGAAGCTCGAGATAGGGGTCGCGCGGAGGGGCGACGGCCCGGAGGTCGGCGGCCGACATGGACGCCGTGAGGATCCAGCTTTGCGCGGGCCCGTAGCACTCCGCAAGACAGGACAGAAGGGTGGCCAAACGGCCGACCCGCGTGTCACGCTGGCCCAGGACGGCCGCGTACAGGGCGGGCTCTTGCACGCGCCATTGCTGATCTGCGGCCCGACAGACGTCCCACGCGGGCATGGCGGCGGCGTCCGTCGCGCGCACGAAGGCTCGGACCGCCGGGTGCGGGCAGGTCACGAGACGGTCCCACGCCTCGGAGGCTACCGCACCAAACGTCGGACTGTCGGTCGGGGCCGCGCCGAACAGCCGGAACGACGCCACATGGGCCAGCGGGATGTTCAACAACGCGGCATGCGGTGGATAGGCGGGAGCAGGGAGGAGTAACCCTATGGCCTTGCGCAGCGCATGGTCCAACGCGGTCGGCTCACGCTCGCGCACGAGCCAGCCAACGACGGATACGCATTCGCCTCCCGTGTCGAAATCGCCGGTTTCGTCGATGAACAAGAGCCACTCGTGGGTTCTGGGCACGCGCCGATCCTCCGGTCGCCCAAGTCTACATGAAGTGTGGGGATAGACGGAAGAAGAAGTTCGGGGGACTACCCGCGGGAACGGTCGTACGGCCACTGCAAAGCGTCGCCCGCGACGTCGGCTGCCGGAACCGTCAGACGAGGCACGAAAGCGACGTCTGTAGGGCGGAGGACAACTCACCATGCCAACCTCAGCCGCCGCTCAGCTCAACGACCTTGCCCCCCTTTTCGACCAGATCCGCGTCGGAGACGTCATCGATCGGGGACCGGTCACGTTCGTTCCCTTGTTCTTCGGGGAGCGTGCGCCCACCGTGGACGCCGACCTGCTCGAAGAAGGCGTCCGCGTGGGCGTAACCACGGTCAGCGAGATCAACGAGGCGGGATCGGTCCAATCCATCCTGGTCGAGCACCGCGGCAAGTTCCCGCTGCTCATCATCGACGGCGAGCAGGTGGTCGGCGCCAAGCAGAACCGCGTGTTCAACGCTAGCTTCCTGGTGCCTCCCGGCGCCTCGGTCGTGGTTCCCGTTTCCTGCGTGGAGCGCGGACGGTGGGAGTACCAGGCAAGACCGCATGCACATCCGGGGGACCGTCACAGCATCTCCGAGTTCGCGCCGTCGGAGGTCACGGTGACCGGCGACCTCAGGAGCCGCAAGCTGGCGCGGGTGGCGCGGAGCGCGATGACGAGCCGGCGCTACGACGCCGACCAGCGCGAGGTTTGGCGCGATGTGGACGAGTACCTCGCCAAGACGAAGATATGGTCTCCGACGTCTTCGTTCCATGACGGGTTCACCGCGCGGGCGGACGAGGTCGATGCCGCGATGGAATCCTTGCACCCCCAGCAGGACCAGGCGGGCATCGCGGCGGTCGCGGGAACCCGGCTGATCAGCCTGGACCTGTTCGGGTCGCCGCGGCTCTACCGGCGGGCCTGGAAGAAAGTCGTGCGGGGCGTCCTGGCGGACGTGTACACGGCGAGCGGGCGCCGCGAGGACGCGAAGACGATCGTGGAAGCCGCGATCCGGGCGTCGAGGAGGCTGCAACTCCACAAACTGCGGGCGCCGGGCACCGGAGAAACGCTGCACGGTGCAGCCGATGGCCTCGCGGTCGGCGCGATCGCGCTGGACGGACTCGTGTACCACGCGGTCGTGGCGGCGGCGTGAACGATCCTGGGCGGTCCGCCCGATCGAGGCACTGCCTCTCGGCGCAAGATGCTCGTCCCGTCCTACGCGCCGCCGTCGACCGGACGCTCCTCGCCGGTCTCGAAGTTGACAAGGAGCTTGCGGGTGAGGCCGTGGATGGGGGTCAGCGACGACGCGCGCGTCGACCACCGCGCGGACGGGTCTGGCGGCTCCAGGTCGTAGAAGAGGCCCGACGGCGTATAGCGGTATCGCAGCACCTTCACTTCGGTGGGTGTAGAATTGCCCACGAACATGGCGGTCTGGCCGGGTGCGATGACTTCCAACCAGCCTGGTTCCTGCGCGGCGGGCTGGAGCGAGGAGGCATCGGACGCGCACGGGGCAAGGCCGCGCGCCTGCTGCAGCACGCGCTCCAAGCCGTCGACCACGCCCTCGACCCCGTCGATGGCGCCGCTCCGGACCCCGTCCAGCGCGAACGTGACAATCGCTTCGAACCGGTCGACCAGCATGGAGGTCAGCCGGAGGCTGCCGTAGGTGGCGTCGTAGATGCACATCCCGTTCACGGGGCTGTCCGAGAAGGGCGAAGTCCGCGCGTGGAACGGCCCGATGCCGACATCCGCGGGCTGCACGCCGCACAGGGCGCAGAAGGCGTTCATGATGGCCTCCGCCACCCGCTCCCGCGCGCCGTTGAGCCCGGGGAATCCGAGACACACCCCGGAGGTTTCGAAGAAGCGCGAGAGAGGGGATTCCGCATACGGAGACCCCGGCTGGTACTCGTGCGTGTTCTCCACCTTGCCGTGCTTCTCGACGAACCCCATGACGCGCTCGCTGACCTGCAGGTGCGCCTCCACGAGGAACGCAGGACCGGCCCGGCGCGATGCCAGGATGCCGTTGTCGAAGTTCGGAAATACCATCACCTGCCGGATGGGGCTGGTCGTTGCGCGCCTGTCCCGGTGCACGCGAATCTGGTGGTCTCGACGGCTGATCTGGCGCACGCGGTAAGGCCTTGCGAGGTAGTAGTAAATGGCGCCAGGGTAGGCCTCGCGCAGCACCTGCGAATAGTTCAACGTGCCGTAGGAATGGTCGTCCCTATCGCATACGGCGTAGTTCGGCTCCACCGCGGACCGCAGGGGGAACTCGTGGTGGGGTGACCCCTGGGCTCGCTGCTTCAAACCATAGAGGTCGGCCGGAATCATCTCCTTCGGGTCGAGCTCGTTGGCGAGCATCCTGCCGAACGACTCCGGCAAGTCGGCCAGGAAGCGGCCCTCGTAGCGGCCGGGCGACGCCTTCGCCTCGGCCGCCGTGCAGAGCGCATTGGCATATTGCAGATAGCGGTTGTCGAGATACAGGCGATTGGGCTCGAGGGGCCGGGCGAGGAAGTCGGCCAGGCCGCCCTGCAGCGCCGTGGCCTTGCCCAGCCTGTCGAACAGCACGCAAACCCCCTCATCGCGACGACCGGCACGGCCAAACCGCTGCCAGAACGCCTTGACGGACGGCGGGGGACCGAGCAGAAGCACCAGGTCGATGTCGCCGATGTCGAGACCGAGCTCGAGCGCGCTCGTGGACACGACGCCGGCCAGCTTACCTTCCTGCAACGCCGATTGGATGGCGCGCCGGTCCTCGGACTCGTATCCCGCGCGGTACGGCAGCACGCGGCGACGGCCCCTCGCGGTCACGTCGTGCTGGTCCGTGTCGGCGCCCTCGGCGGCGTCTTCGGCCTCTCTGTCGCGCAGCACGGCGGACACGATCTGCTCCACCATCTTGCGCGAGTCGCCGAATGCGAGAAACCGCCCTGCGTGGGCGTCGGCAAGGGTTTGCAGCGTATGGACGATGCCGTCGAAGGCGTCCGCGCGGCCCGCGGGGCGCACCAGCAGAATGGTCTTCTCCGGCGCTCCGGCGCCGTCGTGCGATGCGTCGAACACCACGACTTCCCTGCCGGTGAGCTCGCGGACGAATTCCGTCGGGTCGGCGACCGTGGCGGTGCTGCAGAGGAGCCGGTGCGGGCCTGCCACGGCCTGCAGCCGGCGCAACAGGAAGGCCGCATTGGTGCCGAAGACACCATCGTAGACGTGGGTTTCGTCGAGCACCAGCAGGCGCAGGTTGCGCAGGAACGTGGCGACCTCGCGCTGCGCGGCGCTCGACATCAGCCATGCATGGGCGACGTCCGGGGTCATCAGGATCACGCGCGCGTCTTGCAGGATGCCGGCACGCACGGCCACGGGAACGCTGCCGTCGATGAGGCGGACCGGGACGTCCAGCGCGCGACACAGCGGCTCCCACTTGCCGATCTGGTCCTGGATGAGGGCGCGGGCGGGATACAGCACCAGCACGCGAGCTTTCGGGTCCGCCCCCAGGACGTCCGCCGCCGCGGCTTGAAAAGCGAGTGTCTTGCCCGACGACGTCGACGTGGCGAGGCACGCGTCGCGTCCGTCGTGCACGGCCTGGACCGCGTCGGCCTGATGCGTGTACAGCCCGCCGGGATACCGCGCCTGCATGAAGGCCTGCACCGCGGAGGGCAAGAAGCGTGGGATCGGGCGCAACGACGGCTCGCGCGCGGGGACCGTGCGTGCGTCCGTGATCTCGAACCCCGCAGCCTCCAGAACCCTCCGGATCGACGTGCTCTTGTCCATGCTTGAACGCTCCTTCCGACTTCCGGCGCCGGGGTCGTGCCCGGGGGACCGATTGCTTGCCTGGGGGTCCGCTGGCCGTATTACGACCGTTGCTCGATGGATTCGAGGGCCGTGCCGGACGACCGATTGCCTGGACGGCCGGGCGGGCAGATGTCTGATGGGATCCGAGACCCGGTCGCGTGGTTGGATGGCAGAACGTGCTGCTTGCCGGTCGTGGGCATACCAAGCGAGAGCAATTCGGGTGCCAAGCGATCGGTCTTGCGTTGACGCTGATTCGCGGAATCGGCAGGTGGCGGGCCGCCACCCGGAACGCGCCGTTGCGGCGCTCGACACCGCGTTTTCCTCGGGAATTGCAACGGAAGTGGCGGAATGCGCGCCCATCCGGCGACCGCCACCCGGCTTCAAGAGCCTTCGTCAGAGAGACCGCGGTGAGTGCGTCCGATCATGGAGGACGATGACGACGCAGGTCCAACAGGCTACCGCACTGCCCCGTGCCCTCTTCGAGCATGCCTGCTCGCTGCGCGAGCGGTGCGCATGGGAGCAGATTGCATCGTTGACGGACAAGCTCCCGCCGGACCTCGACCGGACCTGGCTGCCCGCGGCGGACGAAGTCGCGTTTGCACTGGGCCAGCTCGGCAGGCACCGCGAGGCCATCGACCTGCTGCTCCGGGCGTATGCCGTCGAAGGCGCGTGGCGCAGGGCGTCGGCCCTGGCCTATCAACACTACGCCTGGGCCATGGCGCTGCAGCGTCCGGGCAAGGGCCGGGTCGAGGGCGACCGGGAGACGATCCGCAAGGGATTCCGCCGGTGGATCGAGGAGGCGTTGCGTCTGCGGCCGGACTCGATCAAGGACCTGTACCGGCTCGGGGTGTTCGAGGCGCAGGTGGAGTCGCGGCACGACGCGGCCGCGCTTCGGGCACTGATGAAAGCGATCGAGCACTACGTGGGATTGCCGGACGGCGAGCGGGAGCGCCGGGGCGACCTGCGCAAGGTGTACTTGAAGGCGCTATACGCTGCAGCGAGGTCGGCGCTGCGGTTGGGGCGAGTGAAGCTGGCGCGCAAACTGTCGTTCGCCTGCATCCGCGAGGACAAGGAGACGGACCACGTGGCGCCGGTGCACAAGCTGCATCTGGCCGCGAGAGTGTGTCTGGCGTCGGGGGAGCTGGACCATGCCGAGCGGGCGGCGCGCCTGGCGCTGGACGGCAAGGGGCCTGCCCGGCGCGATTATCTGTTCGGCTTGCTGTCCGACATCGCCTTGAAGCGTAACGACGCTTCGGCGGCGGTAGCGTGGATTGACACGCACGTGCCGCCGCATCGGCGCGATGCCTCGCTGTGGCGGCGCCTGGGCGATGCGCATCGCGAGGCGGGAGACGCGCAGCGTGCGGCTGCCGCATGGGACAACGCACTGAAGAAGGATCGGTGCGGGCGGCATCTGACGCTGGTACGGCTAGGCGAGCTGTACCTGGAGCAGGGGCAGCTCGGGCGCGCGGAGGATGCGTTTCGCAAGGCGGTGGACTTCTGCAAGAGCCGGTACATGCGGGACGACCCGCGCGCGCTGGCGGGGCTCGGACGTGCGCTGCAGGCCCGCGGCAAGGCGGCTGAGGCGGACCGTATCCGCGCAAGGCTGGCGAAGGCCAGGCCGCGCGATGACCAGCTCGAGGATCCCATCGAGCCAGATACGGAGGTCGCATGACCGAAGCGAACGAAGCCCTGGAAATGGCACGGAGCGCGGTGGCGCAGGGCGACACCGATCGGGTTCTGGCGCTGTTCGAGCGTCACGCATGCGGGGCAGATGGCGCGTCGCGGATGGCCTGGGCGCTGCTGCTCGTGGAGGCGGGCTGGATCGAGCGGGCCCAGGAGCAGATCGCCACGCTGCCGCCCGAGCTGCGCGCCCGGGTCGAACGGGTGCTGGCGGATGGGGAGAACGCGGATTGCGCAAGGGAGGAGTGCGTACCGGCCCGCAAGACGGGCGAGGGAGAGGACGATCCGTACGCCGTCGGCGACGAGGTGGTACGGCCGCGGACGACCGAGGATCGGCGCGCCGTCGAGACGTTTCTCCGCTGGTTCGGGGGAAGGCGCGATGTGTACGCCAAGGCATGGTACGACGAGCGCAGGCGCCGGGCGGGGTATCATCCGGTGGAGCAGCCGCTGACGGAGGCGGTGGTTCGGGCGCACTTGCAGGGCGCGATGACCGTCGGGCAGTACCTGTTGCACCCGGACGCCACCTGCTCGTTCGGGGTGATCGACCTGGACGTGGCCGGGGCGGCGATGGAGGCGCTGCGGGCGTGTCATGGGGGCGGTGTGTCGGCGCTGGAGCATCCGCCGGCGAGGGAGGCGGCGCTGCGGCTGATCGACGCAGGCAGCCGCCTGGGGATCCCGCTGTTTCCGGAGGACAGCGGCGGGCGGGGCGTGCACTTGTGGGCGTTTTTCGATCCTCGGCGGCCGGCGGCCGCGGTGCGGTCGGTGCTGTCGCAGGTGCTCGTGGCGTGCGGGCCGTTGCCGCCGGACGTGCAGCCCGAGGTGTATCCCAAGCAGGACAAGCTCGGACCGCGGGGGTTGTCGAGCCTGGTCAAGCTGCCCCTGGGGGTGCACCCGGCCACGGCGCGTCGCTGCGATCTGCTCGATGACCAGCTCCGTCCCATCGCCGATCCCGTCGCCGCGATGGACCGGCTGCGGGTTTCGCCGGTCGACGCCGTAGACGCGGTGGTGGGTCGTCGCGTGGTGCCGCTGCCCGCGCCGGAGCTGGAGCCGTGCGAGGCGGTCCCTCGGCTGGTGGAGCAAAAGACGCCGCGGAGCCTGGCCGAGACGCTGCGCGCGATCGCGCCGGGGCCGGAGGGACGGGCCGCCGCCGAGCGGGTGGTCCGGGGCTGCGCCGTGCTGGCGTCGATCGTGCGCAAGGCGTACGATACGCACGCGCTGGAGGCCGCGGAAGCGCGAGCGATCGTGTACACCCTCGGCCTGCTCGGCGCGGAGCCTGGCCTGGCCGACGAGGTCCTGGCGGCGGCGCGCTTTCCCAGGCGGGAGCTCGACCGGGTGCGGCGTGGGCTGCCGAGCCCCATGGGCTGCTCGAAGCTCCGGACCCTCGCTGCCGGAACACCGCCGTGCGCGTGCTTCGACGCCAGGACCGCGCTGCCGTACGCCACGCCGGTGTTGCACGCGGTGGGACCGATCGCGCCGTCGGAGCCGCGCTGGAAACCCTTCGCTCCCTTCCTCGATACCGACGGCGACATCGTGCGTCACCCGCTCGAGCAGATCGGCGAGACGCTGAACCGGATCGAGCGTCGGCTCGAGGTGCTGGAGAGCAAGGACCGATGACGCGCACGGCGTATGTGGCGCAGAAGGGGGCGGTGGTGCGGCGGGAGGGCGAGCTGCTGAACGTGTACGTCGGGGGCAAGCGCGAGGGGCAGATCGCGGTGCACGACCTGGCGCAGATCGTGTTGATGGGCAACGTGCTGCTGACGCCAGGCGCGCTGGACCTGCTCATCGAGCGCAGGGTGGACACGGTGCTGCTGACGTTGCACGGCAAATACCGGGCGCGGCTGGTGGGGCCGGGATCGCATCATATCACGTTGCGTATTGCGCAGTACGAGACGTTGCGGGATGCGGGCCGGGCGCTGGGTATCGCGAAGGCGGTCGTCCGGGGCAAGATCGCGAACCAGCGGACGTTGCTGATGCGGCACGCGAGGCAGGGAGGCGAGGAGTCGTTGCGGCGGGCGTGCGTGTCGATGCAGGCAGCGGGGGAGCGGCTGGAGTTGGCCGGCACGCTAGACGAGGCGAGGGGATGCGAGGGGTCGGCCGCGGCGGCGTACTTTCGGGTGTTCGGGGCGCTCATCAAGAAGGAGGGGTTCCGGTTCGACGGGCGCAACCGGCGACCGCCGATGGACCCGGTCAATGCGCTGCTTTCGTTGGGGTACACATTCCTGGCGAACGCGGTGGAGGCGGCGGTGCACGTGGTGGGGCTGGATGCGTACCTGGGGGCGCTGCACGCGCCGGAGGCGGGGCGGCCTTCGCTGGTGTGCGATCTGGAGGAGGAGTTCCGGGCGCCGGTGGTGGACGCGCTGGTGCTGGCGGCGATCCACCGGGAGGCGGTCGTGCCGGGCGACTTCGAGGACGCCGGCGAAGGGGAGCCGGTGGTAATGAAGCCGGAGGCGGTCAAGACGATGGCGCGGCTGTTCGAGCGCCGTCTGGCGCGGCCGGTGCGCTACGAGCGGCTGGGGGTGCGGCTGCCCTGGAGGCAGGTGATCGAGCAGCAGGCGAGGGCGATGGCGAGGTGTTTTCTGAAGGGGGAACCGTACGAGGCGTTCACGCCGCGATGAGGGCGAGATGAGAGTGGTGATCGCATTCGACGTATCGGACGACCGGGCGCGCTACCGGGTAGTCAAGGCGCTGAAGGCGGTGGCGATGCGGGTGCAGAAGTCGGTGTTCGAGGCGCGGGATCTGGACCGGGCGGCGTACCTGCGGATGCGGAGCAAGGTAGAGAAGCACATCGACCCGGCGACGGACAGCGTGCGATACTACCGGCTGTGCGGGGGATGCGTGGGTCAGGTGGAGCACTACGGCGCGGGGCCGGGGGTGGACGACGAAGAGGAGGACGTGTGCCAGGTGGTCTAGCGGGGGAGAAGGAGGCCGGATGGGGACAGGGGATCGGGCACGGAGGGCGGGCTGCGGGCACGGTGAAAGGGGCGAGGGAGGCGGTGGGTGCCTTCGGTTCAGCGGGGCAGTGGTTGGGACTTGAATGCGTGGGAGAAGCGTGATAGGCAGGGAAGGATGCTGGAGCAGCGAGGCTTGGTTTCGAGCGCAGGTCTTTGACAACGAGGTGCAATGGAGCGGACTGAAAGGACAAAATGGCGATCAGGGGGGGTCGGGCCCCCGGCGAGCCGCAGGAATCGGACGGAATTCCGCGTGGATCCCGGCATGGGATGGCCGCACGCGGGTCCGGCGATCGTGCAACCCAGCGAAACCTCGAAAGAAAGCGCGGGTGACCGCGCGAGGGTTGGGCTGGCGGCCCCCCCACCGGGGGGGCATCGGCGAAACCGGGGGTACAAGTGGCGGACAAGGCGTGGGAATTGGGAGCCGGGGCCCGAGAGGGCGTTTCCTCGATGAGGGGATTGAGACACGCCCGTTTGGCGCGGTGTACTTGGTACTTGTACACCGCCCGAGAGGGCGTTTCCTCGATGAGGGGATTGAGACTCACACTCCTGTACGTTGCGCATTCTGCCCATACGCCCGAGAGGGCGTTTCCTCGATGAGGGGATTGAGACATGCATATACGACCCTCGCCACGCGTTCTCTCTCGCCCGAGAGGGCGTTTCCTCGATGAGGGGATTGAGACGTACCTGGTGGCTGTAGACGGCGCGTGCCACCCTCTCGCCCGAGAGGGCGTTTCCTCGATGAGGGGATTGAGACGATCCTGCGCAAGCGCATAGTGCGCGAGCGAAACATAAGCCCGAGAGGGCGTTTCCTCGATGAGGGGATTGAGACTCCGTCCATGTCGCAAGCAGCCCCCGATATGCATGCCCGAGAGGGCGTTTCCTCGATGAGGGGATTGAGACTTGCTGCCACCGTCATGGTGGCGTCCAGGATGCTCAAGCCCGAGAGGGCGTTTCCTCGATGAGGGGATTGAGACATTGCGCCTCAATTGGGTCGCCGATGAGTTCTCATACGCCCGAGAGGGCGTTTCCTCGATGAGGGGATTGAGACTGCCTCGATCGGCATATCTGCCACCTGAACACTCTGGCCCGAGAGGGCGTTTCCTCGATGAGGGGATTGAGACGCCGGGACGGTTATGTCTAGTACTCGCGAATCCTGGCCCGAGAGGGCGTTTCCTCGATGAGGGGATTGAGACCATGCCGCAGTGTGGGCAGCGTGGGTTAGCGTTTGTGCCCGAGAGGGCGTTTCCTCGATGAGGGGATTGAGACCACTGAGCCTTATGTGCTTGTTCGCGACATGAATGAGCCCGAGAGGGCGTTTCCTCGATGAGGGGATTGAGACCACAGGGCGCCCACAGGCGAACGAGGAGCCCGATCGCCCGAGAGGGCGTTTCCTCGATGAGGGGATTGAGACTAAGAAGGATTCCTACCTCACGGGCTGTGGGCCACAGGCCCGAGAGGGCGTTTCCTCGATGAGGGGATTGAGACCTACCACTGTCGAATATGTTCAAGTAGTTGCCCTCGCCCGAGAGGGCGTTTCCTCGATGAGGGGATTGAGACCAGGCTCGATATCGATTCGACCGTTTCACACGTATATGCCCGAGAGGGCGTTTCCTCGATGAGGGGATTGAGACCATTCGCGTGGACCGGAATTACTTCTAACATAATTCGCCCGAGAGGGCGTTTCCTCGATGAGGGGATTGAGACGAGCCTGACCGGCTCTCTACAGCCCAGAACACATCGGGCCCGAGAGGGCGTTTCCTCGATGAGGGGATTGAGACACTCTCCATTGCTGCACAGTGCAAGCACTGTGCAGGCCCGAGAGGGCGTTTCCTCGATGAGGGGATTGAGACATGCACATGTGCAATGTGCATAAATAAGTCAATCTGCCCGAGAGGGCGTTTCCTCGATGAGGGGATTGAGACATAGAGAAATTCTCCTTCATTTCTGATGAAATTGCGCCCGAGAGGGCGTTTCCTCGATGAGGGGATTGAGACAGTCAGCAGCGCACGAATCCGACCTTGCTTCATTTTGCCCGAGAGGGCGTTTCCTCGATGAGGGGATTGAGACACGGTAGATAGCGCCGCCCGTTGGAGTTCGGGGTCGGCCCGAGAGGGCGTTTCCTCGATGAGGGGATTGAGACCCAACATGCGCTTTTCGCCCCAATCCGGCGTCATCCGCCCGAGAGGGCGTTTCCTCGATGAGGGGATTGAGACCGCGCAACCGGGGAGAGCGACTCCCAATACTCTTTCGCCCGAGAGGGCGTTTCCTCGATGAGGGGATTGAGACCTCGCCTGTCTCGCGCGACCGCGAGACAAGCCAGTGCGCCCGAGAGGGCGTTTCCTCGATGAGGGGATTGAGACCTCCAACAACTCCGGGTCCAGCGCCCAGGCGGCGCCCGAGAGGGCGTTTCCTCGATGAGGGGATTGAGACGATCTGCCGCGGGGACTGCGCAGCTCCTACTCATAGGCCCGAGAGGGCGTTTCCTCGATGAGGGGATTGAGACAATATCCCTTGCCGCGGCCTGGCCCCATGGTCATATGCCCGAGAGGGCGTTTCCTCGATGAGGGGATTGAGACGTCTAGATAGTCGTCATCACTGTGCGCATCCCTCCAGCCCGAGAGGGCGTTTCCTCGATGAGGGGATTGAGACTTCTCGGATCGCACGATGCCTATGTGCCATGGCGTCTGCCCGAGAGGGCGTTTCCTCGATGAGGGGATTGAGACTTCCAAATTCTCGAGCTCGATGTCCAAATGTTCTCCGCCCGAGAGGGCGTTTCCTCGATGAGGGGATTGAGACTCCCCCTCCGGCGTCATGAACCACATGGTGTGCTTGCCCGAGAGGGCGTTTCCTCGATGAGGGGATTGAGACATTGGGATCGATCGCCTTCCTCCTCTTCTTCCTTGGCCCGAGAGGGCGTTTCCTCGATGAGGGGATTGAGACGTCGA
>Ga0209018_1002213_pt1 | contig 14081 bp, 12 predicted proteins | sample YNPBryBLVA2012_FD_185814 | JGI IMG/M metagenome (GOLD analysis project Ga0209018, IMG submission 185814) | Anoxygenic and chlorotrophic microbial mat microbial communities from Yellowstone National Park, USA - YNP Bryant BLVA 2012 (SPAdes)... ...
GCGTAGGTGCGCCCCCTGATCGCGCTGCCGGGGCGGCACGGCACCAAGCATTGTGTTCATTTTGAGGCTCAAACACGTGTGGCAGGGGTTGCGTCCGGGCGTTGGGGGTGGTAGTCGTATGCACGCATGGTTGCAATCCGGGCGAAGCGACGACACCGGGCCTGCGCGACCGGGCGCGGTTCTCGCGTTTTCGTCGAGTTGGTCGGGCGTCAGCGAGCGTGATGTGGGAGGGACGAAGCTGTACGCAGGTGGAATGCGGGTCAGGGAGCCGGGTTCCGGAGCGGAGTTGATCGCATGCTATTCAAGACGGTCACCAAGGATAACTTTCGACGCCTGGTGGAGATCATCCTCGAGGCGAACGAGGTCGTCGGGCCGAAGAAGGTCGGGGTCGACAGACGTGGGAAGGCGATGCACCAGTTCTTGCCGGTGCAATCGTTCGACGAGCTCGATCTTTCGTACGAGACCACGCAGTACTCGGCGAAGACGTACTTCCTGCCGTTCCGCGAGAACCTGTCGACCTACCGGTTCGACGACGGGGACTGGACGCAAGAGATACGATATCGGGTGCAGCCGCGAGCACTCATCGGGCTGCATGCGTGCGACATCGACGCGCTGCTGAAGCTGGACAAGGTGCTGGCGCGCGACCGGTTTCCGAGCCCGTACTATCTGTCCCGGCGCAGGAACACGTTCATCGTGGGCATCGACCACATGCCTTGCGAGGGTGGATTCTGCCAGTCCTTGGGGTCGGACACGGTGTCGCACGGGTTCGACCTGTTCCTGACGGACCTGGGCGACCGCTACTTCGTGGCGATCGACACGGACTACGGGTTCTTGACGCTGCAGAAGGTACCGGTGTCGGAGGTGACGGAGGAGGATCGGCGGCAGTACCTGGCGGTCCGAAGGGAGATTGCTGCGGCCTTCAAGACCCGCATCAACACGGACAACCTGCCGAACCTGCTCGACATCGAGTTCGACTCGCCCGTGTGGAACAAGTGGGGCGACAAGTGTTTTAGCTGCGGGAGTTGCGCGATGGTCTGCCCCACGTGCTACTGCTACGGTGTGACGGAGCGGGTTTCGATGGACTTCAGGGAGGGCGGCAAGGTTCGGCAGCTCTACTCCTGCAACCTGACCGACTTCGCGACGGTGGCCGGCGGGCACAACTTCCGCCCCACCCGGCATAGCCGCCTGAAGTATCGCTACTATCACCAGCACCGCGGGTTCGTCGAGAGCTACGACGAGCCCAAGTGTGTAGGTTGCAATCGCTGCGGGCGCGCATGCCTGGCGGGGATCAACCCGCCCGAGGTGATCGCCGACCTGCGGCAAGCGGAGGTATCCCGATGAGCATCCTGCTGCACCGCTATGAGGTCACGAAGGACAGCGACTTCATGGCCGCCACGGACTTCAACCGGCGCGCCCGCCTCCAGCACGTCGACCGCGCGTACAAGGCCGAGATCACCAACGTCATCCAGCTCACTCAGATGGAGAAGCTGTTCCACGTGCGGATCATGAATGACGCCGAGCGCGAGCGCTTCTCGTTTCTCCCTGGGCAGTTCGTGATGCTCGAGGTGCCGGGATACGGCGAGGTGCCGATCAGCCTCTCGGGCTCGCCGAGCAACAAGGGATACATCGAGCTGTGCATTCGCAAGGCGGGGACGGTCACCAGCGTGCTGCACCAGGCGCGGCGCGGCGCCCGAGTGGGTATCCGCGGACCGTTCGGCACCGCCTTCCCGCTGGAATCGATGAAGGGCCACAATGTGCTGCTCATCGCAGGCGGGCTGGGCCTTGCGCCCCTGCGCTCTCCCATCTTCTATGTCACCGAGCACCGCGCCGAATACAAGGACGTCCACATCCTGTATGGCGCACGCGATCCATCCCAGCTCTTGTTCGACTACCAGTACGAGCAGTGGAACCGGATCGACGACGTCGACCTGCACATCATCGTGGAGAAGCCAGACGACAAGTGGACCGGCGAGGTGGGCCTGATCACCAAGCTGTTGGACAAGATCGTGGTGCCGCCGGAGGAAACCTTCGCGATCGTGTGCGGCCCACCGGTCATGTTCAAGTTCGTCTGCTCCCAGCTCAGCCGCATGGGCGTACCCATGCACCGCATGTTCGTCTCGCTCGAGCGTCGGATGCACTGCGGAATGGGCAAGTGCTGCCGGTGCAACATCGGATCCACCTACACCTGCATCGACGGCCCCGTGTTCGACTTCTGGACCGTCATGAACCTGAAAGAAGCCATCTGAAAGGCCGTGCGATGAGATACCTAGGGATCAAACCCAAGACACCCAGGATCGCGGTCTTCGACTTCACTTGCTGCGAAGGCTGCGAGCTCCAGTTCGCCAACAAGGAAGAGACCCTGCCGGCCTTCCTCGCTGCCGTCGAGATCGTCAACTTCCGCGAGATTTCGTCGGAGCGCCGCGACGACTACGAGATCGCCTTCATCGAAGGCTCGATCTCCCGCGACGATGAGGTCGTGCGACTCGAGGGCGTTCGTAAGAAGGCGAAGGTGCTGGTCGCCCTGGGCACCTGTGCCTGCTTCGGCGGCGTCAACCGCATGAAGAACGCCTACGACCTCGACGCTGCCAACAAGCAAGTCTACGGGGATCGGCCCAAGCCCACCCTGCCTGTCCGCGCCGTCCGGGAAGTCGTGCCCGTGGACCTCCAGATCCCGGGCTGCCCGGTCTCCAAGGCCGAGGTCGAGCGCATCGTGCAGCACCTGGTGCTCGGTGTCCCCTACAACTTCCCCGCCTACCCCGTCTGCGTCGAATGCAAGCAGCGCTACAACGTTTGCCTGTGGGACAAGGGTCTCCCTTGTTTGGGTCCCATCGCCCTCGCGGGCTGCGACGCCCCCTGCCCATCGGCTGGCCTGGGCTGCTACGGATGCCGCGGCCCAGCCCCCGACCCGAACCTTCGCGAGTTGTACGAGACTGCACGCAAACACGGGATCTCCGACGCTGAGATCCAGGAAAGGCTCCACTTCTTCGGCGGCTTCGAGGGACTGTCATGAAGCTCAATGTGCAGATCGACGTTCACCACCTGACCCGCGTGGAGGGCCACGGCAACATCCGTGTCCGTATCGAGGACGGTATCGTCCAGCAGGCCGCCTGGGATGTCGTGGAAACACCCCGGTATTTCGAGGTGATGCTCAAGGGCAAGCACTACTCGTCAGCAGGCCTCCTGACCGCACGGATCTGCGGCATATGCTCGATAGGCCACTGCCTCGCGAGCGTACGAGCCTCCGAGGCCGCCTTCGGCGTCCACATCCCTGACCTGGCGAGCAAACTCCGTCTCCTCGCCAAGCACGGAGAAACCCTCCAGTCCCACGTGCTCCACCTGTTCTTCCTTGCCGCCCCCGACTTCCTCGCCCTGCCCAGCGCCTTGCCCTTGCTGGAGGCCAACCCCAAGGTCGTTCACCTCGCGCAGCGCCTCAAGGGCCTCGGCAATGCCATCTGCGATGTCGTCGCAGGCCGCACCACCCACCCCCTCTGCATCCAGGTCGGCGGCATGACCCGCCGCCCTGACAGCGCCACGCTCCTCGACTTGCGCTCACGCCTGCTCACCGCCCTCGATGACCTCAAGGCTACCGTCGATTTGTTCAAGACATTCCAGATCCCTGACTTCGTGCGCGAAACAGAGTTCGTGTCCCTGAAAGGCGTAGACAGCTACCCCTGGATCGGGGGCGACCTGGTCTCCACCGACGGGGTGCTCAAACCCGAACGCGAATACACTTCGATGACCAACGAATGGGTCGACGACAACAACACCACCAAGTGGTGCAAAGTATCGCGGGAGTCGATGGCCGTCGGAGCACTCGCCCGATTCAATAACAACCACCATCTACTCCTGCCCGAAGCCCAGGCGGTCGCCAGCGCCCTCGGCCTCTCCCACGTCTGCCACAACCCTTTCATGAACAATGTCGCCCAGCTCGTCGAGTGCGTCCAGGTCGCCCTCGACTGCCTCCGCCTGATCGACGACATCGTTGCGGCCCCGGCCGATGCCCCGGTCAGCGTCCCCGTGGAGCCCAAGGCAGGTGATGGGGTCGGCGCCGTGGAGGTGCCCCGAGGCATCCTGTACCACCACTACACCTATGGCGATGACGGCCGGGTGGTCGAGGCCGACTGCGTGATCCCGACCACCCAGAACAACAAGAACATCCACGACGACATCCACGCACTCGTCCGCCAGTTCGCGCCGCGCAACGGCATGACCGACGACAAGCTCGAGCTATTGTGCTCGATGCTCGTGCGTGCCTACGACCCCTGCATCTCCTGCTCGGTGCACTGACGCCCCGCCGCGTCTTGCGGGGCACGTTGGTCGCCTGCCGCTCGTGTTCGCCACCGTACTGCCGCATCCGGGGTCTGTTCTTCGGACCGCGGACGCGGTACAAGTCCCCGTTCGACCCGACACCAGAAGGGAGTGTTCATGTCCAAGGGCGACCGATTCCGGCTTTCTTTCCTCGGCGCAGCGCAGACGGTCACCGGATCGATGCACCACCTGCAGGTGCGCGACCAGAGCCTGCTCGTCGATTGCGGCATGTACCAGGGTCGTCGAAAGGAAGCGACCGAGCGCAACCGCAACGTGCCGCGCAAGGCGGTCGAGTCCGACGTCACGCTTCTGACGCACGCGCACATCGACCACTCGGGCAACCTTCCGAGTTTGGTCAAGCGCGGGTTCTCGGGTCCGATCCACTGCACATCGGCCACGGCCGACCTGTGCGAGGCAATGCTCCGTGACTCGGCCCGCATCCAGGAGGCCGACGCAAGATGGCTCAACGAAAAGCACGCCGACGACCCGGACTGGGACGAAATCGAGCCGCTGTACACGGAAGAGGACGCCGAAGCCGCCCTGGCGCGTTTCGTTCCCCACGACTACGACCGCGAGTTCGACCTGTTCCCGGGCGTCACCGCACGTTTCGTCGACGCCGGCCACGTGCTCGGATCGGCGTCGATCCTGGTGGACATCAAGCTCAACGCTCACCGGCGCCGCGTGGTGTTCTCGGGTGACATCGGGCGGAAGAACCTTCCTATCCTGCGCGACCCCACCGTGCCCGAGCACGCAGACTACGTGGTCATGGAGAGCACCTACGGCAACCGCCTGCATGCCCCCGCCGAGGGCATGCGCAAGCAGCTCCTCGACGCCATCAACACGGCACGAGCGCGCGGCGGCAAGATCATCGTACCGAGTTTTGCCCTGGAGCGCACCCAGGAGATCGTGTTCGCACTCAACGACCTCATCCAGCGCGGAGAGCTTGCGCCCATCCCGGTCTATGTCGACTCGCCTCTGTCCGTCGACCTCACCAAGGTCTTTCGCGAGCATAGCGAGTGCTACGACGCCGAAACCCTCGCATTCGACAGCGCCCACGGCGACCCGTTTGGCTTCAAGATGCTCACCATGGTCCGCGAGGTCGACGACAGCAAGGCCCTCAACCAGCTCAAGGGCACGGCCATCATCATCAGCGCATCGGGGATGTGCGAGGCCGGACGCGTGGTGCACCACCTTCGCAACAGCATCGAAGACGCGAAGAACATGGTCCTGATCGTGGGCTACCAGGCGGAGCACACGCTGGGCCGCCGCCTTGTCGAGCACCACCCGCGCGTGAAAATCTTCGGCGTCGAGCGTGACGTCCGCGCCGAGGTCCGCGTGCTCAACGCATTCTCCGCGCATGCCGACAGGGACGAGCTGCTCGAGTGGGCGTCCATCTGCGCAAAGCAGGCACGGCAGGTCTTCTGCGTACACGGAGACCCGGATCAGTGCGCGGCGTTGAAAGGGCACCTCGAGCACGCGGGCTTCAAGGCCGCGGTCCCGGCCCCCGGCGAGTGCGTCGATCTCACCTATTGACGGCCGGCCGCAGCCCTGCCACCCGTCGCGCTCACGCACGGCGCACCGCCCATGGCGGCACACGAACCGGGCGTCAGAAGTCCGTCAGCACCGCCTTCAGCGTCTCCACGAACAGCTCGTTCTCCTCCGCCAACCCCACCGTCACGCGCACCATCTCAGGCCATCCAAACGCACGAAGAGGCCGGACGATTACCCCTCGCCGGAGCAGCGCTTCGCACAGACGGTCCGCCCTCCCCGTGCCGGGCACCACGAATGTGACGAAATTCGCCGCCGGCGTCAGCGTCTCGAACCCCAACGCGTCGATCTGGCTCCTCAAGTACTGTCGACCCGTACGGCACAGTTCGATCGTGCGATGCAGGTGGTCGTGATCGTCAAGGGCTGCCAGCGCGGCCGCCTGGGCGACACTCGACGGCTCGAACGGCAGTTTGACCTTGAGCAGGTTCGCGATGAGGTCTCCATGAGCGAAGCCATAGCCGACCCGCAGGCCAGCCAACCCGTGCGCCTTGGAGAACGTTCGCAGCGTGATGACGTTATCGAACCGATACCACATCGAGTCGGGATAGTTGTGGTAGGCCTGGGCGAACTCGAAGTACGCCTCGTCCAGGATCACCAGCGCCCGCGAGGGCACCCTCGCCATGAACTTCTCGAACTCGTCGATGGTCACGTACGAACCCGTCGGGTTGTCCGGGTTCGCAATGTAGATGATCTTGGTGTACTCGTTGATCGCCTCGGCCATGCGGTCCAGGTCATAGCGACGATCGCGCCTGGGTACCCAGTGCACCTTCCGGCCACTCGCGGCCGCAAGCACCTTGAATCCTACGAATGTGTTCTCCGCGGAGACGATCTCGTCGTCGGATAGCAGGAACGTCCGCATGATCGCGGACATGATCCCTTCGCTTCCGCTGCCGGTCACCACGTTCTCGATCTTCAGGTCGAACTTGGCGGCGAGGGCTTGGCGCAACGCAACGCTCGAAGGATCCGGGTAGCGGTGGGCGTCCACGAGCGTCGCGGTCGCGGCGGCAATGGCTCGGGGCGACGGGCCGAGGGGGTTCTCGTTGGACGCGAGTTTGACGATGCGCTCCAGACCGTATCGTCGGCGGACTTCTTCAATGCTCAGGCCTGCCTTGTACGGTTCGAGATCGCGAATGCTTTGCGGAACCAGTGCCATGACGCACCTGCTTTCAACGTTGCACCTGGTCGGGAGGTTGCTCCAGGCACGAGGCTGTCTAACGCGCCCACCGCGAGGATGAAACCTCTCTGACAGGTGCAACGGCGGCCATCGCAGGGCAAACAGCCCCTCGCATCCGTCACGACACACCTCGTCGTATCACCGCGCCGGGCAGCGCCCAGCACCCGCTGTGGCTTCGCGCAGCCAGGCCGGCCAACGGCTATAGCACGGTGAACTCGAGCGTTCGGTCCAGCTCGCCGTCCAGCAAAATGTCGCACTTGTAGTCGCCCGACGGCCACGGCCCGTCGGTGTCGCGGTTGCCGTTGGCGTCTTCGACATAGAGCTTGACATCAATCTTCTGCTCGCCCTTGCCCGGCGCGATCTCCGTCTGGTCGAGTTGTGGGGGCGCCCCCTCCGGCACCATCAGGTTCAGGATCAGCACCACGTCTTCACGACCGCTCACCATCTCCACAATGATGTGAATCTCGGTCTTGTCGTTCTGGAACGTCTTGGTCTTCAGGCGGCCAGCGGCGTCACGCGCAGTGTAGGCATCCTTGATACCCGCCGACTTGCACCCGACCAGCCCGGCGACCGGGATGGCCGTGACAAGGGGGAGGAAACGACGACGGCTGATTGGGTTCATGATGCAGTCCCCGCTGCTGATTCGTACAAGCACCAAGCTGCGGGTGCAATGGTCGGCGCACGGTTGCGCTGCCCGAAAACGGCATCCGGTGGCCCGTGGCCGGCACCGAATGAATGCGACCGGTCAGCACATCTGGGACCGGGACGCTCATCGCGTCAACAAGCTTGTCGCGCGGACGATGGTGCGCGGCTGGCCGAATCCGGCCAACCTTTCACGAAGTCGCCCTTCCCCGCCCCTCCACGCGCTCGATGCCGTGTCCGATGGTCCCGGACGAGCGTGTCGAGTCGGCACATCGCGGCGCATGCGTCGGATGCTCCCGCAAACTGGAGTGGGCTTGTACGATCGATCCTATCCACCCGGGCCGCCTGCCTGGCCCCTGCGACCGCTGCGGGCTTGAACCCGTCTGATATCGTCTCCCCGCTTCGCTTCGGGGACTTGCCCACGCACCGTGCCAAGGCTCAGGGCAACCGCGTAGCGGCCCAGGCGTTTCGCCGAATACTCCGTTCCCCGACCACGAACCAGGACCGGGACACACCATCGCGCCGGACACGCAGCCCTCCCCCGGCTCGTCAAGGGTCAAGGCCGGTCTTCTGTCAGGAACCTGAGGCCCCCTACCCCTCGACCTCGCCCCGCCATTCGACGGGGGCCGACGTGCTCGAACGGGTGGTCGTCCGTTGTGCAAACGCCCCGCTGCTCGCGGCGCTTGCCTGACCGATCGCCCGCCCTGTCCATGCCGGGCTTTCCGGCTCCATCTGTTCATCGGCAGACAGGCACGCGGGCGAACAGCGCACGAAACAGGTGCACACCGCGCGGCGAGCACGGACGTCGAAGGCTGCGATCGAGTTTGCCATCCGCCGTTTCGCCCACTGTCCGGCCCCGGAGCCAACCCGCGAACCCATGACGCATGTCATGGCGGTCCCGCGCCGCGTGTTCCATGAAGATCGGACCAGATGCGCACGACGACTTCGACGGTGAGCCTGCTACCTCGCGAGAAAGGCGCCTGGGGACAAGCGCTGCTTCCCGTCGTGACCGCGCTCGTGCTGGCGCGTGGCAACCGCGCGGCAGTCGCTTGGGGAGTCACAGCCATCGCCGCGTTCTTCGCCCACGAGCCAGTGCTGGTGATCCTCGGCGGACGCGGCGATCGGACCCGGCGCGAAGCAGCCCGCCGTGCCCTGGTGTGGACCGCCGTCTGCGGCGTGCTCGGCCTGTCCGCGCTTGGAGCTGGCCTGGCCATAGCCGCAGCCAACTCGCGCTTGTGGCTCGCGCTGCCCGTGATCCTTTCGCTCGCATCGCTCGTCGTGCTCGCCGCGGGCCGCGAACGCACCACGCCCGGCGAAGTGCTTGCAGCATCGGCCGTGTCGTCCTGGATCGTTCCCATGACCACCGCGGCGTCACTGCCAGCGCACACGGCATTGCGCGTATGGTTCGCCTACGTCGCCGCGTTCGCTGCAGCAACCCTCTCGGTCCGCGGCGTGCTCGACGCCTTCCAGCACGGCGGTCGGTCGATCCTGCGCACCGGCGCCCGCTTCGTGTCGTCGTCGTTGCTGCTGGCAGCATGCCTCGCCTGGCTGGCCGGCCAGTGGCCGGGCTGGATCGTCGTTGCGATAGCCCCCACCCTTCTGCTGTCGCTGGCCCTCTCCGTATGGCAGCTTCATCCGCGTCACCTCCGCACCGTCGGCTGGTCGCTCATGGCGACGACCACGTTCCTCGCGGTCGTGATCACGGCAGCGGCATCGTAGCAAGGCCACCTTGGCACGCTCAGCGGCGCAATGCATCCTCTGTAGCTGGCCTCTGCGGCCGTTCGCATGTGCCGCCTTGACGCACCCGAGCTGCAGCGGGTGCGCGATCGCCCGCAGGCAGTTGGTGGTGCAACGAAGCGAAGCACAATTCTCGCTAGCGACGCCGCGACAGGAACGCATCCATGGCCGCCAGGTGATCGGGCTTGCTCCACAGCGATGCAAACACCTCTGCCTCGCGCGCGAACGCTCCACCCCGTTGCTCCGACCTGACGTCGCGAAGCATACGCTTCATACCGGCGATGGCGTTGCGCGGGAAACGCGCGATGCGCTCGACCCATGCGAGGCATTCTTCCACCGCGCGCCCCTGCGGAACCACCGCGGTGACCAGGCCCATCGACAGCGCGTCCTGCGCGCCGATCGACTCGCCGAGGAACAGCAGCCGGGCCGCCAGCATCGGTCCCACCCGCTCGACCAGCCTCGTGCCACCTCCCCACCCCGTCGACAGCCCCATCGCCGCTTCCCGAAACGTGAGCGTCGCGTGCGCCTCCATCAGCACCAGGTCGCACGCCAGCGTCAGCTCGCACCCGCCCCCGAACGCCATGCCCTGCACCGCCGCCAGCACAGGCACATCGCACGACTCGATCGCGTGCATCGTCGACCCCATGTCGATCACGTCGTCCGCCCCCACCGGCTCGTGCGCGATCGATGCGAAATCGCGCAGGTCGCCCCCCGCGACGAAGACCTCCTGCCCTGCACCGGTGATGATCACCCCGCGCACCGACGGCTCCGCCGACCAGGTCCTCACCAGGCGCTCCAGCTCCCGGGCGGTCGCCCGCGACAGCGCGTTGCGCGCAAGGGGACGATCGATGGTGATGATCGCGGCAAGGCCGCGGTGCTCCACGCGCAGGCCGATGTCCTGGTCGTTCATCCTGCGCCTCGCCGGCGAGTCGTGCGACGCTCGTCCTCGACCGCCGCGGCGAAGCGGGACGCGACGCTGCGGCGCCCACGCTTGCGCGACCGCGCAACATACTGCTCGCCGTACTCGACGATCGCGCCGGCCACGTCGATGCCGCTTGCCCGCTCAATCCCCTCCAGGCCCGGCGAGCTGTTGATTTCGAGCACCTTCGGCCCCTGGCGCGTCTCCACCATGTCGACACCGCCCACCGCCAGCCCCATCACACGCGTGGCCGCGACCGCGGTCGCGCGGTACTCAGGCTTGAGATCCACCCCGACCGCCACGCCACCACGATGCAGGTTCGAGCGGAACTCCCCGGCCTTCGCCGTCCTCCGCATCGCCGCGACCACCCGGCCGCCCACCACGATCGCACGCACGTCGCGCCCCTTCGACTCGCGGATGTACTCCTGCAGAATGATGTCCTGCCCCATCGCCCACAGTGTGTCGAGCAGTGACGCCACTGCCAGCGGCGTCTCCGCGATCATCGTGCCGATGCCTTGCGCCCCCTGCTGCAGCTTGACGATCGCCGGACACCCTCCGACGATCTGAAGCGCCTTGCGAACCGCCGCGGGTGACCGCGCGCAAACCGTCGTGGGCACCTTGATCTTGCGCGCCGTCAGAAGCTGCAGCGCGCGAAGCTTGTCGCGGCTCCTCGCAATCGCCACCGCCGAGTTGAGCACCGGAACGCCCATCAGGTCGAACTGCCGAACCACCGTCAAACCGTAGTTCGAGATGCTCGTTCCGATGCGCGGGATCACGAAGTCCACCTTCGGAAGTTGCGATCCCGCAAGAAAGAGCGAGGGCATGCCGCTTTGCACGACGAGGTGCAGTTCGAGCGGGTCGATGACGAGCACTTCGTGGCCGCGTGCACGCGCTGCAAGCGTCAGACGGCTGGTGCTGTACAGCGATCGGTTGCGCGAGAGGATAACGATGCGCATGGACCTCCGACGCTAGCGAGGCAGGGTTACGAAACCAAGGGCGGGATGTACGCTGCGGTCAATTGCCGGGTTGAAACGACCACGGCCCCAGAGGCGCCGGCCCTGCCTCGCCGACGCCCGCTTGCCTCTGGACACGCCCGCGCTCCGCTCCTAACGTTTCGCACACGAACCGTTGGCGCCACCCCGGGGAGGCCTGCATGTTCCAGCCTTTCACCGAAGAGCACGAACACTTCCGCAAGACCGTCCGCGACTTCGCCGAAAAAGAACTCGCTCCCCACGCCGAGGAGTGGGAAAACGCCGGAATCTTCCCGGACGAAGTCTTCCGCCGCGCCGGCGAACTAGGCATCCTCGGCGCCCACTACCCGGAGGACAAGGGCGGTTCCGGCGGCGACTACTGGTACTCCGTCGTCAAGGCGCAGGAGCTGCCGCGCTGCCACATGGCCGGCACCGTCATGGGCCTGCTCGTCCAGAGCGACATGGCCACCCCCGTCATCGGCGACATCGGCACCCGCGAGCAAATCGAGGAGTTCCTCCAACCAGCCCTCGCCGGCGAGAAGATCGCCGCCCTCGGCGTGACCGAGCCGGGCGCCGGCAGCGACGTCGCCGCCATCCATACCGTCGCCCGAAAGGACGGCGACGACTACGTGATCAACGGCTCCAAGACGTACATCACGAACGGCACCCGCGCGCACTTCGTCACGTTGCTCGCCAAGACACGTCCCGAGGCCGGAGCGCACGGCTGTTCGTTCTTCCTGGTCCCCACGAACCTGCCGGGTTATTCGGTGTCGCGCAAGCTCAAGAAGCTGGGCAACTGGAGCTCCGACACGGCGGAGCTGTTCCTGGAAGACGTCCGCATCCCCAAGCGCTACCTGCTCGGCGAAGAAAACCAGGCCTTCATGTACCTGATGCAGAACTTCCAGACCGAACGGCTCATCGCGTGCGTGAGCACCCTGGCCGGCTGCGACATCGCGCTCGAGGACGCCGTGGCCTGGGCGCGCGACCGCACGGTGTTTGGCAAGCCGCTCATCAAGCGCGAGTACTGGCAGCAGAAGCTGGTCGAACTGTATACCGCCGTCGAGGCGGGCAAGGCCCTCACGGCTATGTGCGTGGACCGGTACAACCACGAGAAATACGTGCTCCGACAGCCACTCTCGTTCGATACGGTGAAGCTCGTCTCGATGGCCAAGTGCTTCGTGAGCGAAACCTCCACGCAGGTCATGGACCAGTGTCTCCAGATTCACGGCGGCGCCGGGTACATGGACGAGTACCGCATCTCCCGCGCATGGCGCGACCAGCGCCTCGTGCGAATCGGCGGCGGCACCACCGAAACGCTGCGCTACTACATCGCGAAGCTCCTCGGCTTCTAACCGTCTCTGGATAGTCACCAACGTCGTCGTCTCGCCATGCCTGCCATGCCTGACCCTCGTGCATCCTCTACCGACCTGGCGCCCGACGTCACGGCGCCACCGCTCGCGCGTGTCCCGCGCCCCGCAGGTCCCCTCAAAGTCGGCTTTTTGACAGGCTTGAAGGCTCCTTTCAAGGGGGTGGGGTTCATCGCGCGACGTCCTGACCTGTGGCTCCTGTCGATGGTGCCCGCGACCATCGCGATCGTCGTGACCGCTGTGCTCGGCTCAGCCTCGATTGCCTGGCTGCCGGGGCTCGCGTCCCGGCTCGTGGGCCCTGCATCCTCCTGGTACGCAAACGCCGGCGCGACGATCGCATCGATCGCCCTGACCGTGCTCGGCGTGTTGCTCTCGATCGCCCTCGCCCTGGCCCTCGCCCAGCCGCTGTCCGGCCCCGCGCTCGAACGCCTGGCCAGCGCCGTTGAGCTCGACATGGGCGCTCCACCTAGACCCATCGTGCCCATCTGGCGCGAACTCGGCCGCTCGGCGATCGGCTCCCTGCTGGGCCTTTGCACTGGCTTGCCCGTCCTCGCCGTGCTGACCATCCTGTCCCTGATCTTCCCGGTGACCGCGTGGATCACCTTCCCGCTGCAGATCCTGGTCTACGGCCTCATGGTGACCTGGGATCTGATGGACTATCCCTTTACGGTCAGAGGATGGAGCCTCCGTCACCGCCTTGCCTGGTTGCGCGCCCACCTGCCTGCTGTCGTCGGCTTCGGCCTCTCCCTCGGCATCGTGCTCGTCGTGCCATGTGTCCATGTCCTGCTGCTTCCCGCAGGCACGGCCGGCGCTACCTGGTTGTATTGCACGTCACGCAGCACCCCGCCGAGCACGGATACCCTGCGCAACGCCGAATGACGTCCGCAATGCCCATCGCGCGCGTCGTCGAGCCCATTGCCTACATGCCGCAGTCGCTCGCACACGACGCCGCCAGGCACGCGCGCAGGACGTCCCACGTCGTGTCCGCCTCCGTCGATGTCCCGCACGCGTCGAGACATGCCGTGTCGGTCGGGCTGCAAGCGCTCGCGCACTGCTCGATGCCGATGCACGCGGCGTCTTCGTGGCAAGCCGTGGACGCTTCGCAGCACATGGACGCGACGCAGGTCGCGCAGGCCCCGGTGTAGTAGCCGCCGCAGGTGTACGGCGTGGCGATCCCGCACTCGCTCTGGCAGCTCGTGCCGAGGCAGCCGACCCATGTGGCATAGTGCAGGTATCCCGCCGGATGCTGCTCGGCGCACGTGTCGAAGCAGGCGTCGTCGTCGCAGCCATGAATGCAGGTCGAGTAGTCCCAGAACGTCGGCTGCAGGTTGGCCGCGTAGCCCACATCGCAGCACGCGGCCTCCGCGCAGCTCTTGCAAGCGGCCGGTGCGACCGCGAACCCGCAAGGAACATCG
>Ga0209018_1002218_pt1 | contig 14066 bp, 12 predicted proteins | sample YNPBryBLVA2012_FD_185814 | JGI IMG/M metagenome (GOLD analysis project Ga0209018, IMG submission 185814) | Anoxygenic and chlorotrophic microbial mat microbial communities from Yellowstone National Park, USA - YNP Bryant BLVA 2012 (SPAdes)... ...
CCCCGCGCAGCGGGTCGGCGTCGAGCACGTGTTGCGCGGATACACCGCGGGCGCGGCGGCGGCGGCCGGCGACGCCGAGCCCGGCGGGCTTCTGGCGCCCGGGGTGCGCGCCGACCTGACGCTGTGGTACGACGATCCGCTGCTGACGCCGCCGGAGGCGCTGGGCCGCGTGCGTATCGCCGGCTGCGTCGTCGGGGGGCGGGTGCATCTGAATGCGGCCGGCGGCGAAGGAGGCTGAGCCGTGTCCGGGAAGCACACGATCGGGATCGACCTGGGCGGCACGAACGTGAAAGCCGGGGTGCTCGACGCAGCCGGAAAGCTGATTCACCGCACCGCGATCGAAACGCAGGCCGGGCGCGGCTTCGACCACGTTTTCGGCCGGCTGGTACGGCTGGTTGACGAGCTGGTCGCCGGCGCCGGGCTGCACAAGACGGACATCGCCGGCATCGGCTTCGGCACCCCCGGGCCGATGTCACATGCCGAAGGAATCATCTACGGTGCTCCCAACCTGCCGGGATGGGTGAACATTCCGCTGCGAAGCAGGTTCAGCGCCGCGACGGGGCTGCCGGTCACACTGGAGAACGATGCGAATGCGGCGGCCTACGGCGAGTTTGTCGCCGGCGCGGGACGGGGCACGAGCGACATGGTGCTGCTGACGCTCGGGACGGGCATCGGGGGCGGGATCGTCATGGGCGGCCGGCTACAGCGCGGCAAGTTCGACAACGCGGCGGAGATCGGGCATACGATCGTTGTGGCCAACGGGCGGGCGTGTCCGTGCGGGCAGCGGGGCTGCCTGGAGCGCTACAGCTCGGCGAACGCGGTGGCCGAGCGGCTGGCGGAAGCGCTTCAGGACGGGGAGCAATCAGCGCTGCGGGAGCTTGTGGAGCGCGGGCGGAAGGTGACATCGGTGGATGTGGCGCGGGCGGCGAAGGAAGGCGATGCGCTGGCGGCCCGCATCTGGGACGAAGCCTGCCTGTTCCTGGCGATCGCCTGCGTGAACATCCAGCACATGGTGAATCCCGAACTGATCCTGTTCACCGGCGGGCTGATCGGTGCCGGCGCGCAACTCCTGGAGCCGGTGAAAAGCCACTTCGAGCGCCAGGTGTGGCGGATCTCGCGGGACGTTCCGCGAATCGCGTTCGCTACGCTCGGTGATGATGCCGGCCTGATCGGCGCCGCGGCACTGGCGCGCCTCGAACATGGCGGGTTGCAGTACGCCAGTCCGGCCGGCCAGTCGAACGCCAGCCGCTAGCGCCTGCCCCACGGCTCGGGCGAGGGGGGCGAAAGGAGTGCGGACGATGACGATCGGGCTCAACCGGGACGAGCTGCGACAGGCGGCCCTGGCGTATCTGGCAGAGCAGATCAGGGACCGCGCCCCGGCCGGGCTGCGGCTGGAGGCCGAAGTGGACGAGCGGCCGCTGGAGGGCGAAGGGGCGGCGGCGGTTTTCTCGTTCGAGCTGGAGCCGGCAGCGAAAGCCGGCAGCGAGCCGCCGTCGCCGGTGGCGCGGAAGCATTACGTCGTCGTGGGGCAGACGGAGCCGAACTACTTTCCGGCCTACGGGCTGGACGCAGACGACGCCTACAGTTTCCACATCGGCACGCGCTTCGTGCTGGAGATGGGCATGCAGCTTGTGGATGCCTCGTTCGAGCCGCCGACCGCACGCCGCCTGCTGCACGCCGCCCTGCGCCAGTTCGCCCCCGGCGCCGCCCTGGAGCGCGAGAGCCTGGCGGCCCTGTTCCGCTGCGACGAGGGGCTTTTCGCCGTGTACCGGCTGACGCTCGGCGGACGGGACGTATACTGTATGGGCGCGGACTGCCCGCCGGGCTTCTACGAGCTGACGGAGCACCCGCCGCAGGTCGCACTGCGGCTGCACCTGGGGAAGCTGATCCGGGCAGAGGCGGCCCGCGCGACGCCGGAACAGGATTGACGGGGTGGGCCGGCGCTGACCGTGCCTGCCAATCCGCCACGCAGGGAAGCGCGCGGTGTTCGCCAGGCGGCTGAAATGGTTTGTCATCCTGCTGGTGGGGCTGACGCTGGTCATCGTCGCGCGACTGGTGCAGATCCAGGTGGTGCGTGCCGATGACTACCAGGCGCTGGCCGACCGCATCCTGACCTGCGCGCCGGAATACCTGACGGCGCCGCGCGGCAGCATACTGGACCGCCGCGGGCAGGTGCTGGTCAGCGACGAGCCGGCGTCCGACATCTGCGTGCATTACGCGGCGTTGCTGGTGCTCCTGGCCGACGAGCCGCCCCGCAGCGCGCAGGAGTACCTCAAAGCGCAGGCGCGGGCACTGAGGAAGCGCGGGGAGTATCCGGCGGACATGCCGCTGGTTGACATCGTGCCGCTGATCCGGGGGCGCATCGGCCTGCTGCCGGACCGGATCTGCGAGCTGACCGGTGTCGAGCGCGCCGAGCTGCTGGAGCGCGCGGCGCGCATCTGTCGGCAGATCGAGCTGATCAAGGCCGACGTGCAGTCGCGCTCGCCGACCGCCTGGAGAATCCGCGAGGAAAGCCAGTATCACGCCCTGGTGGCCGGCGTGGATGAGGACGTGGCGCTGGCGGCGCGGATCGAGCTGGAGCCTTTTCACCCCTGGCTGAGCGTCGTGCCCAGTGCGCGGCGCGTGGCGCACGACGCCGATGCGCTGGTGCATGTTCTCGGCCGGCTCGGTCCGGTGAGCGCCGAGCGGATCGCCAGCGACCCGCTGCGGGATGATGAGCGGCGCGGGCTGCGGGCGGGCGACCGCTGCGGGATCAGCGGGGTGGAACGGCTGGCGGAGGCGGAGCTGCGCGGCTGGCGCGGGCGCGTGCTGCGGGATTTCGACCGCACGGAGGTGGAGCGGATCGACCCGCTGCGCGGCAACGACGTGCACCTGACAATCGACAGCGAATTGCAGCGTCGGGCGGCGGCCCTGGTGCAGGAGGCGGTAGAGCGGAGCGAGTATCCGGCGGGCGGAGCGGCGGTCATTCTGGACGTGATGACGCGCGAGGTTCTGGCGCTGGTGAGCTACCCAGGCTACGGCTACGACGATTACGCGCGGGACTACGGCCGGCTGGCCCGGGACCACCGCCGGGAGCCGCTGCGCTTCCGCGCCGTGGCCAACGCCTATCCGCCGGGTTCCACCTGCAAGGTGATCGCCCTGTACGGGGGTCTGGCCGAGGGGCTGGTCAGGCCGCACGAGCGCATCCACTGCGGCGGGCACTTCCTGCCGGACCAGCCCGGGATTTTCCGCTGCTGGATCTACAACCAGTACGGCGTGACGCATGGCGAGCAGGCGGCCGAGGACGCCATCCGCAACTCGTGCAACATCTACTTCTACACGGTCGGCGATCGGCTGGGCGTGGATCGGCTGTGCAAGTGGTTCTCCGCTTTCGGCCTGGGGCGCGCGCAGGGCACCGGGCTGATCGAGGAAACCACGGGGGTCGTGCCCACTTCGCACTGGATCGCGCAGCAGCGCGACGCGGACCCTGTCGTTCGACCCGCCGACGCCTGGAACTACGCCATCGGCCAGGGCGAGGTCCTGGCCACGCCGCTCCAGGCCGCCAACGTCGCCGCCACCATCGCCTCCGGGCGCTGGGAACCGGTGACGCTGGTGCGCGACGGGGATGGAAACCCGATCGGCGGGCCGGCCGCCGCCCCGGTCGTGTTCGACGAACAGCATCTGCGCCTGCTGCGCAGCGGCATGTGGCGTGTGGTGAATGAGCGCGGCGCGACGGCGTACGCCGCCCGGCTGGACAGCAGCCGCTATGAGCTGTGCGGCAAGACGGGGTCGGCTCAGGCGCAGCCGCGTCCCATCAGCCGGCGCTGGTTTCTGGAATGGCCCGACGGGCGCCGGGACAGTGTAATCGGGGGTCTGCTGGAGGAGGACATTCTGGCGCGGTACCCGGACGACCGGCCGACGATCGTCGGCTACCGCACGCATGAGCGTTTTCCGCCGACCGGCCCGGACCAGGAGCTGCCGGCGCACGCCTGGTTCATCGGTTACACGCAGCCGAAGGACACGCCGCGCGGCGCGCCACCCCGCGCCAGTGCCTACGCCATCGCGGTGGTGATCGAGTATGGCGGCAGCGGCGGGCGTGTGGCCGGCCCGGTAGCCAAGGCCCTGGCGGAGCTGGTGCTGGAAAGGGAGCAGCCGGCAGCGGGTGCGGAGCAGCGCGCAGCGGATGGCCGGTAGCGGGTGCCGGGAGGCCGGTACCGGACGGTGAGTTACGAGCAGCGGTTTGAAAGGTGGCAATGCCACGCCTTGCATCCCTTGGTCTGCCGGTTTCTTGCGCGCCTGCCACGTTGTTACGTTCTCACGGTTCTGAGGTATCAGGTCAGGCGATGGGGGCTGAATGATCCGTCCCGTGCCGAGATTGACGCAGCTTGGCTGGGGGCTGGCGATACCGGTGCTGGTGCTGGCGGCGCTGGGCGTCGCATCCATCCATGCCACGGACCGGTCGCATCCCGATCCGGCCGCGCCGCCCGCGGCCGCCGGCCCGGTCTTCGACCGCAACTGGTCGGGGCTGATCGTGCACGCGATCGGGCCGCTGACGCTGCGGCAACTGCTGTATTTGACGGGGGGCATCGGGCTGTTGCTGGTGGTGCTGATTCCGAGCTACCGGCGGATCGGGCGTTACGCCTACTGGGCATACGGTCTGGTGCTGGCGCTGTTGCTGCTGCTGACCGTTGATCGCTATGTGGACCTGCCGCTCATCCCGGTGAAGCGCGATGTGCGGCGCTGGATCGAGCTCGGCCCGCTGTCCGTGCAGCCGTCGGAGTTCATGAAGGTGGCGCTGATTCTGGCGCTGGCCTACTACCTGCGCTACCGCGACTCCTACCGGCGCTGGTGGGGCCTGCTGCCGCCCTTCCTGCTGACCCTGGCGCCGATGGTCCTGATTCTCAAGCAGCCCGACCTGGGGACGCTGCTGATGCTGCTGCCCGTGCTGTTCGCCATGCTCTTCGTGGCCGGCGCCCGCCTGCGGCACCTGGCGACGATCGCCGGCCTGGGCTGCGCGGTGTTGCCGCTGTTCTACTTCTTCGGCATGCACGATTACCAGCGGCAGCGCTTCGAAGTGCTGTTCAAGCAGAACGTGGCCGACGAGTCCTGGCACATGGGGCCGGGATACCAGTTGCGCCAGGCCCTGATCGCGCTGGGCACCGGCGGGCTGACCGGGGAAGGTTACGGCCAGGGCGCGTTCGTGCGCTACAACCTGCTGCCCGAGGAGCACAACGATTTCATCTTCGCCGTGATCGGCAACCAGTGGGGCCTGCTCGGCTGCTGCGTGGTGATCCTGGCCTACGTGGTCATCACCATCTGCGGCCTGGAGGTGGCGACGGTCACCAACGACCCGTTCGGGCGGCTGCTGGCGGTCGGGGTGGTGGTCATGATCGTCGCCCAGGCGCTGCTCAACATCTGCATGACGCTCGGGCTGGCACCGATCACGGGGATGACGCTGCCGTTCGTCAGCTTCGGCGGCAGCAGTCTGTGGGCCAACTTTCTGGCCCTGGGGCTGCTGGTGAACGTGGCGCAGCGGCGGCCGCTGCTGATCGCTCAGCCGCCGTTCCAGCACGACGACGAGTGACGCCCGGGCAATGCGCGGCAGAGGCGGCCGGGTGGCGCCAAGTCAGAAGGACGAGCTGGGAGCCGCGGCGTGCGCAGCGGCGCACCGTGTCCAGGCGCGGCCTTCCGAGCACGCCTCAGGCAGACAAGGTTTCCGGCTGGACACGCTGGGGCCGGGGTGTACGATGGGCGCGGTCGCAGGTGCGGCGCGGATCGAGAGTAAGAGCTCCGGCTCAGATGTCAGGCAGGGAGCCTGAGAGGGCGAGCGGCCGGCGTCTGGCCGGGGGGCGAAGTGACTCCGCTTCCCAGTTCCGCTCCTGCCGGCCCGAGGCCCGACCGCTGTGAAGCCGCTGCTGATCCTGGGACCGTCGCCGGCGCGCTGGCCGGCGGTCGCACAGCTCCTGGGGCATGAGGAAAGTCTGTGGCTGGAGGACCTGCGCCGGCGACTGGTCGACGGCGTGGACGGCAGCCATGACGCGTTCGCCGCCATCCCGGACGGCGGGCAGATGCTGGCGGGCGCCGGGATCAGGCGGCGCCACGATATCGGCGTGCTGGGGCATCTGTTCACGCGGCCGGAGCACCGGGGGCGGGGCTATGCGCGGCTGCTGATGCAGGCGTTGCTGTCCTGGTTCGACATGAGCGGGGGGAAGTGGCTGTACCTGACGACGCCGGCGGAGCTGGCCGGCGGCCTGTTCGAGAAGTTCGGGTTCCGTGCGCTGTGCCGGTCGCCGCAGGCCGACGGCGCGCGCGCGACGATGCTGCGCAAGCTGGGGCACACGGCCGACAGCCCGTTCGACAAGCTGAGCGGTCCGCTGCGGATTCGTGACGCCAGCCGTGCAGACTGGGCCCTGCTGGTGGCTCTGCTCCAACACCGCAAAGGCGCTGATCCGCGTGTGCCGCTGGCCGAGTCGGCGTTGACGGCGGAGCGGACTGCGCTGGAGCTGCTGACGCAGCAGGAGCAGGGCGTTTGTCATCTGCGGCTGGCCTGCTGCCAGGAGCGTATCGTCGGGGTCGGGAGCATCGCCAAGCGGCCGGGGGACAAGCGCACGTATGCGGTCCTTTTCCCGCACGATGATCGCCCGGAAGGGCTGCGCGAGGCCGTGCTCGAATATGCTCGCGTCCAGGGCTACGAGCAGGTGGATTTCCCCATGGAGGCCCTGCAAACGGCGGCCGGCGACCAGGGCGGTCAGAAGTGAGCGCTGAGAATCCGCGGAAACACCACGGACGCGCGGCCGGCCGCGCAGCCTGAAGCCCCCGGCGCAGAAACAGCCCCGTCTGAACCCGGGCTGCCGGCGGGCGGCCTGTGTTCCATGCTCCCGGCTCGTACTTCACTCGGCTGAAGAGGCGCCGGCTTCGTCGCCGGCTTCCGCCGGAGGGCGCGACGCCGCGCCCGCCCGGGCGGCGTCATGGTCATAGCCCAGCGCCTGCCGGCTGAGGCGACCGTCGCTTTCCATGAGCGTCCACGGCGGTGTGACGACGGCGCTGACGGGGAACATGAGCCAGTTCAGCGTGAAACGCGAGTAGCCGTACGGCAGCGCCACGTAGTCCTCCCAGCCGACGTGGTACTTATTGAGGCCCTGGCGGCCGTGTCCCTTATCCACGAAGGGGTCTTCGAAGTAGAGGGGCCAGTGCTGCACCGCGTCCGACTCCCCGGGCGCAGTGGCCTTCTCCCAGCCGCGCTGCCGGAGCGGGGCGGCAGCGTAGCGGGCCTGCACGTCCTGGGCGGTGGGCGACTGCCACTCGCTGGCTGTCGCCGGTCCGTCCTCGACCCACTGATTGGGAACTTGGGCGCAACCGGCCAGCAGGGCTGTCAGCAGCGTCGTCGGAACGACGAGCGGCATGTGGCGCTGCCTGCCGCGTGCCCAGGCAACGACCGCAATCGCGATCGAGGCGCTGGTAGCGCCGTGCAGGCGCACACGGCGGCTGATCCGGCCGCCTCCGTTCGCTCGGAGGGTGCTACTGATCGTCGATCGGACACTCGACCGCATAGTTGGTCGGCTCCTTGGTGATGATGACGTCGTGCGGGTGCGATTCGGCGACGCCGGCCGAGGTGACGCGCACGAACCGGGCGTTGCGGCGGAGCTCCTCGATGTTGCGGGCGCCGCAGTAACCCATTCCCTGGCGCAGTCCGCCGATGAGCTGGTAGACGAACTCGCTGAGGCGGCCGCGGTACGGGACGCGTCCCTCGACGCCCTCCGGGACCAGCTTGCGCGGGTGGTCCGCGGACTGGCCGTAGCGTTCGGCGCTGCCGCAGACCATGGCTCCCAATGAACCCATGCCGCGGTACTCCTTGTAGCGCCGGCCGCGCCACAGGACCAACTGGCCGGGCGACTCGTCCATTCCGGCAAACAGGGATCCGAGCATGACGCTGTGAGCCCCTGCGGCGATGGCCTTGACGATGTCGCCGCTGTAACGGATGCCGCCGTCGGCGATCAGCGGCACGCTGCACGCGCTGACCGTGTCCATGATGGCGGTGATCTGGGGCACGCCGACGCCGGTGACCACGCGTGTGGTGCAGATGGAGCCGGGGCCGATGCCGACCTTGACGGCGTCGGCGCCGGCCTCGACCAGCTCGCGGGCGGCGGCGGCGGTGGCGATGTTGCCGGCGATGATCTGGATGTTGTGGTTGCGGCGCAGCTCGCGGACGGTTTCGATGACGGCGTCGCTGTGGCCATGGGCGGTGTCGACGACCAGCACGTCGACATCAGCGCGGATCAACTGCTCGGCGCGCTCGAAGTCGTAGACGCCGATCGCCGCGCCGACGCGCAGCCGGCCGCGCTGGTCCTTGCAGCGCTGCGGGAACTCGCGCGAGCGTTCGATGTCGCGCATGGTGATCAGGCCGGCCAGGCGGCCGTGCCCGTCGACCAGCAGCAGCTTCTCCACCTTGGCGCGTTTGAGGATGGCCTCGGCGTCGTCGAGCGTGGTGTGCGGCGGGGCCTTGACCAGGTTCTCGCGGGTCATCACCTCGGCGATGGTCTTGACGGAAGGCTGACAGAACTTGAGGTCGCGCCGCGTGAGGATGCCGACGAGGGTGCCGTCGTCCCTGGTGATGGGGATCCCGCTGACGTTGTGCAGGTCCATGGTGGCGCGGGCGCGCTCGAGCGCATCCTCGGGGCGCAGCGTCACGGGGTCGAGGATCACCCCGCTCTCGGAACGCTTGACCTTGTGCACCTCGCGCGTCTGCTCTTCGACGCTGAGGTTGCGGTGGATGATGCCGATGCCGCCCTCCTGCGCCAGGGCGATGGCGAGCGTACTCTCCGTGACCGTGTCCATGGGCGCGGAGACCAGCGGGATGTTGATGCGGATGCCGCGTGTCAGTTGTGTGCTGACATCGACGTCGCGGGGGTGGATCGAAGCCCGCGCGGGCACCAGCAGCACATCGTCGAAGGTGAGCGCCTCGCCCAGGATCCGGGACGGATATGCGTGCCCTGCCATGTGGGCATATTAGGCGCCGGGCGCAGCGCGTCAAGCACGCGCCACGCGCCATGGGTCAGCCGGCGCACAGGGCGCAGGGCCAGGCTTCGGCCGCGCCGCTCCGCGCCGGCAGAAGGCCGGTCACGCCGGGCCGCGGCCGGCCGCGAGACCGCCCCGGGCGTGCCCGGCGCCTGTCCGCGCACGCTGCTCTACAGGCACGGTCCCCACGTGGCGCCGGTGCCGCGCAGCTCCTCGCGCAGCTCGCGCTCCGCCTGGAGCCAGTCGGAAACCGGGTCGCCGTTCACCCCGCCGCGGGCCAGGTAGATGTAGTAGGCCCGTTCGCGGATTTCTTGCTTGGTGGGCTCGCGCTGGCCGAAGGCAGTTGGCCTGGCGGCCAGAGTCGGGATGCCCGACCAGTGCTCACAGGCGCGCCCTCCCCCCGGCAGCGCGGGGCTGAGCTCGGGCGCGGGGCTCTTCCGCGACGCGGGGGTCGTCCTTGACCGAAGCATTTGTCTGTCCTCCGTGAATCCGCGCGCAGCCGCATTGCAGTGCGGTCCGCGATTTTCTGCTTGTCGCGCCGTCGAGCAGGCCCCGGCCGGGGTGCTGGCTCCGGCTGGCCGGCTGCCGGTTACTGATCGCCGCAGCCGTGGACCATCCGCAGTTCGCGTTCGGCCTGGTACCAGTCGCTGAGGGCATCGCCGGGTCCGCCGGCCCGTTGCAGGTAGATGAAGTAGGCCCGCTCGCGGATTTCGGCCTCCGTATAGGGTCGAATAGGATTACCGGTGACGGACTTCGTGGTGGGGCGGGTCGTCTCGCGGGCAGTACTGCGCCGCGCGGTCGCCTTCTGCTCCGTGCCGCTCTTACCGGCTTCGGTCGTGAGATTCTTGCTGCGTGCCATCGCGCACACCTCCTTGCGTCTACGACGTTGCTCGGATACTGCGACCCCGTCGCTACCTTGCGCGACGCCAGCCCTCCGCGGTCTCCCGTCTTCCGCATTGCAGGCGGCCCGGAAACCCCGTGGGGAGCGGGCGCCCAAGCCGGGGTGCGACAGCAGTATCCGTCGGCGCGGCGGCGTTGTCCAGAGGCGCCCGCTTTTGTATCACAAGTCCCTCCGCCGATGCAGCGGTCCGGGCGGCAGCCGCTGCCCCGCGCCGGCGCTGGACCGGCTGCGAGGCATACGGCCCCGTTTTCCTTATCGGGCAAGTGTGGTCGGCGACTTTGGCCGGGCGCGCGAACGCCGCCCGGCGGTTGCTCTGAAATGGGAGCAGTGCCTGAGCACGTCGCCCCCCAACCGCCGCTGGCGCCAGCAGGCCTCTCACGTGGCAGTCGCAAGATCGGGCCCCAGCAGCGCCAGGACGATGGTCCGCGCGTTGAACAGGGCGTGCGCCACAACGCAGGCAGCCAGCGAACGGTAGCGGACGCGCAGGTAGCCCAGGACGATACCCATGCATACGAGCGGTAAGACTGTCTGTGGCAAGGAGATGTGAATGAACCCGAACGCCGCCGCGGACAGCGCGATCGCCAGCCACGCGTGCCGCAGACGGTGCCACAGCGCCGGCAGCAGCAGGCCGCGGAAGAACAGCTCCTCGGCCAGCGGTGCCACGAGGATGGCGGTCACAGTCAACAGGGCCACCCCCCACGGTCCCCAGGCGCTCCTTGCGATAGCGGTCAGGACGTCGTGAACAGGCGGCTCGGCGCGCGGCTGGAGCCACTGCCAGATGACGCGCGTCATTTCAAGTTGAAGGCACGAGACGGCCGCAACGACCGCGGCCGCCGCCCCGCCCGCGGCCAGGCTGCGGGTTAGCCCGAGACCGCTGCGTGCTGGCGCGCCACCAGTCCGGAAGTAATGCAGGACGAACAGCATCAGCACGCAGACGGCGAGCTTGGCGCCGGCGTCAATCGCCTGGATGGTGTGCCAGGCGTCGGACCCGCTGCGGGCGGCCGCGGCGCGGTCCACACGGACGGAGCTGACCAGGGCCACGGAGAGCACGTAGAAAGCCGCCAGCACGGCCAGGACGTGCACAAGGGTCGGTCCGGCCTGCTCTAAGCTGCTTCCGCGAAGGGGGTTGCGCCACGTCCCACTGCGTGCCCACCCCAGCACCAGAGCTCCCAGCACGACCGCGCCGGCGCTCTGAAACGCGGCGTCGGCCAGCAGCAGCGTAGACTCGTCGACCGAGGGCATGACCGGATGGTCCGCGACCGGCCGTACTGGGCCTTGTGTTCCTGGTGATAGACCGTTCGGTCGATCGCACGCAGCCTAGACGCTGCCCGGCGCAGCGCTGCCCTCGCCGGGCGCGTCCGGTACAACCGTCGGCTCGCTCTCAGCGGGGGCGTCGGGAAGCTCAGTGAGGGCCGGCTCGCCGAAGCTGTCGGCAACCGCGGCGGCGGAGGCGAGCGAATCCGACCGCTCCAGGTCCGGCACCTGCCCAGCCGGGCCGAGATCGGCAGTCTGGTCCGTGGACGGGGCGGCGGCCGGCCCCGCCGACTCCGTGACCGCAGTCTGGTCCTGTGCGACAAAAGCTGAAGCCGGCTGATCCGCTGCCGCTTCAGGCGCAGCGGCCGCCTGGGCCTGGGCTTCGGCTTTGGCTCGCTCGGCAGCTTCCCTTTCCTCTTCGAGGCGGATGACGGCTTCGCCGGCCTCGACGACGATCCGCTCGGCCAGCTCGGGGCTGATTTCCAGATTCTCGACCAGCGGTTCGGGGCCCAGCTCGTCGATGTCGGCGACCGAGACGCAGCCCAGGGCGATGAACTTGTCGATCAGCACATCGTCGACGCCCTCGATCTTCTTGAGCGTCTGTTCCATCACCTCCAGGTTGCGGTTGTGTTCTGCCGGCGTGAGGATGTCGATGTCCCACCCGGTCAGGCGGGAGGCCAGGCGTACATTCTGGCCGCGCTTGCCGATGGCCAGCGAGAGCTGGTCCTCGGCGACGACGACGGTGGCCTTGCCGAGTTCCAGTCCGAGGGCGATCTCCTGCACCTCGGCGGGCTTGAGCGCATTCTGGATCAGGATCTGGCTGGACTCGTTCCAGCGGACGATATCGATCTTCTCGCCGCCCAGCTCGTCGACGATGTTCTTGATGCGGCTGCCGCGGACGCCGACGCAGGCGCCGACGGCGTCGACCTTGCTGTCGATGCTGCTGACGGCGACCTTGGTGCGGTAGCCGGCCTCGCGGGCGATGGCTTTGATCTCGATGACGCGTTCGGCGACCTCGGGCACCTCCAGTTCGAAGAGGCGGATGATGAACTCGGGGTGGCTGCGTGAGAGGATGATCTTGACCTGGTTGGGCAGCTCGCGGACCTCGAGGATCAGCACGCGGATGCGCTCGCCGATCTGGTGCGTCTCGCCCGGGATCTGCTCGCTGCGGGGCAGGAAGCCTTCGGCGCGCCCCAGGTTGACCAGCAGGTTTCCGCCTTCGATGCGGACCACGGTGCCGGTGGCGATCTGGCCGCGGCGCTGCGTGAAGTCCTCGAAGATGCTGGCCCGTTCGCGCTCCCGCGTCCGCTGAATGATGACCTGTTTGGCGGTCTGGGCGGCGATGCGCCCCAGTGTCTGCATGTCGATCGGCTGCCCGGCGACAGAGGCCGTGATGTCGCCCGTGACCGGGTCCAGCCGGACCACCGCGTCCTCGGTCTCGTACGCCTTGCGGATCGCGCTGACCATGGCGTTTTCGAGGTCGGCCATGAATCCGTCGCGGTCGATGTTCTTGTCGCGGCAAATGCTGTCGATGATGCGCAGCAGGTCCTGGTTCATCGTCGCACCCGCCTTTCATCAAAAATGGGTCGCCTGGGCGACCCACCAGCGTCCGCTTGCGGACCTGATACTGGTCATGTTTCCGACCGGCCCGACAGGCGGATGCCGGCCCAGCCGCACCGGAATTGTAGCTTGCCGTCGGGCGTTTGCCTATGGCCGGAGGCGGAATGCGAAACGGCCGCCGACGTGACCGGTCAATCCGGGGTACGGCCGGCGTTCTGAGCCGGGCCGGTAGTCGGCGCTGGTTCGCCGCCAGGCGCGGCGCCGGCGCCCTGGGGCGCGCTCTCCCTGGCCCGGCGTGTGGCAGTGGCGATCTCCTCGGCCGGGAGGATCAGTCCCGCCGGGCCCTCATCGGCCTGGCTGAGGACGGCCAGCAGGTCGGTCTGGTCGTCGGCCTGTGGCATTTGCAGGATCGTGACGCCGACGAAGCCGCCGTCCAGCGTGTAGACCGGCGCTCCGAGGTTGCCGCTGCCGCCGGCCGGCACATACAGGCGCCGCGGCCTGGTGGTGAAGCCGGCGAGGCGGAAGTCGCTGACCACCGGGGCACGGTCAAAGAACTTGCCCAGACGGCTGACGGTCAACAGCGTCTCCCCCAGGCGGGGTTTGGCTGACTGGGCGCAATCGACGGCGCTGAACCGCCGCCCGCTGGGATCCTTGATCCGCACCCACGCCAGGTCGAGCTCGCTGTCGCGGGCAAGCAGTTCGGCTGCCAGCCCCTCGGTATCCTCGCCGACCAGGACCTTCAGGTCGGTCGGGACGGCGGAGACCTGGGCGTCGCGGCCGGTGAGGCGCTGAATCATGCCGGCAAACCCGCCGAGCTGCGTGTTGGAGACCAGGACCAGCCCCTCGGGTTCGATCATCAGACCTCCGGCTTCCACTTCGCTCTCCTGGTCGGCCAGGCCGCCCAGCTTGAGCTTGAGGACGCATTTGACGGTCACGACCGCGTCGGCGTGCTCGGCGGCGAGCTTCTGGTAAGCCTGCTGCACGGCGTCGTCGGCCCCGCTGGCAAACGCCGTCAGCGCCAGCAGCACCAGCGGACGGATGCGTTTGGCATGGTCAAGCGTGCCCATGAGCTTTCTCCGGTCTGCGATTCCCGCACGGTCTGCTCGCCCGCGGCGGATGCGACGAGCAGCGCCTGCGGGCCGCTCAGTGTCACTCCGATGGCCGGGTGGCATGGCCGGCGTCGAGCTGCGCGAGTTGTCCGGCGCGTTCGGTGGCGCGCGCGACCTCATCCACCGGCAGGATCATGCCGTAGCCGGCCGACCACTCCCAGCCGCCATCGTCCGACTCATCGCGGTCGGGCATCTGAGACACGAAGACGCCGACCACCGCGCCGCGCGCGTCGAAGCACGGCAGGCCC